>Ga0209023_10007287_pt1 | contig 11403 bp, 11 predicted proteins | sample LakOneMetagenome_FD_187468 | JGI IMG/M metagenome (GOLD analysis project Ga0209023, IMG submission 187468) | Freshwater and sediment microbial communities from Lake Erie, Canada (SPAdes) (version 2) | ecosystem: Environmental > Aquatic > Freshwater > Lentic | place: Lake Erie, Canada...
GACGCGGTACCCCCACCGTACTCCTGTCGATCGCGTCGACGCGTCGTCCGGCTGGGTGGTGGCGAACGACCGAGTACGGTCCGCCACGCCGACGTCGTGCCGGCGCAGCTGCGGTGCCGTGCGCACCTCGGTCAGTCCGGATGGAGGATCGCATGTGCTTCTCCGCCGAAGCGGATCTGGTGGCCGGCGTCGTCGTCGGAGTCCTGGGTGTCGACGCGGTGCGCCACGTGCGCTGCCGAGCCGAGTGGCCCATCGCCGCCCTTCCGCTGGTGTTCGCCGGACACCAGCTGGTCGAGTCGTTCGTCTGGCTCGGCCTTCGCGGCGACGTCCCCCGTTGGATCGAGCGGTCGTCGTTGTGGATCTATCTGGTCGTCGCCTTCGGGGTGATCCCGATCCTGGTTCCCGTTGCCGTGACGCTGCTCGAACCGGTGCCCCGCAGGGGCCGTCTGTGGTGGTTCACCACGGTCGGGGCATTCGCGGCGTGTGTGCTGACCTACCCGGTGATCCGGGGTCCGGTGGTGGCCCGCATCGGCCGGCACCACATCGAGTACCAGGTCGACCTGTGGCACGGCGGCACGATGGTCGGGCTGTACGTCGTCGCGACGTGCACGCCGCTGTTCCTGTCCAGTCATCGCCACATCCGGTGGTTCGGGGCCCTCAACCTCGTCGCCATCGCAGTGCTGATCCTCACGACCCGCGCCGGCTTCGTGTCGCTCTGGTGCAGTTGGGCCGCGATCACGAGCTTCGCGATCACCCTGCACCTGCGGTCGCCCCGGACGTTCACCGGCCCACCCGCGACGACGGCGGCGGCGACGATCGTCCACACGTGACCGTGTCGACGCCGGGTCGCCGGTCGCCGATCGACGCGCACGGCGCTTACCGGTATGCGCCCTCGAACACGCCGGCTCTCTGGATCGGCTCGCCCGACAGGGCGGGCACGAGACCAGGGAGGTCCGGCCATGCCCAGCACCATTCGACTCGGTTCCACCGGCGACGACGTCGAGCGACTCCAGCGAGTCTTCGCCCGGTCGCTCCAGATCGATCTCGACCGACCGATCACCGGGGAGTTCGACGCCCGGTTGGACGTCGCGGTTCGTGCCGTCCAGACCGATCTCGGCCTCGTCGTGGACGGTGTGGTCGGCCCGATCACGTGGGCGGCGATCCCGCCGTACCGGGAGCCGTCACCGACGCTCGAGTCCGGGGCGAACGGACCGGTCGTCGCCCGACTCCAACAGACCCTCGCCGGACAGGCGCTCGGGTACTTCGACTGGCGAGGCTATCCCGGACCGATCGACGGCCGCTTCGGCCCGCTCACGGAGGCGAGCGTGACCAGCTTCCAGGAGCGGAGAGGGCTCACCGTCGACGGCATCGTGGGTGACGAGACCTGGTTCGGGCTCCTCACCCCCGGCACCGTCGAGCACCTCTCCCTCGAACTCGCCTGCGGCCTCCTCGAGGGACTGCCGGCGGTGCTCTGGGGCATCGTCTGAGGGTCAGACCGGTGGAGCGGCCCGCCAGGCGTCCCGAATCTCGCGGAAACCGGTCAGCTCCAGCGGCCGGGCCGACAACGACGTCTGCCATTCGCCCGTCCGGAACAGCTGGTACTCGTCGGTGCGCACGTGGCTCGCGTGGGGCTCGATCATCTCGACCTCGCCCGGTCCCGGTGCGCACGGGTGGAAGGCGCAGAACACCAGCGGCTCGACGATCCCGTCGAACACCGCGACGTAGTCGGCCGCGACATCGGCCGGTCGGCCGAAGTCGGTCTCGATCACCCGGTCGAAGACGGGCAGCCCGGCGGTGCGGGCCTGGTCGACGAACGGAGCGAACCTCGCCTCGTCGGTCCCGGCGATGTGGTTGTTCGGCGCGTAGCCGGCGAGCGTCGCGGTGATCAGCACCGGCAGGCGGTACTCGACGCCGACCCGGACGTAGCGCTCGCACCACTCGGGGGCCAACGCGGCACCCATGTGGGCATCGAGGTGGGTCACGTCGATGCCGAACGCGAGGGCCCGATCGATCTGGGCCCGCCACTCCGCTTCCACCGCTTCGGGGTGCGCGTGGGCACGCACGCCGGCCACGTCTCGCCACAAGAAGCCGTCGTCGTCGAGCAGCCCGGCGGTGGCCGACGGCCGGCTCACCGGCCCCCAGCGATAGTAACGATGCTCCGACGTCAGCGTCAGGTGCACGCCGACGTCGAGCCCGGGGCGCTCCGACGCCATCGCGGCGAGCTCCGGGAACCACGGGCACGGCACCATCACCGATCCGCTCGTGATCGTGCCGAGCTGCGACAGCTCGAGGAACGCGGCGTTGGCGCCGTGGCACATCCCGACATCATCGGCGTGGATCACGAGTCGGGTCATCTGGCGGTCCCCCTTCGGATTCGAGCCCGCCATACCTAGCACGCAGCGCCGGGCCCGTCCGCCCGACGCGGCGCGGGTGCCTACGATCGGCGGTGTGATGCTCACCCACTTCCCATCGACCGTCTCGCCCGACGAGGTGAGCGACCACCTCCGCCGCCACGGCTATGCGATCGTCGACGACCTCGCGTCGGCCGACGTGATGGATCGGCTCGAGCGAGAGGTCGCGCCCTACGTCGAGGCGTCCGATGCCGGCCGGGACGAGTACGACGGCCGGTTCACCCGGCGAACCGGAGCGCTGATCGCCCGGTGCCCGGCCGCTCGCGAGCTCGTCATGCACCCGCTCGTCGTCGGCACCGTCCGGCACTTCCTGGCCCACGCGACGGCGGTACAGCTCCACCTCACCCAGCTGATCTCGATCGGGCCCGGCGAGACTCAGCAGAAGCTGCATCGCGACCAGATGGCGTTCGACTTCTTCCCGTTCCCGCCCGACTACCACGTGCAGTGCAACACGATGTGGGCGCTGAGCGACTTCACGATCGAGAACGGCGCGACCCACCTCCTACCCGGAACCTCAGCGATGGGCGATGCCGAGGGACTGGCCGTGACGGGCGCCCAGGCCGAGATGCGCCGGGGCAGCATCTTGTTCTACGACGGCAAGGTGCTCCACGGCGGCGGTGCCAACCGGAGCTCGGCCGATCGCCGGGGCGTGAACATCACCTACGCCGTGGGTTGGGTCCGCCAGGAGGAGAACCAGTTCCTCGCCACGCCCCCCGACATCGCCCGCACGCTCGACGACGATCTCCTTCGGATGATGGGATACCAGCAGGGCGCCTTCGCGCTCGGCTATGTCGGTGACCAGGACGACCCGTTGGCGGTGCTGCGCGGCGAGCACGGCAAGGTCAAGGTGATCGGCGACGTCCCACAACGCCACGACGACCACCGGGCGTTCGTCGCCGAGTTGGCCCATCACTCGGCGGCGCCCGAAAACCAGCAGTGACCAGCGCCGAAAGCGCTGGTCACGTGGTGTCGAAGGGGGGACTTGAACCCCCACGGGTATTCACCCACTAGCACCTCAAGCTAGCGCGTCTGCCATTCCGCCACTTCGACGTGGAGGCCAACAACATTACCGCCGTCGGCTGTGCGGGCCAACTGCGATGTCGTGCCGGCCGAGGAATTCAGGCGGTCATCAACAGGCCGAGCGCGATGACCGTCGACATCCACACGATCGCCAAGATCGTGGTGATCCGGTTGAGGTTGCGCTCCGCCGCCGTCGAACCGAGCGCCGCTCCCGACGCGCCGCCGAACATGTCGGACAATCCACCGCCGCGACCGCTGTGGAGCAGGATCCCGCCGATCATGCCGAACATCGAGCCGACATTGATGACGACAGTGAGGATCTTGATGATGTTGCGCACGGCCGACGAGCCTATCCGCCGAGCACGGGCTCGGCAGTGCCACCCGACAACGTGATCCCGGCGACCAGGGACGGGAAGTGGCACGCGGTGGGATGTCCGTAGCCGCGATCGACCAGTTCGGGCTCCTCGATCGCGCACAGTTCTTGCGCCTTCGGGCAGCGGGTGCGGAACCGGCACCCCGACGGCGGATTGATCGGCGACGGGATGTCGCCGGTCAGCACCAGCCGGCGACGCGTCCGTTCCAGCACCGGGTCGGGCTCCGGAATCGCCGAGAGGAGCGCCTGGGTGTAGGGGTGCGTGGGCCGGGCGTAGAGATCCTCGGCGTCGCCGTACTCCACCAGCTTGCCGAGGTACATCACCGCGACCTTGTCGGAGATGTGCCGCACCACCGACAGGTCGTGGGCGATGAAGACGTACGACAGGCCGAGCTCCTCCTGGAGGTCCTCGAGCAGGTTGATCACGCCGGCCTGGATGGAGACGTCGAGCGCCGACACCGGCTCGTCGAGGATGATCAGCTTCGGGTTGAGCGCCAGGGCCCGGGCGATGCCGATGCGCTGCCGCTGACCGCCCGAGAACTCGTGGGGGAATCGACGGGAGTGGTCGGGAGCCAGGCCGACGAGCTCGAGCAGCTCGGCGACCCGCTTCTCGTGATCGTCGGCGACGTGCTGGATCTCGAGCGGCTCGCGGATCGACGCCCCGACGGTCATCTTCGGATCGAGCGACGCGTACGGATCCTGGAACACGATCTGCATTTGACGGCGCATGTCGCGCAGCTCCGACGCCGGCAGGCCGACGAGCTCGCGTCCTTCGAACCGGATCGAGCCCGAGGTGGGCTCGATGAGCCGGAGGAGGCAGCGTCCGACGGTGGTCTTGCCCGAACCGCTCTCGCCGACGAGCCCGAGGGTCTGGCCACTCTCGAGCGAGAACGACACCCCCGACACCGCATGCACGATCCGGCGCACCGAACGGATGCCCACGATCGACTTGACCGTGAACTCCTTGACGAGGTCGGTGACCTCCAGGACAGGGGTGCTCACTGCTTCACCTCGATGAGTTCCTCGGCCCGGATGCATGCCGTCTCGAGATCGCCGAACGGGCGCAGCGCCGGCAGCCCGACGGCGCAGGCCTCGGTGGCGAAGTCGCAGCGCGGCCGGAAGGCGCAGCCCGACGGTGGCTCCAGCATGTTCGGCGGCGCGCCGGGGATGGGGGTGAGCCGGTGCTGGCCGGAGCCCGGGAGCGAGCTCATGAGCCCACGGGTGTACGGATGGCTCGGGTGGTCGAACAGGGCGTGGATCTCGCCGCGCTCCACCGGACGGCCGGCGTACATGACCTGCACCCGGTCGGCCACCCGGGCGACGACCCCGAGGTCGTGGGTGATCAGCACGACAGCCGCGTTGAGTTCACGTTGGATGCGCTGCAGGACGTCGAGGATCTGGGCCTGCACCGTCACGTCGAGTGCCGTGGTCGGTTCGTCGGCGATCAGAACCTCGGGATCGTTGGCGATCGCCATGGCGATCATCACGCGCTGGCGCATGCCGCCCGAGAACTCGTGGGGGAACTGCTTCGATCGTTCGTCGGGCTGCGGGATGCCGACCATGTCGAGCAGCTCCACCGCCCGAGCGGCCGCCGCCTTCTTGGAGAGGTCCTGGTGCGACTGCAGCATCTCGACGATCTGCACCCCGATGCGTTGCACCGGGTTCAGCGCCGAGAGCGGATCCTGGAAGATCATCGCGATCCGCTTGCCGCGTACTCGCCGGGCGACCATCTGCTCGGCGCCGACCAACTCGGTGTCACCGAGCCGGGCGGAGCCGCCGATGCGCGCCGATTTGGGCAGCAGCCCCATCAGCCCGAGGAAGGTGACCGACTTGCCCGAACCGGACTCGCCGACGACGGCGAGCATCTCGCCGGGGTGGACGTCGAGGTCCACGCCGCGCACCGCCTGGACATCGCCGACCAGGGTCGGGAAGGTGACGGTGAAGTCCCGCAAGGACAGTACGGGCTCACTCATGATGCACGTCCTTGCGACGACTTGGGGTCGGTGGCATCTCGGAGACCGTCGCCGATGAAGCTCACACACAGGGTGATGATCAGCAGGAACACGAACGGGAACACCGCGAGCCACCAGTACCCGGCCCGCACCGCCGTGGGCGAGTCGGCGACGAGCACGCCGAGCGAGGTGCCGCCGGAGCCCACGTTCGGGCCGTACCCGAACAGGGCGAGAGTGGCCTCGCCGATGATCGCCGAGACGATGCCGAGCGTGAGCGACACCAGGAGCGGGCCGACCGAGTTCGGGAGCATGTGGCGCAGGATCAGGTGCCGGGCCTTGCCCCCGATGGCACGCGAGGCCTCGATGAACTCTCGTTCTTTGAGCGACAACACCTGGGCGCGTACGACCCGGGCCACGCTCATCCAGCCGAAGATGGCGAACAGCCAGATGAGGAAGCGGATCGACGACTGCTCGCCGACGATCGGCTTCAGCCACGAGAGCGCCCCGAGCACGTTGCGCATCACGAGGAGGGCGACGAGGAACGGGAAGGCGAGGAAGATGTCGGTGACCCGCATCATGATGTCGTCGATGATGCCGCCGTAGAGCCCGGCGGCGGCGCCGATCGCCGCCCCGATGATCAGGCTGGCGAAGGCCGACACGAGGCCGATCACGAGCGACACCCGGATGCCGTAGAGGATCCGGCTGTACACGTCGCGGCCGATCGAGTCGGTGCCGAACCAGGCGAAGCTGCGCGGCGACAGGAACTGGTTCTTGCCCGACGCGATGTCGCGCACCGGGTCGTTGACGCCGTAGCGGGCGGTGATCGGCGTGAGCAGCACGAACATCACCAGGACGAACATCACGAAGACCGAGAGCACGGCGGCCTTGTGCTGCCGGAACCGCAGGTAGGCCTGGCGTTTGGGCGAGATCGAGTGCGTGGTGAGCCCGGCGCGCGAGTCCTTGGCGCCGCCGGAGTCGTCGTCGGTCGAGGGAAGCGTGATCTCAGTCAAGACGGATCCTCGGATCGAGCCAGGCGTAGACGATGTCGGCCAACAGGTTGAAGACGATCACCGAACCGATGATCAGGACCATCCAGGGCATGAGCTCGGGGAAGTCACCGTTGCCGTAGGCGTCGATGAAGTACTTGCCCATCCCCGGATAGTCGAACAGGTTCTCGGTGATGATGAGTCCACCGATGATCGAGCCGAACTCCAGGAAGGCGAGCGTCGTCACCGGGATGAGGGCGTTGCGCAAGGCGTGTCTGACGAGGACGCGTCGCTCGCTGATGCCCTTCGAACGGGCGGTGCGCATGTACTCGCTGTTGAGCACGTCGAGCAGCGACGACCGCATGTAGCGGGAGTAGATGGCGATGGTCTGGATGGAGACGACCACCACGGGCAGCACCATGTGCCTGAGCATCGACCAGAGGTCGAAGCCCTGGTGACCGGGCTCGTACACACCGGAGATCGGGAGGAGCTGGTTGCCGAACCACCGCTGCCAGTAGATGCCGAAGACGAGCTTCAGCAGCAGTGCCGAGACGAACGGCGGCACCGACAGCCCGACCAGCGCGGCGGAGTTCACCGTCGAATCGCGCAATCCGCCGGGCTTCAGCGCAGCCGCCACGCCGAGAGCGTTGCCGATGATGATGCCGATGATCGACGACGTGATCCCGAGCCGAAGGGTGTTGGCCAGGCTGTCCTTCAGGAGGGGCCAGACCTCGCGCTTGCCCTTGATGCTGCGCGGCCAGTCGCCCGTGAGGAAGCCCTTGAGCCACTTGAAGTAGCCCTTCACGTAGCCGCCGGCTCCGTCGTACAGACCGTTGAGGTCGCGGTACTCCTGGAGCTTCTTGGCGCTCGCGCGTGCATTCGCGCGTTTGTAACTCTCGACCGGATTCGTCCCGAGCCGAATGGCCACGTACACGAGGAACGTCACCAGCAACAGCGTCGGGATGGCCCACATCAGACGGCGGGCGATGAAGCGAAACACCGGAAAGCCCCTTGCAGATACGAGCGTGTGGGGCCGGAGCCCGGCCCCACACGCCGTGAGTTAACAGGTTCGAGTCGACCTAGCTGAGGATCAGCCGGTCACCTCGACCTTGGGCTCGCTCGCCATCAGGTCGGTGAGCACGTAGTCGGCGTCATTGGTCGTGTCGTAGACACCCGGCAGCACCGGGAACGAGACGGTCCAGACGTACCACGACGAGTTGGCGCACTCCGTGATCGGGTTCAAGCAGCTCGGCCACTGCTCGGCACCGATGACGACCTTGCCGTCGCCGTCGAGGTCCTTCCACTTGTACGTGTCGGAGAAGGCCCGGTAGTTGTTCAGCTGGCCATCGACGTCCGCCGTCTTGTCGGTGCGGTAGGCACCCGACTTCGGGAACTGGAAGAGCGGGATGAGGATGTAATCCTTGTCCATCTCCTTGATGGCGCTCTGGATGAGCGTCGCCCGCTTGGCCTCGTCGACCTCGTGATCCGAGTCGTGGAGGGCCTTGGTGGCGGCCTCGTTGTTCCAGGCCTGGAAGTTCTGACCGGCGTTGCCGTTGGCGGCCGTCGGGATCTGGTCACCGGCGAAGCTCGGGATCAGGTACGTCGGGTCCGGCGGTGCGGTCGAGATGTACATCGCGAGGTCGTAGTCCATCCCGGGCAGCCGCTGCTGGAACACGCAGTCGGCGTCGCAGTTGTCGGCCGTCACCTTGAAGCCGGCCTTGGCCAGCAGCGGGATCAGGTACGCCTGGGTGTCCTCACGCCGCTTGTTGCCGGCGTTGACCATCCACTTGATCTCCGGCACCTTGCCGTCCTTGGCCCACATGCCGTCGGCGCCCTTGGCGTAGCCGGCATCGGTCAGGATCTTGTCGGCCGCGGCCTGGTCGAACTTGTTGCCGAAGATGCCGGTCGGGCAGTACTTGCCCGGCACGATCGGACCGCAGGTGAGCAGCTTCCCGTCAGCGGCGATCGGGATGTAGATCTGCTTGAACAGGGCGTCGAGGTCGATCGACTTGTAGAACGCCTCACGGAGCGCCGGGTCCGAGAACGGACGGTCGGCCCCGAGGTTCATGTACATGGCCTCGTAGTCGCCGCCGTAGTTCAGCACGGTCTTGACGTTCGGGTCGGCGAGCTCGTCCTGGATGCCGGCGTGGAACTGCGGGTAGATGAAGTCGACTTCACCGGCCTTGAGCGCCTCGATCTCGGTGTCCGGACGGGGCACCATCACCAGCTGGCTGGCGACGGGCTTGTTCTTGCCCCAGTACTTGTCGTTCGGGACCAGGATCTCCTGATCTGCGCTCCAGGACTGGATCTTCCACTCACGGCCGGAGATCGGCAGCTCGGTGGAGAAGTCCTCGGAGACGTCCGCGCAGTCCTTGACCGCGGCCTTCTTGATGATCGGGTTGAAGAGACCCTTGTACGGGGCGTAGACCTGCGAGAACGAGGCCACGACCTGCTTGTCGCTGGACCCGGCCTCGACCGTGGTGATCTGGTCGTAGCCGGCGGTGCCGATCGAGCCCGGGGTCTTCAGGTTCGCTTCCCACGTGCACTGGAAGTCGGCGGCGGTGATCGGAGTGCCGTCTTCCCACACCGCATCGGGGCTGATGTCGTACGTGATGGTCATGGCGGTGGCTCCGCTGCCCGACCCCGCGACCGTGGTGTCTCCGCCGGCCGCGACCGTCGTGTCACCCGCAGCAGCGGTGGTGGTGGTCTCGGCAGCGGGAGCGGTGGTGGCTGGCGACGTGTCCCCGGAAGATGAACTGCTCGAGCTGCCACATGCAGCCAGGGCAATCGCACCCACCGAGAGCAACGCCGTCAACTTGACGCTCCTCTGGGTCTTCTTCACTCGTGACCTCCTGGTCAAGGTTGTGCCTCGGGAGGGGGAACGGCGGCGGAGGATCCGCAACCGTGGCAATCATTTCTCCCATCCGGAGATGGGCCCACAGGAACCGCCCGGCGGACCGGCGTTCGGACTGTGGTGGCACCCGTCAGTCTGACCTCCCCTTACAAACTCAGTTGACGGGAATGGGCAGCGAAGTTATCACGGCTCTTACCTGAGTACCGCTGACCAACTGACAGAAATGTGAACAGTTGGTCCGGGAGCCGTGCGGTCAGGAACCGTTGTTCCGGAACTGGACGATGCGGGCGAACTCCCCCGGATCGAGGCTGGCCCCGCCCACGAGGGCACCGTCGATGTCGGGCTGGCCCATCAGCTCGGCGGCGTTCGCGGCCTTCACCGACCCGCCGTACTGGATCCGCACCGACGCAGCGGTGTCGGCGTCGTACAAGCCCGCGACGCAGCCTCTGATGGCCGCACAGACGGTCTGGGCGTCCTCGGCGGTCGCCGTGCGGCCGGTGCCGATGGCCCAGATCGGTTCGTAGGCGATCACCAACGACGCGACCTGCTCAGCAGTGCGACCGGCGAGCCCGGCCGCGACCTGGCCGAGCACCTTCGACTCGGTGTTCCCGGCCTCGCGCTCGTCGAGGGTCTCGCCGACGCACAGGATCGGGGTCATGCCGTTCGCCTGGATCGCGGCGACCTTCTTGGCCACCATCTCGTCGGTCTCGCCGAAGAGCTCGCGTCGTTCGCTGTGGCCGGCGATGACGTACTGGACGCTCAGCTTGGCGAGGAATCCCGGTGCGATCTCACCCGTGAACGCACCCTTCTCGTCCCAGTGACAGTGCTGGGCGCCGAGCGCGACGGGGATGTCGTCGGCCTCGAGCACGGTCTGCACCGAGCGCAGGTCGGTGAACGGCGGATGAACACTGACGTCGACGACCTCGAAGTCGTCCTTGGTCAACAGGTAGCTCAGCTTCTGGACGCACTGGATCGCCTCGAAGTGGTTCTGGTGCATCTTCCAGTTGCCGGAGATGAGCGGCCTACGCATTGGGTGCCTCCCGAAGGGCCTTGAGACCGGGGAGATCGCCGAGCTCGATCAACTCGAGCGACGCACCACCGCCGGTCGAGACATGATCGACGTCGTCGGCGAGGCCGAACTGGGCGAGGGCGGCAGCCGAATCGCCGCCACCGACCACGGTGAAGGCCTTGGTGTCGGCCATGGCCTGGGCGACGGTACGCGTGCCGGCGGCGAACCGGTCGTCCTCGAACATGCCCATCGGGCCGTTCCAGAAGACCATGCGGGCGTCCATGATGACGTCGCTGAACGCGGCGGCAGTTCCCGGACCGATGTCGAAGCCCTTGGCGCCGTCGGGCAGGTTCACGCCGAAGGTGGCGTAGTTGCCGGCGGCGTCGACACCGACAAGATCCTCGGGCAGATGGATGGTCTTGCCCGTGGCGAGGAGGCGCTTGCACGTGTCGACCTGGTCGGGCTCCCACAGCGAGGCGCCGATCGGGTGCCCTTGGGCGGCGAGGAACGTGAAGCACATCGCGCCACCGATGACGAGCGCGTCGACGGTGTTCAACAACGCCTCGACCACCCCGAGCTTGTCGGAGATCTTCGAGCCGCCGAGCACGGCGACGAACGGCCGCTTGGGCGAGTTGCGCATGCCGAGGAGGACTTCGACCTCCTTCTGCAGGAGCCGACCCATCGCCGACGGGAGGGTCCGCGGCGGGCCGACGATCGAGGCGTGCGCCCGGTGCGCCGCTCCGAACGCGTCGTCGACGTAGCAGTCGACGCCCTCCACGAGCTTGGCGACGAACGCGG
>Ga0209023_10007288_pt1 | contig 11402 bp, 7 predicted proteins | sample LakOneMetagenome_FD_187468 | JGI IMG/M metagenome (GOLD analysis project Ga0209023, IMG submission 187468) | Freshwater and sediment microbial communities from Lake Erie, Canada (SPAdes) (version 2) | ecosystem: Environmental > Aquatic > Freshwater > Lentic | place: Lake Erie, Canada | collected...
GTCCTCGTGCGCCACCCCGAGGGTGGCCAGGCTCATCGCCGGCATGAAAGCCGTACCCATGCCCAGACCCATCAGGACCAGACCCGGCAGCAAGACCTTGCTGTAGTTACCCTCGGTGCTGATCTGCGACATGATCACCATGCCGACAGCGGCGGTGACGAAGCCGGGGCCCATCAGCCAACGCGCCGGCACCTTGAGCATCAGCCGAGCGCCGATCTGCGTCGAGCCGATGATCATGCCGCCGACCATGGGCATGAACGCGAAGCCCGACTTCACCGGTGAGTAGCCCAGCACCCGCTGCAGGTAGAAGGTCAGGAACAGGAACATGCCGAACATGCCGATGATGGCGATACCCAACGTCAGGTAGACACCACCGCGGTTACGGTCAGCGAGGACCCGCAGCGGCAGCAGCGGCGCCTTGACGATCGACTCGACGACGAGGAACGCGGCGAGCAGAACCACCGAGGCCACGAACATCGAGATCGTCAGCGGCGACGTCCAGCTCTTCTCGGCCGCCTCGGTGAAGCCGTAGACCAGCGCGACCAGACCACCAGTGGCCAGCAGTACGCCCGGGATGTCGAGCTGCTTGCGGCTCTTCTCCCGCGTGGGCTCGTGGATGAACATCACCGCGCCGACGATGGCGACCACGGCGAAGAGGATGTTGACGAACATGACCCAGCGCCAGTTCAGCGCCTCGGTGAGGACACCGCCGAGGATGAGGCCGACGGCCGCGCCGGCACCGGCGATGGCGCCATAGACGCCGAACGCCTTCGCCCGCTCGGCGGGGATCGTGAAGCTCACCGCGAGCAGCGACAACGCCGCCGGCGCCAGCAGCGCGCCGAAGGCGCCCTGCGCCGCACGGGCCGCGAGCAGCGTGCCGATGCCGCTGGCGGCACCACCGAGGGCGGAGGCGATCGCGAAGCCGATCAGGCCGATGATGAAGGCCCGCTTGCGTCCCCACAGGTCAGCGATCCGACCACCGAACAGCAGCAGGCCACCGAAGGCCAGCGTGTAGGCGGTGATGACCCACTGCCGGTTGGCGTCGGAGAAGTGCAGAGCCTCCTGCGCACGGGGCAGAGCGATGTTCACGACGGTGGCGTCGAGGACCACCATCAGCTGGGCGACGCCGATGAAGGCGAGCGCTTTCCAGCGGTTCGGGTCGGGCGCGGTGCCTGCCCCGCATCCGCGTAACTCATTGAAACCGCCAACTTCCTATGTCTGGTTGCAGAGCACTTCTGTCGGCCAGCTCACTTCACCCGCGATCATCCGCTGCGGGTGCTGGTGCGGCCGAGGATTTCCGAAAGCCCTACCCTGGTCACCCGGTCTGACATTTCGTGGGCGCGCCTGCAGGGTAGTGAGTGAGCCACTCACTCAGCTAGGCTAGCAGGGTGACCGAATCAATGAACCCGCCACCCTGTGTGGCGAACAGCACGATGCGTGCACCACGCATGGCGGCCGACGACCGCCGCGAGATGTTGATCGATGCCACCCTGCCGCTGGTCGCCGAGCATGGCCTGAAGGTCACAAGTAAGCAGATCGCCGAGGCGGCCGGCGTCGCCGAAGGCACCATTTTTCGGGTTTTCCACGACAAAGAGGCGTTGGTCACCGCGGCGGTGGACAAGGCACTTGACCCTGCACCGTTGATGGCGGCCCTGGCTGGGATCAACGCAGCCCTCCCGCTGCGGGAGCGGCTGCTGGAGATCGTGGGGATCGTCCAGGAGCGCTTCAAGACCGTTTTCAACCTGATGATCGCGGTCAAGATGTACGGCCCGCCGAGCGCCGTCGACCAGTGTCGACACCGGGCCAAGAACGAAGCCGTACTGCACGAGGTGGTCCGCCTGCTGGAGCCGGACCAGGCGAGCTTCCGCCGACCGGTCGCCGAGGTGACGCACGTCCTGCGGCTGCTGACCTTCGCCGGATCCCACCCAATGATCACCGACGGTCGACTGCTGACCGCCGAGGAGATCGTCGACGTGCTGCTCGACGGCACGCTGCAGCACCAAAACGACTAGCTCGAAACCGATTCACCGCGTACTGCTAGACACGCCATCCCGCCAGACCGAGGCACCACGAACGGGGTCCCCCAGTGCTCATTCGCCTCCTACGCCGATACCTGCGGCCGTACGGGCAGCTGTTGAGTGCGGTGATCGTGCTCCAGCTCGCCGGCACGATCGCCTCGCTGTACCTGCCCAAGCTCAACGCCGACATCATCGACAAGGGCATCGCCCACGCCGACACCGACTACATCCTGCGTACGGGTGGCTGGATGCTGGCGGTGTCCGCGCTCCAGATCGCCTGCTCGATCGCGGCGGTCTACGTCGGTGCGAAGGCCGCCATGAGCTTCGGCCGCGATCTGCGGGCCGCCATCTTCGCCCGGGTCGGTGGCTACTCCAGTCGGGAGGTGACCCGCTTCGGGGCGCCGTCGCTGATCACCCGCACCACCAATGACGTGCAGCAGGTACAGATGCTGGTGGTGGTGACCTGCACGATGCTGGTCGCCGCGCCGATCATGTGCGTCGGTGGCGTGATCATGGCGCTGCGCGAGGATGTCGGGCTGTCCTGGCTGATGCTGGTGGCCGTACCGGCGATGGTGCTGCTGATCGGCCTGGTCATTCGGCAGATGGTGCCGCAGTTCCGGGTGATGCAGACGCGGGTGGATGCGGTCAACCGGGTCCTGCGCGAGCAGCTCAGTGGCATCCGGGTGGTGCGCGCGTTCGTGCGCGAACCGTTCGAGTCGGCCCGGTTCGGTGCCGCCAACCTGGACCTCACCGCCACCGCGCTGCGGGTCGGCCGGCTGCAGGCCCGGGTCTTCCCGACGGTGATGTTGGTCTTCAACGCGACCAGCGTGGCGGTGCTGTGGTTCGGTGCGAGCCGGGTCGAGCACGGTCAGATCGACATCGGCGCGCTGACGGCATTCCTGCAGTACCTGATGCAGATCCTGATGTCGGTGATGATGGCGACCTTCATGGTGATGATGGTGCCGCGGGCCGCGGTCTGCGCCGAGCGGATCACCGAGGTGCTGGATACCGACTCGTCGGTGGTGCCACCGGCCCAACCGATCACCGCCACCCCGGAGCAGGGCACGGTGGAGCTGCGCGGCGTCGCGTTCAGCTACCCCGGCGCCGAGCAGCCGGTCCTGCGGGACATCAGCCTGCGGGCCGAACGCGGCCAGACCACCGCCATCATCGGCAGCACTGGCGCCGGCAAGTCGACGCTGCTGTCACTGATCCCCCGCCTGTTCGACACCACCGGCGGCACTGTCCTGGTCAACGGCGTTGACGTGCGCGAACTCGACCTGGACCTGCTGTGGTCGCGGATCGGGATCGTGCCGCAGCGGCCGTACCTGTTCACCGGAACCATCGCCAGCAATCTGCGTTACGGCAACCCCGACGCCGACGACGCCGAACTGTGGCGCTGCCTGGAGATCGCCCAGGCCCGCGACTTCGTCGAGGCGATGCCCGAGGGGCTGGACGCCCCGGTCGCCCAGGGCGGCACGAACGTCTCCGGTGGCCAACGCCAACGGCTGGCCATCGCCCGGGCACTGGTCCATCGGCCCGAGATCTACCTGTTCGACGACTCGTTCTCCGCCCTGGACCTCGGCACGGACGCCCGGCTACGGGCGGCGCTGCGGCAGGTGACCGCCGACGCGGCAGTGATCATCGTCGCCCAGCGGGTGTCGACCATCGTGGACGCCGATCAGATCGTGGTCCTGGAGGACGGCGAGGTGGTCGGGGTCGGACGACACAACGAGCTGCTGGACAGCTGCCAGACCTACATCGAGATCGTCGCATCGCAGCAGAGCGTGGGAGCAGCCGCATGAGCGCGCCGAAACCGGCAACGACCACCCCGGCCCGGCTACCGGAGGCCGGCCAGCGCCGCGGCGGACCGCCGTGGATGGGCGCGGGCATGCCCACCGAGAAGTCAATGAACTTCCTGCCCTCGGCCAAGCGCCTGATCGGCCGGCTGCGGCCGTACCGGGCGCCGTTGCTGCTGGTCATCGCCCTGGGTGTCACCAGCGTCGCGCTGTCGGTCTACGTACCCAAGATCATGGGTAAGGCGACCGACATCATCTTCTCCGGCGTGATGGGCCGCCGGGTGCCCGCCGACATGACCAAAGAGCAGTACGTGGCTGTGCTGCGGGCCAAGGGGCAGGGCACCTACGCCGACTTCCTCAGCCACATCGACCTGGTGCCGGGGCGCGGCATCGACTTCACCGCACTGGGTCGGATCATTCTGATCGGAGTGGCACTGTTCGTGCTGGCCAGCCTGCTGCAGTGGCTGCAGGGCTACATCCTGACCGGTGTGGTGCAGAAGGCGATGCTGGCGCTGCGGCAGGAGGTGGAGGCCAAGATGCACCGGCTGCCGCTTCCCTACTTCGACAACCAGCCGCGCGGGGAACTGCTCAGCCGGGTCACCAACGACATCGACAACGTGTCGCAGACCCTGCAACAGACGCTGAGCCAACTACTGACCTCAGTACTGACCGTCGTCGGCGTCATGGTGATGATGTTCGTCATCTCGCCGCTGCTGGCCGTGATCGCGCTGGTCGCCGTACCGCTGTCGATGGTGGTCACCAAGCAGGTGGCCAAGCGGTCGCAGAAGCAGTTCATCGCCCAGTGGTCGCACACCGGCGCGCTCAACGGGCACATCGAGGAGGCGTTCACCGGGCACGAGCTGGTGAAGGTCTTCGGCCGGCGGCGCGAGGTCGAGGCGATCTTCGCCGAGCGCAACGAGCAGCTGTTCCAGGCGTCGTTCGGGGCGCAGTTCGTCTCCGGCATCATCATGCCGTCGATGATGTTCATCGGGAACCTCAGCTACGTCGCCGTCGCTGTCGTCGGTGGACTGCGGGTCGCCTCCGGTGCGATGTCGCTCGGTGACGTGCAGGCGTTCATCCAGTACTCGCGGCAGTTCACCCAGCCGCTCACCCAGGTCGCGTCGATGGCGAACCTGATGCAGTCCGGGGTCGCCTCCGCCGAACGGGTCTTCGACCTGCTCGACGCCCAGGAGCAACGCCCCGACTCCCCCACCGCGGCCACCCTGGACGGGGTACGCGGTCGGGTCGCCTTCGAGGAGGTGACTTTCCGGTACCAGCCGGACAAGCCGCTGATCGAGCAGCTGTCCCTGGTGGCCGAGCCAGGCCAGACCGTCGCCATCGTCGGACCCACCGGCGCCGGCAAAACCACCCTGGTCAACCTGCTCATGCGCTTCTACGAACTCGACGGCGGCCGGATCACCCTCGACGGCCACGACCTCACCGACCTGCGCCGCGACGACCTGCGCAGCCAGATCGGCATGGTCCTACAGGATGCCTGGCTCTTCGGCGGCACGATCAGAGACAACATCATGTACGGCCGGCCGGATGCGACCGAGGCGGAGATGCTGGCCGCAGCCCGCGCCACCTACGTCGACCGGTTCGTGCACAGCCTGCCGCACGGCTACGACACCGTCATCGACGACGACGGCAACAACGTCAGCGCCGGCGAACGGCAGCTCATCACCATCGCCCGAGCGTTCCTGGCCGATCCTGCGCTGCTGATCCTGGACGAAGCGACATCGTCGGTGGACACCCGTACCGAGGTGCTGGTGCAGCAGGCGATGGCGGCGCTGCGGTCGAACCGGACCAGCTTCGTGATCGCCCATCGCCTGTCGACGATCCGCGATGCGGACATGATCCTGGTGTTGGAGCAGGGACAGATCGTGGAGCAGGGCTCGCACGAGGCGCTACTGAAGGCGCAGGGCGCGTACTACGAGCTGTACCAGACGCAGTTCTCCGCGGCGATGGTGGACATCGATGAGGCGGCGCCCGCGGTTACCGCCAAGCCCGGCGCAGGACCAGGACGCTAAGTCAGCTGTCGTCATGATCGTGAAGGTGCGCGGTGTGGGGTAATCGGAGAATCGTTACCCCACACCCGTACCGCTGGCGATCTTGTGGTGACGACCCACCGCGGACGGCCGGGTCGTGCTGCTGCTGGCGGCTCAGCGGCGGCGGGTGCCGAACAGGCTGCGGGTGATCTCGCGGCCGATGACGGTGCCGGCGGAGCGGAGGAAGGACGTGAAGGCGGGCGAGCCCAGGACCTTCTGGGCCACCCCCAAGCCCTGCTGGCGGGCCTGCGGTGCGCTGGGGGCTGGCACTTCCGCTGTGGGTGCGGCATGTGCGGGCGCCAGTTTGGCGGCGAGTTTCTCGTAGGCCGACTCGCGGTCGATGGCCTGGCCGTACTTGGGCTGCAGCGGGGACGCGGCCACCGCGGCCTGCATCTGTGCGGGCGGACAGGGGGCCATCAGCGATTGCGGGGCGCGCAGGCGGGTCCAGGCGACCGGGGTGGGTACGCCCTTCTCGTCCAGCACGGTGACGACGGCTTCGCCGGTGCCGACCGAGGTCAGCAGCTCAGTCATCTCGTAGAACGGCGACTCGGGGTAGGTCGACGCGGTCGCTTTGAGTGCCTTGGCGTCCTGCGGGGTGAAGGCCCGCAGCGCGTGCTGCACCCGGGAGCCGAGCTGGGCGAGCACCTCGGCCGGTACGTCCGTGGGCGACTGGGTGACGAAGAAGACGCCGACGCCCTTGGAGCGGATCAGCCGTACGGTCTGGGTGATCTGTTCGAGGAAGTCTGTGGACGCGTCGGCGAAGAGCAGGTGGGCTTCGTCGAAGAAGAAGCAGAGCTTGGGTTTGTCGAGGTCACCGGCTTCGGGCAGGGCTTCGTAGAGGTCGGCGAGCAGCCACATCAGGAAGGTGGAGAACAGCCGCGGTTGGGTGGCGACGTCGGGCAGTTCCAGGCAGGAGACGATGCCGTGGCCGTCGGGGCTGGTGCGCAGTAGTTCGGTGGTGTCGAACTCGGGTTCGCCGAAGAAGATGTCGGCGCCGGAGTCGGCGAAGGTGACCAATTCGCGCAGAATGACGCCGGCGGTGGCTTTGCTGAGGCCGCCCAGTTCGGCGAGGCTGGCTTTGCCGTCATCGCTGGTCAGGTAGGTGATGACGGCGCGTAGGTCTTTGAGGTCCAGCAGCGGCAGGCCGGCCTTGTCGGCGAAGTGGAAGACCAGTCCCAGTGACGATGCCTGCACGTCACCGAGGTCGAGCACCTTGGCCAGCAGGATCGGGCCGAACGAGGTGATGGTGGCCCGGATCGGTACGCCGGTGCCCTTGCCGCCGAGCGAGTAGAACTCGACCGGGCCGGCGGCGGGGGTCCACGGCTGGCCCACTTCGGTCGCCCGAGCGGTGATCTTGTCGTTGGGCTGGCCGGGGACGGCGATGCCGGACAGGTCGCCCTTCATGTCGGCGACGAAGACGGGGACGCCGGCGGCGGAGAGCTGCTCGGCCATCAGTTGCAGTGTCTTGGTCTTGCCGGTGCCGGTGGCGCCGGCGACGAGGCCGTGCCGGTTCATCGCGCGCAGCGGGATCCGTACGCCGGCTTCGGGAACGGCCTTGCCGTCGATGACCAGGGCGCCCAGCTCCAGGGCGGGGCCCTGGCAGGCGTAGCCGGTGCGGACCAGGTCGATCAGGTCCTGCGGGGTGGCGGTTTCGCTCTTTTTCGGCACCTGGTCACGGTAAGCGAGCCGGTACGGGGTGCGGGAGCGATCGACGGAGGTAGGTGGGTGGTTCACCCGGCCTACCTCCGTCGGCGGCGACTACTTGGGGTCGAGCAGGCAGCCGGCCTGCTTGAGGTCCAGCTTGCGGTCGGCGTTCTCGCAGGTCACGGCCCAGAAGGTCTGCTGACCGTAGTTGGCCTTCATGTCGATCGAGATGGTGCCGTTCTCGTCGACCTCACACGGGTTGTTGTCGGTGCACTTCTCACCGTCGTCGTTGCCGGTGTTGTTGACGCCGACAACCTCACCGGTGACGTCGCTGAGGATCGGCGAGCCGGAGGTGCCGTGGCCGGGCTTGCACTGCGGGGTGACGGTGAAGGAGATCGAGTCCTTCCAGGTCCACTCGCCCTCGCGGACGCGGTACACCTGCTTGGTCATCTGGCAGCGGTAGTTGGTCTTGAAGTAGCTGGAGGTGGCGGTGATCTTGTCGCCGGGCTTGGGGCCCGCCTCGGCCAGGATCAGGCTCTCCGTCTTGTACTTGGTCTTGATGTCACCGATGGTGTCGGTCAGCTCGTAGAGCGCCATGTCGGTGTTGGTCATCGTGCCGTACAGGATCCTGGTGGCCCGGACGGTGCCGAGGCTGCTGCCGTTGGGGGCGAGCAGGGTGCCGGTGCGGCTGCTGGCCTTGTTGATGACGGCGGTGCCCATCGGTGGCTCGCCGGACTCCATGCAGTGGCCGTTGGTGAGCAGCATGGCCTTGTCGGTGTCCTGGGCGTTGCGGAACCGGACCAGACCGCCGGAGCAGTTGTTCAGCTTGACCATCGAGGCCTGGTCGGCGACGCCGGGCGGGGTGGGGGTGGCCGGTTCGTCGGCCCGCGGACGGGCCGAGGCGGCTCCGCCGGCGACCAGGACGAGGGCCATCGAGGCCATCGCAACGGCCGATACCTTGCGGCTCAGCGACATGTCGGACTCCAGAGATAGACGGCATTCGATCCTGCCACTATGCCGCACCCGGAGAATCGAGGAAAGTCTATCCAGCAGACGCATGCGAATCACCAGGCTGTCGCCGGCCCGTGCGGCCCGACGCCCAGACGACGACAAACCTTCTATATCTCTACAAAACCGGCAGAAATCGCGTGAGTTACTTCTCAACCAGGCCCCCGAACCGTCGACATGGCAATGCGTAGGCGGTCCGTCACTCGACGGGCCGTGCCGCTTGAGTAGCCATGGAGGGCCACGCCCGTGTCGACGACCACGCTCCACCCCCGCCGACGCCAGTGGCTCACCAAGGTCGCCAGCGTCGCCGCCGCCGCCGCGCTGGTCAGCCTCGCCGCGCCAGCCGCCCCGGCCGCCGCCACCTACCCGGTTACCCTCGGCGTCGACTGCGTCACCACCGCCAGCAACGGGACCTACCGGGCCGTCTTCAGCTACAACAGCTACGCCACGACCACCGTGCACTACGCCGTCGGAGCCAGCAACAACGTCAGTCCGGCCAGCCTCAACGGCAGCCAGCCGACCAACTTCAGCCACGGCCTGCACCGCGCCGCATTCACCACCGCGCCGGTCCCGGTCAACACGCCCGTGCGCTGGACCGTGGCCCTCTACACCGCCACCGCCAGCGTCCACTCCCCCACCTGTGGCGGCACCGTCAGCCTGCCCGCCGACGGCAACGGCACCGGACCGGTCATCGCCCTCGGCCTGAGCCTGCTCATCGCCGGCGCCGCCTTCACCGTGCACAAGCTGCGCCGCCGGAGCATCTGATGTACAGCGTCCTGGCGGTGGGCGCACACCCCGACGACATCGAACTGGGCTGCGGCGGGGCGCTCGCGGCCCACCGCGCCGCCGGCGACGCCGTCACCATGCTCGTGCTCACCGGCGGACAGAACGGCCCCGGCTCGCTCCAGGCCCGCCTCGACGAGCAGGAGGAAGCCGCCCGTACGCTCGGGGCGGTCCTGCTGTGGGGGCACCTGATCGACTGCGCGGTCACCGCCGACGCCAGCACCGTCAGCGCGATCGAGCAAACCATCGCCGCCGTCGCCGCGGACGTCATCTACGTGCACGCGCCGCACGACTCCCACCAGGACCACCGGGCCGCCGCCGCGGCGACAATCTCCGCCGCCCGGTACGGGTCGCGGGTGCTGCACTACCAGAGCCCGTCCACGACCAGCTTCAACCCGACCGTCTACATCGACGTCGCGGCGCACCTGGACCGCAAGCTGGCCGCGCTGGCCTGCCACCACAGCCAGGTCACCGGCTCGGCCATGGTCGACCCGGACGTGGTCGAAGCGACCGCCCGCTACCAGGGTGCGCAGGCGCGGCTGAAGTACGCCGAGGCGTACGAGCCGGCCCGGTTCGTCTGGGACCTGGGCCGCATCCCGGCCGTACCTGCGGAGCCGGCCACGCTGGCAGTGCCGGCCACACTGGCGGTGCCGCACGCCCGACCGCACTGGGACGGGCAGCACAGCGGCGCGGACGCCTCCCGCGTCCGGCTGCGGTGAACCGGGCCCGGGCGCACAGCTCGCCCATGGTGATGGAGCACGAGGAGGAGTACGAAGGCCACGTCGAGCGGCACTGGGTGGCGCTGACCGTCTACGCGGTCAGCCTGCTGGCGGCCGTCGAGCTACTCGGCCTCAACCTCACCCTGGGCATCATCGCCGGCGTCCTCAACGTCATCTTTCTGGCGTTCTTCTTCCGGCACCTGGCCTTCGCGATCTCGGCCGCCCGCTGGGCGGAGGCGGATCTGGAGGCGCCCTCGGTCGGGCTGGAGTCGTTCACGCCGAAGGTGGCCGTCATCGTCGCCTGCAAGAACGAGGAGCTGGTCGTCGACGGTATGGTGTCGGCGCTGCTGGGCCTTGACTACCCGGCCGACCGGGTCACCATCATGGTCGTCGACGACGCCTCCGACGACGACACCGGCGCCAAACTCGACACCTGGGCCGCGGCCGACCCGCGGCTGAAGGTGCTGCACCGGCAGCCCGGCGCCGGCGGCGGCAAGTCCGGGGCGCTCAACGACGCGTTGGCGCTGGTGGATGCCGAGATCGTGGTCGTGTTCGATGCCGACCACGAGCCGGCCAACAACGTGATCCGGCGGCTGGTCCGCCACTTCCGCGACCCGTTCGTGGGCGCGGTGATGGGCCGGTGCGTGGTGCGCAACGGCGCCGACTCGTCGCTGGCCGCCACCATCTTCGTCGACTACCTGTCCGGGTACCTGGTCAACGAGTACGGCCGGCAGGCCCTGTTCGAGCTGCCCGCGTACGGCGGGGCCAACTGCGCCGTACGGGTCAGCACGCTGCGGGCGCTGGGCGGCTGGAACCCGGACACGGTCACCGAGGACACCGACCTGACCCTGCGGGTGCTGCTGTCCGGTGGTCGGGTGCGCTACGACCCGACCGCGGTCGACTTCGAGGAGGCGGTGCACTCCACCCGACGGTTCTGGAAGCAGCGGCACCGGTGGGCGCTGGGGCACCAGAAGTGCCTGCGCGACTACTGGCGGGCGGTGGTCCGCAGCCGGCACCTCGGCCTGATGGACAAGCTCGAGACGGTGATGTTCCTGTGGGTCTACCACGTGCCGGTGCTGTGTGGACTGGGCTTGGCGTTGACGCTGCTGCGCAGCTTCGGCATCGGTGGGGCGGCGATCGTCGGACTGCTGCCGCTGTCGGCGCTGCTGTTCGCCGGACCGTTCGCCGAACTGGCCGTCGGGCTGATCGTGGGCCGGGTCGAACGTAAGGCCGCCTGGCACCTGGTGACGTTCCTGCCGGCGTTCGGACTGTCGATCATGACGACGACGCACGCGTACCTGGATGGGATGTTCGGGCGGCAGCTGAGCTGGGCGAAGACCGCCCGGACCGGCAGCGCCGCCACCGACGCGCAAGCGCCCACAGATC
>Ga0209023_10007289_pt1 | contig 11400 bp, 8 predicted proteins | sample LakOneMetagenome_FD_187468 | JGI IMG/M metagenome (GOLD analysis project Ga0209023, IMG submission 187468) | Freshwater and sediment microbial communities from Lake Erie, Canada (SPAdes) (version 2) | ecosystem: Environmental > Aquatic > Freshwater > Lentic | place: Lake Erie, Canada | collected...
AGTCGACGAGCGGACATCCGCTCGACATCGAGATCACGCTGGAAACCGGCCCGGCGGTGCTGTACGACGCCCTGGTCCTGCCGCCCGGAGACGCCGCCATGCTGGCCCTCAGCCGCGACGGCCGCGCCCTCGAATTCGTGCGCGAGCAGTACCGCCACCTGAAACCGATCCTGGCGCTGGGGAACGGCGCCGGCCTGCTGCAGGCGGCCGGGATTCCGCCCCGGCTGCCGGACGGTGGCGAGGACTGGGGGCTGATCCTGGGAGAAGGGGCGCCGGCGGCGGCGTTTTCGGCCTTCAAGGCGGCGATCGTGCGGCACCGGGTGTATGAGCGGGAAACGGATCCGCCGCGGGTGTAAGGCAAGTGCTGCGCCCGGCGCCGTTTTTCCAGGCGCCGGGCGCAGCAGGGGCACGCCTGAGGCGTCGATCAGAAGCGGTAGGACGCGCTCAGGCTGGCGTTGCGTCTTTGCCCCGGTGTGATCCAGCGCGACACGTGCACGTGGCTCGAAACGAAGTAGCCCTGGTCGAGCGCGTTGCGCAAGGCCAGCTGCACTTCGAGCGCGCCCCCGCCGGCCAGCTTAATCGCCCAACCGTGCGTCAGGTCCAGGCGCGCATAGCCGGGCAGGGTCGTGGTGTTCGCTTCGTCGGCGAAGCGCGCGCCCTGCGCGTAGATGCCGGCGCCGGTCTTCCAGTTGCGGTTCCAGTGGTACTGCCCCCACAGGCTCAGCGCGTGGCGCGCCACGTTCGGCACGCGCTTGCCGCCATACACCGCGTTCTCCAGGTACTTCGCATGCGTGTAGGCGTAGATCAGCGCCAGGTCCAGCCGATCGCCCAGCTTGCCGTTCAGGGCCGCCTCCAGCCCGCGCGAGCGCGCGCTGCCGTCCACCGTGAAGTCGAAGTTGTTCAGCGGCGTGCTGGCGTCGGCCGAGATCATGTTGGTCTGCCTCAGCTGGTAGACGGCGACGTCGCCAGCCAGCGCGCCGCCCAGCCACAGCGACTTCCAGCCCAGTTCCAGTTGGTCCGCCTCGCGCGAGGGCAGCGACTGGTTCGTCGACGACGCCACCTGGTTCGGCGCCAGGCCCCTGGCCAGGTTCGTGTAGAGGGTATGCGAGTCGCCAATCCGGTACAACACGCCGAGCTTGGGCGACCAGTCCTTTTCGCGCACCGCGCGCACGCCGGCGGCGCCGTACACGAAATCCTGGTCGGTGTAGCGCAGGCCGCCGATCAGCGACCAGGCGCCGAGGTCGACCTGGTCCTGCAGCGACAAGGCCCGCGCCGTCAGGTTCTGGGTCGTCAGCGAGCGCGCCATCACGGCGCCTGGCGCGGGCGCCGTCACCAGGCCGAACACCGGCGCATAGATGTTAATGGCCGCGCTGGTGGACGCCGGCACGGCAAGGCTCGGCTGGTCGAGGGTCTCGCGGTAGTAATCGAGTCCCGCGAACAGCGCGTGCGTCACGCCGCCCAGCCGCTGGCGGCTGGTGAGCGTGAGGGCGGCCGAGTCGATGCGGCGCGTGGTGTCCGGCTCCCAGGCCGAGACCCGGGCGTAGGTGCCGCCTGGCCGGCCCGGCAAGGGCGAGCCGTTCAGCAGGTTCTTGATCGAGGTCGAGTGCGCCTCCAGGTGGGTGAGGTCGGCGCCGAGCCGAGTGCCCCTGCCCAGGTCGACGTCGCCGTGCAGGTCGGCGATGCGGTTCCGGGTAGTGGAGTCGCCGAAGGGTTCGCCGAACTGGCGGTCGCGCGGAATCGCGGCGGGCCGATCGCCGGCGCCGGGAATGCCGTAGTCGGGCTGGTAGACCTGATTGGTGGCTTCTAAGCCGGCGCGCAGGTGGACTGGTCCGCCCGCCTTGTTGGCGATGCCGAGCTTGACGCCGTCGAGCCGGTCCTCCACATGGCGCCATTCGCTGGCGCGCGAACGGGTGGCGATGATACGCGCCGCCACGCCATTCTCCGCCGACAGCACGCGGTTCAGGTCCAGTGTCAATTCCTGGGCCGCGTGCTCGCCGACGGACGCGAATACCGAACTCGCATCGCGCATGAGGGGCTGGCGCGTGACGATGTTCACCGTGCCGCCCGGTTCGCTGCGCACGCCGACGGCGGCGCCCGGCCCGCGCAGCACGTCGACGCTGTCGACGAAGCCCGGGACGTAGGGATAATTCGAGAGCCGCACGCCGTCGCGCAGCACCCGGTTCGAGCCGGTGCCGCTGTCGGCCACCGCGCCGCGCAGGCTGAAGAATTGCGTGTGCGCGCCGTTGAAGCCGGAGTCCGGCTGAGCGCCGGGCACGTTGCGCAGCGCGTCCTGCAGTGTGGTGCCGGCCTGGTCGCGCAGCAGTTCGGCGCCCACGCTGCTGACCGAGAACGGGGTGTCGTGCGCCGGGCCGGCCGTGCCGGTGGCAAGGCGGGCGGCGAGCCTGCCGTCCTGCGCGGATCGGCCGCTGACGAATACGGTGGGGGTCTCGGCCTGGTCCTTGATGTGGGCGGGATCGTCCTGCACGGCCTGGGCCATGCAGGCGATGCTGGCCAGCGCCGCCCCCGCGGCGGTTTGGAGCAGTATCTTGTGTGTCATGTCGTTGCTCGGAGGTTGGTGGTCAGGCGCCGGCCGTGCCGGCGCGCGTCGGGTCTCAGTGCTTGCCGTGGGGAGGCGCGCCTGCGGCCAGGCCGCGCACGACGGCCTGGGCCTGGATGGTCTCGCGGCGGCCGTCCTTGCCTTCGACCACCAGCGACAGCGGCACGGTGCCGCCCTCTTTTGCCTGCCCCTTCAGGTCGAGCAGCATCAGGTGGTAGCCGCCCGGCGCGAGTTCGACGGTCTTGTTGGCAGGGAGCGCCAGGGACGGGATCTGGCGCATGCGCATCACGTCGCCCTGCATCGCCATCTCGTGCACTTCGACGACGCGGGCGAGCGGGGAACTGGCTGCGACCAGCTTGCTGTCGGCAGTCGCCTGCAGCTGCATGAAGGCGCCGGTGGCCTTCTGGGCTGGGACAGTGGCGCGGACCCAGGCGTCCTTGACGCTCACCTGGGCGTGGGCGCTTGATGCGGACAGGATGGCGGCGGCCAGGACGATGGACGGGATGAGGTGCTTGGAAATACGGCGCATGGTGGGTCTCCTTGATGAGGAATTCAGGTCGATTGCAGCAGTTTGCGGATGTCGGCGGTGTAGGCCCGCGCGCTCAGCTGGTGCGACAGTGCGAGGCGCAGCCGGCCTTGCCGATCGAAGGCATAGCTGATCGCGGTGTGGTCCATGCTGTAGGAATCGCCGGTCGGGACTTTCTGGTAGAAGATCTTGAAATCCTTCGCCGTGGCGGCAAGCTGTTCCGGGCTGCCGCGCAGGGCGACGAAGCCCGGGTCGAAGGCCGCCATGTAGGCCTTCAGGATCTCCGGCGTGTCGCGCTCGGGATCGACGGTCACGAACACCACCTGCAGGCGCTCGCCGTCCGCGCCCAGCAGCTTCTTCACCTCGGCGGCGCGGGCCAGGGCGGTCGGGCAGACGTCCGGGCATTGGGTGAAGCCGAAGAACAGCAGCACCGCCTTGCCCTTGAAGTCGGCCAGCGAACGCGCGCGGCCATCGATGTCGGGCAGGCGCAGGTCCTTGCCAAAGTCGGCGCCGGTGATGTCGGCGCCGTTGAATCCCGCTTCGGGTCCGCGCTTGCACGCGGCGAGGCCCAGCAGCGCCGTCAGGCCGGCTGCGGCCAGCGCCCTGCGGCGCAATGTGGATATGCTCATTTGTGATGATTCCTGATCGCTTGATATGCGACTTGATTGCAGGCTACCTGTTCGAGGAAGCCGGAAGGACGCTTGCATGACCGCCGCCCGCCCCGGCTGGAAATTGCGGATGCGGACAGGCGGCAGTGCGCACCGGGATCAGGAATCCCGGCGGGCAGTGCAATGCGAAGCATAATGACATGTGCCTGGCGGCAGCACCGCCAGAACAAGAGACTCAGGCGAGCGAGGGTGGTGCGCGCGGATTGGCGACGGTCCAGGCGAACAGCGACGCCGCCGACTGGTAGAACAGTGGAGGGTAGGCCAGCGTCTGGCGCGAGAGAGGGAACGCGAGGCTCGGCCCCGGCAGCAGCGCGGCGAACCCGCCATGCGAGGCGCAATAAGGACAATGCTTGAACATGTGGTCCAGCATCGGCGAGGACGATTCGGCAGGCTGCGCCTTGTCGACCACGATGGTGACCATGCCTTTCATCGTGCAGACCTCTACCTCCTCAGTGGCCGGCGCGGCGCTGGCCATGGCATGCGACACCGCCGGCGCGAGCACGCCAAACAGGACGCCAAGCAAGGCGATCCAGGCGACCAGCAACTGCCGTTTCAGGGAGATGTGCATGTCGAAATTATAGCGACTTGTCCCGGGATTCGGCCATGGACAAATTGAACAGGGACGACGGTCAAGGAAACGGACCTTTGCCGTGGCTCAGCCGCCCATCTTGCTGAGCGCGAACGCCGACAAGAATCCCGCCACCGTGATCAGCCCCGCAAAGTCGTGCGCCTCCTGGAAGGCCTCGGGAATCATGGTATCGGCCAGCATCGCCAGGATCGCCCCGGCCGCCACCGCGGTGGTCGCCGCCACCACCTCGTTCGGAAAGCCTTCGAACAGCGTATAGCCCGCCAGCGCCGCCACGCCCGAAGCCAGTGCGATCCCGCCCCAGATGCCGAAGATGTAGGTGGCCGAGCGCCCGGCTTTTTTCATGCCGGCTGCACTCGACAGGCCTTCGGGCACATTCGACAGGAAGATCGCCGCCACCGCCACCATGCTGACCTTGCCGCCGCCCAGCATCGACAGGCCGATGACGATGGATTCCGGAATGCCGTCGAGCAGGGCGCCGACGGCGATCGCCGCGCCGCTGCCGCCTTCGTCGGGCGTGGCCTGCTGGTCGCCCGAGCGCTTGCGGTGGCGTGCGCCGCGGTGCGAGAGCCACCAGTTGGCCAGGGTGTAGACGGCCGCGCCGCCAAGGAAACCCAGAGCGGTGGCCGTGAAGCCGCCGGTATGAAAGGCTTCTTCCATCAACTCGAAGGAGAGGGCCGAGATCAGGACGCCGCTGCCGAAGGCCATGATGGCGGCGATTACGCGCGGCGGGACCGCGAACTTGTAGCCGGCGAATGCGCCGAGCAGCAGGGCGCCGCCGGCGACCAGGCCCCAGAAGCCGGCTTGCAGCCAGACGGGAATGCTCAAACGGGTCTCCATTGTTGTGGTTGTTGAAATAATATTACGGAGCGACAGGCCGCGGCGCCCGGGTGCGCGCTTTCATCGACGCGTCATACGGCTGTGCTACATTCGGGGCTTTTGCAGGAAAGGCAGCCCGACCTTGATTTCATTTTCACGACTCGTGGCGATGGCCGCCGCCTTGGCCCTGGCCGGCTGCGCGGCCTACACGCCCGCGCCATCCCATACCGAAGCCGCCTTTGTCCTGATTGGCGAGAACGGCCAGGCCATCGCGCGCGTGATCACGGCCGCGCAAACCTGTCCTCCGCTGCAGGTCGACGGCCACCTGATGCCGATGCGCGTGCGCGTGCCGTATTCCAGCATTCCGGCGCGCGCCGGCCAGCCGCACACGCCGCCCTCGAGCGCGGTGCTGACCTGCGAGGCGCCGATCCCGGCGGCCAGCTTCTCGGTGCAGGTGACGGGGCAAAACCTTCCTGTGCCGAAGGCCGAGCCGCAGCGCATCGTGGTCATCGGCGACACCGGCTGCCGCCTGAAGGGCAAGGACTTCCAGGACTGTAACGATGCCAGGGCCTACCCGTTCTCCACGGTTGCCGCCAGCGCCGCTGCCTTCAAGCCGGACCTGGTGATCCACGTCGGCGACTACCACTACCGCGAAGACCCGTGCCCGGCCGGCCGTCCCGGCTGCGCCGGCAGCCCCTACGGCTATGGCTTTGACGCCTGGGCCGCCGACTTCTTCACACCGGCCAGCACCCTGCTGGCCGCCGCGCCCTGGGTCGTCGCGCGCGGCAACCATGAGAACTGCACGCGCGCCGGGCAGGGCTGGTGGCGCTACCTCGATCCGCGTCCGTTCGAGACCGGGCGCGATTGCGACAAGCCGGAAAACGACGCCAGCGGCGACTACAGCGATCCGTACGCCGTGCCGCTCGGCGGCGGGGCGCAGCTGATCGTATTCGACACCGCCAACACGAACTGGAAAGGCCTGCCGAAGACCGACGTGCGCCGCGCGCGCTATGCCGACACCTACCGCAAGGTCGACGCACTGGCGAAGAATGCGCAGTACAACATCGGCGTCGACCACCATCCGCTGTTCGCCTTCGGCGCCAACCGCGACGCCCAGACCGGCGAGATCACCCTGTTCGGCGGCGACAAGGGCCTGCTCGACGCCTTTGGCGACGTCGATCCAGGCTACTTCCCGCGCTCGGTGAGCATGCTGCTGTCGGGCCACGTGCACCTGTGGGAGCAGACCAGCTTCTCGACGCCGCACCCGACCCAGTTCGTGGCCGGCTTCTCCGGCACCGCCGAGGACATCGTGCCGCTGCCCGCCAGTGTGGCGCCCGGCCAGACGCCGGCCCCGGGCGCCATCGTGGAGACGATGAGCTCGTGGATCGACGGCTTCGGCTTCATGACCATGGAGCGCACCGGCCCGGATGCCTGGCGCGTGCTGGTGATGGACCGCGACGGCAAGCAGCGCAACAGCTGCACCGTCAAGGGCCGGAAATCGCAATGTGAGGTGGCGCAGGTGAATACAGCAGTAAAATAGTGGTAAGTACATTTACCCAAATATAATTGCCAGTAGAATATTTCTCAGGCAATATAGAGCCCATCGGGAGCCGCCGCGATGGCGGGCTCGCGATCAGCGATGAGGCGTACAACACGTTTCTTTTGGGCCCCCGGGCACCCCGGGGGCCGTTTTTCGCGGGAGGCCCACCGCCCGGTGGCGCACGTCGTACTCCCGTCCTGCCTGGAGGATCACGACGCATGCTCGACTATTCCGACCTCGGTCTCCAACTCGCCTGGCCTTTGGCCATGACGCTCGCCTGGATGGCCGGCGAACTGGTCTACCGCTGGACCGCGCTGCCGCGCATCGCCGTCTACGGGCTGGCCGGCTTCGTGTTCGGCAACCTGGCCGCCGGCTACCTGCCGCCCTCGGAAGCCAAGAACTTCATGTGGCTCGCCAACCTCGGCTTCGGCCTGATCCTGTTCGAGCTCGGCTACCGCATCAACCTGCGCTGGCTGAAGAACAATCCCTGGATCGTCGTCACCTCGCTGCTGGAAGCGATCTGCACCTTCGGCGCCGTCTACCTGGTCGCGTCCTGGTTCGGCATGGAGCGCCTGCCCGCCGCGCTGACTGCCTCGCTGGCGATGTCGAGTTCCCCGGCCGGCCTGCTGCGCGTGCTGAACGAGCAGGGCGCTTCCGGCCAGGTGACGGAACGGGCCATGCACCTGACGGCCCTGAACTGCGTGATGGCGGTCTTCACCTTCAACATCGTGGTCGGCATCGGCGTGTTCCAGACCTCGGGCGACCTGACCCACGCCGCCGGCAGCAGTGCGCTGGTGCTGGTGGCGTCAGGCGGCCTCGGTGCGCTGTTCGGCGCCCTGGTGCCTTTCTGGCTGCGCATCATCGACGCCTCGCGCGACGCCACCCTGGCGTTTGCCCTGGCCGTGGTGCTGCTGGTGGCGATCACCTCGGTGCTGCCGCTGTCGCCGGTGCTGGCCGCGCTCACCTTCGGCCTGGTGGCGCGCCACCGCCGCATCGCCCTCAGCCCGGCCCAGCGCAACTTTGGCGTGCTGGGCGATTTGCTGACGGTGCTGATGTTCTTTTTTGTCGCCACCAAGGTCGAGATCGAGCAGATCGGCGGCGGCCTGGCCCTGGGCCTGCTGCTGGTGGCGGTGCGCGCGGTCGTGAAGGTCGGCATCTGCACCGCGTTTGCGCGCGTATCGGGCATTTCGGCGCGCAAGGGCGCGCTGTCCGGCCTGGCGCTGACGCCGATGGCGGTGTTCGCCATCTTGCTGATGGAGCAGACGCGCTGGATAGGCGTCGACCTGTTCAACAGCCTGGCGCCGCTGGCGGCGGTGATGCTGCTGCTCGACGTCGCCGGCCCGATCCTCACGCAACGCGCCGTCATCTGGGCCAACGAAGCCCGCGCCGGAAAGGAAATCTGACATGGCACTTGAAAAATTCGCCCAATCCCAGCCGCTCACCATGGGCGTGGAACTGGAACTGCAACTGGTCAGCCTGTCGGACTTCGACCTGGTGGCCGCTTCGCCGGACATGCTGGAACTCCTTAGCCGCGCGCCTTTCCCCGGCAACGTCACGCCCGAGATCACCGAGAGCATGATCGAGATTAATTCGAGCGTGCACACCCACCACGGCGAGCTATTGAAAGAGCTGCGCGAGATCCGCGACACGCTGCTACGCGCCGGCGACCGTCTGAACGTGGGCGTGTGCGGCGGCGGCACCCATCCGTTCCAGCAGTGGTCGCAGCGGAAGATCTTTTCCAAGCCCCGCTTCCGCGAAGTGTCTGCGCTGTACGGCTACCTGGCCAAGCAGTTCACGGTGTTCGGCCAGCACGTGCACATCGGCTGCGGTTCGGGCGACGAGGCGCTGTTCCTGCTGCATGCGCTGAACCGCTACATCCCGCACTTCATCGCCTTGTCGAGCTCCTCGCCCTTCCTGCAGGGCAGCGATACGCGCTTCCAGTCGGCGCGCCTGAACTCGGTGTTCGCGTTTCCGCTGTCGGGGCGCGCACCTTTCCTGCTCAGCTGGGAAGCGTTCGAGCGCGACTACTTCACGCGCATGGAAAACACCGGCATCGTGCGCAGCATGAAGGACTTTTACTGGGACCTGCGCCCGAAACCGGAGTACGGCACCATCGAGCTGCGCGTCTGCGACACGCCGCTCACGGTGGAACGCGCTGCGGCGCTGGCCTGCTACCTGCAGGCACTGTGCCGGCACCTGCTGGAACGCAACGAACCGCCGCCGCAGGAAGACGACTACCTGGTTTATAACTACAACCGCTTCCAGGCCTGCCGCTTCGGGCTCGACGGCACGCTGGTGCATCCGCAGACCCACGAGACGATCTCGCTGCGCGAAGACATCCTCACCACCCTGCGCCACCTGGAACCGCATGCAAAGGCGCTGGGCAGCGAAGCGGCGCTCGAGCACCTGTACGAGGAAACCCATACCGGCAGCGATGCGACCTTCCTGCGCGCGGCGCACGAGGAGGGCGGCAGCAACGAGGGTATCGTGGATGCGGCGCTGCGGCGCTTCCGCGCAGACTATCCGGCCTGAGCATGTGCCGATCGATGCCTGCGTCGCCGGCGGGCCGCCTGCCGGCGACGGATGCCACGGCCCTGGGGCTGTCCGGATCCGGATAATGGTGTCCGCTGGCGGACAGTTGTCCGCCTGAACCGCACGCGCTTCCATGGGGCGATAGCGCCTGGCACGATGCTTGCGATGAAGGAATCGGCATCCTTCATCAACATCATCGGAACAGGCGAATCAATGAACCTTCATCGCTGTCATGCAGTCGTCTTCGCGCTGTGGGCGCGGCTGTCGCGTCTTTCGCGCCTTGCCTCGGGGGCAGGCTGCTTCCTCTGCGCCGCAGCCTGCCCGGGTGCACTGCACGCCGCGGCGCCCGCGGCCTCCGCGCTCGCCGGACAATGGCGCTTCGAAACGGCTGTCGGCAGCACATCGGAGAACGGCGTCGTCACCGATATCATGGGCAAGGGCATCCTCACGATCACGCGTTCCGCTGACGGACTGGCCGGCTCGATTGCCTGGCTCGACGAACAGGGCCAGGTCAGCTCCACGCGCGACATGCAGGGGCGCATGGCAGGCGGGCGCGCCGTCTTTACCCATGCCGGCAAGCGCGTGACGCGCGGCCGCGACGGCGAAGAGGCCAGCACCGAGATTACCGTGCGCTGGACGCTCGCGGCGCAGGGCGACCGGCTGGCTGGCGAGCGGCTGCTCGAGACCGACGAGGACGAGCCCAAGCCTGTGCGGGGGCAGCGCGTCGCTGCGCGCGATGTACGCCCCCCGGCCGCATTGCGCCCTGTCGCGGCGAGCGCACCGCAAGCGGAAGCGGATGACGCCCCGGCACGCGGCCCGTCGACCGAGGCCGAGCGCGCACGCGTACTGCGGCTCGCGCGCGATGCCGGGCAGGACCCGCGCGCGGCCATGCTGCGCGACGGCGCCTGGCTTGATCACTGGGTGCGCGAAGTTCCCGACTTCACGTTCGAACCTGGACCCGCGTTCGGCTGGCTTGGGACGGCGGGCGGCGCCGGCAGCGGAGAGCTGCTGCAGTTCCAGTACACGGCCAGCGCCATGGCATTCCAGATCGAACAGCCAATGCAGCGCGGACAGCAGGGCGCCATCGCCGCCGCCGGCATGGAGGGCGCCTTGCGCGCCTACGAAGCCTTGCTGCGCCGGGACCCGAAGGAACATTCGGACAAGCTGGACGCGGCGCTGTCTGCGCACGCCAGGGGCAAGCTGCCGGAATTCCTGGCGGCCCTCGGGGGCAGGGACCCTGGCGCGGCGTTTGCGGGCGCCGGGCGCACGGCCTCGGACGACCCGGTCGTGCAAGGGATCGTCCGCCTCGGCACGACCGATGGGCGCGTGATGGAATGGCTCGACATCCTGAGCAACCGCTTTGGCGGCCGCATGCCGGGCAGCGACGCCTACACGCACGCGGCGGCATGGGCGCGCATGCAGTTCGCACAGTGGGGCGTGCGGGCCGAGCTCGAAGAAGCGGGTCAGGTGGCGGTCGGCTTCAACCGCGGCCCATGGATGGCGCGCATGCTGGCGCCGCGCGAAGAGACGCTGCGCATGGCGACGCCGGCATTCACCGCCGGCACCCGCGGCCGCCAGCGCGGCCTGGCCGTCGCCGGACCGGCCACACTCGAGCAGGCACAGGCGCGATCTGCCGAGTTCAGGGACAAATGGGTACTGATCGGCGGCCGCAGCACTGGCGGCGGACGCGACGGCGAATACTTCCACCAGCCGCGGGCGATCATGCTGGCACTGGCAAAGGCAGGCGCGCTGGGCACCATCCAGGCCGCCGACGAGCCCCTGTATTCCGGCACGGCGGCGCCGACTTCCTGGGACGCGCTGCCGGCGCTCCCGGATATCAAGCTGGCCGCGGCGCAGTACGACGCCATCCGCCAGCGCACGGCGGCGGGCGAGCCGGTGATGCTGGAATTCGACATCCGCAACTGGTTCTATCCCGGCCCCGTGGCATGGCACAACGTGGTGGCGCGCATTCCCGGTACCGACAGGCCGGACGAGATCGTGCTGCTCGGCGCGCACCTCGACAGCTTCGACGGCGCCACCGGCGCCGCCGACAACGGCGCGGGCGTGGCCACCATGATGGAAGCGATGCGCCTGCTGGCGGCGTCCGGCGCAAAGCCGCGCCGCACCATCATGCTGGTCCTGTTCGGCGCGGAGGAACTCGGCTTGAAAGGC
>Ga0209023_10007290_pt1 | contig 11398 bp, 8 predicted proteins | sample LakOneMetagenome_FD_187468 | JGI IMG/M metagenome (GOLD analysis project Ga0209023, IMG submission 187468) | Freshwater and sediment microbial communities from Lake Erie, Canada (SPAdes) (version 2) | ecosystem: Environmental > Aquatic > Freshwater > Lentic | place: Lake Erie, Canada | collected...
CAACTGGTTGCGCATGCCGCCCAGCGAGAAATTGCCGGTGTAGCGCGGCGCAAAGCCGTAGGTCCAGCTGTCCTGATCGATGACCTGGAAGATCGGGTGATACAGGCTCTTGTGGATGCCCCAGGTTGTGAAATCGATCTGGCCGTTATCGAGCTTGATGCTGGTGACGTTGGCCACGCGCTCGGTGCGCGTGTTGCGCGCCTGATCGCCCGCCAGTGCGCTGGCCGACGCCATGCGTGGGTTGTTCAGCGCGTCGTTGAGCGAAAGCGAACCCGGCAGCAGCTGATCGACAATATAGGCGCCGAAGTAGAAGCGCGTTTCCACGGTGGGACTGAAGCGGTAGCCGACGTTGGCGTTCAACTGCTCGTATTGGCCGCGCTCGTGATTGCGCCAGCCTTCCGAATGACTGACCGTGGCATTGACCAGGAAATCCCATTGGCCGATCTGGCGCGACACCTGTCCGCTGCCGCGCACCGTACCGAAGCTGCCGCCGTCGATACGCACCATGTTCTTCGCATCGGCAGTCAAGGCGGTGGGCGTGGTGAAATTCAGCGCGCCGCCCAGCGTGGTGCTGCCATACGCGAGCCCATTGCCGCCCTTGTAGACCTCGGCCGCCGACAACGCCAGCGGGTCGATCTGGTAGAAATCGCCGCTGCCATCGGCAAAGTTGGTTGGCACGCCGTCCTGCAGGATTTCCAGCCCGCGCGTGTGATAGCCGCGCGCCACGCCCGAGCCGCGGATCGACAGGCGCAGTTCCTGGCCGTAGCGCTCCTGCACGTACACGCCCGGTGCGTCCTTGAGCACGTCGCGCAGATCGTTGGCGTAGGTGTTGGTATAGGTGGCCGCGTCGACGAATCCGACGGATCCGGCCGACTGGAACAGCGACTGCCGCTGCTGCGCCACGCCGGGCGCAGTCAGCGAACCTTCGGCCGCTGCAGTGGCGGTGACGGTGGGCAGGACGGGAGACGCGATCTGCGCGCCTTGCGCCAGTGCGGCGCCGGACAAGGCGGCGGCGGGCAGCACCGCGGCGCGGCGCCATGAGGTGGTTCTTTTCATTGCTTGCGGTCGATGGCCGCGCCGACATGGGGCGCAGCGCGATCTTGTTGGTTTGGCTCGACCGCAAGGATACGGAGCGGGGCGCTGCGACACTATGTGTCACAGCGTCGCAGCGTGCGCTTTAGCGCATAAGCAAGGTTGTTTCGTGCACGGCGTTGCCGCACCCTGCCGTCAGACCGCCGCCTGTCCCGCGCAACCGGGACCGCACGCCGCGCCGTGCGTGTGGGCGCTGGCAGCAGGCCGTGCGGTCGGCGACGTGACCCGCTTCCAGTGGAGCGGCGCCTGGCCCGCCAGCCTGGTGCGCAACTGGCGCGCCGCACTGACCATGTTGGCCAGCGCCGCCTCGGTTTCGGGCCAGCCGCGCGTCTTCAGCCCGCAATCTGGATTGACCCACAAGCGCTCTGGCGGAATGACCTCGCACGCACGTTCCAAGAGCCGCGTGATGGCGTCCACACCCGGCACGCGCGGCGAGTGGATGTCGTAGACGCCCGGGCCGATCTCGTTGGGATAATCGAAATCGCCAAAGCCTTCCAGCAGTTCCATGGCCGACCGCGAGGTCTCGATCGTGATCACGTCGGCATCCATGGCGGCGATGGCCGGCAGGATGTCGTTGAACTCGGCGTAGCACATATGGGTGTGGATCTGCGTGTCGTCGGCCACGCCGGCTGCGGCCAGGCGGAACGCCTCGACCGCCCACTCCAGGTACTCGGCCCAGTCCGCGCGGCGCAGCGGCAGGCCTTCGCGCAGCGCCGGCTCGTCGATCTGGATGATGCGGATGCCCGCGCGCTCCAGATCGCACACTTCATCGCGAATCGCCAGCGCAAGCTGCCGGGTGGTGACCGAACGCGGCTGATCGTCGCGCACGAACGACCACTGCAGCATCGTCACAGGGCCGGTCAGCATGCCCTTGACTGGCTTGTCGGTCAGCGACTGCGCGTAACGCGCGGTCTCCACGGTCATCGGCTCCGGGCGATATACGTCGCCGAAGATCACCGGCGGCTTCACGCAGCGCGAGCCGTAGCTCTGCACCCAGCCGTTCTCGGTGAATGCATAGCCGCACAGCTGTTCACCGAAATATTCGACCATGTCGTTGCGCTCGGCCTCGCCATGTACCAGCACGTCCAGGCCCAGCGCTTCCTGCTTGCGCACCGCGAATTCGATCTCGGCGCGCATCCGTTCCAGATAATCGAGCGCGCCGATGTCCCCCCGCTTGAATGCCGCACGGGTCTGGCGGATCGCCGGCGTTTGCGGAAACGATCCGATCGTGGTGGTGGGCAGCGGCGGCAGCGCCAGCGCGGCGCGCTGACGTTCGATGCGCGTCTCGAACGGGCTGTGGCGATCGGCCATGTCCGCGGTCAGCGCGGCCAGGCGGTTCTGCACCTGACGATTCACTACGCGCCGCGACGTGCGCCGCGAGGCCTGCGCGGCGTCGGACGCGGCCAGTTGCTGCGCCACCGCGGCTTCGCCCTGATCGAGCGCCACGGCCAGCGTATGCAGCTCGTCGAGTTTTTCCGTGGCGAATGCGAGCCACGATTTCAGTTCCGGATCGAGCCGCGTTTCGGCATCGAGCGATACGGGTACATGCAGCAGCGAGCACGATGGCGCCAGCCACAGCCGATCGCCCAGCGCGGCGTGCAGCGGCCGCACGGTGTCCAGCACGCGGCGCAGATCGGCGCGCCAGATATTGCGGCCGTCGATCACGCCGGCCGACAGCACCGCGTGCGCGGGCAGTATCTGGAGCCAATCCGCAAGCTGCTGGGGCGCACGCACCAGATCGATATGAAAACCGTGCACCGGCAGCGCGGCGGCGCGCTTGGCATGGGGCGCGGCGGTATCGAAATAGGTGGCCAGCAGCAGCTTCACGCCGGAATCCGCCAGCGCCGCATAAGCGTGGTCGAAGGCGTCGAGCCACGGCGCGGGCAGGTCGAGGCACAGCGCGGGCTCGTCGATCTGCACCCACTCGATACCGCGTGCCTGCAGTTGCGACAGGATGCGCCGATAGGCGGCAATCACGCGGGGCAGCAGCGCAAGCCGGTCGAAACCCGCGACATGCGATTTGGACAGCCACAGGTAGGTGACCGGGCCGACCAGTGCCGGACGGGCGGCGAGGCCCTGCGCCAGCGCTTCGTCGATCTCATCGAAGAACCACGTCGGGCCGCCTTCGAACGTGCTGTCGGCATCGAGTTCGGGGACGATGTAGTGATAGTTCGTATCGAACCACTTGGTCATTTCCATGGCCGGTTGCGCGGTATTGCCTCGGGCCAGTTCGTAGTACTGGGGCAGGGTCAGCGCAGCGGCGTCGAACCCGAAGCGCTTTGGCAGCGCGCCGAGCAGCGCGGTAAGCCCGAGCATGTGGTCGTACCAGGCAAAGTCGCCAGCCGCCACGCTGGCCAGGCCGGCGTCGGCCTGGAGCTGCCAGTGCTTGCGGCGCAGCGCAGCGCCCGTGTCGCGCAGTGCCGCTTCCGACGTTTCACCGCGCCAGAAGGCTTCCTGCGCGAATTTCAGTTCCCGGCGTGCGCCGATGCGCGGAAAACCAAGGATGTGTGTGCGTGCCATGGGGGCGCTCCGTTAAAGGCTGATGTGGCGCACAGTGTGGAATCGCGTCTAGAATGAATCAAGCGACAAGTTTTAAACAATGTATGAATTTCATTCAACTCACCACGGCAGGTCACGATGATTGAAGTCCGGCATTTCCGTTCGTTGGTGGCGATTGCCGATTCGGGCAAGCTGGCCACGGCCGCCGAACGCGTGCACGTGAGCCAGTCGGCGCTATCGCATCAGATCAAGGCCATCGAGGCCCACTACGGCATGCCGTTGTTCGACCGCACGCGCCAGGGCCTGCGTTTCACGGCGGCGGGCGAGCGCCTGCTGGCGCTGGCGCGCGACACGTTGGCCGCCATCAGTGCCGCCGAACGCGACCTGCTGCGCCTGCAAAGCGATACCCGGGGCGAGCTGCGTGTGGTGCTGGAATGCCATACCTGCTTCGACTGGCTGATGCCGGTGATGGACGAATTCCGGCGGCGCTGGCCCGAAGTGGAGATCGATCTGGTGGCGGGCTTTCATGCCGATCCGCTGGCGCTGCTGACCCAGGGCAAGGCCGACATGGTGATCGGATCCAGGCCGCCGACCAAACGCGGTCTGCGCGTGGCGCCGCTGTTCCGCTTCGAGATCCTGGCGGTGATCGCCAACGAACACCGGCTGCGCAACAAGCGCCGCATCGAAGCGGTCGATCTGGCGGGCGAGACGCTGATTACCTACCCAGTGCCGACGCAGCGCATCGACCTGATTCGCGAGGTGCTGGAGCCGGCCGGCATCCACCTGGAGCGGCGCACGGCGGAGCTGACCGTGGCCGTGCTGCAACTGGTGGCCAGCCGCCGCGGCGTGGCGGCGCTGCCGAACTGGGGCGTCAAGAACTACGTCGACCACGATTACGTGCTGGCCAAGCGTATCGGCACCAAGGGGCTGTGGAGCGAGCTGTATGCGACGGTGCCGGCGCCGATTGCGGATCGCCCCTACGTGGACGATTTCGTTGCCATCGTGCGCGACATCTGCGCGGCCGATCTGGACGGCATCGAGCTGTTAAGCGACGCGTAGGTGCGTCAGGCCACCAGTACCAGCGTGTCGGCGTTGGGTGCGCCGTCGGCCGGCGCGTCTTCCGAGAATTCCGCATCGACGATCGTGACGTCGACGCCCAGCGCCACACGACGCACGAACAGTTGCAGCAGATCCGCCAATGCGGCTTCGCAGCGCAGATGGACGGCATTGGCCCGTTCGGCGTCGAAACGCAGTTGCAGCAGTGTCAGGCCGGTGCGGCGCGCGTTGGCCAGCACCCATTCCAGGCTGCCGAAGACATCGGCGCGGTCGAGCTGAAGGGCGAGTTGGAGCGATGGCAGCGACATGACACGGGTCCGGAGAATGTGGAGGAGCGAAGCAAAAGCGGTCAGGCAAATGTACCAGCGCTGCCGCGAAATGGGCTTCTGAAGTTTCTTCGAAACTTGTCTAAATGGAGAAGAATTATCCGAGATGGTTTAGATTATCGGTAAATTCTTTTTAACGGACCCATTTCTGTCGTGACAACCATCCCCAAACTCGATGACATCGACCGCCGCATCCTGCGCGAGTTGCGCCGCGACGGACGCATTTCCAACGCCCGGCTGGCCGAACGTGTCGGGCTGTCGGCCACGCCATGCTGGAATCGCGTGAAAGCACTGGAAGACGCCGGCGTGATCAGCGGCTACGCCGCGCTGCTAAACCAGAAGGCGCTGGGATTGCCCGATACCGTGCTGATCGAGGTCACGCTCGACCGCCATGACGACGACATGCTGCATCGGTTTGGCGAAGCGCTGGCGCAACTGCCCGAGGTGCTGGAAGCCCATCTGCTGACGGGCGAGTATGACTATCTGATCAAGGTGGCCGTGGCCGGCACCGAAGGCTACGAGGAATTTCTGCGGCACAAGCTGTACAAGCTGCCGGGCCTGCGCCACAGCCATTCCACCTTCGTGCTGCGCACGCTCAAGCGCGAACCGTCGGTCGAGCCCTGAGCGCTGCAAGCGCACGCGGAAGGCGCGCCGTTCAGCGCGCGCCCGACCCGCCCACGCGGCCGAGGCGGCCCAGGCGCGGCGCGAGCGCCGTGGTTACCACGCCCAGCGCAATCAGCGCGAGCCCGGCGGAGAGATCGGCCGAAATGCGCTCGTGCCAGACCATCGCCGACAACACCAGCCCGATCACCGGCACCCCGAGCATTGCGATCGACGTGGCGGCCGGCGGCAGCGACTGCGTGACATTGAGCACGACAATGAACGTCAGCGCCGTGGCCAGCGGCCCGGTATAGGCGATAGCCGGCCAGATGGCGGCCATGGCCGAGACGTCCGGCGCGCCGTCGCGCAGGCAGGCCAGCACCACCAGCGGCACCGTTGCCACCGCGCATTCCCACGGAATCATGTCCGCGCCGAGCCGCACGTGACGATTCGCACGCAGTTGAATGATGCTGATCGACCACGCCAGCGAGGCGCCGAGCAGCATGGTCAGGCCCATCACGGCATGCAGTTGCCAGCCGCCCAGCGCCGGCGCGACGATCACGCCGATGCCGGCGTAACTGAAGGCGGTGGCCAGCCATTGCCAGCGCGACGGGCGTTCTCCCAGCACCAGCGACGACATCGGAATCACCCAGATCGCCGTGGCGTAGGCCACCACCGAGGCACGCCCAGGCGGCACATACTGCAGCGCCCACAGCGCCAGCGCGGTGAAGGCTGCCATCTGCAACAGGCCGACGCCCGCCACCAATGGCCACTCCGCGCGCGTGGGCCAGCGCACGCGCCGCATCGCGCCCAGCACCACGAAGCTGATGATTGCCGCCGAGCCAAAGCGCAGCGCCGCGAACCACAGCGGACTGACGTGCGACAGGCCGAATTTCATCACCGGCCAGTTGCCGCCCCAGATCAGTACGGCGCCGATCAACGGCAGAAACGACTTGAGGCTGTTTGCGGCGGGGGTGGCGGCAGAGGCGGGGGCGGACATGGCGCGAGGGGCTTTTCAGGCCGTTTCGAGACGGGTTTCGATAGGGAAAGTCTACGATTCATTGCGCCGCAGCATTGTCCGGATCACACTGTGTGGATGGGCTTATTCAGCATAGAATGCCGCTTATTCAATTATTGAAAGAGGAATATGCTGGACATCGACCTCGACGCCACCGATATCCGGATCCTTCACGAATTGCAGCGGGACGGAAGCCTGACCAATGTGGAGTTGGCCAGCCGCATCAATCTGTCTGCCTCGCCGTGTCTGGCGCGGGTGAAGCGACTTGAAAAAATCGGCGTGATCTCGCGCCGCGTGACGCTGCTCGACGCGCGGCGGCTGGGTTTGAAGGTGGTGGTGTTCATTTCGGTGTCGCTGGACAAGCAGCGCCGCGAAACGCTGGACACGTTCGAGCGCAAGATCGCGGCCCTGCCGCAGGTGATGGAGTGCTATCTGATGTCCGGCGACGCCGATTACCTGCTGCGCGTGGTGGTGCCGGACGTGGAGGCGCTGGAGCGGCTGATCATCGATCAAATCACGCGCATTCCCGGCGTGGCCAGCATCCGTTCCAGCTTTGCCCTGAAGCAGGTGCTGTACAGCACGGCCTTGCCGCTGGGATAGCCGGGCGCCATCGTTGTAGGTTGGCGCCCGGTGTTACAACTGCAGCCGGGCGCGAACCGCGGCGCGCAGCGCAGGCAGCAGTTCCGCTTCGAACCACGGATACTGGCGCATCCACAGCACGACGCGCCACGACGGGTGCGGTAGTGGGAACACGTTGGGGCCGTATCGACGGAAATCGGCGACGATGTCGGTCATCGACGCCTTCGCCGAACCGCCCGGCACACGCCGCGGCACATAACCCGCCAGCGCATGGCTGCCCACCAGCAGCGTCAGCCGATCTTCGGGCAGGCAGGCCAGCACCCGCTCATGCCACAGCGGCGCGCATTCGCGCCGGGGCGGCAGATCGCCGCTTTTGCCCTTGCCCGGATAGCAGAAACCCATCGGCACGATCGCCACGCGCGCAGCGTCGTAAAACGTTGAATTGTCCAGCCCGGTCCATTCGCGCAGGCGGTCGCCGCTGGCATCGTCGAACGGCACGCCGCTGGCATGCACGCGCGACCCGGGCGCCTGACCGACGATCAGGATGCGGGACGTAGCGCTGAACTGAAGAACGGGGCGCGGCCCGGCCGGCAGGGCGTCGGCACAGCGGGTACAGGCGGAAATATCGCGCTGGAGCGATTGGACGACACCCTTTGCGCGGTGGGGGAACTGCATGGCAATCGAGCGAAATTTGCGGCGTGTGCGTATATTACCGGGCTCGATGCATGACGACGCAAAGGACCCGACATGACCACGCAAACCGAAACCGCAATCCTGGCCGGCGGCTGCTTCTGGGGGATGCAGGACCTGCTGCGCCGCTACCCCGGCGTGCTGACCACGCGGGTGGGCTACACCGGCGGCGATGTGCCCAATGCCACCTATCGCAACCACGGCACGCATGCCGAGGCGATCGAAATCGTGTTCGATCCGACGAAGATCAGCTATCGGCAGATCCTGGAATTTTTCTTCCAGATCCACGACCCGACCACCCGGAATCGTCAGGGCAACGATGTCGGCACCAGCTACCGGTCGGCGATTTTTTACGTCGATGACGAGCAGAAGCAGGTGGCCGAGGACACCGTGGCCGACGTCGACGCATCAGGCTTGTGGCCGGGCAAAGTGGTGACCGAGATCGTCCAGGCCGGCCCTTTCTGGGAAGCGGAGCCCGAGCATCAGGATTACCTGGAACGCATCCCGCACGGCTACACCTGCCATTTCATCCGCCCGAACTGGAAGCTGCCGCAACGCGCCCGGTGAAGGCCCGTGGATGAGCCGATTCTGATTTTGCGGATTGTCGGTTGGCTGTCAGGAGAACTGTACATTTATACAGTATAGTGATGGCATTTCCGCGCGCGCAGGCGCGCTCCGAGGCGAGAAACCGCTTCGGGTTTCCTCTCCAACTCATTGATCCGAGGGAAAAATTGTCAGATTCCGGCACGATCCGCATCCGCGGCGCCCGTCAGCATAATCTCAAGAACGTCGACCTGGACCTGCACACCGGGCAGATGACCGTCGTGACGGGGCCGTCCGGCTCGGGCAAGTCCAGCCTGGTCTTCGACACTCTCTACGCGGAAGGCCAGCGCCGCTACGTGGAGACCTTCAGCGCCTACGCGCGCCAGTTCCTGGACCGGATGGACCGTCCCCAGGTTGACCGCGTCGACGGCGTGCCGCCGGCCATCGCCATCGACCAGACCAATCCGGTGCGCAGCTCGCGCTCCACGGTCGGCACGATGACCGAGCTCAACGACCACCTGAAGCTGCTGTACGCGCGCGCGTCGGAACTGTTCGACCGCCAGACCGCGCTGCCGGTGCGCCACGATTCGCCCGAGACGATCTATGCCGAGCTCCAGGCTCGCACGGCCCCCGGCCAGCCCTTCGCCGACGCCCGGCTGGTGGTGACGTTCCCGGTCGAGCTGCCGGAATCGGCCACCGACGAAGAGGTGGAACAGTGGCTGTCGGTGAGCGGCTATACGCGCGTGCATGGCCAGCGCGTAGTCGCCTCGGCCACCGGCAAGCGCCGTGTGCTGGACGTGGTGGCGGACCGCTTCCGCATCGGCAATGTGGAAAAGGCGCGCGCCGTCGAAGCCATCGAGGCCTCGCTCAAGCGCGGCGGCGGGCGGGTCAGCGTCAGCGTGGTTACCGATGACGGCGACGGCCCGGTCTGGAAGTTCTCCACCGGCCTGCACAGTCCCGAAAGCGATATCCGCTATGCGGATCCGCAGCCGGCGCTGTTCTCGTTCAATTCCGCCTATGGCGCGTGCGAAACCTGCCGGGGCTTCGGCCGCGTGATCGGTGTCGATCTCGGCCTGGTGATTCCCGATGGACGCAAGTCGCTGCGCGACGGCGCCATCAAGCCGATGCAGACGCCGGCCTGGAAGGAATGCCAGGACGACCTGATGCGTTATGCGGCCAAGGCCGGCATTCCGCGCGACCTGGCGTGGAACCAGCTCAGCGAGGCCGAGCAGCACTGGGTGATCCATGGCTCGCCGGACTGGAACGGCCAGTGGAACAAGCAGTGGTATGGCGTGATGCGGTTCTTCAACTATCTGGAGTCGAAGGCCTACAAGATGCACATCCGCGTGCTGCTGTCGAAATATCGCAGCTACACGCCGTGCGAAACCTGTGGCGGCGCACGCCTGAAGACCGAATCGCTGCTCTGGCGCCTGGGCAGCAAGGACAACGCCGATGCGGTGCTGGCGCCCGCGCAGCGTTTTCTGCCGCGTGGCGTCGAGTGGTCCCGCGCCCAGCTGGAGTCGTTGCCGGGCCTGACCGTGCATGACCTGATGCTGATGCCGATTGCGCGCATCCGCCGTTTCTTCGACGACCTCACGCTGTCGAGCGCGCTGCTCGACGATGCGCTCAAGCTGCTGCTTGCCGAAGTGCGCACGCGTCTGAAGTACCTGTGCGACGTCGGTCTCGGCTATCTGACGCTGGACCGGCAGAGTCGCACGCTATCTGGCGGGGAGGTCCAGCGGATCAACCTGACCACCGCGCTGGGCACGTCGCTGGTCAACACGCTGTTCGTCCTGGACGAGCCCAGCATCGGCCTGCATCCGCGCGATCTGAACCGCATCGTCGAGGCCATGCACCGCCTGCGCGACGCGGGCAACACGCTGGTGGTGGTCGAGCACGATCCGTCGGTGATGCTGGCGGCAGACCGTCTGATCGACATGGGGCCCGGCCCCGGCGAGCGCGGCGGTTCGATCATCTTCGACGGCACGCCGGCGGCCATCCGAAAGGAAGCGACGCTGACCGGCGATTACCTGGGCGGCCGCCGCCGCGTGACCGACGCGACCGACTGGCAGTTGCGGCCCGTGGACGCCGCGTCGCCGCGCTTGCGGCTGGAAGGCGCCAGCGAGCATAACCTCAAGGATGTGACGGTAGACATTCCGTTGAACCGGTTGGTGTGCGTCACCGGCGTGTCGGGCTCGGGCAAGTCGACGCTGCTGCAGGACGTGCTGTATCCAGCCATGGCGCGCCATTTCGGCAAGGCTACCGAATCGCCGGGCGCGTACCGCGATCTGGTGGGCGCCGAGCAACTCGACGACGTTGTGTTCGTCGACCAGTCACCCATCGGCAAGACCGCGCGCTCGAATCCGGCCAGCTACGTGGGTGCGTTCGACGAAATCCGCAAGCTCTTCGCCAAGGCGCCGCTGGCGCTGCAGCGCGGCTACACGGCCGGCACCTTCAGCTTCAATTCCGGCGACGGGCGCTGCCCCACATGCGGCGGTTCCGGTTTCGAACACGTCGAGATGCAGTTTCTGTCCGACGTCTACCTGCGGTGTCCCGACTGCGATGGCACGCGCTATCGCGCCGAAGTGCTCGAAGTGAAGATCGAGCGCGCCGCGCGCGGCCAGCCGGCACGCGCGCTGAGCGTGGCCGATGTACTCGAACTGACGGTCAGCGAGGCTACCGCGCTGTTTGAAGGCGATCCGGGTGTGCTGCGCGTGCTGGCGCCGATCGCCGACGTGGGCCTCGAATACGTCAAGCTTGGCCAGCCCGTGCCGACGCTGTCTGGCGGCGAGGCGCAGCGCCTGAAGCTGGCCGGCTTCCTGGCCGAAACAGCCGCGGCGCAACCGGCCAGGCAGCGCAAGGCCGTGAGACTGCCGCGCCGCCTGTTCATGTTCGACGAGCCGACCACCGGCCTGCATTTCGACGATATCGCCAAGCTGATGCGCGCGTTTGGCAAGCTGCTGGACGGCGGCCATTCGCTGATCGTGATCGAACA
>Ga0209023_10007291_pt1 | contig 11397 bp, 12 predicted proteins | sample LakOneMetagenome_FD_187468 | JGI IMG/M metagenome (GOLD analysis project Ga0209023, IMG submission 187468) | Freshwater and sediment microbial communities from Lake Erie, Canada (SPAdes) (version 2) | ecosystem: Environmental > Aquatic > Freshwater > Lentic | place: Lake Erie, Canada...
TCGGCCCGAATCACCCATTCGGGCGATGGACGCGGGGCGATGCATCGCCTGCAATGCGGGCTATTCCAACAGGGCGGAGGTGGGCGATGGGGCGCGACATCCTGAAGTACGGCGTGATCGCGGGGCTGGTGGTGGCCGCCGGCATGTGGGGCACGCTGCTGGCGTTCGGCGAGGAAATGCCGCACGGCATGCTCGGCATGGCGCTGGGCTACCTGACGATGCTGGTCGCGCTGAGCGCGGTGGCCCTGGGCATCAAGCACCACCGCGACGTGGATCGCGGCGGGGTGATCCGGTTCTGGCCGGCGTTCGGCATGGGTCTGGCGATCTCGTTCGTCGCCGGCGTGTTCTACGTGCTGGCGTGGGAAGTGGCGCAGGCCACGGTCGTGCATGACTTCGCGTCGAACTACGCCGCGTCGGTGATCGCGAACGCGAAGGCGAACGGCGCGGATGCTGCGGCGATCGCGAAGCTGACCGCGCAGATGGAGGCGTTCAAGGTGCAGTACGCGAACCCGCTGTTCCGCCTGCCGATGACCTTCATCGAGATCTTCCCGGTCGGCGTGCTGGTGTCGCTGGTCTCGGCGCTGGTGCTGCGCAACCCGCGGGCGTTGCCGGCACGGTGAGGGCGGGCGGAAAGGGAAGGCACCCCGTCACTGTAGGAGCGCCCATTTGGACGCGACTGTACCTGTCGCGCCCAAATGGGCGCTCCTACAACCAGGCGGCGTTCCAATACGGGTAATCGCCGATCCGCTGCACCAGGCTGGCACGCAACGGGTTCGCGATGATGTAGCCCGCGACGTCATGAATATCGTCCTCGTCGCGCAATGCACGATCATGGAATGCGCGTGCCCATACCGGCCCTCGGCGTCCCAATGCACGATTTGCATTGCGTGCACTGAAGGTCTTGAGCGCGTCGACCAGCGCCTGCAGGGTTCGCGCTTGCCCCAGCTCGATCAGCCAATGCGCATGGTCAGGCATGAGGACAAACGCAAGCATCCGGGCATCGCGCAGCAGCCAAGGATTCTCGAAACTTCGGCATGCAGCCTGTGCGGCTCGCGGGTCGGAAAAGACGGGCATGCGTTTCGCGGTCGCCGAAGTAACGTGGTAGATCCGCCATGGTTGACTCACGTGGCCCTTGCGCAATGACTGATGGCCCGTGTGCGGCATGCGCCTGGCGTTCGACATGCGGTGCAAGGTCGCATGCGGATTCGCCATGAGGGATCGGCGTCTTGCCGACGTTGGCGTCAGATTTATCCGTGCGCCGATGTACCGATGGGTCGCGCCCAAATGGGCGCTCCTACAGGCCGCGTTGGAATAGGGATGCGCCGAACCGGCAGTATCCCGTTCACGGCACCGCCAGCCGCTCCCCGCTACCGTGCCGGCGAATCCCGCGAAGGAGATCGCCATGACGGCCGACAGCAAATCGCCGCTGGAACAGGTCAACGACACCTTGTCGCAGCTCAAGGAGATGCGGCACTACTCCAAGACCTACGTGGAGCAGCTCACCGCGCAGTGGCTGCTGTTCGATGGCCAGCTGAAGAAGCTGAAGCAGGCCGGCAAGTTCGAGGACCTGATGACGCGCCAGGCCGAGTTCCACGAAGCGCTCGACCACGAAATCGAAGAGCTCGAGGAAGTCGCGGCCTCGCTGCAACCGCCGCCGGAGGCGACGCAGTCGCCGTAGGAGCGCCCGTTCGGGCGCGACATCGCAGACCGAAAAACGGGTCGCGCCCAGATGGGCGCTCCTACAGGGGCGTCATTTGCCGTTGACGCTGTAGCGCCCCGGCCCGAGCAGCGCGATGGCGACTGCGGCGGCGAGGTACATGCCCTGCAGTTCCAGCGCCCAGCCGCCCTGCTCGTTGAGCTGGCCGAGCTGCCCCATGTGCACCAGCGCGAACGCGACCAGCATGTTGAATGCGATGATCAGGCCGCCGATGCGGGCGTAGAAACCGGCCAGCACCATGAGCGGCGCGAGCAATTCGCCGACCAGCACGCCGTAGGCGATGAAGCCGGGCAGGCCGTGTGCAACGAGCTGTTGTTCGACCCAGCCCAGCCCGCCGTGGAGCTTGCCGATGCCGTGGAGCAGGATGAGGAGTCCGAGCGCGAGGCGCAGAACCAGCTTGCCGAGATCGGCGCGGGAGTTGTCCTTCAAGTCGTTTCCCCTGTGCGAAGGAAGGAGGGCCGCGGCCGCGGCCGCGCGGGGAGTATCGCACCGGGCGGGCACGGTCGCAGCGGCGCGCATCGTGCAGCTGGAGAACGACTACGGCGCGGTCACCGGCGAGCGCTGGGAATACGACATCGACGGCAAAACGGTGGGCTTCACCATCCGCAACGGCAAGGTCGAAAGGATCGACGAGAACCGCTGACGCGGGCCGCTAACTCACGCGGGCAGCGGCTCCGGCTCGCGTTCGATCGCCCGCCAGCCGATGTCGTGGCGGTGGAACTCCCCGTGCCAGGAAATCCCGGCGACCTCGGCATAGGCGCGGTGCCGCGCCTCGACCACGGTCTCGCCCAGCGCGCACACGCACAGCACGCGGCCGCCGGCGGTGACGATGTGCCCGCCTTCGACTTTCGTCCCGGCATGGAACACCTTGGTGCCGTCGAGGTCGGGGGCATCGAAGGAATTGATGGTGTCGCCGCTGCGCGGCGTGCCCGGATAACCCGCGGCCGCCATCACCACGCCCAGCGACGGGCGCGGATCCCAGACCGCGTCGGCGGCGACGAGCTGGCCGTCGATCGCGGCTTCGACCAGGTCGACCAGGTCCGACTGCAGGCGCAGCATCACCGGCTGGGTTTCCGGATCGCCGAAGCGCACGTTGAACTCGATCACCTTGGGCGCGCCGGACTTGTCGATCATCAGCCCGGCGTAGAGGAAGCCGGTGAACGGCACGCCGTCGGCGGCCATGCCGCGCACGGTCGGCATCACGATCTCGCGCATCACCCGGTCGTGCACGTCGGGGGTGACCACCGGCGCGGGCGAGTACGCGCCCATGCCGCCGGTATTGGGGCCGGTATCGCCGTCGCCGACGCGCTTGTGGTCCTGCGAGGTCGCCATCGGCAACGCGTGCACGCCATCGACCATGGAGATGAAGCTGGCTTCCTCGCCGTCGAGGAATTCCTCGATCACCACGCGCGCGCCGGCGTCGCCGAAGGCGTTGCCTTCCAGCATGTCGCGCACCGCGGCTTCGGCTTCGCCCAGCGTCGCCGCCACGATCACGCCCTTGCCCGCGGCAAGGCCGTCGGCCTTGATCACGATGGGCGCGCCCTTCGCGCGCACGTAGGCGAGCGCGGCGTCGACGTCGGTGTGCACTTCGTAGAACGCGGTGGGAATGCCGTGGCGGGCGAGGAAATCCTTAGCGAAGGCCTTGCTGCCCTCCAGCTGCGCGGCCGCAGCGGTGGGCCCGAAGATGCGGTGGCCCCTGGCGCGGAACGCATCGACCACGCCCGCGACCAGCGGTTGCTCCGGCCCGACCACGGTCAGCGCCACGCCTTCGCGCTCGGCCAGCGCGAGCAGGGCGTCGATGTCGGTGGCCTTCACCGCGGGTACATTGCGGCACTTGTCCTCGTGCGCGGTGCCGGCGTTGCCGGGCGCCACCAGGACTTCCTCGACGCGGGGCGACTGCGCCAGCTTCCATGCCAGTGCGTGTTCGCGTCCGCCGGAACCGATGACTAGGAGTTTCATGGCCTGTACTCGTTCCTGAATGGCTGGCCCGCGTTCGCGGCGAGGGCTTGGTTTCGCGCGATCCCCGGGTTCATTGCTGACGAACGCAAGAATCGTGCACAGCCGGCCGCAAAAAACTCGTTCTGGCGCATCGCCGGGGTGGAAGGCAACCACTCCGGTCGGAAATGCCGTCCCGTGGGAATGCACGGGAAGAAGGCCTAGTCCTCATGGGGACGGGTTTGCCAGAGCGTGGAATGGCGAGGAGTGCGTTCGTGTTCCGGTCGGCCGTTCGAGTAGTAGTACAGCGCCAGAGAGCGCCGAGTGACGTCTTCCGGACAGGCCAGCGGGTCGGGGATGCCATGGAACGATGTGCTCGTGGTCGAGAAGATCACGCAGCGATTGGCGATCGGTTCCATGCGTTGCACGCACGAAGACATCGATTTGTCCCAAAGCTCCAGTGCACCTCCCCAATTCGAATGCCATTCGGGATTGAGGTAGAGCAGCAGGTTCAACCTGCGGTCCAGCTCCCAGCCGGGCAGGCGGTTGAAGTCGGCATGCACGCGCAGGACCGCGCCGGGCAGGTACTGATGCAAACCCCCGCCATGCATGTGCGGGTCCGCGATCAGGTTATGAATGCCCGTCAGACGCTCGAGGTAGTGCAGGAAGTGGCTCGCATTGAGCTCATGCGCAAGCCGACGCAAGGTCGGCCCGAATTCGAGTTCGTTGCTGTAGCCGAGCTTTTGCACGACTGCCGGCCGACCGTGGTCATCGGTGTCGGTCAGGCGACGCCAGTTATGGATTGCTTCCGGCTTGGGGAATTCGGCCATCGCCTGCTGCAATGCGGCTGGATGCAGGAAATCATCGATCACGATGCTCGGGAAAGGGGTAGCGGAAGCGTAGCGCGCCGCGTCTTCCTCGATGCGGGAGAGCAGATCCTCGTGCCGATACAGAAAGTCCATACGCAGCCTCAGTGCCGGAAGTGCCGGATGCCGGTGAACACCATCGCCAGGCCGTGCTCGTCCGCGGCGGCGATCACCTCGGCATCGCGCATCGAGCCGCCGGGCTGGATCACCGCCTTGATCCCGGCCTCCGCGGCGGCATCGATGCCGTCGCGGAACGGGAAGAAGGCGTCGCTGGCCATGACCGAGCCGGGCACGGCGAGGCCGGCGTCGGCGGCCTTGATCCCGGCGATGCGCGCCGAATATACGCGGCTCATCTGCCCGGCGCCGACGCCGATGGTGCGCTGGTCCCTGGCGTAGACGATGGCATTCGACTTCACGAACTTCGCCACCTTCCACGCGAACAGCAGGTCGGCGAACTGCGCTTCGGTCGGCGCGAGTTTCGTCACCACCTTCAGGTCGTCGCGGCCCACCACGCGGTCGTCGGCGGTCTGCATCAGCAGGCCGGAGCCGACGCGCTTGGCGTCGATGAAGCCCTGGCTCGGCGGTGCCATGGGGATGCGCAGCACGCGCACGTTGGCTTTTTTCTTCGCGTAGTCGAGCGCGGCTTCGTCGTAATCCGGCGCGATCAGCACCTCGACGAACTGGCGATCGAGGATCGCTTTCGCCGTTGCCGCATCCAGCTTGACGTTGAACGCGATGATGCCGCCGAACGCAGAGGTCGGGTCGGTGGCGTAGGCCAGCTCGTAGGCATCGCCCGGCGCCACGCCGACGGCGACGCCGCAGGGGTTCGCGTGCTTGACGATGACGCAGGCCGGCGCATCGAACTGACGCACGCATTCCCACGCCGAATCGCTGTCGGCGATGTTGTTGAAACTCAGTTCCTTGCCCTGCAACTGGGTGAAGGTCGCCAGCGAACCCGGAGCCGGGTGCAGGTCGCGGTAGAACGCGGCTTGCTGGTGCGGGTTCTCGCCGTAACGCAGGTCCATGACCTTGACGAAGTTGCCGTTGGCCTGTGCGGCGAACATGCTGCGGTGTTTCGCGCCTTCGTCGGACGGTTCGGAAATCGCGGAGAGCACGTCGCTGATGCGCGCGTCGTACTGCGCGACGCGGTTGAACGCGGCGACCGACAGCGCGAAACGGGTCTTCGTCGACAGTGCGCCGGCGTTCGCATCCAGCTCGGCCACGATGCCGGCGTACTGCGCCGGATCGGTGGCGACCGCGACGCGCGCGAAGTTCTTGGCTGCACTGCGCAGCATCGCCGGGCCGCCGATGTCGATGTTCTCGACGATCTCCTCGAGCGTGCTGTCCGGGTTCGCCGAGACTTTCTCGAACGGATACAGGTTCAGCACCAGCAGATCGATCGGCGCGATGCCGTGTTCGGCCATCACCGCGTCGTCGAGCCCGGCGCGGCCGAGCAGGCCGCCGTGCACGACCGGATGCAGGGTCTTCACCCGCCCGTCCATCATCTCCGGGAAGCCGGTGGCTTCGCTGACGTCCTTCACCGCAAGGCCGGCGTCGCGCAGCGCCTTCGCGGTGCCGCCGGTGGAAAGCAGTTCCACGCCGTGCGCGGCCAGCGCGCGGGCGAGGTCGATCAATCCGGTCTTGTCGGAGACGGACAATAGCGCCCGGCGCAGGGGCAGGAAGTCGGTGGTCATCGAGGGGAAAGTGCGGAAAACAGCGCGAATTATAGCGGGAGCCCTGTTTCCCCTGTAGGAGCGGCTTTACCAGCCATTCGGCTGTTAACAGCGCAGCCGCGACGAATCTTGCGGTCATGCCATGTCGCGACTTCCGTCGCTCCCACGAAAGCGGGGTCAGCCCAGCCCGTAGTCGCGCAGCTTGCGGCGCAGGGTCTCGCGATGGATGCCGAGCATCGCCGCGGCACGGCTCTGGTTGCCGTCGCAGTGCTGCAGCACTTCCTGGAACAGCGGGATCTCGAGTTCGCGCAGCGCGATGCCGTACAGGTCGTTGGCGCCGCAGCCGTCGAGGTCGCGCAGGTAGCGCCGCACCGAGTTCGCGACGTGGTCGCGCAGCGGCGGACGCGGCGCGGTGCGATGTGCGGAATCGGTGCGGTCGGCGTTCAAGCGGCGTTCTTCCCCGGGCATCGCCGCCGGCGCTCGCGCGTCGACGGGCGGGCAGTCTAGCGTGCGTTGGCGCAGCGTGCCATCGCGTCAGCGGAATTCGAACGTGAATGCGGTCACGCGCGGCGAAGGATCGACGACGTCGACCGCGACGCCGGCGACCTGGCCGCTGGCGATGCCGCTCGCCGTTGGCTTCGTGCCCAGGTATTCGTTCGCGCCGAAGTCGCGCGCGGCGATCGCGCGTCCGTCGGCATCGGACAGGGTCACGCGCAGCCGCGGCCACGGCTGTGCCCAGCGCGCGTCGTTGCGGAAGCTCGCGCTGATGCGCAGCTGTCCGGGTCGGGCCGGGTTCGCGCGCACGTCGCGTTGCAGCAGGCGCAACGCCTGCGGTTCACGCCACGGCGGTAGCGTGCAGCGCAGGAAGGCGCATGCATGCTGCAGCCACGGGCGGGTGGTGGCGTTGCCGGCGATCTGGTCGAAATCGGACGCGACCGATTGCACGACGAGCAGCACCGCGAGTCCGGCGACCGTGCCCCATTCGATGCGTCGCGCGCGTTGTTGCGCGGCACTGGCCGCGGTCGGCTTGCGCGCGAAGCTCGGAGCCCGCAGGCCCGGCGCTTGTGGTGCCGACGGGGCTGGAATTCCCGGTATTTCCCGCGTTTCCGCGTCTTCGACCGTTTCAGGCGCCAGCTCGTCCGCGGGTGCCGCATCGACTTCGGCTGGCGCCTGCGACGGTTCGTCCGCAACGGCTTCGTCCATCGGGACTTCGTCTGTTGCGGGTTCGGCGATTTCGACGGGATCGGGCGACGGCGATTCGTCCATGCGCGTTTCGGGCTGCGCAGCGGGCTCGGCTTCGGGTTTCGATTCGGGCTCCGCCGTCGGTTCCAGCAGCGACACGCCGCAGAACGCGCAGGTCTCGGCGCCGGTTTCGTACGGTGTTGCGCAGACGGGGCATTCGGACGCGGTCATGCCGCGCATTCAAGCATGCCCGCGCTTCATGCGCGACGCAGGCCGTCGATCCGCACCCAGTCTCCGTCGCGTTCGACCGCGAGCGCGTCGAACCAGGGTGCGAAGCGTTGCAGCAGTTCGCCTTCCTGCCCGGCGAGGATGCCGGACATCGCGATGCGGCCGCCGGGCGCGGTGCGCGCGGCCAACGTGTCCGCGAGCGCATCCAGCGCAGAGGCGAGGATGTTGGCGACGACGACGGGATACGCTCGCGCGGGTTCGTCGCGGGGCAGGAACGCGTCGATCGAAACGCCATTGCGTTCGGCGTTGTCGGCGGTGGCGATGAGCGCCTGCGGATCGTTGTCGATGCCAGTCACTCGCGCGGCGCCGAGCTTGAGCGCGGCCAGCGCGAGGATGCCGCTGCCGCAGCCGAAGTCGAGTACGTCGCGGCCCCGCAGTTCGCCGCGCGCGGCGAGCGCGTCCAGCCAACGCAGGCACAGCGCGGTGGTCGGGTGCGTGCCCGAGCCGAAGGCCAGGCCGGGGTCGAGGCGCACGATCGCGGCATCGGTACCGGCTTCCACCGGCACGTCGTGGTTCCACGGCACGATCCAGGTGCGCGCGCCGAAGCGCATCGGCTGGAACTGGTCCAGCCACGCGCGTTCCCAGTCCTGGTCGGCTATGCGTTCGAACCGCGCCTGCGACCAGTCGAGTTGCGGTTCGACCGATTCCAGCGCGGCGAGCAAGGCGAGGGCATCGGTATCGCCGTCGAACAGCGCCTGCAATTGCAACTCGTCCCACAGCGGGGTCTCGCCGACGCCGGGCTCGAAGATCGCCTGCTCGTCGGCGGCATCGAGGTGCGCGTCCTGCAACGTCACCGACAACGCGCCGGCGGCTTCCAGCGCGTTTTCGTAGCGCGGCTGCAGCGGCCGCGGGCAGGGCAGTTCGAGTTGCAGGTAGGGCATGGGATTCGCTAAACGAAAATGGCGCGGGAGTCCGCGCCATTCTCGCAGCTTCGTGGCGCGCGCTCAGCCGCCGCCGCCGAGGATGCCCTTCAGCAGCCCGCGCATGCCGGGCTTCTTCTGTTGCTGCTGCGGCTGGCCGTTCTGCTGCTGCATGCCGCCCATGTCCATGCCCAGCATCGCGGAAGCGGTGGACTTGGTGCGCACGCGCACGTTCCATTCCGGGTTCCACGGCGTCTTCGGGTTCGAAGGCTTCGGCGGCCAGGCGATGTTGGTCTCCGGGCCGTAGGCGATCATGGTGAGCATGCCCATGCCGCCCATCCCGCCCTGCTGCGGGCCCGCGCCGCCGCTGCTGGCGAAGATGCCCTTGGGCACGGTGCAACTACTCGCGGACATCGGCAGCAGCACCTTCTGCTTCAGCCATTTGTCGACGTAGGAACCGGTCAGGTAATTGAGCAATTCGCTGCCGGCACCGGCGACTTCCGAGCTGCTCCACATCACGAATTCGTGCTGGCTCTTGGCGCCGAACGCGGTGAGGAAATAGGCGCGGGCGCGTTCCACCGGCTGCCAGCTGACGGCGATCGCGTCCTCGGGCTTGCCTTGGCTACGCAGGGAAATCTGCGGCATGAAGTCGGCGTTCTGGTCGAGGTCGAACTTCAGCGAGTCCGGCACGCCGTCGCCGACGATGCTGTGTCCGCCGATCATCGAGGAATCGTCGGACACGCGCTTGGTGTTCTTCTTGTTCGGCCACACGGCGTAGGCCGGGGTTGCGTCGATGTCGCGGTCGGGCACGAACAGGCCCGGTGCCATGCCGCCGCTGCTCTGCATCTGCCCGTCCTTCATCTTGACGTGGAAGACCTTGGGCTGGCCGGGGCCCACCGCCGCGCCGCAGCCCCAGTACTGGTAGAAGGTGACGTCGACATCGACGTTCTTCGGGTCGTACTGCCGGTGGTCGCTGGGCTCGACGACCGGCGGCACCAGCGGCAGCGACTTGCCGACGTCGAGCCCGGCGGGCACGAATTGCTGCGCTTCGACGCCGGGCTTGAGGCCGTTGTACAGCGCGATGTCGAGGTACTTGCCGGTCGCGCCCGGAACCCGGCGCGATTCGGGATAGCCCTGCGGCCCCTTGTCGCCGCCCATGCGCCGCATCATGAAACCGCCCAGCCCGCCGAGGCTCGGCATGCCGGCGAAATTGTGGGTGGCGACGTCGATGTAGACCTGCGTTTTCGGACCCTTGCCCTGTTGGCTGGCGGCAGGCAGCGCGACCAGGGTGGCGGCGAGGGCGAGGGCGAGGATGCGCTGTCGTGGCATGGCGGTGCGTTTCCGTCCGGATGGATACATCCATAAGCGGAAAATCGGGACGAAAGCGGACATCGCCGCTTCAATCGTCGGCCATCGCTTCCTTAGTTCGCGGCACGCAGCAGCAGCCAGTGCTGGCGCCGGCGCAGCAGGCGCACGCCGCCGAGCAGGTAATGCACGCTGAAGGCCAGGGTCAGTGCGATCAGCAGCAGGTGACCGCCGTGTTCGAGCATCGCCTGCGGATAACGCAGCACCAGCCACCACGACAGCGCCTGGAACGCGACCGCGGCCGGCATCATGAAACGGATGTTCAAGCGCTGGTCGCGGAGGATGTCGTCCTGCAGCGCGCGTTCTTCATCGTTCGTCGGCGGCCGCGCATCGCGCAGCACCACGCGCAGGTCCCATGCGTACAGGCCCCACACCGCAAGCGCGTACAGCGCGTTCAGCGCGAACCAGTGCGCGGGCTCGGCCACCTGGGTCAGCGCCACCGCCTCGATCAATGTCGCGCCGAAGTAGGCGAAGGTGTGTCCGAACTCCAGCGGCCAGCGGATGAACGACAGCGTGTGCACCAGCGCGCGCGACCAGAAGATCAGCACCACCAGCAGGCCGGCGACGATGTAGGGGAAGGCCTGCCATTGCAGTTGCAGGATCGGTTGCACCGCTGCGCCGGCGAGCACGGCCAGGGCCAGGCCCTGGATGATGCTGATCAATGTCAGCTCGATGTTGACGACCGCCTGGTCGAGGCGGTCGCGGGCGACGCGGAGGTCGGGTTCCTGCGCCATGCGCGTGCCCCGCTAGACGACGGAGAGCGCCTTCTCCTTGCGCTCGGCCAGCTTCTTCTCGAGGTAGTGGATGTTCTGGCCGCCCTGCCTGAAGCCGCCGTCGGCCATGATCCGCTGCTGCAGCGGCACGTTGGTCTTGATGCCGTCGACGATCATCTCGCTCAGCGCCACCTGCATGCGCGCGATCGCGGTCTCGCGGTCGGGGCCGTGCACGATGAGCTTGCCGATCATCGAATCGTAGTTGGCCGGCACGCGGTAGCCTTCGTACACGTGCGAATCCACGCGCACGCCGGGGCCGCCGGGCGCATGGAAATGCTGGATCAGGCCGGGCGAGGGCAGGAACGAATCCGGGTCCTCGGCGTTGATGCGACATTCGATCGCGTGGCCGCGCAGCACGATGTCTTCCTGCCGGATCGTGAGCTTGTTGCCGGCGGCGATGCTCAGCTGTTCGCGCACGAGGTCGATGCCGGTCACCATTTCCGTCACCGGGTGCTCGACCTGGATGCGGGTGTTCATTTCGATGAAGTAGAAGCGCCCGTTCTCGTACAGGAACTCGAACGTGCCGGCGCCGCGGTAGCCGATGCGGATGCAGGCTTCCACGCAGACCTTGCCGATCTCCGCGCGTTGTTCGGGGGTGATGCCGGGCGCGGGCGCTTCCTCGACGACTTTCTGGTGGCGGCGCTGCATCGAGCAGTCGCGTTCGCCGAGGTGGATCGCGTTGCCCTGGCCGTCGGCGAGCACCTGGATCTCCACGTGGCGCGGGTTCTCCAGGAATTT
>Ga0209023_10007292_pt1 | contig 11395 bp, 12 predicted proteins | sample LakOneMetagenome_FD_187468 | JGI IMG/M metagenome (GOLD analysis project Ga0209023, IMG submission 187468) | Freshwater and sediment microbial communities from Lake Erie, Canada (SPAdes) (version 2) | ecosystem: Environmental > Aquatic > Freshwater > Lentic | place: Lake Erie, Canada...
CGGTCGCGTGCCGTCATCGATGTGGATGATCGTGCTCGGCCTCGGAGTCGGCGCGACCCTGTCGGTGCTCACCATCGCGGTACAGAACGCGGTCGAGATGCGCGACCTCGGCGCCGGCACCGCGTCGGTCAACTTTTTCCGCACCCTCGGCTCCACCATCGGCGTCGCCGTGTTCGGCACCATCCTCACCAGCCGCCTCGACACCGAACTCGCCGACCGGCTCGTCGGAGTCGATCTGCCGGCCGGCGTCAATGCCGACACCCTCGCCCGCAGCCCGCGAGCCATCGCCGCGCTCCCCGAACCCCTCCACAGCGCGGCCGCCGGTGCGCTGTCCGCATCGATCACCACCGTCTTCGCCGTCGCTGCCGTCGTGATGGTCGGCGCGTTCGCGATCTCGATCCGGATGCGCGAAAATCCACTGCGCGACCTGGCCGCGATGGCGACCCTGACACCGATCGTCGAGCCAGCGTGAGCTTCCGCCAATCCAACGTCGTCAACTGCCCGGACGGTGTCACCCTGGTGGCCGACCTCTACCCACACACCGGCGACAAGCCGTCAGTGATCCTGCTCCACGGTGGCGGACAGAACCGTCACGCCTGGGCCAAGACCGCACGCACCATCCACGCCGCCGGCCACCATGTGATCGCCTACGACGCTCGCGGTCACGGTGACAGCAGCTGGGACCCAGCCGGCCGGTACGACACCGAAGACCTCGCCTACGACCTCCTCGCGGTCCGCGAACGCTATTGCGGCCGACGGCCAGCTGTCGCGGTCGGCGCGTCGATCGGGGGCATGACGATCCTCACCGCGCACCGCATCGCCCCGCCGCGGCTGTGGGCGGGTGTCGTTCTCGTCGACGTTACCCCCCGCATCGAACTCGACGGCGCCCGACGCGTGGTGCAGTTCATGTCGGCCCACCCCGAGGGCTTCGAAACCCTGCACGACGCCGGTGACGTCATCGCCGCCTACAACCCCCACCGGCCCAGACCCGACACCGTCGACGGACTCACCAAAGTGCTCCGCCAACGCGACGACGGCCGCTGGGTGTGGCGCTGGGACCCAGCGTTCATCACCTCCAAACTCGACGTCATGCATGCAAACCCGGCCAACAGCGCCCACCGCTTCCAACAGATGGCCGACCAACTCCTCGACGGCGCCCGACGCATCACCGCCCCCACGCTGCTCGTGCGCGGCGCGATGTCCGACCTGGTCAGCCCCGACACCGTCAACGAGTTCCTCGCTGCCGTACCCCACGCCGAAGCCGTCGACGTATCCGGCACCGGGCACATGGTCGCCGGCGACGACAACGACGCGTTTACCACCGCCGTGCTCGCCTTCCTCGACCGCATCCCCCCGACCCCCCAACCCAGACAGGCCCCCGCACGATGACCCACCACCAACCCGACGACGCGGTGCTGCTCGACCCGGTCGATCCGCACACCGACGACGAAGCCGTCGCCGACGCCCGACAACGACGCCTCATCCTGATCACGATGTGCGTCTCGCTCGTCGCCGTCATCGCCTCCTCGTCCGGGCTCAACGTCGCCCAACAAGCCCTCGCTGTCGACATCGGCGCATCGCAAAGCCAACTGCTGTGGATCATCAACGGCTACACCCTCGCCCTGGCCGCACTGCTCATGCCGATCGGCGCGATCGGCGACCGCTGGGGCCGCAAACCCGTCCTCGTCAGCGGCCTCGTCCTGTTCGCCGCCGCCAACCTCGCCTCCGCGTTCGTGACCAGCCCCGAACCACTCATCGCGCTGCGAATCGTCGCCGGCATCGCCGCAGCAATGATCATGCCCGTCACCCTGTCGGTCATCACCACCAGCTTCCCCGCCCACGAACGCGCCAAAGCAATCGGCACCTGGGCCGGCGTCGCCGGCGCCGGCGGCATCATCGGCCTGTTCGCCTCCGCGGCGATCATCGACAACGTCACCTGGCCATGGGTGTTCTCCGTGCCCGTCGTCCTCGCCACCGTTTCACTCATCGCGACACTGTTCGTCGTCCCCCACTCCCGCGAACACCTCGAGACCGGCTTTGACATCACCGGCGCACTCCTGTCCGTGCTCGCAGTCGGCGGCCTCGTCCTCGCCATCCAAGAAGGCCCCGAACGCGGCTGGACCGCCACCCTCACCATCATCGGGTTCATCATCGGCATCGCCGCCGGCATCGGGTTCGTGCTCGTCGAGCTCCACCGCGAGCACCCGTTGCTCGACGTCCGACTGTTCCGCAACGAAGGCCTCACCACCGGCTCGGTCAATCTGTTCGTCGTCTTCGCGGTGATGTTCGCCCTGTTCCTGATCCTGATCCAGTTCCTCCAAGCAGTCCTCGGCTACACCGCCCTGCACGCTGCCACCGGGCTGCTCCCAATGGCGATCATGATGATGCCGCTATCGACCGTCGCTCCGACCATCGCCCACAAAGTCGGCTACCGGCGCACCGTCATCACCGGAATGCTCACCCTCGCCGGCGGTCTCACCCTGCTCGCGTTCCTTGCCGACGTACACCGCGGCTACCTCTCCGTCCTACCCGGACTCCTCGTTCTCGGCGCAGGTGTCGGCCTCGCGATGAGCCCGTCAACTACCGCCATCACCTCATCGCTCACAGAGGACAAACAAGGCGTCGCCTCCGCGCTCAACGACACCGTCCGCGAGATCGGCGCCGCAATGGGCCTCGCCCTCATCGGCTCGGTCCTCAACTCCCAATTCCGCACCAACATCACCGACGTCGCCAACACCTACCCACCCGAAATCGCGGCCCGCATCAAAGAAGGCATCGGCGGCGCACTCAGCTCCGCCGCACAACTCGGACCAGAAGGACAACCACTCCTCACCGCCGCCCGCAATGCCTACGTCGACGGCATGAAACCTGCCCTCCTCATCGCCGCCGGCCTTGCCCTCGTCGCCGCCGCCTACACCGCCTGGACCGGCCTACGCGTGCGAAGCACGCACAGCGCGTGAACGCCGGATGAGTCAGCTGGGTGGCCGCGTCGGGTCACCCAGCTGAGCGGAGAGTCGTTCGAGTCCATGCGCGATCACCGCCCTGACCACGCTCGCGATTTGTTGGGTGTCGGGGTCATTGCTCAGCTCGACGTGGACCCAGATCTCTGTTGTCCCGTCGACCTGGGCCTCGGTGACGGAAGGTACGTCCCCGAACACGGTGATATGGGCGTGCATGCGCACGTCGCCCAGCAATCCATCCACTGTCAGCATCTGATTGTTCGGCATCCAGCGCTCGCGGATACTCTCGACGACAAGGCGTTGCCCAGCGGCGGTGATGGTGGTCGATGTCGATTCGACAGTTGCGCCGAACCAGACCGCGATCTTCGAGTGGTCGCCGAGAAGCCGGCTCACGTCGGCGACCGGGCAGGCGACGACGAGATGATCGTCGATCAGTATCGGCTCGCGAGTCACGTCGCCGGGATGACGAGCAGCCGACGACGGGCGTGGTGCAACAGTCGTTGGCTGACCGAACTGGCGAGCAGCCCGCCCAAGGTGTGGTGGCCCTGGCGGCCGACGACGATGAAGGCGGCATTGTGGTCCTCGGCGGCCTTGAGCAGTTCGTCGGCGGGATTGCCGTCGCGGATCTCGAACGTCCAGCGGAGATCCGTCGGTTCCAGGGCCTCGGTGCACAGAACGCGACAATGCTCGGTGAAGTCGGCTTCAGCGGCGAACGCCTCGCCTGAGCCCGGCCCCGTGAGTGTGGCAGTGGCGACAGTGGCCGACATGTGTTCGACGTGGACCGCGACGATGGGGAGATGCATGGCGATGCCGAGATCGATCGCGGCGAGCAGTGCTGCACGAGCCCCGAGCGAGGCATCAAAACCGACGACGATCACCGGGTTGCGCATGAGCGGTTCAGTCCTTCGTTGGTAGCGAGGTGGTTTGTTTCTCGAAAGGTTGGAGTGGGCCGGGCAGTGAGTCGGCGCCAACGTTCACCTCATCAGTGGCGACATGTTCGCCCAACGTGTCCATCCCGATGTGGGCGTGCTCGCGCAACGGAAGTTCCTTCAGGAACAGCACCGCGATGAAGCCGATCGCGGCGGCTGGGATCACCGCAAGGAACGTGACATGCAGTGCCCGCGCGAACGCATCGACCACCAACCGCTGGGCCTCGGCGGGGAGCTGATGGACGGCGCCAGGGCCGGCCTGGAGTACCGCCGGGTCGACCCCTTTCAGTTGAGGACCGAGTTCGGCAATATTGTGATCGAGCCGGCTGTTGAAGATCGACCCGAAGATCGCAACACCAAAGGCTCCACCCATCGAACGAAAGAACGTGCTCGCCGAGGTCGCGACCCCCAGGTCCTTCGCGTCGACCGCGTTTTGCACGGCGAGGACGAGCACCTGCATCACGAGCCCGATGCCGAGACCGACGACCGCCATGAACGCGAACTGAACGACCCGCGACGTGTGCGCATCGAACCGCGACAGGAGGAACAATCCGAGTGTCATCACCGCCATACCAACGACAGGGAACACCTTGTAGCGGCCGGTTCGGCTGATGGCCCGCCCGGAGCCGACAGACCCGACGATCAGACCGAGCATCAGCGGGGTCAGCAACAGACCCGATCTTGTCGGACTCGCCCCGTTGACGACCTGCAGGAACAGTGGCACGAAGATGAGCACTCCGAACATCGACACGCCAACGATGAACGCGACGAGGCTCCCGACCGCGAACACCGGACTACGGAACAGATACAACGGCATCAGCGGCTCGGGAGCCCGGCGTTCCTGGGCGAGGAACAACCCGACCAGGGCGAGACCGATCACACCGAGCCCGATGATGGTCGGCGAGCCCCACGCGTACTCGTTGCCTCCCCACACCGTGACCAACAAGATGCACGTGACCGCAGCGACGAGCAGCGCCGACCCGAGATAGTCGATGGCGTGATTTCGTCGCGTGAACGGCAAGCGCAGCACGGAACTCGTCACGATCAGGGCGGCGATACCAAAGGGGAGGTTGATGTAGAACACCCACCTCCATGACAGATGATCCACGAAGAAGCCACCCAACAGTGGACCGCCGACGCTGGCGACTGCGAACACCGCCCCCGTGTACCCCTGATACCGGCCACGCTCGCGAGGCGACACGATGTCACCAATGATCGCCATCGCCATCGCCATCAGCCCACCAGCACCGACCCCCTGAACCGCACGGAACGCAATCAACTGCGCCATGTTCTGGGAAAGACCCGACAGCGCCGAGCCGATCAGGAAGACGACGATCGCAGTCTGGAACATGATCTTGCGACCATGGAGGTCGCTCAACTTGCCGTACAACGGTGTCGACGCCGTCGACGTCAACAGGTACGCGGTCACAACCCACGACAGGTGATTGAGACCGCCCAGATCTCCGACGATGGTCGGCAGCGCCGTTGCCACGATCGTCTGGTCGAGGGCGGCAAGGAACATGCCGAGCATCAGCCCGCTGAACACCACCAGAATCTGCCGGTGCGACAACTGCACCGTCGCCACCGGAGCTTCGCTGATCATGCACGTGCTCCTCTCGCTAGAACATCATTTGCGAGCCGCTCGAGCAACGGGGCAAGAGCATCTCGTTCCTGCGCAGACCACCGCCCCAACAACTCGGAGAAGTACCGGTGTCGCGCCGCGCGCAGCACCCCCAACACGTCAACACCAGACGGCGTCAGCGCCACCCGCGACGAACGCCGATCAACCGGATCAGCCGTCCGCACCAACAACCCGTCACCCACCAACGCCTTCACATGGCGACTCATCGTTGACGTGTCCACCCCGAGGACCTGAGCCAAGTCACTCACCCGACTCTCGCCCCGCTCGGAAACACACCTCAACACCCCGAACCCCGCTCGCTCGACCGACACCCCGGCCTCACCGATCAGATGCTCCTGCATCGAAGCGAGCGACAACTCCCGCAGGATCGTCACGACCGACTCCTCGATCCCCACGATCGGATCGACACGCTGCACCCGGACACGAACCTTGGAAACCGACACGAACGGAATTGTAGATGGTTGCGGCAACCAACTACAATACCCTGATCGCCCAATCGTTGTCCCAGCTCTCCTCCACGCCGACGAAAGTGCACCAACCCGTGCTCAGCCCTGCCATCATCGTCGGATTCGACGGAACTCACGGCCCACGTGTCGCGCTGCACGCAGCGATCGATCTCGCTGACACCACGAACCAGCCGCTGTTCGTGGTGTACGTTGAAGAGGTGCCCGCAGGCGTCACCGCCGGCACGCTGGTGAGCCCCGGAACAAGTGCGCTCATCACGGCGGACCCCAGCCACGTGGACGCCTGCCGGCGGGAGTGCACCGTCATCCTCAACGACGACGTCCCGTGGGCAGTCGAAGTCCGACGGGGCAACCCGGCCCACGAACTTGCCGCTGCAGCATCACAGCACGCCGCGACGTTCATCGAAGTATCGATGACAAACGTCGCTCGCCGATTGAAGGGCGGCCCGGGAGGCTTGACGCCGAAGAGCCTCCCAATCTCTCGGTCAGGGTCGGAGAGCAGTGGATAGTCGAGGCTCTCCTTGTCCGCGAACTTCGCCTGACGCTCGACCGAGTTCGAGCTGACATCAACGCGGGTCGCGTTGAATGCCCTGAACTCGGCCGCAAGATCTCGGAAGTGGCAACTCTCGGCCGTGCACCCTCGTGCCATCGCCCGTGGATAGAAGAAGAACACCACTGGACCGTCGGCGAGCAGGCTGGCCAGACGCACCTTCACGCCATCATGTGTGAACGCCTCAAAATCGGGGGCAATGTCGCTTTTGTTCGCCTGGGAACCGCGGACGGTCGCGCTTTTTCCCTCGAGACTGCCGACGCCCGCACTCGGTCAGCGTCGGCCCAACCGTGACCGACATTCGGATTCCGGGCCGGGCCGGGCCGGGACCGAAATCTTGCGATATCGTCTCTCGATGTCATTCGATGATGACATCACATAATGACACCGGGCCTTGCGTCGCACGGACGGCGCCCTCTCCCCGGTCTCAGGAGGAACCCTCGTGAACGAAACAGGAGCAGTCGCTCACCAGGACACCTGGCGGCATCGCATGCTGGTCCCAGTGTTGATCAGCATCGGCATGGTGGTCGCGGTGATCAGCAGCCTCGGCTCTCCGATGGTTCCCACCGTAGCCAAGGAGTACGAAGTGTCGCTCGGCACCGCGCAATGGACGTTGACGATCGCCCTGCTGGCCGGGGCGATCGTGACGTCGGTGCTCGGCCGCCTCGGCGATGGGAAGCACCGGCGCCAGGTGATCCTGTGCGCGCTGGGGCTCATCACGCTGGGTTGCCTGCTCGCCACTATCCCCGGCGCGTTCGGTCTGCTGCTCGCCGGTCGCGCCCTGCAGGGCATCGGTCTCGGGCTCATGCCGCTTGCGATGTCGGTCGCCCGCGATCACCTGCCGAACGACCGAGCCACCTCTGCCGTGGCCGTGTTGTCGATCACAACTGCGGCCGGGGTGGGTATCGGATATCCATTGAGCGGGTTGTGTGCCGAGACGATCGGCTTTCACGCGACCTTTTGGTTCGCTGCCGTGTTGACGGGAGTCGTGTGGCTGCTCGCGTTGTTGACGATCCCCTCGAGTCGGCATCGGCCACGTCACCCTGTCGATGTCTGCGGGGCGCTGCTGCTCGCGGTCGGCGTTGCCTCGTTGGTCATCGCTTTGAGCGAGATGAACCAGTGGGGCCAGACGTCACCGGCCTTCCTGTCACTGCTGTTGATGTCGGGGGTCGCGCTGGCAGTGTGGGTTCGCCACGAACGGCGGTCCGTCGCTCCGCTGGTCGACCTCGGGACGCTCTCGAATGCTTCGGTGCGGGTCGCGCAATCTGTCGCCGTGCTGGCCGGGGTCGGAATGTACTTCCTGGTGTCGCTGATCATCCGGTATGTGCAGACACCGACCAGCACCGGGTACGGGCAGGGGCGCTCGGTGCTTGTCGCTGGCCTGATCCTCGTGCCCCTCTCGGCTGCCAGCCTGGCCACCAACCGGGCCCTGCCCGCACTCCGTCGACACATCGGGACACAGTGGGCGATGCCATTCGGATGTTCGGTGTTCGTCGTTGCGATGGCGTTCTTCGCGGCCGAACGATCTGCCCTATGGGAGCTGGTCGTCGTGATGGCGCTCGCCGGCATCGGCGTCGGCATCGTCTTCGCATCGATGCCGGTCTTCATCGTGTCCGTCGTCCCACCGAACGAGACCGGGAGCACGCTCGGCTTCAACCAGGTGCTCCGCACCGTCGGATCGTCGATCGGCAGCGCGGCGAGCGCTGCGGTGCTCACAGCTCACACGACCGCCGCATCCCAGTTCCCCACCGACAGCGGATACACCGAGGCGGCATTGATCGGTATCGGGGTGTGGACCATCGCCTTGATCGTCGCCTGGCCGCGCCGGCCGCTCCCGATCGCCCACGTCGACGACGGTGCACCAAAAGAACTCGAGTTCGAAAGCGTCGATGCCGAGGCGGCAGGCATCATCATGTACGAGATGGACCAGAACCCCGACGAGGTCGACGGATGACCAGCGATGGCAACGCCGTTCGGCAGCGTGACGCGTCGCGCACGACCCACGCACTCCTCGCCGCGGCTCAAGAGCTGTTCGGACAACAGGGCTACGAACGAACGACGCTTCGTGAGATCGGCGAGCTAGCCGGTGTCGACGCTGCACTCATCGCCCGCTACTTCGGAAACAAGGCCTCCATCTACATCGCCGCCCTCGAGGCAGAAGAACACACAGACCCCAACACCACAGGGCACGCAGGCCAAGGAATCGCCGAGCGCGTCATCGATCGGGCGACGCGACTCGGGCCAACCCCAGTACTCCGCTCCATCGTCACACCCGATCACGATCCCGGCATCGGCCGAGCCGCAAGGGCAGTCCTCGCCCGAAGGACCATTGGACCGCTACGCGCCCGCATGACGTCCTCTGGCCTCGACCACCCCGACCTGCGCGCAGAGATCGCGATCGCCGCGCTCGCCGGCATCGCCCTAGCCCGCGCCGCCGGAACGCTCGAACTGCTCAGCAGCGCCCCGACCGCCGACGTCGTCGACATCTGTGAACAGATCCTCCCAGATCTGGCGTAACAGAACCCAGAATCAAATCGACTCGCGCGCTGTGCTGCGCGCACACGGCTGACTGCAGATCGCGCCAGACGAACACCAGCCAGCCGACGAGCAGACCGACGGCCGCCGTCACGTCGTCTGATCCAACGCTGCCAAGAACATCCCCAACATCAGCCCGCTGAACACCACCAAGATCTGCCGATGGGACAGCTGCGAAGCACCCGCAGGAGCCGGCAGGCTCACCTACGACCTCCTCTGTCTAGAACGTCGTTCGCCAACCGCACCAGCAACGGAGCCAGCACCGCCCGGTCGGCGTCGGACCAACCGCACAACAGCTCCGTGAAGTACTGGTGCCGCGCCTCACGCAACAACCGCAACACCTCCCACCCGGCAGGGGTCAAACCCAAACGCGCAGCGCGACCATCCAGCGGATCCTCCGCCCGCACCACAAGCCCGCCACGTTCCAACGTCTTCACATGCCGACTCATCGTCGACGTGTCCACACCCAGGAACTGCGCCAATTCAGAAACCCGCGCCTCACCACGTTCCGACACACATCGCAACACCCCAAACCCGGCCCGCTCCACCGACACACCAGCGGCACCGATCAACCGCTCCTGCGTCGAAGCCAAAGAGAACTCACGAACAATCGTGACCACCGCCTCCTCGATCGCTGCGACCGGATCCAATCTCCGCGGCACCCGAACCCTCGTTAGCCCCACCGTGGCATCATACATGGTTGCCGCACCCAACTACAATCGGCAGTATCTCCCGAGGTGCGCCTGGCAGGGCGCGTCGCATCAGGCGGTCCACCCCGCGAACGGGACTGCACTGGCCATGGCCCGTCTCGGTCTGAGACCGAATCAGCGTGGAGGCGCGGCGTCGCTCAGCGGTCCTGATTCCATCGCGGCGACGAGAGTGGTGAGATCGCTGGCGAAGCGTGTTCTGTCGGAAGTTGTGAGTTCGTCGAACAGGCGACCGATGATTTCGAGCCGGGGTCCGAGTGATTGGTCGGCCGCGGTCTTGCCGACTGGAGTGAGTTCGAGCAGGGTTGCTCGTCGATCGTTGGGGTGGGCGGCGCGGCGGATGAGGCCCTCGGTTTCGAGCGCATCGGCGACCGTGGTCAGATTGCGAGCGCTGAGACCGAGTCGGTCTGCGAGGGTTTTCATCTTAGCCGGTCCATTGCAGTGCAGTGCTTCGAGCACGCTCAGCCGGGGATACGTGAGCCCGTCGTCAGCGCTGGCGTCGAGCCAACGCAAGAAGGCGTGCGCGAATCGTGCGGACAACTCGACGAGGGCGCGATTGGTGGCGTCAGCCAGGTCGGCAGCATCGACAGCAGCAGCATCCACAGGCCCAGGCTACAGAACGCGAGAACCACAAGAAGATGTTGTCGGTGATACTCTCTACTGGTACTATCACGGTGTTCTGTTGTCGAGAGGAGGAGACGCCCGGTGCCCACTGCGCTGCCGTTGTCTGCCGGTGCTTGGGGTTTCGATCCCAACCATTCCGGGGTCCATTTCAAGGTCCGCCACCTTGGACTGACCAATGTCCGTGGCCGGTTCAACGGCGTCGACGCGTTCTTGGAAGTTGGTGCGGACCTGGCCACCACCCGTTTCGGGGCGACGATCGACATCACCACGATCGACACCAACCAGGCCGATCGCGACAACCATCTGCGCTCGACCGATTTCTTCTCCGCTGAGGCGCACCCGACGATGTCGTTCGCCTCCGCGGTGATCCGCCATCTCGGTGACGGCGACTACGAGGCCGATGGCGAGTTGACGATCAACGGGATCACCAAGCCCGTCACCCTCGCGGTCGAGTTCACCGGTGCAGTCGTGCACCCCGGCGACGGCATGGAGCACGCCGGATTCGTTGCCAGTGCACAGATCCTGCGCGACGACTTCGGGATCGATTTCAACATGCCCCTCGGAGTCGACAAGTTCGCCCTCGGCAAGAAAGTCGACATCGACATCGACGCCCAGTTCACCGCACCACAAACCTGAACCATGACGGCACCCGTCTCGTTCCCCGCCTCACATCTCGATCTCCTCCACGCCCGAAACGTTGGCGTGCTCAGCACCCTCGGTCGCGGGTTTCCGCAGTCGACGGCGATCTGGTTCCTGCTCGATGGTGACGTGATCCGCACCTCGTTGCACACGTCCCGCCAGAAGTATCGCAATCTGCTCCGCGATCCACACACCACGCTGTTCTTGCTCGACCCGGCCAACCCGTACCGGAGCCTCGAAGTACGCGCCGACGCCACGTTCGTTGATGACGCCGACCAGTCGTTCTTCGGGCGGATCGTGCGCCACTACGGCCAAGACCCCCGCCAGGTTCCCGGCACCCGCCGA
>Ga0209023_10007293_pt1 | contig 11394 bp, 7 predicted proteins | sample LakOneMetagenome_FD_187468 | JGI IMG/M metagenome (GOLD analysis project Ga0209023, IMG submission 187468) | Freshwater and sediment microbial communities from Lake Erie, Canada (SPAdes) (version 2) | ecosystem: Environmental > Aquatic > Freshwater > Lentic | place: Lake Erie, Canada | collected...
CGCCGCATCGCTCGCCGCTGCGGGCGTGGCCGAGATGGCGCTGTACGACAGCTTCGACGCGTCGTCGCAGACGCTTGCCGGCCGACTGCGCGAACACTACCCGAAGCTGGAGATCAGGACCGGATCGAACGACCCGGCGGGTTTCGATCTGGTCGTCAACGCGACGCCGCTGGGCATGAAGGAAACCGACCCGTTGCCGTTCGACGTGTCGCGCATCGAGCCCCGCACCTTCGTCGGCGAGGTCGTGATGAAGCAGGCCATCACGCCGCTGTTGGCGGCGGCGCAGGCCAAGGGCTGCCCGACCCAGGTGGGCACCGACATGCTGTTCGAGATGATCCCGGCCTACCTCGAGTTCTTCGGCTTCGGCAGCGCGACGCCCGACGAACTGCGCGCGGTCGCGCAGATCAGCTACTGAAGGGCGTCCGCTTGACTACGGCCGCGCCGCGGCCTGCTGTGCCTGCGAGGCCATGCGGGCCGGCGCGTTGAGCGCACCGTAGGCGTCGTAGCGATCGACGCGCTGCACGACTTCGAAGAAGAAGCGCTCGGCAAAGGTCTCGGTGTAGAGGTGGAAGTAGTCGCCGGCCGGGGTGCGATCGAACAGCACGCCGAGTGCGCGCATGCGCGCGACGAGAGCCGGTTCGAGGTCGTGGCGCGTGGTCAGGTCGTCGTAGTAGTTCGGCGAGATCGGCACGAACGGCACCTGCTGTGCGCGCAGCCGCTCGACCGCGGCGAAGATGTCGGCGCAGCCGAACGCGATGTGGTGCACGCCGGCGCCGCCGCTCGCGCTCACCGTCTGCGCGGTGCGCGTGCGCTGGCTCAGCGACACGTTCAGCACGAAGCGCACCGTGCGCTCGGGATTCGCGACCCCGCAGCTGCGGATCAGACCGAACGGGTCCGCGAGCTCGAGGCTGTCGCCCGGTGCCAGGCCCAGCACCGCGCGACAGAACAGCACCCAGGTGTCGAGTTGATCCTGCGGCATGCCGAATGCGAGGTGGTCGATGGCCTCCAGCACGGGTGTCGGGTCGCTCGAATCGCCGGTGGGCACGAAGTCGACCGCGTCGAATGCGGCCGCGCCCGGCGCGGTCGGCACGAAGTGCACGACGCTGCCACCCGGCGCGACGATCGCCGGCATCTGCAATTCCTGGCTGCCCAGCGGGCTCTCGAAGCGCGCCGACAGCAGCGCCGCCGCGCGCGCAGCGGCGCGCGCCGGTTCGGTCGACCCGAGCCCGATCGCGCACACCGACGCGCCGTGACTCTCGAAGCGCGTGCGGGCGAACGAACCCGGCTGGGCATTGACGATCAACCGGATCGAACCCTGCGCATACAGGTTCACCGCCTTGCTGCGATGGCGACCGGTGTGGCGAAAGCCGAGCCGCTGCAGCCATGCGCCCAGGTCCGCCGCGCCGGCGTCGTCGACCGCGAACTCGACGAACGACAACCCGGTCAGCGGCGGCGCCACCGGCGGATCGAACAACGCCGTGCTCTCGGCGGCGCGCCGCGCCGCGGCGTCGCCGGCCGCTGCCGCTGCGCGCAAGCGGATGCGGGCCTGGCTCTCCAGATACAGCAGCGAGCGCATCGCGTCGGTCGCGGTGCGGCGGTTCGGTGTCTCGCGGAAGATGTCGTTGAAGATCTCGAGCGAGAGCGGGCCGGCGTAGCCCGAGCGCAGCACCTGTTCGAAGAAGTGATCGAGGTCGAACTGGCCCTGGCCGGGGAAGCAGCGGTAGTGCCGGGCCCACTGCAGCACGTCCATCGCCAGGCGCGGCGCATCGGCCATCTGCAGGAAGAAGATCCGCTCGCCGGGGATCACGGCGATGTCGCTCGGATCGTCGTTCAGCGACAGCGTGTGAAAGCTGTCGAGGATCAGCCCGAGGTGCGGATGCGCGGCGCGCTGGACGATGTCCCAGGCCTGGCGATAGCGGTTGACGTGACGGCCCCAGGCGAGCGCTTCGAAACCGATGCGCAGGTTGCGCTGCGCCGCACGCTCGGCCAGCGTGTGCAATTGCGCCGCGGCGAGCGCCGGATCGTCCAGCGCCAGCGGCGAGGTGTTGGAGCAGACCAGCACCAGCGGCGCGCCCATCTGCTGCATCAGGTCGAACTTGCGTTCGGCCCGCTCCAGGCTGCGCCGGAACTGGGCCTCGGGCATCGCCTCGAAGTCGCGGAACGGCTGGTACAGGTCGATCGTCAGGCCCAGGTCGGTGGCCATCGACCGCAAGTCGGTCGCGCTGCCGGCGAACTGGATGAAGTCGTTCTCGAACAGCTCGATGCCGTCGAAGCGCGCCGCTGCGATCGCTTCGAGCTTCTGCCGCAGCGTGCCGCTCAGCGAGACGGTGGCGATCGATCGGTGCATGGTGCGCTCCTGCGGCTCATGCACCGAAGAATACGACCTCTTGCCGTCAATGGCCCGTCGGCGGGCCCGTCAGCGTGGCATTCGCACCGCCTGCACGGCGCGCAGGATCGCCTCGCTCGTCGCGGGCACCGACAGCGGCGGGTCGGTGCGGTGGCCGCCAGCGGCCGAAATCGCATCGCGCAGCGCGAACAGCACGCTGAACGACAGCAGCAAGGGCGGCTCGCCGACCGCCTTGCTGCGGTGCACGCTGTTTTCGAAGCAGTCGCCGTCGAACAGCATGGTGTTGAAGATCGGCGGCGCGTCGTTCGCGGTCGGGATCTTGTAGGTGCTGGGCGCGTGCGTCATCAGCAACCCGGTGGTCGGGTGCCAGACGAGTTCCTCCATCGTCATCCAGCCCATGCCTTGGATGAACGCGCCCTCGACCTGGCCGATGTCGATCGCCGGGTTCAGCGAGCGGCCGGCGTCGGCGAGCAGGTCGGCGCGGGTCAGGCGCCACTCGCCGGTCAGCGTGTCGACCGTCACCTCGCTCACCGACGCGCCATAGGCGTAGTAGTAGAACGGGTGGCCGGTCATCGTCTTGCCGTCCCAGCTCAGCCCCGGCGTCGCATAGAAGCCGTCGCTCCAGAGTTGGACGCGGTGCACCCAGCCCGCCATCGCGAGATCGGCGAACGAGATCGTCTGGCCGTTGACGCGCACCTCGTTGTTCGCGAACGCGACATCGGCGATGTGACCACCATGCAGCCTGACCGCGAGCGCCGCGAGCCGGTCGCGCACCTGGCGCGCCGCATCCTGCGCGGCCTTGCCGTTCAGGTCGGCGCCGGTGGAGGCGGCGGTCGGCGAGGTGTTGGGCACCTTTTCGGTGTCGGTCGGCGTGCAGCGCACGCGGGCGAGGTCGATGCCGAACTCGTGCGCGACGATCATCGCGCACTTGGTGTTCAGCCCCTGGCCCATCTCGGTGCCGCCGTGGTTCACGATCACGGTGCCGTCCATGTAGACGTGCACCTGCGCGCCGGCCTGGTTGAACAGCACTGCGTTGAAGGAGATGCCGAACTTCAGCGGCGTGAGCGCGAGGCCCTTCTTCAGCACCGGGCTGGTCGCGTTGAACGCGTCGATCGCGGCGCGGCGCGCACCGTACTCGCTGGTCGCGACGAGCTGATCGGTGATCTCGTGGAGGATGTTGTCGGCGACCTGCTGGCCGTACGGCGCGACATCGCGCTGGTCGTCGCGGCCGTAGTAGTTCGCGCGACGCACGTCGAGTGCGTCCTTGCCGAGGTGACGCGCGATCTCGTCGATCGCGACTTCGATCGCGATCGCGCCCTGCGGCCCGCCGAAGCCGCGGAACGCGGTGTTGCTCTGCAGGTTGGTGCGCGCCGAATAGGCGTGGATGCCGACCTCGGGCAGCCAGTACGCGCCGTCGTAGTTGCATACCGCACGCACCATCACCGGCCCGGTCATGTCGGCGCTGTGGCCGGCATTGGAGATCATCGTGACTTCGGCCGCGGTGATGCGCCCGTCGTCGTCGTAGCCGACCTCATAGTCGTAGCTGAAGCCGTGGCGCCGGCCGGTGATCAGGAAGTCGTCGTCGCGATCCAGGCGCAGCTTGACCGGGCGATTCAGCCGCACCGCCGCCACCGCGGCGAGCGCCGCGAGCGGTGCGCCCATCGTCTCCTTGCCGCCGAAGCCGCCGCCGATGCGCCGGCACAGCACCTGCACCTGGTGCAGCCCCCAGTTCAGCGCGCGCGCGACGGTCGTCTGCGTCTCGGTGGGGTGCTGCGTGGCGCTGTAGACGAGCACGCCGCGGTCGTCGCGCGGCACCGCATAGCAGACCTGGCCTTCGAGGTAGAACTGCTCCTGGCCGCCGACGTCCAGGCTGCGCTTGATGCGGTGCTTGGAGGCGGCGAATGCTTCCTCCATGCTTGCATGCCGCGTGTGGCGCACCAGGTGCATCGGGTCGACGACGTAGTCGGCCTGCGCGTGCGCTTCGCGCGCCGAGAACACCGGCGGCAGCGGCGAGGTCCGGACCACCTGCTTGGCGAGCGCGGCGGCACGGCGCGCGGCGTCGCGGCTGGTCGCGATCACGGCGTAGACCGGCTGGCCGAGGTAGCGCACCTCGCCTTCGGCAAGGACCGGATCGTCCTGCACGATCGGGCCCCAGTGGTTGTGCGGGATTTCGGCGTGGGTGAGCACGTCCACCACGCCCGGCATCGAACGCACCGCGTCGAGCTCGATCGCGAGCAGCGTGCCGCGCGCGACCGGGCTCAGGCCGAGCGCGCAATGCAGCGTGCCGGCGACTTCGGGGATGTCGTCGGTGTAGGTGGCGCTGCCGGCGACGTGCAGGTGCGCGGATTCGTGCGGCGTTTCGCGGCCGACGCCGGCGTGTTCGGCCTCGGCGCTGAGCGGTGCATCGACAAGCTTGTTCATGGCAACGCTCCTTCAGGCGAAGACTCGATGGGCGAGCGTGGCGTGCACGCTGGTCTCGGTGGCGGCGAGGGGGCGGTCGACGCGCGTCTCCAGCCACAGGCGTTCGAGCAGGTTGCGCGCGATCTGCGTGCGGTAGGCCTTGCTCGCGCGCATGTCGGTGAGCGGCGTGAAGTCGGCGTCGAGCGCGGTCTGCGCAGCGCGCAGCGTCGCCTCGCTCCAGGGCTGGCCGAGCATCGCGCGCTCCGCACCGGCCGCACGCTTGACGATGCCGGCCATGCCGCCATACACCAGCCGCACCTCGCACACCTGGCCGCGTGCGTCGAGCTCGATCGCGAAGGCGCCGCAGACCGCGGAGATGTCGCAGTCGTAGCGCTTGCTGATCTTGTAGCCGCGCACCTGGCGCGCCGCCGGCAACCGCGGCAGCTCGATCGCGAGCACGAACTCGCCCGCTTCGAGGTGGTTCTTCATGTAGTCGATGTAGAAGTCCGCGAGCGGCATGCGGCGCACGCGCTGGCCCAGTCGCAGCACGACCGTCGCATCGAGTGCGATCAGCGCCGGCGGCGCGTCGCCGATCGGCGAGCCGTTCGCGACGTTGCCGCCCATCGTGCCGGCATTGCGGATCGGCAGCGACGAGAAGCGCAACCAGAGATCGGTGAACTCGGGATGGCGCCGGCAGATCGCGGCCCAGGCGTCTTCGAGCGACGCGCCGGCGTGGATCGTCAGGCCGCTGCCGGCGTTCGGCTCGACGCGCTTGAGCTCGTCGACCTCGCCGGTGGAGATGATTTCCGGCAGATCGCGCAGGCCCTTGTTGACCCACAGCCCGATGTCGGTCGAGCCGGCGAGGATGCGGGCCTGCGGATGCGCCTGCACCAGTTCGGCGAGCGCCTCGATCGTGCGTGGCGCTTGAAAGCGATGCACCGGCGCGGCGCCTTGCGCGGTGCGCGGCGCGGTCGGGTGCGGCGCGGCGTAGACGAAGGTCTCGCGCGACGCGATTGCGCGCAGCGCGGCGATCACCGGGGCGGTGTCGAGCCGTGCGGGCGGGGCCTCGAACATGCGCACGCCGGCGTCGACGATCGGCCGGTAGCCGGTGCATCGGCACAGGTTGCCGGAGAGCTCGTCGGCGAGCTGCTGGCGCGTCGGCGTCGACCCGCGTTCGCAGTGCCGTTCGTAGGTCGACCACAGCGACATCACGATGCCCGGCGTGCAGAAGCCGCATTGCGAGCCGTGGCAGTCGACCATCGACTGCTGCACCGGATGCAGCGTGCCGTCCCGGCGCTTCAGGTCTTCGACGCTGAACAGCGCCTTGCCATCGAGTGTCGGCAGGAACTGGATGCAGGCGTTGACGCTGCGCAGCGCCAGGCCCTGGACGATGCTCGACGGCGCGGTCGATGCGCCCGGCAGTTCGCCGATCACGACGGTGCAGGCGCCGCAATCGCCTTCGTTGCAGCCTTCCTTGGTGCCCGTGCATGCGGCGTCCTCGCGCAGCCAGTCGAGCACGCTGCGGGTCGGATGCACGTCGCCGACTTCGACGATGCGCCCGCGGTGATGGAAGCGGATCGGGCGCGGGGTCGTCGGCATGGCAGCGTATCTTTCGATGAGTCCGGAGGCCGCGCCAGCTTAGGGGCGGCGGCACCGGAACCGGATACGCGCACTTGCATATGCCGCATCAGTGCGGCTGCATGACGGCGCCGCTACAGATCGATCTGCATCGACAGGCGCAATGTGCGCGGCGCCAGCGGGTACAGGTAGGCGTGGCTGAACTGGTAGGGCGATTCGCGCCACGCGCGCTTGTCGAGCAGGTTGTCGATGCCGGCGCGCCAGGTCCATCGCGTGCCCGCGCCGCTCTTGACCGCGTAGCGCAGCCCGGCATCGACGACGCTGTAGCCGGGGATGCTCGCGCTGTTGTCGGGCAGCACCATGCGGCTGCTCTCGACCTTGGCGGCGGCGTTCAGGCTGAGGCCGGGCAGCGCGGCCACGTCGTAGGCGACTTGCGCCTTCAGCGTGCGCGCGGGCACGTTGGTCGGCTGCAATCCGTTGGCCGCCGGCGTGACGCTGCTGCCTTCGCGGCGTGCACGCAGCCACTGCGCGCCCGCCCGCAGCGACCACGGACCGCCCGACCAGCCGAGGTCGGCCTCGACGCCGCGATGCCGGTCGCTGCCGTCGAACTGGGTCGTGCAGCTCGGCGTCGGCAGCAGGGTCGCGTCGCAGGCGCCGGCGTCGGCGGTCACGGGCCGGGTGATGTCGAACCACGCGAGGTTCCAGTTGAAGGCGTCGGTCGCGCCCTTCAGGCCGATCTCGATCTGCCGGCTCTGCAGCGCCGGCAGCACGGCGCCGGCATTGGTGTAGATCGGCAGGTTGGAGACCACCGCCGATTCGACGCCGCGGCCCCAGCTCGCATAGATCATCTGGTCCGGCATGTAGGCATAGCTCAACGCGACCGACGGCGACGTGAACGACTGCGTGTAGCCGCGGTCGATGCGCGAGTGGCGTACGCCGAGCCAGGCCGTCCAGCGGGCATCGAACGCGATCGCGTCGCGCAGGTAGAGCTCGGTCGAGTCTTCGTCGCGAAGGGTGGTGTCGCCGAAGGTGGTCGGGTCCGGCGGCGTGAACAGCGTGCCGCTGACATTGCCGGTGCCGACGGGGTTGAACGCCTCGGGCGGCAGGCGATCGCGGGTGCGGGTGCGCAGCACGCCGAAAGCCAGCGTGTGCTTGACGAAACCGGTGTCGACCTTGCCGTGCAACGACAGGTCGAGCGCATCGATGCGGCGGCGCTCGCCTTCGCTGCGGAAGTCCCAGAGGTCGTAGGTGCCGTCGCTGCAGTAGCGGTCGAAGTTGCCTTCGGCGCTGCAGCCGTAGGCGAAGGCGAGCCGGTCGTCGGTGCGCAGACGCTGCGTCGCGCCGTGCGCGATGAACGACCAGTCGCTGCCGAGCTGCTGCTGCCAGCGCAACGATGCGGTCGTCGCGTCGAACACGACGGGCAACGACCACGGCTGGTTGTTCAGGCTCAGGCGCGGGTCGCCGGGTGCGGGCACCACGTCGCCGAGCATGCTGAAGCCCGGCTGGCTGGGCTGCGAGCGGTGGCTCCACTCGACCTCGGCTTCGAGCAATGTCCCGGGGCCTGCGCGCCAGTCGGCCGCGAGCGCGGCGAGCTGGCGCTCGCCCTTGGAGTTGCGCACCATCGGATCGAGGTGCGCCGCTGCGGCATTGATGCGCATGCCGAATGCGTCGTCGTTGCCGAAACGTTGGCTCAGGTCGACCGCACCCGTCACGGTGCCAGGTTGGCGCCACTCGATGAAGGCCGAGCGCAACGGCGCGTCCAGCGGCCGCTTGACGACGAAGTTGGCCAGGCCCCCGGGCGCGCTGGTGCCGGCCTGCATGCCGCTCGCGCCTTTCAGGATCTCGACACGCTCCTTGTTGTCCAGCGGGATCTTGGTCTCGGCGTTGATCGGCAGGCCGTCGCGGCGGTAGTTGTAGCGCTGGTCGAGCCTGTAGCCACGGACCGCGAGGAAGTCCCAGTAGCCCTCGGCGTTGTAGGCGTCGCCGACCGCCGGGTCGAACTTGACGACGTCGGACAGGTTCTGCGCGCCACCGTCGCGCAGCTGCTGCGAGGTGTAGACGCTGGCCTGCAGCGGCGTCTTCGCCAGCGGGGTGTCGCCCCAGCCGCCGACGCTCGCGGTCGGCGCGGCGCGGCCGGTGACGGTGACCGCGTCGAGCTGGGTTGCGGTTGTCTGCGCTGCGGCGTGTGCAGCCGTCAGTGCAGCGGCCGCCGCGAGTGCGGTGATCTTGAAAGGTCGAATCGGAAGTCGTGCCATCGTGGTTCCAGTTGCGATGGCAGGTCGGCGGGCCAAGCGCGACGCGAGAGAACCGCGGCGAACGTCTTCATGGCCATGCTTCCCTGCGCGAGGATTACCTCAATCCCCTTTCGGGGACTTTGGAATTCGTCTTGCGACGAACCCAAACAGGTTCAAAGGGACTTTCTCAGTCGAGCCTTCGGTCGAAGGCCCAACACCCCTAGCGAGTGCCGCGCGAACGAGCCGCGCGACGCAGATGATTATGCAACGCCGAGCGCGCGGTGCAGGCGTGGGCTGGTCGTCGTGTATTCGAGATGCAACGCGCGCTGCGGGTCGATGCGCGCCGCGGCGCCGAACGCCGCGAGCGTCGCTTCGTGGAAACCGCACAGGATCAGCTTCTTCTTGCCCGGATAGGTGTTGACGTCACCGACCGCAAAGATGCCCGGCACGTTCGTCTCGTAGCTCGCGGTCTCGACGACGATCTGCTTGCGTTCGAGGGCCAGGCCCCAGTCGGCGATCGGCCCGAGCTTGGGGCTCAGTCCGGTGCGCACGAACAGCGCATCGAGCGGCAGCGTGCGCGTCGTCCCGTCGGCCAGAAGGACCTGCAGTGCGACGAGCCGACCGTCGTGCTGCTCGAAGCCGGTCGGCTGCGCGGCGACGAACTGCAGCCGGCCGCTCGCGCGCAACTGGCGCACCGTCTCGACCGTCAGCGGCTCTGCCTTGAACTCGTCGCGCCGGTGCATCAGCGTGACGTCGGCATGCTGGTGCACGAGCTCGATCGCGAGCTCCAAGGCCGCGTCGCCATCGCCGATCACGACCACCCGCTGGTGCGCGTGGGCGGTGGCATCGGGCGCGTCATAGCGCAGTTCGCGGCCTTCGTGGGCGTGCAGGCCGTCGAGCTTCAGGCGGCGCGGCTGGAACGAGCCGACGCCGCCGGCGACGATCACCGTCTTCGCCAGCAACCGCGTCCCGGTGGCCGTCTCGACGCGAAAGCGCCCATCGGGCTGCTTCTCGACGACGTCGACCTGTTGACCGAGATGGAATGTCGCCTCGAACGGCGCGATCTGCGCCATCAAGCGGTCGATCAACTCCCGGCCGGAGCAGACCTTGGTGCCCGGAATGTCGTAGATCGGCTTGTCGGCGTAGAGCTCGATGCACTGACCGCCGGGCGCGGGCAGCGCATCGATCACGTGGGCGTGGATGCCGAGCAGCCCGAGTTCGAAGACCTGGAAGAGGCCGACCGGGCCGGCGCCGATGACGACGGCATCGGTGGGCGTCATGCGTTCAGCGGATCAGCTCGCCGAGCTTGCCGGTCTTGTCTTTCCAGTCGTCGGCATCGGGCGCCGGCGCCTTGCGCTTGGTGATGCTCGGCCAGCCTTTGGCCAGATCGGCATTCAGCGCGATCATGTGCTGCTGGTCGCCGGGCACGTCCTCCTCGGGCACGATCGCGTTGACCGGGCACTCGGGGATGCAGACGGCGCAGTCGATGCATTCGTCCGGGTCGATCGTCAGGAAGTTCGGACCCTCGCGGAAGCAGTCCACCGGGCAGACATCGACGCAATCGGTGTACTTGCAGCGGATGCACGATTCGAGAACGACGTGGGTCATGGCGAAAGGCTCTGGGTTTGCGGGCGGGGCGCACAGGCGCCGAAAGCGTGATTTTAGGACGTGACGCGGGCCCCGGCGCGCAGGGGGTCTCCGATGGCCGCCGAACCCAGCGGCGCGGCACCCGCGCCGACCGTCACGAGCGTGGGCCGTCCGGCGTGCAGCATGCCGGCGTGGGCGAGCGTGGCGATCGTGTGGTCGCTGTGCAGTTCGTCCGGCCAACCGGCGCGCGAGACCACGCAGACCGGCGTCGTCTCCGGCCAGCCGGCGTCGCGCAGCCGGCGCGCCAGCGCACCGAGTTGCTTGCCGGCCATGTAGAAGACTTCGGTGTCGGCGCTGCGTGCCGCCCTCAGCGTGCCCTCGCGCGTCATCGCGGTCGTCAGGCTGACGCTGCGGCCGGTGCCGCGGCGCGTCAGTGGGCGCTTCGTCGACGCGGCCGCGGCGATCGCGGCGGTCACGCCGGGCACGATCTCGCAGGCGATGCCGGCGTGCGCGAGCACGTCGAGTTCCTCCTCGAGCCGGCCGAACACGCTCGGGTCGCCGCCCTTGAGGCGCACGACGAGTTCGACCTCGTGCGCGTGCTTCACGAGCAGCGCATTGATCGTCGTCTGGCCGGTGCTGTCGCTGAAGCCTCGCTTGCCGACGTTGATCCAACGGGCCCGCGGCGCGAGTTCGCGCAGCGCGGGGTCGGTCAGCGCGTCGACCAGCACGACATCCGCCTGCGCGAGCAGCCGCGCCCCGCGCACCGTGATCAGGTCGGCCGCGCCCGGCCCGGCGCCGATGATGACGACGCGGCCGGTGCGCCGGTGTGCTTCGTCGGTCAAGCCGCCGCCTTCACCAGCAGCGCGCCGCTGGTGCGATTGCTCGCCGGGTCGACGATGATCAGCGAACCGCCGACGCGGTTCGTCGCGTACGACTCCACCGGCAGCGGCTGCTGGGTCTCGATCACGACCTGGCCGATCTCGTTGACGGCCAGCTGGTGCGCGTCGTTCGGTGCCAGGGTGTGGATGTCCAGCGCGCTCTCGATCGCGGTGATGCGCGCCTGCACCCAGCGGTTGCCGTGGCGCACCGAATACTTGCGCCCGACGACGGCCGGTTCGGTGTCGAGCCACGCGAGCGTCGCGGAGAAGCGGTTCGTCTCGGCGATGCTGTTCGGCGTGGCGATCCAGTCGCCGCGCGAGACGTCGAGTTGGCGGTCCAGTGTCAACCCCGCGGATTCGCCAGATCGGA
>Ga0209023_10007294_pt1 | contig 11394 bp, 10 predicted proteins | sample LakOneMetagenome_FD_187468 | JGI IMG/M metagenome (GOLD analysis project Ga0209023, IMG submission 187468) | Freshwater and sediment microbial communities from Lake Erie, Canada (SPAdes) (version 2) | ecosystem: Environmental > Aquatic > Freshwater > Lentic | place: Lake Erie, Canada...
CAGGACGGCGAAAAGCGGAGGCTGGACGAGGGTCTCAAGGAAACCTTCCCCGCCAGCGATCCTCTCGCCGAAACGCAGCCAGGCGGCGGCATAACGGGCGACGAACCCGCCAGACCGGGCCAGAAAACAGGCCGCTAGGCCTTTTGCCGGCGCGTTTGCACTTTAAACCGCCTGTTCACGAGCTTATGGATAAGCTTGGGTTAACGGCGGCGTTGGGCGCGAGTTGGCAAAGATGAATTTCAAGGGTCTGACGAGTTTTCTCCTGGCTGGCGCCGTCGCGACGACGGTCGTGGGGCTGGCTTTCGCACAGCCAGCGCCTGGCCAGATGGCGCCGCGCGCCATGCCGGCCGCGCCGCCCGCCAACACGTTCACCCCACTCCCGGTTCCGCCGGCGGCCCCCAGCGTCGCTCCCGCCCCTGCGCCTGCGCCCGGCCCGGTCGCCCAGCCGAGTGGCGAAGCGCCCGGCTTCACGCCGCCTACCCCGGCGCCGCAGCCCAAAGCCGCCGCCAAGCCGAAGCCCAAGCCGCCGATCCGCGAATGGGCGCTCTCCGACGATCCGACGCCATCGTTCCAGCCCGAAACTTTCTTCGCCACGGCGGTCGCCTCGGAGCGTTACGCCAAGATCGTGGACGCCGGCGGCTGGCCGAAAGTGCCTGGCAATGTCGGGCCGGGCGCCAAGGGCGCGGCTGTCGCGGCGCTCCGCCGCCGCCTTCAGGTCGAAGCCGACCCGCACGAGAACGTCGGCCCCGGCGATAGCTGGGATGCGCAGCTCGCCGCCGCCGTGAAGCATTATCAGGCGCGTAACGGCCTCAAGCAGACCGGCGTCGTGGCCGGCGCCACGCTGCGCGCAATCAACACGCCCGCCAATGTCCGGTTCAAGCAGCTGGCGTCCAGCTCGCAACGGCTGGCCGGCGTCAATTTCGCCTTCGGCGACCGCTATGTCGTAGTCAACATTCCCTCGGCTGCGGTCGAGGCGATCGAGAACGGACAGGTGATCAAGCGCTACACGGCTGTCGTTGGCGACGTCGATCATCGCTCGCCGGAAGTCTCGACCCGGATCAGCGCGATCAACCTCAACCCGACCTGGACGCTGCCGACATCGATCATCAAGAACGAGATCATCCCGAAGATGCGACGCGACCCCGGCTATCTCGCCCGCTCGCGCATCAAGATTCTCGACGGCAAGGGCACGACGATCGATCCGCGCTCGATCAACTGGGGCAGCGAGAAGGCCGTAAACTACACGCTGCGGCAGGATTCCGGCACGCATAACGCGCTCGGCTCGATCCGCATCCAGATGAACAACAAGCACGCCGTGTACATGCACGACACGCCCTCCAAGGGGTTCTTCAACCGCGACTACCGCTTCCTGTCGCACGGCTGCGTGCGCGTGCAGGGCGTGTGGGACCTGGCCGCCTGGTTGCTGGAAGGGTCGGGCAACTGGGACCGCGCCTCGCTGATGGCGCAGATCGGCAAGGAGCGGCAGGACCTGAAGGTCGTGCGCCCGACCCCGGTCATCTGGGTCTACATGACGGGCTGGGCGTCGGCCGACGGCACGGTGCATTTTGCCGACGACGTCTATCAGGTCGATTCCATCGGCCTGCAGGCGGACGCGCGCTGATCCGCGCTTGCGCCGATGCACTTGCCGCAGCACGAGCGGCGCCGCATCTATAGGCTGACAGGCAAGGGAGGCCCACATGCGTCTTGCAATCGTTGTTCTGGCCGCCGCCGCACTGGCAGCGGGACCCGCAGCCGCCAAGCCGAAGAAGAAGACCATGCGCGCAGTGGAATCTGTCCGCATTGCCCCAGGACTTTGCCGCCCCATCTGCGCCTTCGACGTAACGCCCTGCGATCCGCCGGAATACAAGCGCGCGGACGGCCGTTGTGCGAGCCCGGTCGCGGGTGGGACACAGATGCAATGAATTCTGAAAGGGGTCGGCCATGACCGTCCAGACACGACGCAGTTTCATCCAGCGGGCCGCAATGGTCCTCGGCGCGACGACCTTCGCCGGCGAGGCCTTGGCGCAGGTCTATTACGACGAGCGCGGCCGGCGTCTACGCGGGCCCTATTCCGAGCCTGTCGGCGCCTACGCCGGCCGGTGCAGGCCGATGTGCGCCGAAGATGCGACACCCTGCGACACGCCGCAGCAGAAGGCCGCCGACGGTCGATGCTCCAGCCCCACGGCAGGATCGGTGCGTTGAGGATCCCGACCTTTACTCGGCGCAATCTCAGAATGACGGCGGTCGCCGCCTTGCTCGTCACGCTCATACCTGCGGCGCCGGGCGCAGCATGGGCTCAGCAACGCTGGGACGAGCGCGAGCCGGCGCAGGACGCAGGCCAGGTCGATCCCGTGACCGGCAAGGTCTGCCGCCCCATGTGCGCCGAGGACATGTCGCCTTGCGATCCGCCGATCATGAAGGCGCGCGAGGGGCGCTGTTCCAGTCCTTCCGCCGGCTTCGTGGGCTGAGTGCGCCCCTCGCCGCTGCAGAACCGCGTCGATCCGTTCGGAGAAATCCGCGCCGTTTCGGCGCGCGGCCTGCTCTACGGCAATCGCGGGGGTCGATTTCATCGCGACGACCAGACGCTGGGCGCGTCGCGCTGGAAGTCGAAGCAGTGGATCACTTGCCTCTGCGCCTTCAAGAACCGGCGCAATGTGGTTTTCGGGCCGCGCTACACCGATCTGTTTTTTCTGGATGAGCCGACGGCATTGGCGGCTGGCCACCGCCCCTGCTTCGAATGCAGGCGGGATCGGGCGCTTGCCTATCGCGGCGCGGTCGATCCGACCGAAGCCTCGCGCGCCGGCGATCTCGACCGGCGGCTCGACGCCGAGCGGCGCGCGGGACGCGCCAAGCGCATTCACACGCTACCGATGGACGATCTGCCCGATGGCGCGATGTTCGCCGACGGCGCGCAAGCCTTCGCGATCCGGGGCGACGCCGTGCTGCCGTGGTCGTTTGCCGGCTATGGCGCGGCCTTGCCACGCCCGCGTGCGAAAAACGTCGCGTGCCTTACGCCGCCGACGAGCCTGACGGCCCTGTCGGCGGGCTATGCGCCCGAATGGCATCCGAGCGCGCTGAAAGCGCTCAGTTGACGCGCGACCAGCTGACCGACTTGCAGATCATGCCGCCGAGCACGCAGCCCTTGGTGGTCATGCTGGAGCCGGACACGCTGGCCTTGCCGGCGTAGGTCTTGCCGTCTTCGGGATTGAAGGCCGAGCCCGCCCAGCCGCCGGAGCCGTCCGGCTTCATGTCGTAGAAGACCTGCTGGCCGACCTTGGCGTCGCCCTTGCCGGGCGTCTTCAGCCAGCTGATGGTGCCGCAAACGGCGCCGCCGCAGGGCGCCATGCGCACGCGGGATTCGCCGTTGGACCGCTGCCAGGTGCCGACGATGTTTTCTGCCGCAAGGGCAGAGCCCGACAGCGTCAGAACGCCGAGACATGCGAGAATTGTGCGCTTCATGATCTACTCCCTCTCGATCCCTTATGCCGGGCTTGGGCAGAGTGAAGCTGTCCGCCGATTGACTGTCAATCGCGCGCGCGGCTCGATGGGTTTGAGCGATCGCAATGATTTCGTCATTCGCTTATGCTGCAACGCAACATGGTGAATCGGGTGCGCGGCGCTGATGCCTGTCGCTGCGCTCATTTGAGGGTAAACACATGGGTACGCGGGCGCTCGACCGCATCTTTTCGCCGCGATCCCTCGCGCTGATTGGCGCGAGCTCGCGCCCGGGCTCGTCCGGCCGGGCGCTGTTCGACAATATCGTCGGCGCTGGGTTCAAGGGCGATATCGCGCTGATCAATCCGCGTTACGCCGACATCGACGGCCGCCCCTGCGTGAAGACTCTGGCCGATCTCCCGAGTGCGCCCGACGTTCTGGTGATGGCGGCGCCGGCCGAACATGTGGTTGCGCAACTCGAGGACGCCGAACGCATGGGGGTGCAGGGCGCTCTGGTGATGACGCGCGATCCCGCCGGCTGGCGCGGCGGCGAGATGACGGAGCGGCTGAAGAAGATCGCGCAACGCGGGCGCATGCGCATCGTCGGGCCGAATTGCCTCGGCATGCTGGTGCCCAAAGCGGGCATCAACGCCTCGCTGTCCGCACAGCAAGCGCCGGTCGGCGATCTCGCGGTCGTCTCCCAATCCGGCGCCATCGGCGCGGCGCTGATCGCATGGGCGCATCGCCGCCACGTCGGCTTTTCCGGCATGGTGTCTGCGGGCGAAATGGTGGACGTCGATTTCGGCGACCTGCTCGACTATTTCGCCATGGACGCTGCGACCCGCGCGATCCTGCTCTACATCGACCGCCTGGAAGACGCGCAGAAATTCATGTCCGCCGCGCGCGCCGCCGCGCGCGTGAAGCCTGTGATCGTCGTGAAGTCTGGCCGCCACAAGCGCGGGCCGCGCGGCGGCTCGTCCGTCGCCAACATGGCCGGGCCCGATACGGTCTACGACGCCGCCTTCCGCCGCGCCGGCCTGCTGCGCGTGGCCGATGTGGACGAATTGTTCGACGCGGCCGAAGCGCTCGGACGCATCAAGCCGTTTCCCGGCAACAGGCTCGCGATCGTCTCCAACGGCGGTGGGCTTGGACGTCTGGCGGCCGACCGCCTCGCCGATCATCGTGGGCGCCTCGCCACGATCGAACCCGCGACATGGACGAAGCTCGAGGGCGTGTTGCCTTCAGATATTTCCAGGGAGAACCCGCTGGACATCGACGGCGACGCCGATCCGCTGCGCTTTCAGACAGCCATCGGAGCGCTGCTCGAGGACAAGACGACCGACGCGGTGATGGTGATGCATGCGCCGAGCGCGCTCTCGCGCTCGCTCGAAGCGGCGGAGGCCGTGATCGATGCGGTGAAGCAAGCGCGCAAGAAGACGCTGTCGCCGAAGCCGGTTTTCACCGTGTGGTTCGGCGCGACCGACGAGACCGACAAGCTGTTCGAGGATGCGCGCATCCCGCACTACCAGTCGGGCGCGGTGCGCGGCTTCATGCACATGGTGCGCTGGAACGAGGCGCGCGAGTTCATGATGAGCACGCCGCCGAACCTGCCGGAGGATTTCCAGCCGAACGTCGAGCGTGCGCGCACCGTTGTCGCGCAGGCGATCGAGCGCGGCCATCGCTGGCTGGCGCCGGTGGAAATGACACGGTTGCTCGACGCCTACGACATTCCCGTGGCGCCGGCGCGTTTCGCGCGGACGCCCGAGGAAGCGGGCGAACTCGCGCGCCTCTTCATCGCCCGTTCGCGCGCCTGCGTGATCAAGATCGTCTCGCGGGACATTGCGCATAAATCGGATATCGGCGGCGTCGTGCTCGACATCCGCACGCCCGACGCGGCCGTGGAAGCGGCGCGCGACATGATGGCGCGGATCGCGCGCGAACTGCCGCAGGCGCGCATCGACGGCGTGACGGTGCATCCGATGATCCGGCGCCCGCATGCGCGCGAACTGATCGCAGGCCTTGCCGACGATCCGACCTTCGGTCCGGTCGTCGTATTCGGGCGGGGCGGCAAGGCGGTCGAGGTCATCGACGACCGTTCGCTCGCGCTGCCGCCGCTCGATCTCGCGCTGGCGCATGACATGATCAAGCGTACGCGCGTGGCCAACATTCTCGAATATTATCGCGACGTGCCGCGCGCCGACATCGACGCGGTCGCGTTGACGCTGGTGAAGCTCGCGCAGCTCGCAGCCGACGTGCCCGAGGTACGCGAACTCGATCTCAATCCGCTGCTGGTCGACGAAGGCGGCGTGATGGTGGTGGACGCGCGCATCCGTGTCGAGCCGGATTCCAGGCAGCGCCCCGGCCAATCGAACCGGCGCTTCGCGGTTGCGCCCTATCCGAAGGACCAGGAAGAAAAAATCCTGATGAAGGATGGCTCGGAAGTGCTCGTGCGCCCGGTGCGGCCGGAAGACGAGGATATGTACCATGCCTTTTTCGACACGGTGCCGCAGAACGATCTGCGCCTGCGCTTCTTCGCACCGGTGAAGGCCTTCAGCCACGCGTTTCTGGCGCGCCTGACGCAGATCGATTATGCGCGCGCCTATGCGGTGGCGGCGATCAAGACCGATACGCACGAAATGCTCGGCGGCGTGCGGCTGATGATGGACGCCGATCTGACCGAAGGCGAATACGCCATCTTGCTCGGCCCCAAGGCCAAGGGCCAGGGGCTCGGCTGGACGCTGATGAAAATGATGATCGAGCATGGCCGCCGCCTCGGCCTGCACAAGATCGAAGGGCAGGTGCTGACGGAAAATCAGCCGATGCTGAAAATGTGCAAGGCGCTCGGCTTCAAGCAGCGCGAGTCGCGCGAGGAACCGGGCGTGAGCATCGTGACGCTGGATTTGATGGAGAATATCGCGGAGACGTGAGCGACCCCCGCTGAGACGTAGTCGCCGCGAATTCACTGGCTGTCATCGCGAGCGCAGCGAAGCGATCCATCCGGCTGACTTCATCGCGATGCGGGGATGGATTGCCGCGTCGCTGCGCTCCTCGCAATGACGGGCTGCATATCGCTCGACTTTCAGCCCGCGCCGCGCAACCGCGGTCCCGCGCGCAGCAGCGACATTTCCAGCGTCTGATTACGGAACAGCGTCTCGAAGCCGAGATCGGCAAAGACCGCGCGCTGCGCGTCGAAGACATAGGCGACACAGGAACGGCCGTCGCGCAGCGGCCCAATATTGCGCTCGACAAAGGCCTTCATGATCGCTTCGCCGAAGGGATTGAAGAGATAGACGAGGTTTGCGCCATCAGGCAGGTCGTATTGCGTGGCGTCGGCGCAGACAAGTTCGATCTCGCCCGCATAACCGCACTTGCGCACGTTCTCTTCCGCGATCGTGACGAGCGGTTGCGAGAAGTCGAGGCCGATAATGCGCCTGAAGCCGCCGATGCGGCGCGCGTCGATGCAGATCTTGCCCTTGCCGCAGCCGACGTCGACGAAATTGTCGAAGACGAGCCCGGCCTTGGCGGCCTCGGCGATCGCGAGTTTCAGAAGCGTCGAGGCGCTGGCCTGATAGCAGGTGGCCTGTTCAACCGAAGCCGCATCGGCTGCGGCGAGTTCGGCGTGCTGCACTTCGCTCGACAGATCGAGCCCTTTGGCGCGCTCGAAGCGCGCGTCGCGGAACTTGTCGTAGCGATGGGAGAGGCCGAGCGCCTGATCCCAGAGCGGTCGCGCGAGCCAGCCGCGCGCCTTGCCGATAAGGCTCAACTTACTCGGCCAGAACGCGCGTCGGGGGGAATGTCACTTCGACCATGGTGCCCTCGCCCTTGCGGCTGCGAATCGTGAATGAAGCACGATTGGCCTCGACAAGGGCCTTCGTCAACGGAAGACCGAGCCCGGTCCCCTCTTGCTTGCGCGCGGTGGACACCTGCCGGAACGGCTCCAGCGCCGTCTCCACCTCGTCGTCGCTCATGCCGACGCCCGTGTCCTTGATGCGCACGACGGCGTGGCCGGCGTCCGTCAGAGCGGTCGAGACGATCGCCTGGCCGCCGGGCTCGTTGAACTTCACGGCGTTGGACAGAAGGTTGAGCACGATCTGGCGCATCGAGCGCTCGTCGGCGACGATGTTGGGCAGATTGGGCGCAAGCGACAGGCGCATGACGACACGGTCGCGATTGGCCTGCGGCTGCATGAGCGACACGCATTCGGCGACGACGGCGTTGATGTCGACGGAGGTGAAGGTGAGGTCGACCTTGCCGGCCTCGATCTTGGAGAGATCGAGCAGATCGTTGACGAGGCTCAGCACATGCTCGCCGGATTTGTGGATGTCGCGCATGTAGTCGCGGTAGCGCGCATTGCCGACGGGGCCGAAGCGCTCGTCCATGATGACTTCGGCGAAACCGAGAATGGCGTTCAGCGGCGTGCGGATCTCGTGGCTGACCTTGGCCAGGAAGTCCGACTTCAGCGCGCTGGCGCGCTCAGCCTCGCGGCGGGCGTCGCCCAGTTCGCGCTCGGCCTTTTTCCAGGCGGTGAGGTCGCGCAGCACGGCGCAGAATTTCGGCGTCGTACCGCTGCCGAGACGGCCGAGCGTAACGAAGACCGGGATCGAGCCGCCCTGGCTTGCGCGCGCGAAAACCTCGCGTCCGTCGTTGAGCACGCTCTGCACACCGCCCGACTTCACGCCATCGAAATAGGCGGAGACGGCGTCGTGGCTTTCCTTGGCGAGGAGCACCGAGAAGGGCTCGCCTGCGACCTCGTTCTGGTCGAATCCGAACAGGGCTTCGCCGGAACGGTTGAGCGAGAGGATGCGGCCTTCACCGTCGAGCACGGCGACGCCATCCGTTGCGGTGTCGAGAATGGCGTGGAGTTCGCGCGCTTCGGCGTCGCGCTGGCGCAGGTCGAGTTCGAGCGCCTTGGCACGGGCAGCGTCGCCGTTATCCTGCGGCCGGCTTTCCTGCGCGCGGCGCAGGGTGACGAGCGTTGCAGGCTGTCCGTCCCAGTCGACAGCCTGCACGCGTGCGTCGACGGGCAGCACTTCGCCCTCGCGCGTCTCGATCTGCGCGGCGCCGCTATCGGGCGCGCGGCCGTGAAACAGGCGATCGAGACCGCCGGCTTCGTGGAAGGCGTCGATATCGGCGAACTCAAGCAGATCGAGCAGCGTGCGATTGGCGTAGATCGGCACGTTAAACCGGCTGACGACGATGCCGACCGGCAGGCGCTCCAGCACATTCGCAGCATTGCGCTCCGGCAGCTCGGCGGCGATCTTGGCCGACATTTCCTGCGAGACGGCAGCCAGCGGCGTTGCGGCGGGCTTTGCCTCTTCCGCCTGTTCGTCCGACCGGCCGAAACGCGCGACGAGATCAATCAGGTCGCGCGCGCGCTTGCTGGCGGCGGGGCTGAGTTTCGGCTCATCCTCGGCGAGATCCGGCGTCGGCTCGGCGCCGAGCGCGCGACCGATTTCCTCGAAGGCGGATTTTTCGCCGGGCGACAGTTCGGGCGCGGTTGAGCGCGGCGGCGCGTCCGGGCGCACGGGGGGCTGCGGGCGAATTGGCACGATGTTGCCCGCAGGCGTCGAGGCCCGCTGGTCCTGCTGGCGAGGCTCTTCGTCGTCATCCGCCGCATCGCCGTCATAGACAGCGGCGGCGGCTTCCGGCGCGTGCGGAACGGGCTCGGCGCCGACGTCTCCGCGATGGATGGGCTCGCCGGCGTCGGAGACGGCGACGATGTCTCCCGCTTCGTGCTGGTCCGCGGGCTCGACGTCATCGTCCTGCGACGTCGCGGCCTCATCGGCCGGGCTCGCGAGGCTTACACTCTCGGGCGCTTCTTTTTCCTGGTCATCGGCTTCGTCGGCGGATGATTGCGTGTCGATGTCGGCAAAGCCTGCGATCTGCGCTTCGATATCGTCGGCGGGTGTTTTCGCGACGACCGTGTGATCGACGGCTTCCGCCGCATAAGGCGCGAAGAAGGCCGCTTCGGCCTTCGCCTCGTCCTGCTGCGCCGCGACTTCCGTCGGCGCCGCGCCAGACGTTTCGCCGAGGATGGCGAGCGGCGCGGGCGGCTCGTCGGCCGGCTTGGCAATCGCGTCGATCTCGTTCGTCGCAGCTTCGTCGCTCAGCGCCTCGGCCTGCGACGCAGCGATGCGCTCGGCGCGCACGACGCCGTAGCCGCGAAAGCCGTCGAACCGGTCATCTTCGTCAAAGGCAGGCGCGGCGCCGATCGCGACGGGAGCGCGCAGGCCCTCGTCGGTCGGCCACAAGGTTTCGACGCCGGCGAACGTATCTCGCGCAGCAAGCGCCGCGACGAGACGGCCATCGGCGTCGAGCGCTTTTTCGCGCGCAATGTCGATCAGGGAGCGCCCGACGATGTCGGCATGGGCGGCGCCGATCGCTGCGGCGAGCGCGGGCGCGATGAAAGTGACGATGTGGTCGCCATCCGTGCGCCAGGCAAAGCGCGCGCCGCGCGCGGGCGCGGCGGCGGGCCGCGGGGCTTCATCCGCGTCGTCGTCGTCGCTCGAGTCTACATCGTGCGAAGCATCTTCGCGCGCATCTACGGCGTGCACGGCAGCGTCTGCTTCCGCGTGCAGGGGTGCGGCGCTCGCGAGCGGCGCGGCGAGCTTGGCTTCGAGACCTGCAATTGCCGCCGACGCGCCCTCGCCAGCGGAACCCGCTACCGGCGCATCGGCATCGGAAGCGAGTTTGAGCTGCGGCGCGTCGTCCGCGCGGCGTGCGGCCTGCGGCGCGCGGGCGCCGAGCACGGCGAGCGCGAACAGCGTATCGCCGGGCGCGACCGTCACGCGGCGGCACAGCACCGTGACCGTGTCGGCGAGCGGCCCAAAAAAGAAACGCAGGCGTTCGAGGCGCGGCGCGGCGCCCGGCAGAAGCGAGCGCGACAAAGCCACGATGCGGCGGGCGCCGGGCTCTGCGCCCAGCAGCAACCGGCGGCCGAGCGCGGCGAGGTCGCCCGCGAACAGCGATTGCGCGGCCTGGTTGGCATAGACAACGTGCCCAGAGGCGCCGGAAATGACGACCACAGGCGCGCCCGAGAGACGCAGAGACGCCATCGCTGGGTCGGCCAGCGCGGCCTCGACGTGTTCCTTGGCCACTTCAGGGCTGAATTCAGCCTCGCTCATCGCAACGCCCTGTCTACGCAGCGCGCGCCGGATTTTCCCGGTGCGCCAGACTTAACGGAGTCTTAACGTCGTGGGGCCGCAGGGTCTACGCAAGGGCAGGCCATGCACGGCTTTTGATGGGTTAATGATGAACGTCCGCGCTGCATCGCACAAATTTGTTGCAATGCAGCATAGCTTGTGATAGGTTTCTTGCATTATGGGCGAAGGGGCGGAGAATCGCCCTCCGTCAGGGGACGCCAAGGGAGATTTCAATGGCTCAGATTCCGTACGAAATTCCGGCTGAAATGCGCGACTTTGCAGAAAAGAGCGTCGAGCAGGCGCGCAAGGCCTTCGAAGGCTTCATCGGAGCCGCCCAGAAGGCCGTGACCGCCGCCGAAGCCAGCCCCTTCGCCGTGCCCGGCGGCGTCAAGGAAGTCGGCGCCAAGGCCGTCGCCTATGCCGAAGCCAATGTGAAGGCCGCTTTCGACCACGCCCAGAAGCTCGTTCACGCCAAGGACCTGCGGGAAGTGCTGGCGCTGCAGAACGACTATCTGAAGACGCAGCTGTCCACGCTGCAGGATCAGGCCAAGGAATTCGGCGCCGCCGTCCAGAAGGCCGTCACACCCAAGTAATCTCAACCCAGCAATATTGATCCGGAGAATCGATCATGGCCGTCCGCAGACCCGTCAAGGCGCCCGCCGCTCCCGCCAAGCCCGCTGCGCCGGCCAAGGCGCCCGCTCCTGCCGAGCCCGTCAAGGCCGCCCCCGCGCCCAAGGCCGCCGCGCCTGCCAAGCCGGCCCCCGCGCCCGTGAAAGCCCCGGCCCCGGTGAAAGCCCCCGAGGCCAAGCCCGCGCCC
>Ga0209023_10007296_pt1 | contig 11392 bp, 11 predicted proteins | sample LakOneMetagenome_FD_187468 | JGI IMG/M metagenome (GOLD analysis project Ga0209023, IMG submission 187468) | Freshwater and sediment microbial communities from Lake Erie, Canada (SPAdes) (version 2) | ecosystem: Environmental > Aquatic > Freshwater > Lentic | place: Lake Erie, Canada...
GTTGTCACATCTTGTGTCGCCATGCCCTGCGCAGTGCAGATATCGATGGCAAATTTCCCGGCCACCATGTGCGAACGCATCAGCCAATACCCGTTTGTCATTTGTTAACGGACCTTAGTATTTTTTCATGCCACCAAAGATAGACAACGGGAATCACAATCAATGACAAAAAAGGCGCTGTCACCATTCCGCCTATCAGGGGAGCCGCGATCCGCTTCATCACATCGGCTCCGATTGCCTGTCCGTACATCATCGGAAGAAGCCCCGCTATGATTACCGAGACCGTCATCATTTTCGGGCGCAGTCTGAGTACGGCCCCCTGAACAATCGCCTCTCTGAGCATTTGTGCATTGGTCAGCCGCCCAGCCTGGCGGAATGATTCGATCATTTTGTCGAGATAGAGCATCATCACCACACCGAACTCCGTGGCCACGCCGGCCAATGCGATGAACTCGGTGGCGTCGGGCAGCGCAAGGTCGGCCGCGCCGCGGACGATGGCTGCCGCGATCGGGTGCTCGCTGCTGCGCTCCACGGCTGCGGCCAGCCGCAGCACCTCGTCGGCGGTGAGCGTGCCCACGGCGTGCACTGCGGCCACGGTCATCACGCCAGTGGTCACGGTGCCGGTCTTGTCGAGCACGATCGTGTCCACCCGGTGGGTGCTCTCCAGGATCTCCGGGCCCTTGATGAGAATGCCCATCTGCGCACCGCGGCCGGTGCCGACCAGCAGCGCGGTGGGCGTGGCCAGACCCAGCGCGCACGGGCAGGCGATGATCAGCACGGCGACGGCCGGTGCCATCGCCTGCGACAGGCTGCCGGTGCGGGCGAACCAGAAGCCGAGGGTGGCGATCGAGAGCACCATCACGACCGGCACGAACACGCCGGCGATGCGGTCGGCCAGGCGTTGCACGGGTGCCTTGCCGCTCTGCGCGGCCTCCACCAGGCGTGCCATCTGGGCGAGCGCGGTGTCGGCGCCCACCCGCGTGGCGCGCACGGTGAGCACGCCGTTGGTGTTGATGGTCGCGCCGGTGACGGCGCTCCCGGGGCCGACCTCGACCGGCACGCTCTCGCCGGTGACCAGGCTCATGTCGACGGCGGAGGCACCGTCCTCGACCACGCCGTCGGTGGCGATCCGCTCGCCGGGACGGACCACGAAACGGTCGCCGACCTTGAGCGTGCTGACCGGGCGGTTCAACTCGCTGCCGTCGATCTGGATCACGTTCGCGGTGTCGGCGCCCAAGGCGAGCAGGGCGCGCAGCGCGCCACCGGCGCGCCGCTTCGCCTTGGCCTCGAACCAGCGGCCGGCGAGGATCAGCCCGACGGTCGTGCTGGCGACCTCCAGGTACAGGTGATGGCTGACGCCGCGCTGGGGCACCAGCGACATCGGCATCTTCATGCCCATGTCGCCCGCGGGTGTGGACAGCAGGGCGTACAGGCTCCAGCCGTAGGCGGCGATGACACCGACCGACACGAGCGTGTCCATGCCGGCCTCGGCCTGGCGCAGGTTCTTCCACGCGGCCGAGTGGAACGGCCACGCCGACCAGGTGGCGACCGGCGTGGCGAGCGCGAGCGCGACCCACTGCCAGCCGCGGAACTGCAACGCGGGGATCATGGAGAGGAACAGCACCGGCAGCCCGCAGATGAGGGCGAGCGTGAACCGACGGCGCAGTTCGGCGATGCGGGCGACGGCTGGATCGTCGGCTTCGTTCCGTTCGGGCTCCGGCAGCGAGGCGCCGTACCCGATGGACGCGACCGTCGCGATCAACGCGTCGGGTGTGGCCACCGCCGGGTCGAACGACACGTTCGCCTTCTCGGTCGCGTAGTTGACCGTCGCGGTCACGCCCTCGAGCCGGTTGAGCTTCTTCTCGATGCGGTTCGCGCAGGCCGCGCAGGTCATGCCGGTCAGCTCGAGGTCGACGTGCTCCACCGGGCGGTCCCTCACGGTCGTCGAGGTCGTCGAGGTCGTCGAGGTCGTCGGGGTGGGCGCGCTCATGGGATGACCACCGTGAACTCGGCGAGCAGCACCTGGCCGTTGTGGCCGAACTGCAGGTACATGCGGTAGGTGCCGGGCGCCTCGATGCCCTTGCCGAACATGAACATGCCGACCATGTCGTTGATCGGGTGGAGGTGGGTGTACGCCAGGTCGCCCTGGCGGATGGCCACGAGGTGGGCGGCCTGGCCGAGATACGGCTCCAGCCCCGTGGGCACGGAGCCGTCGGCGTCGGTGACCGCGAACGTGAAGGCCGTGCGGGTGACCTTCAGGCCGTCGAGTTCGACGACATCGTTCGGAGCCGGCAGCGCGACCTTGGCAACGGGCTGCTCGTCGTCCATGTTGGCGCTGACGACGACGTTGGACTGCCCGCTGGGGGTGGAGTCGAACACCACGTGCCACTGGCCGGTACCCGGCAGCGTGATGTCCCAGCTGCCGTCCTTGCGAACCTCGGGGTGCACGTGGTGGTAGTCGCTGAGGTCGGGCCGCACGATGATCACGTGCAGGTACGCCTCGTGCACCTTGTCGAACTTGGTGATGGTCGTGCCGTCCGGCCCGCGCAGGTGGAAGGTGGCCAGGCCCGGCTTCACATGGTCGGTGACCAGTTGGAAGCCGTTGCTCTCGAAGCCCGCCGGCACCGGTGTGGCCATGCCGCCCTTGGGGTGCGTGTGGGTGTGCCCGGCCGCGCCGTGGGAATGACCGGGCAGCTTCTCGCCGACGGCGTAGGCCGTGCCGAACGTGCCGAGCAGCACCAGTGCGAACGCGCCGAGACGACCGGCGACGTGCGAACCAGTACCGCGGGACATGGTGGCCTCAGACCGCGACTTCGAAGCCGGCTTCGTCGATGGCGGCCACGATGGCAGCCTCGTCGAGCCCGTCGCCGCTGACGGTGACCAGCTTGGTGCCGAGGTCGACAGCGACGTCGGCGACGCCGGCGACCTTGCCGACCTCACCCTTGACCGCTGCTTCGCAGTGGCCGCAGGTCATGCCCGGGACGGTGAAGGTGAGTGCGCTCATGGTGGTGCCTTTCGGTTCGTTCCTGGTTCAGGCCCGCAGCAGTCGTTCGACTGCCTTGGTGGCTTCGTGGACGAGTTCGGTGGTGCGGTCGGTGTCGCCGCTGGCGGCTGCGCCGGCGACGCAGTGCTGCAAGTGCTCGTCGAGCAGGTGGAGGCCCACGCCCTGCAAGGCCTTGCTGACGGCGGCCACCTGGGTGAGCACGTCGATGCAGTAGGTGTCTTCGTCGATGAGGCGTTGCAGGCCGCGCACCTGACCCTCGATGCGCTTCAGGCGCGCGAGCACCTGCTGCTTGTCGTTGGAGTATCCGGGCGTTCCGTGCACGCCTCCGATAGTACCCCCAGGGGGTATCAATGGCAACGCGTGCGCCGCATCAGGCGCGTTGGGTGAACTGCGGCTTGCGCTTCTCCAGGAAGGCGGCGATGCCCTCCTGCGCGTCGGGGGTGGTCGCGCTCGAGGCCATGATCTCGACGGCCAGTTCGTACGCGTCGGGCTGGTCCAGGCCGACCTGGGCGTAGAAGCTGCGCTTGCCGGTGGCCTTGCTGAGCACGCTGCCGCGGGTGGCGCGGGCCAGCAGGTCGGCGGTTGCGGTCAGCAGTTCCTCGTCGCGGACGGCGTGGTTGATCAGGCCCCAATCGGCGGCGGTGGCCGCGCTGATCGGGTCGCCGGTCAGCGCCATCTCCAGCGCCCGCTTGCGGCCCACGTTGCGGGCGACGGCAACGAGCGGCGTGTGACAGAACAGCCCGCCCTTCCCGCCGGGGATCGCGAACCCTGCACTCTCGGCGGCGACGGCGAGGTCGCAGGTGGCGACCAGCTGGCATCCGGCCGCGGTGGCGAGCGCGTGCACTCGTGCGACGACGACCTGGGGCACGGACTGGATCGTGTCCATCATCTCGGTGCACACCTCGAACAGGTGGCGGATGTCGGCCAGTTCGGCGCCGGCCATGTCGCCGAAGTTGTGACCGGCGGAGAACACCGGCCCGTTGGCCGCGAGCGTGATGCCGCGAGCATCGGTGACGGCGACGTCGCGGAACGCCTGCGTGAGTTCCATCATCACGTCGAGGGCGAGCGCGTTGCGCTTCTCGGGCCGGTTGAGGGTGATGGTGGTGAACGGCCCGTCGGCCTCCACGAGCAGATGTTGGTACGTCACGGTGCCAGTCTCGCGCCGTCCAGCCTGGGTGTCATCAGTGCGATCCCGCGCCGGGCGGGCCTGCGCCTCGAGGGTGCGTCACCAGTGCAGGTCGTGGCACCGTTCGTCGTCGCCGACCTCCACCTGCAGCGTGGAGTGCTGCAGTTCGAAGCGCTCGACGAGCATCTGCTGCGCGGCCTCCAGCACGGCCTGCGTGGACGTGCCCTCGGTGACGGCGATGTGGGCGGTCAGCACGTCCATCTCGCTGGTCAGTGTCCACACGTGCAGGTCGTGCACGTCGGCCACGCCGTCGAGTTCGCCGAGCGCCTGCTGCACCTCCGCGACCGACAGCCCCGATGGCGCCGCCTGCACCAGCACCCGGATCGCGTCACGCCCCAGGCGGAACGCCCGCGGCAGGATGAACAGCCCGATGGCTGCGCCGACGATGGAGTCGACCCGCGACCACCCGGTCGCCGCCATCACGATCGCACCGACGATGACACCGACCGACCCGATCAGGTCGGACAGCACTTCCAGGTACGCGCCGCGCATGTTCATGCTGTCCTGCGCACCTTCGCGCAAGAGCAGGAAGCAGACGACGTTGACCAGCAACCCGATCGTGCCGACCACGAGCACCGGCGCGGATGCGATGTGCGGCGGCTCGCTCCAGCGGGTGGCGGCTTCGATCAGCACGTACGCCGCCACGGCGAACAGCAGCACGGCGTTCATCAGCGCGGCCAGGATCTCCAGGCGGTAGAGGCCGAACGTGCGATGGTCGGCCTGCCGGGTGGCCGCCCGGTTGGCCGCGCTGATCGCGGCGAGCGCCATGCCCATGCCGAGCGCGTCGGTGGCCATGTGGCCGGCATCGGACAGCAGGGCGAGGGAGTGCGAAGTGATGCCGACCACGACCTGCACGACGAGGAAGCCGACGATCAACGCGAGCGAGATGCGCAGGCGACCGGCGTGGCGCGCGCCGGCGCGGGCGAGGTGCCCGTGCGAATGGTCGTGCCCGTGTCCAGCGCTCACGGGAAGAGTGTGCCACGCGGGAACGATCGGCGGCAGGGCCTCCCGTGGGTGGTATTCATGTCGTGGGAGGCGAACTCCTCGAAAGGCGTGCTCATGAACGTGTGGTCCCGGCGTCAGGTCCTTCTCGCCGGCGGTGGTCTGTTGTTCGCTTCGGCCTGTTCGTCGTCACCGTCGTCGTCCTCGCCCACGACACCGACCGTGCTGGTCGGTTCGGGTGATCCGACGGTGGAAGCGCGCGACCTCCTGCGCCGCAAGGCGGGTGCCGGCACCTTCACTGCGAAGGTGCGCGCCGCGCCCGTGACGGTGGAGGTCGGCGGCTTGTCGGTCGACACCTGGTCCTTCGGTGAACGCCCAGGTGACGGTGGCATCCGTGTTGCGAAGGGCGATCTGCTGCAGGTCGCGTTCCAGAACGATCTGCCGTCGGCGAACACCGTGCACTGGCACGGCATCGCGCTGCGCAACGACATGGACGGCGTGCACGACCTGACGATGTCGCCGGTGCCCGCCGGGGGCACGTTCGACTATGTGTTCACGGTGCCCGACGCGGGCACGTTCTGGTTCCACCCGCACATGGGCCTGGAGTTGGACCGTGGCCTGTACGCACCGCTGATCGTGGAGGACCCGAACGAGCCGCTCGCCTACGACGTGGATGTGACCGTCATGCTCGACGACTGGCTGGATGGCTACGGCCTCACACAGGACCAGGTGTTGTACAGGCTGAAGAAGGCCGGCGGTCACACGATGGGCTCCGGCGGCATGGGTGGCATGGGCGGCATGACGATGGGCAGCGGCATGGACATGAGCTCGATGGGTGGCCTCACCGGCGACGTCACGTACCCGCTGCACCTGATCAACGGGCGCGCCCCATCGGAGATCGAGACGTTCGAGGCGAAGCCCGGCCAGAAGGTGCGCCTGCGGTTCATCAACGCCGGCTCCGACACGCCGTACCGCGTGGCGATCGGCGGGCATTCGATGACTGTCACCCACGCCGACGGCTTCCCCGTGCAGCCGGTCGAGGTCGACAACCTGCTGCTCGGCATGGGCGAGCGCTACGACGTGATCATCAAGGCCGCGGATGGTGCCTTCCCGATCGTCGCCTCGCCGGAGAACAAGAGGGATCCGGCGGCTCAGGCGATCCTGCGCACCAGCGCGTCGGCCCCGGCGCCGAAGGTGGGTGCCGTGCTCGACGAGCTGTCCGGCAGGACGTTGACCTACGCCGACCTCGAGGCCGCCGAGGGGACGAGCCTCGCGTCACGCACGCCCGATCGCACGACATCGATCTCGCTGACCGCCGCGAACGGCTACGTCCACGGCATCGACGGCGAGGCCTTCCCGGACAGTGCGCCGATCGTCATCACCGAGGGCGAACGCCTGCGGTTGAACATCACGAACAACTCGATGATGTTCCACCCGATCCACCTGCACGGCCACACCTTCCAGTTGGTGGGCGACGGCAATGCGCGCAAGGACACGGTCAACGTGCTGCCGATGTCGACGGTGACGATCGACATCGAGGGCGACAACCCGGGGCAGTGGATGCTCCACTGCCACAACACGTACCACTTCGAGATGGGCATGGCGACGACGCTGTCGTACCGTCGGTGACATCACGTCGGCCGACGCTCGCGGCCGGTACTACGGTGCCGTCATGGCCGACCTCACCGAGACCGAGATGCACGACATCGCCGACCGCCTGATCTCTGCGATCGCCGCCGCCGACCTCGACGGCGTGCGGGCCGCGTACGCACCTGACGCGGCGATCTGGCACAACTTCGATCAGCGTGAGCAGACGGTCGACGAGAACCTGGCGACGCTCGTCGACATGCACAAGCGTGCCACCGGCCTCGAGTACACGCAGATCCGTCGCTTCCTCGCGCCCGAGGGTTTCGTGCAGCAGCACGTGCTCGTCGGCCAGGCGAAGGGCGGCCCGCTGTGCATGCCGGCGATGATCCGCTTCACGGTCGAGGACGGCCGCATCGCTCGCCTGGAGGAGTACCTCGACACCCGCCAGGCGATGGTGATGTACACCGGCTGAACGCGACGGGTCGTCGCCGACGGACCGTCATACCGGCAGACTGCTTTCGTGTCGGTGTCTGCGCAACGCTGGGGGTGGTGGTCGTGTGCGGTGGCGGCGCTCTGCTTCGGTGCGTCCACGCCGGCCACCAAATTGTTGGTCGGCGACGGTGGCCCGCTGACGCTGGCCGGCCTGCTCTACCTCGGCGCCGCCATCGCAGTGCTGCCGTTCCAACGGCGTGAGCCCAAGCCGACCGATCTCGCGCCACGTCGGGGCCTGCTGCTGCTGACGGTGGTGCTGGGTGGCGGCGTCGCCCCGGTGTTGCTGCTGTTGGCGTTGCACCGCACCACCTCGGGCACGGTGTCGTTGTTGTTGAACCTCGAGCTGGTGGCGACTGCGGTGATCGCACATCTGTTCCTGCACGAGCAGATCGGTCGCCGAACCGCAGTCGGTATCGGGATGGTGTTCGCCGGTGGTGTGATGGCTGCGGGTGTCGGCGACGCCCGGCCTGCGCTCGGCGCGCTGCTGGTCGCCGGTGCATGTCTCTGCTGGGGTGCCGACAATGCGATCACCGCACGGCTGGACCGGTACACGCCGGCAACGATCACGGTCGCGAAGGGCATCGTCGCCGGCTCGGTCAACCTTGCGCTCGGACTCGTGCTGGAGTCCGCGCCGTCGTGGCGGACGGTACTGGCGGCGTTGGCGATCGGTTCGGTCGGGTACGGCTTGTCGATCACGTTGTGGATCAGGGGCGCGCGCCGCATCGGTGCCGCACGCGGGCAGGCGGTGTTCGCGCTGGCGCCGTTCGTCGGCGCGGTGCTGGCGTGGCCGGTGTTGGGTGAGCAGCCGGCCGGACGCGTGATCGTGGCCTTCATGGTCGCGTTCGCGGGGGTCGCGATCGTGATGACGGCCGGCCATCACCACGTGCACCGCCACGCCGTCCTGGTGCACGCGCACTCGATCGATCCGCGGGACCCGCACCACCTGCCCGGCACGATCGATGTGCTCGAGGGCGATGTCCACCGCCACCACGAGTTGGTCCACGAGCACGCCCACCTGCCCGACGTGCATCACCGCCACGATCACTGAGCTGCATCGGTGCGCGCAGCGACCGCGCCGTGCAGGCGCGGTAGCTCGTTGTTCGGGTTGTTCACGGTCTGCGCGGCGGTGGTGTGGGTGGGGCGCCGCGTGCGTGACTGACGCGCTCGTGGCCGTCGGGCCAGACCACGTGCAGATCACCGTTCGGGAGCAGCTTCAGCTCCAAGTTCAACTGGTGGACGAGGTGGTGGTGCCGCGAACACACCAGCGCAAGATTTTCGTAGTCCGTGGTCCCGCCGTGGCGCCAGTAGCGGATGTGATGCGCGTCGCAGTGGCGGACCTTGCGATCACACCCAGGGACCCGGCAGCCGCCGTCGCGGGCGGCGACCTGTCGGAACAACTTGCGCGAGACGCTGTAACGGGAGCGTCCGAACCCGGCCGGCGCACCATGGCTGTCGCGCAGGATCGTGTGCAGCGTGCAGTCACACAGGTACGCGTCGACACACGCCGTTTCGACCGGGGCCTGGGTGTCGTCGTCGACACCACCGCCGCGACCGGCGCGCATGGCGGCTTCGTCGACGGAGATCGACACGTGTGGGCGGTGCCGTGGTGTGCCGTCGCTGTCGTGGTTCTTGTTGTAGAACGCCGCAATGTCGAACAACGCATCCGCGTTCCGTTCCGCATGCGACCGGAGGTCGTCGTCGCCCTCGAAGGTCGACGCATTGCGGATCGCCTTCTCGAACTCGGTCCCGGCCGCGCCGTCGAGCGCGAACCGGCCGACCAGCGTGCCTTCGCCGTCGCGACCCATCGTCAGCGAGCGGTCGGGTTCCACCGGCGGGCGATCGCTGTCGATGACAGCGTCGGCGTCCTTGCGCCAGTGGTGGCAGGCGATCTCGGTGTCGGCAATGTTCATGTCGCGAACCAGCTCGACCAGCTCGGCGTGGTGCTCGGCGAGGTGGGCTTCGTACTTGGGGCGGTGCAACGTTTGCAGCGCGTCGAGCTGTCCGGCGGACAACACGCCCGAGACTGCTGCGGCGGCGAATTCGCCGTAGGTGTCGAGCAGCCGTGCCCGTTGCACCCAACCGTGAGCGGACCGGTTCGACATGCGACACACGTCGCGCAACCACGCCGCCAGGGAGACGTGCGAGTCCGCCGCCCACTCACCCGACGTCTCCAAGCGCCGCAACTGCAGGGCCAACACCGCTGCCTGTCGTTCGTGTTCGGCGACCGCAGCAGCGAACTCGGAGGCGCTCAGTGGCCTGTCGAGTTCGGGATGGACCATCACTGTCATGTGAAGAATAGTACACATGTTCGACCAACAAGTCAACCCTTCGACCCATATTCCATAAGGGTTTCAACGGCAGAGCGGGTCGGCCTGATCGCTCTGGTCGATGCCACAACAGCCCGCAACCGCCGGCACCGGCCGCCGACGACCGTCCGGCCACGACACCACACCCGCGCTCGTCGCCAGGTGCACGACCCGGCTGCGATGTTGTCGCCGTGCCCCCCCAGGGGCTCGAACCCTGAACCAATGGATTAAAAGTCCACTGCTCTACCATTGAGCTAGAGGGGCGGGTACCGGAAGAAAGGGTGGGAGAAACCCCACCGTGTTCGTGGGCCGGTGCCCGGCGGGAGAGCGTACTTGCTCGGCTCCGGTGACCGACGTGCCCGATCCGACGTCGACCGCCGCTGACCTGGGCGCCCGGCGCGCTGAAGGCCGCGGGGTCCATGGCGGGATCCCTGGTCGCCAAGGATGCTGCCGATTCTGCGGTGTGTCACCGCGCTGACACTGATCACGATGGCCGATGCCTTCGTCCAGCTGTCGACCGACGCAGCTGTGCGCGGTCGAGCTGTACCTCGGCGCTGGGGGTGCGCTCACACCATGGTGGGCACGGTGGTGGCCTCGGCCCTGTTCGCCCGCCATCAGAACCTGTTCCGTGGCGCGCGACCGCTCCACCCATCGCAGTCGCCGCCGAGTCGTACGACGTTCGTGAGCCCGGGCCGGCGAAAGAGTGTTCGCTGGCTGACACAGGCAGAGTCGCCGAGCGAACGGTCCGACTCGGGGATCGAGCGCACGATGGTGAGACACCGAGATCCGCTCGGGACCTACACCAAGGAGCTTGAACATGAACACCGAGCTGACGGAGAACTTCTCACACGGCAACACCAGCACTCCCGCTTCTCCGACTCGCTCGTCGCGTGTCGTCCGCACGACCCTCATCGCGATCGCTCTCGTTGTGGCGGGGCTCTTCACGTCGATCTCCTCCGCATTCGCCGAGACGGACCCACTGGCCAATCAATGCATCGTCGTGGGCGGCTACACGCGTGCATGTACAGATTGGACGAACGTCATCTGGGGGTCCGGTACGTCGTGGAGCGCAGGCGCTTCCGTGATGGACAAGCGGAGAGGGGATGGCTGGACGGCAACTGTGGAAGTCAGCCTCAATCGCAAGTGGATGTCGAACACCAGCTGGATCCAGGTGGTCAGAGGCTTCGACTACAGCTACTACTCGGAGAGCGACCGGGTCTCAGGACACGATCCCACCTACGGGGCTTGGGTGCGACTGTGCGTAGTGAATGGCGCTGGAACCAAGTATTGCAACGACAGTCGGTACGTCACCGACAACTCCTGACGGGTGGCCCGTTGGGTGACACGGACACGGTCCCGCTTCTCGAGCAGAAGCGGGACCGTGTCGCGGGGCAGTGGCCCTCAGGGGCGAGGGGCTGAGGGGAAGAAGGGCGTGACGGAGGAAGGCGGGCGAAAACCCCATCGGCTCGGCCGGTCGGCCCCGGCGGAGAGATCGTCCTTGCCAGGCTCCGGCGACAGACATGCCCGACTCATCATCGACGGTCGTGCGGGGCCGACGTCGTCGGTGAGCAGGTTGAGTGTTTGGCGGTGGTGGACGTCGAACGGTCGGTTCAGATGGAGCCGTACGGCACCACCATGCAAGTCGCGCGCCTCTGCTCGTGAGTACCGGATGTGTCACGGGTTGTGTCATCCCCGGCACGGAGCTGCGCCTCGAAGCCGCCCACGATGAGCTCATCGAGCGAGCCCGCTTCGGGCAGAACCAAGGAGAGCAACCATGAATGATGCAACGAACACCACCCACCACGCCGCGACCAAGTCCAACGGCGTGAAGTTTCGGGCGCGGGCCGTCGCCGGCCACCGCAGGGGCCGCATGCT
>Ga0209023_10007297_pt1 | contig 11392 bp, 11 predicted proteins | sample LakOneMetagenome_FD_187468 | JGI IMG/M metagenome (GOLD analysis project Ga0209023, IMG submission 187468) | Freshwater and sediment microbial communities from Lake Erie, Canada (SPAdes) (version 2) | ecosystem: Environmental > Aquatic > Freshwater > Lentic | place: Lake Erie, Canada...
GCTCGCGCGGGTTGTTGAGGGCGAATGACCCCTCTCCCGCCTTCGGCACCCTCTCCCCCCAGGGGAGAGGGGAAAGCATCGTCTCTTGAAGAGAATGTCCGGTGCGCTTCGCTTACCCGGGCTACCTTGGCTGGCTGCGTGGCTGGAATCGGTTGGATTCAGGATGCTGCGGTTCTGAAAAGACGATGTCTTGCGGGAGCGCGAAGCGTGATGCAGGAAATCGCAAGCATCTTCGATGGTCGCTGACCCCTCTCCCGCCGTCGGCCGTCTCCCTCAAGGGGAGAGGGGAAAGCACCAAGTCCACGGAGAGGTCCCGGGGACGCTTCGCTTACCCGGGCTACGCTGGCTAACTGCACAGGCACCTCACCCGCACTTCGAATAACCACAGTTCAGGCACGTCGCGCAGCCGTCCATGATGACCACCGCCTTGGTGCTGCACTTGTGGCACATCGTCGCGGACGGCGGGAAACTCGCGCCGTCGCCGGTCACCTCGATCACTTCTTCCGTGCGGGCCTCGGCGCTGTCGTCCACCGGGGCGACCATCGCGCCGCCCATCTCGCCCGCGGTGGCTACTTCAAAGTTTTTTTTTGAGCGCTGCTCGTAGGCCCGGCGCTTCTCCGCGATCAGCGCGCGTTGGTGGTCGCTCATCTCCGGGTCGTGCATCATCCCGATCGACTTGAGGTGGTCCTCGACGATCATCCCCAGCTCGGCCACGAGCGACGGCATGTACACCCCGCCCGCCTTGAAATAACCGCCCTTCGGATCGAACACCGCCTTCATTTCCTCGACCAGGAAGGTCACGTCGCCGCCCTTGCGGAACACCGCGGACATGATCCGCGTCAGCGCCACGATCCACTGGAAATGCTCCATCGACTTCGAGTTGATGAACACCTCGAACGGACGGCGCAGCTCGTGCTCGGTGCCGGCGTTGAGCACGATGTCGTTGATGGTCACGTACATCGCGTGCTCCACCAGCGGCGACTTGATCTTGTAGGTGGAACCGATCAGCACTTCCGGGCGCTCGATGCGCTCGTGCATCTGGATGACGTCGGCGACCGGCAGCTCCGCCTCGGCCTGGGCGCGGCTGATGGAATCGGCCTTGACCGCTTCCTTCGCCCGGTCCTCGGCGGTGACGACGGCGTAGCCCTTGATTTTCTTGTCGATCCTGACGGCCATTTCGGTTCCGGTGTTCCTGTGGTTGTCGTTGGGTGGCGGGTGGAACGCCCTCCCCCGCGGACGGGGGAGGGTTGGAGCGGATTACGACTTCTTCGCCGCCTTGCGGGCGGTTTTCTTCTTCGCGGCCTTGCGCGGGGCCGACTTCTTCGCGGTGGCCTTCTTCGCCATCCGCGTCATCGAACGCTTCGCCGCCGCCTTCTTCGCGGTGGCCTTCTTCGCGACCCGCTTCATCGAGCGCTTCGCCGCCGCCTTCTTCGCGGTGGCCTTCTTCGCGACCCGCTTCATCGAGCGCTTCGCCGCCGCCTTCTTCGCGGTGGCCTTCTTGCCGACGCGCTTGGCCGTCTTCTTCGCGGCCGCCTTCTTGCCGGCGCCCTTGCGCTTGAGCGCGGCGGCTTCCTTCTTTGCCGCGGCGCTGGCCGAGGCGAGCGTCTTCTTCGCCTTGGTGACGCGCTTGCTGGCCGCCTTCTTGACCTTGGTCGCGGTCTTGCTCACGGCCTTGGTGGCCTTCGCCGCAGCCTGCTTCACGGTCGCCATCGCGCCTTCGGCGGTCGAAGCGATGCTGCTGCCGACGTTGGCGGCGGTGTCCTTGACGCTGTCCGCGGCGTGCGAAAGCGTCGCGGCGACGCCGTTGCTCTTGCTGCTCTTCTTCCTGGCCATGTGTGCCCTCCTCGTGGGCGACGTGCATCGGTCGGAACGGTGGGTGGTCGGGGCGTCCGCTGCGAGGCGGCCGTACCGGTCACGTCTGTGACGGGACGATGCTATACCCGCGCGCGGGTGAAAACACCGTGCCGCCGGCGCCCGCAAGACCGATCCGAACTCGCCGCGAGCGCTCCGCTTTCCACGGCAGGTTCGTCAGAACTTGCCGTAGTACCCCTCCTTCAACGCGTCGAACAGGTTGGCCGCGGTGTGCATCTCGCCGTCGTACTCGATCTGCTCGTTGCCCTTCACCTCGAGCACCGAACCGTCCTCGAGCTCGAAGCGGTAGGTGGTGTTCTCGAGGTCGGCTTCCTTCACCAGCACGCCCTGAAAGGCGGCCGGGTTGAAGCGGAAGGTGGTGCAGCCCTTCAGGCCCTGCTGGTGGGCGTAGCGGTAGATGTCCTTGAAGTCCTCGTACGGGTAGTCCGTGGGCACGTTCGCGGTCTTGGAGATGGACGAATCCACCCACTTCTGCGCCGCGGCCTGCACGTCGACGTGCTCCTTCGGGGTGATGTCGTCGGCGGAGATGAAGTAGTCCGGCAGCTTCGCCTCGGGGTCCTCGGAGAACGGCATCGCCCTGGGGTTCACCAGTTCGCGGTAGGCCAGCAGCTCGTAGGAATAGACGTCGACCTTCTCCTTCGTCTTCTTGCCCTCGCGGATCACGTTGCGGCTGTAGTGGTGCGCGAACGAGGGCTCGATGCCGTTGGAGGCGTTGTTGGCCAGCGACAGCGAGATGGTGCCGGTGGGCGCGATCGAGCTGTGGTGGGTGAAGCGCGCGCCGTGCTCGGCCAGGGCATCCACCAGCTCCGGGGCGACCTCGGCCACGCGCTGCATGTAGCGCGAATACTTCGCGTGCAGCACCTTGCCGGGGATTTCCTGCCCGATCTTCCAGCCGTCCTTCGCCATTTCCGGGCGCTTGCGCAGCATCCCGGCGGTGACCTCGAAGCGCTCCTCCATGATCGGCGCCGGGCCCTTCTCCTCGGCCAGCGCCAGCGCGACTTCCCAGCCGGCCACGGCCATGTCGCGGGCGATGCGTTCGGTGAATTCGCAGCTTTCCCTCGAACCGTACTTCATGCCGAGCATGGTCACGGTCGAGCCCAGGCCGAGGAAGCCCATACCGTGGCGGCGCTTGCGCAGGATCTCGTCCCTCTGCTGCTGCAGGGGAAGCCCGTTCACCTCGACCACGTTGTCGAGCATGCGGGTGAACACGCGCACGACTTCCTTGTACTCGTCCCAGTCGAACGAGGCCTCGCCGCTGAAGGGCTTGCGCACGAACTTGGTCAGGTTGACCGAACCGAGCAGGCAGGCGCCGTAGGGGGGCAGCGGCTGTTCGCCGCAGGGATTGGTGGCGCGGATGCTCTCGCACCACCAGTTGTTGTTCATCTCGTTGACGCGGTCGATGAGGATGAAGCCCGGCTCGGCGTAGTCGTACGTCGAGACCATGATCATGTCCCACAGGTGGCGCGCGCGGATGTGCCCGTACACCTTGCACGCGACCAGGCCGTCGTCGCGGCTGACGTAGCCCCGCGCGGTCGGCCATTCGCGCCAGACCACCTCGTCCGCGTTCGCCAGGTCGAGGTCGGCGGCTTCCTTCTCGTTGACCGGGAACACCAGCGGCCAGTCCTTGTCGCGGTTGACCGCGTCCATGAAGCCGTCGGTGATCAGCAGCGAGAGGTTGAACTGGCGCAGGCGGCCGTCCTCGCGCTTGGCGCGGATGAAGTCCTTCACGTCGGGGTGGGAGACGTCGAAGGTGCCCATCTGCGCGCCGCGGCGGCCGCCGGCGGAGGAAACGGTGAAGCACATCTTGTCGTAGATATCCATGAAGGACATCGGGCCCGAGGTGTAAGCGCCGGCGCCGGCGACGAACGCGCCGCGCGGGCGCAGCGTGCTGAATTCGTAGCCGATGCCGCAGCCGGCCTTGAGCGTGAGGCCGGCCTCGTGGACCTTGTCGAGGATGCCGTCCATCGAATCGAGGATGGTCCCGGACACGGTGCAGTTGATGGTGCTGGTGGCGGGCTTGTGCTCGAGCGCCCCGGCGTTCGAGGTGATGCGGCCGGCGGGAATGGCCCCGCGGCGCAGTGCCCAGACGAAGCGCTCGTACCAGTAGGCGCGCTTGTCGTCGTCCAGTTCGGCATCGGCCAGCGCGCGCGCGACGCGCTGGTAGGTGCCGTCGATGTCGGCATCGAGCGGCTGGCCCTGCTTGGTCTTCAGCCGGTACTTCTTGTCCCAGATGTCGACCGATGCGGGCTGCATCGGGATTTCCGCTTCGGCCGTGCCAGCCACCGATTTCACCGACTCCAGGCGAACGCTGCTCATGCTGATTCCTTGCTCCCGTCGCGCGCGGCGCGTCCGTGTTTTCGTGATGGATGTCCGGCGCCGCAGCGGTGGCGAGTCGCCCGCCAGGACGCCGAAACCTGCATTTTGGTGCCTGCCAGAAGTTTCCGGCCGCCTCCCGTCGGCTGGAAGCCACCCCCATAAATGGGTCTTTCCCCACTCGTCGACCCCAATATCTTGTGGCGACGGCGGGAATGCAAGCTACCCTCGACCGCCGGGGGTGTCAACCGCCGCGGGGGCCGGTTTCGCGATCGCGGGGGAGCCGCGCATTCAGGTCTTTCAGACCGATTTCAGCGGCCCGTCGGGACACTCGACGGATCCGCTGGCGGTGGCCCGCGGCCCGCGCCAACATGGCGTCCCGCGCCGCCGCCCACGTCTTGCCCCCCATGCCCGGATCCGACATGCGCCCCCTGCCCACCCTGCTCGCCCTGACCCTCGCCGCCGCGTTCGGCGGCTTCGCCGCGACCGCCCTGCGCGACGGGCTGCGGACCCCGGCCGAGGCCGCGACCCCCGCCCTGCTGCCGGCCACCGCCGCCTTGCCGGCTTCGGTCGGCGGCACGCCGATGCCTTCCCTGGCGCCGATGCTGCAACGCGTGCTGCCGGCGGTCGTGAGCGTGCACAGCGAGCAGCACGTGCAGGTCAGCCCGTTCGGCAGCGACCCGATCTTCAGCCGCCTGTTCCCGGAGCTGACCCAGGACCGGATCAACCAGTCGCTGGGCTCGGGCGTGATCGTCGATGCGGCGAAGGGCTACGTGCTGACCAACCACCACGTGATCGAGGGCGCCGACGCGGTCTCGGTGACGCTGTCGGACGGGCGCACGCTCAAGGCCGAATTCCTCGGTTCGGATCCCGACACCGACGTCGCGCTGATGCGCATCCCCGCCCAGGACCTGGTCGCGATCCCGCTCGGCAACAGCGGGGCGCTGCGGGTGGGTGATTTCGTGGTCGCGGTCGGCAATCCCTTCGGCCTGGGGCAGACGGTGACTTCGGGCATCGTGTCCGCGGTCGGGCGCAGCAACCTGCCCGGCGCCGGCTACCAGAACTTCATCCAGACCGACGCGTCGATCAATCCCGGCAATTCCGGCGGCGCGCTGGTCGACCTCAACGGCGAACTTGTCGGCATCAACACCGCGAGCTTCAATCCGCGCGGCTCCATGGCCGGCAACATCGGCCTGGGCTTCGCGATTCCCGCCGACATCGCGCGCAACATCATGGGCCAGCTGATCGCGAACAAGGGCGTGGTCCGGCGCGGCACCCTCGGGGTGGAAACCCAGGACGTGGACGCGCGCATCGCCAAGGCGTTGAACCTCGCCGACCCGCGCGGCGCGGCGGTGACGCGGGTGTTCCCGGACTCGGCCGCGGCCGCGGCCGGCCTGCGCGCGGGCGACGTGATCGTGGCGGCGAACGGGCAGCGCATCGACGACGGCGAATCGCTGCGCAACTTCCAGGGCCTGCAGTCCCCGGACGCCAAGGTGGTCCTCGACCTCGTCCGCGACGGCAAGCCGCTGCAGGTGACCTCCGGCCTGCGCGAAACGGCGCGCGACGGCGGCAGTCTCGACCCGCGCCTGGCCGGGGCGAGCTTCGGCGAACTGCCCGAGGCGCTGCGCCGGCAGGGCGCGTCCGGCGTGCTCGTGACCTCGGTCGCCCCCGGCAGCCGGGCCGCGCGCAACGGCCTGCGCAGCGGCGACGTGATCCTCGCCGCGACCAGCGGCGGCTTCGACGACCTGGACAGCTTCCGCGCCAGTTTCGCGCGCTCGCCACGCCAGCTGGTGTTGACTGTGTGGCGCGGCAGCCAGCGCGGCCAGCTGCCGATGCAATGAATGCCGTGACGACCCAACCCCACGCAACGAGGATCCGAACATGAGCCCGACCTCCACCGACGCGATGAAGAACAGCCTCAACGAGGCCGGCGGCCACCTCAAGCAGGCCGCGGGCCACGCCGGCGACGCGATCAAGAACATCGCCGCGGCCGCGGGCGACGAGGCGAAGCTGGGCAAGGCCAACATGAAGGCCGAACTCGCCGACGGCGCGCTGGCCGGGCTGGAAGCGGCAGGCCATGCGGGCGCCGCGTCGAAGGAACAGGTCGATGCGCTGGTCGACAAGGGCCGCGACCTGGTCGAAAGCGCTGCGGAACTGATCCGCGAGCGTCCGCTGGCTTCGTTCGGCGTCGCCTTCGCCGCTGGCTGGATCATCGCCAAGCTCGCGCGCGGCGGCGACAAGTAATCGCCGCGCCGTGAGCGATTCGCCCGGCGCGGAACGACCCGCGCCCGACCTCGCGGAGTCGCTGAAGGACCTCGGCGAGACCGGGCGCGCCGGCTTGTCCGCGGCCGGGGACGCGGCCAAGGCGCTGCGCATCCTGATCGCCGCCGACATCTCGCTCGCGCGCAGCGCGTTCGGGCGCACGCTCGCCTTCACCGGTGTCGCGATCGCCTTCGGCGCCTCCGCATGGCTGCTGCTGATGGCGACCGTGGTGGTCGCGCTCAGCCGCGGCCTCGGCTGGTCTTGGTCGCTGTCGCTGCTGCTGGCCACGGTGCCGAGCGTGGCGATCACGCTGTTCGCCGGCTGGCGCGCGATGCGCTACTTCGAATACACGCGGCTCAAGGCCACCCGCCGGCAGTTCGCGCGGCTGGGGCTGGGCGAACTCGCCGACTTCATGCCCGACCCCGCCTCTGCCGCTTCGACCGCGGAAGCCGCCGAGCGCATGGCGGAGGCGACGGCCGAAGCGCCGGTGAAGAAAGGACTCGGCGTGGACGTGACCCCGCCATGAGCTTCGAACAACTCATCGCCAAGGTGGAACAGGCCGAGCGCGCGCTGGAAGCGCGGGAGCGGCGCGTCTCCGCCGAGTACCGCCAGTTGAAATCCAGTTGGCGCGACGCCTGGACCCCGGGGCGCATCGTCATCGCCGGCGCGATCTCCGGCTTCCTCGTCGGTCGTGCGCAACCGCTGCGCGTGGCGACCGGCGGCGGCGTGCTGCAGATGCTCAGCGCGCTCGCCGGGCTGTTCGCCGGCGGCCAGGCGCAGGCGGCGGCGGGCGAAGCGGCGCAGGCCGCCGAACAAGCGGAAGATGCCGGCGCGGCCGTCGCGCAGGCGCAGGTCGACGCCGGGCAGGCGGCGTGAACGCGCCATCGCCGGAGACCGCGCCCGCGGAACGCCCGCCGCGGCCGCGTTCGTCCGCGGCGGCACTGGTGCTGGCGGTGCTCGCCGTCGCGTTCACCCTGTGGGCCGCGCAGGACCTGATCCTGCCGGTGCTGCTGGCGATGTTCCTCGCCCTGGTCGGCAACCCGATCATCCGCATGCTGCAGCGGGTGTACCTGCCGCGTTTCATCGGCGCCTTGCTGGTGCTGGGGCTGGGCATCGCCGGCAGCGTGCTGCTCGCGCGGCAGCTGGTGCAACCGGCGGGCGAATGGATCCGCGAGGTGCCGCGCGAGATCGGCGGACTCGCGCCCAAGCTGCGCGACCTCGCCAAGCCGATGCGCGAGGCGAACCGGGCCGCGGAGAACATCGCGCGCGCCGCCGGCGGCGAGAGCACGAGCAAGCCGGTGCAGGTCGTGAAGACCGAGATCAACGATCCGTACAAGGCGCTGACCACCACCCCGCGCATGGTCGCCTCGGTGCTCGCGGTGGTGCTGCTCACGTTCTTCTTCATGGTCTACGGCGAGCACCTGCAGCGCAACGCGATCGCGTTGCTGCCGGACCGGCAGAAGAAGCGGGTGACGGTGGAGATTCTGCACGCGATCGAGGTCGAGATCTCGCGCTACGTGCTCACCATCAGCATCATCAACCTGCTGCTCGGCCTGGTGTACGCGCTGTGCCTCTACTTCTTCCTCGCGGTGCCGATGGACGAGGCCCTGCTGTGGGGCACGATGGCGGCGTTGCTCAATTTCGCGCCCTACGTCGGCCCGCTGATCGGCATGGTGGTGATGCTGGCGATGGGATTCCTCACCTTCAAGACCCCCTGGGCCACGCTGCTGCCGGCCGCGATCTACCTCGGCCTGCATACGCTGGAAGGCCAGCTGGTCACCCCGATCGTGCTGGGCAGGCGCATGGCGCTGTCGCCGCTGCTGCTGATCCTGGCGCTGATGGTGTCCGGGTGGCTGTGGGGCATCATCGGCCTGCTGCTCGCGGTACCGCTGCTGGTCTGCGTCAAGATCGTGCTGTCCAGGCTCGAGGGCATGGAAGGCTGGGCCCGGCTGCTCGAATAAGCTCGCCCTGGCGTTGCCCGGACCCCGGATCGAGTGCCGCTACAATCCTCCCGTGGACTTCCGCGTCGACGCCATCACCCTCGACCTCGACGACACGCTGTGGCCGTTCGCGCCGATCGGCGCGCGCATCGAGCGCAGCCTGCACGACTGGTTCCTCGCGCGCAGCCCCGGAACCGCGGCGCGGTTCCCGATCCAGGCCATGCGCGAACTGCGCGAACGCATCCACGCCGAGTTCCCGCAGCACGAGCACGACCTGGGGCTGCTGCGCCGCTTGACGATCGAACGCGCATTGCTGGAAAGCGGCGGCGATCCGGCGCTGGCCGCCGAGGCGCACGCGCTGTTCCTCGACGAGCGCAACCGCGTCGACTTCCATCCCGAGGTGCCTGATGCGCTGCGCGAACTCGCGGCGCGGCGTCCGCTGGCCGCGCTGAGCAACGGCAACGCCGACCTCGAGCGGATCGGCATCGGCCACCTGTTCCGCTTCCGCCTCGGCGCCCGGGAATTCGGCCGCGCCAAGCCCGACGCGGCGATCTTCATCGCCGCCTGCGAACGCCTCGGCGTCGAACCGGCGCACGTGCTGCACGTCGGCGACCATCCCGAGCAGGACGCGCTCGGCGCGCAACGCGCGGGACTGCGTTGCGCGTGGATCAACCGCGACGGCGAGGCGTGGCCCTTCGCCGGCGCGCGGCCCGACCTCGAATTCCCCGACCTCGCCGCGCTGGTGGCATGGCTGCGCGCGGCCGACATCGAAACCGCAGCAAGGAGCGCCGCATGACGGCCTATTCCCCGGCGGACGCGACCGCGTTCCGCGCCCTGCACCTGGTCCGGCGCGATGGCCTCGAGGAATGGCGCGCGCGCCAGCCGGCCGCGATGGTGCAATGGCTGCTCGCGCACGGCTTCGACGCCTCGCCCGGCGCCTCGCTCGCGCTGCCGGGGGACGGCGGCGCGGTGGAAGCCGCGGTCCTCGGCATCGGCGATCCGCACGATCCGCTGTCCTACGCGCACGCGCCGTTCGCGTTGCCGCAGGGGGACTGGGAAGTGCGCGGCGAACTCGACGACGATGCGCGGCGCGCGCTGCAGCTCGGCTGGGGCCTGGGCGCCTACCGCTTCGATCGCTACCGCACCCTGCCGCGCCCGCCTGCGCGATTGCGCCTCGACGCACCCGATGCCGAAACCGCCGACGTGCTCGCGGCCTGCCTGCGCGTGCGCGACCTCGTGAACACACCGGCCGACGACCTCGGCCCACAGCAACTGGAAGACGCACTGCGCGGCATCGCCTCGCGCCACGGCGCCGAATGCATGTCGATCATCGGCGACGACCTGCTCGCGCGGAACCTGCCGGCGATCCACGCTGTCGGCCGCGCCTCGCACCGCGCGCCGAGGCTGCTGCGCCTCGACTGGGGCGACGAATCGCATCCACGCATCGCCATCGTCGGCAAGGGCGTGTGCTTCGACACCGGCGGGCTGGACATCAAGTCGGCCGACGGCATGCGCAACATGAAGAAGGACATGGGCGGCGCCGCGCACGCGATCGCGCTGGCCGAACTGATCATGGCGCGCGGGCTGCCGGTGCGCCTGTCGCTGCTGGTGCCGGCGGTGGACAACGCGATCGGACCGATGGCGCTGCGCCCGGGCGACGTCATCGCCACGCGCAAGGGCGTCAGCGTGGAGATCGACAACACCGACGCCGAGGGCCGCATCGTGCTGTGCGATGCGCTGGCCTGCGCGGCGGAGGATGCGCCGGCGCTGCTGCTGGATTTCGCCACGCTCACCGGCGCAGCGCGCGTCGCGCTCGGGCCGGAACTGCCGGCGCTGTACGCCAACGACGAGGCGGTGGCGAACGACTGGCTGTCCTCGGCCGCCCGCGTGCGCGACCCCTTGTGGCGGATGCCGCTGTGGCGCCCGTACCTGCGCTACCTCACCAGCAACGTCGCCGACATCGCCAACGGCGGCCCGTCGAAGATGGCCGGCAGCATCAGCGCCGCGCTCTACCTCGAACGCTTCGTCCCGGCAGGCATGCCGTGGGCCCACCTGGACGTGTATGCGTGGAACGACGCGGATCGCCCGGGCCGGCCCGCCGGCGGCGAGGCGCAGGGGCTGCGCTCGGCGTGGGCGATGCTGAAGGGAAGGTTTGGGGCGTAGTCGAATACGCGACATGTTCAAACAGGCGGCGACGATTTCGATTTCGATCATTGTGATCGTCTCGATAACGTGGGTGACCCTCCTCGCAGGAAAAAAGGGCCATTTTTTAACGGGGCGCTCGATCCAAACTCCGCGATGTCGGATAGCTTTCGCAATCACTGGTATTCCCAGCACCTCGAATCGATGGGTGAACCGGTTCTGAAGTCCGGCGGCGATTCGAAGACTTACAGGTTTCCTTGGCTTCGCTCATTCCACCATCCGGTCGCCATTCGTCTCGTCGATAACGATGGACACTGCACGCGACACGCAACCGAACTTGATGGTGCTGGCGGCTATGGGCCTGGAGCGGTCTTTCGAAAGGAAACCTTGGGCTTGACCGCCGACAAGTGCGCTGAGGTCGAGAGGCTGCTGCAAACCACCCGATTCTGGCAACTCGCACCGCACGAGGGAACCAACGGAAAGGACGGCGCAGAATGGATTATCGAGGGCATGGATGTCGAATACCGCGTGGTATCGCGGTGGTCGCCGACTGCAGGGCCGATTCGCCAGAACGGTGAAAAAATGCTCGCTCTGTCCGGTTGGGAATATCCGGCCGACGAAGTGTATTGAAGAAGGACTTTAGCCTGGTTTTGGCTTCATCAACCCGGCATCGATTCAAAAGCAATTCCCCTCTCCCGCGCACTGCGTGCGCTTCCCTCTCCCTCAAGGGGAGAGGGAAAAAAAGCTGCGATGCTAGCTCTTGATTTCCCCTCTCCCCTTGAGGGAGAGGGTGGCCGAAGGCCGGGAGAGGGGAACCGCTACAACCAACCCTTCTGCCGCGCGAGCCGGCTCGCTTCGATGCG
>Ga0209023_10007298_pt1 | contig 11386 bp, 7 predicted proteins | sample LakOneMetagenome_FD_187468 | JGI IMG/M metagenome (GOLD analysis project Ga0209023, IMG submission 187468) | Freshwater and sediment microbial communities from Lake Erie, Canada (SPAdes) (version 2) | ecosystem: Environmental > Aquatic > Freshwater > Lentic | place: Lake Erie, Canada | collected...
CACAACGTGTACCTGATAAATCAGTTGCAGAGGTCATATTGGTACGAATATCACCATTTTCATCAATCACAATACCTAAAGTTTGAGTTCGCGGTGTAATATCTTGATTATCAAAAGTAAATGCTAAATTCACATACAATGGGAAATAATATTTTTCACCTGTTTTCACTGTATTTGGTGTGAGGAAAACTTTTTTATCTAAATAGTTAGCAGGATTAGTTTTATAAACATCAATGCTTCCTGAAAGTTGATCACCATTTAAAGTCTGACGCCATTTACCATAAACAGTATTATCTGTTGGTGCTGTCGCTGTTCCCGTTGCGCGCTTATACATATATTCTGTACCCGCGATATTGGTATTATTGACTAAAGCACCTTGATAAATTTCTAATTTATCCGTGGCATTACTGTCTGACTTAAACTCTAAAGGTTTTTCTATTTTACGTGATAATGGACTAATCCAATCTTGCTGTGCTACCACATTCAACTTTTGCGGAAGCACTTGATTTAATAAATCAAATTTTAATAATGAGTCTGAAATTGTACTTCCCTCAACCTTTTGAGGTACCCCCACCCACTGCATACCATAGCCCATTGAATAACCTTGGCGGTCTGTCACGAGGTACATATTGGCAATAGATTCATTCTTGGTATTTAAATCACTCTTACCTGTAAAACCTTGAATATCAACATTTGCTCCACTAAAAATCAGGAAGTTTGTTGAATAAATATTCACTAGAGATTGTTGAATTAAACGCTTTGCAGTTACTTGTGCTGTATTTTCATCAATTGCACCCACATTCAACCACGGCTTTAATTTTTCAACATAAGTACCATCTAAAAAGTCAGCTGGACCTACATCTGTTGTTAAATTTTTCAAATTATTTTTAAGCGTTTGTCCCAGCTCCATGGGTTGTACATCACCCGCTTGGTTCGCTTCTTGTTCTACAGCAGCTGCTTGTAATACACGAACTAAACCGACCATCACTTTAAATGTATCATCGCTCATGGTCATACTTGTCGGTGCTTTACCTGTCATCGCACTTGCAATATCAATTAAGCCGATAGCTGCAGGTTGTCCAGCAACTTTTAATGGTCTAATTTTAGCAAGATCAACATCACCCAGTGTGACTTTACGTACAGACTCAGAGCCTTGAATAAAGAACTTGGCTTTATCTCCAATTAGACAACCACCTAAAGCCAAACCACCTTCTATTTTCGTTGTATAGTGGTTTTGCGTGTCCGTGCTACAGTCAAAATTTAAACCAGCAACAGGATAATCAACATAGAAACCTAAACACTTTTCAGTCGAATCTGCATCACATCCATTGGTATAAGTTTTGATCCCTTGATATGGATTTTCATGAACCGTTGAACTTTCACCACCACAACCAGTGAGAGCGAGTGTTAAACCAGTTAAAACAAAAGGGGCTAAAAATCTTTTTTTCATCATTACGTCCTTACTGAATAACGCTCAGCTTAATTTGTCCATGATTTGTTAATTGTTTATTTTCAACATCTATTGCTGAGGATAAAGGGGTTAAAAACAAATAAACTGCTTTTTCAGGCTTTCTCAATACACCTTCCATCGCAGAAAATTGTAAATTGTTATCTTGCATATCTTCATTTTTGAAACCACTTACACCTTCCAAAACACAACCTTGCTGATCGAGAAAAACCACTAAAGGCCAGTAATAAGAAGGAATTTTTGAAGAGGATGCATACGAGGTTAGTAAAACATTTTGCACTTGAGGATCTAATTCAACAACTTCGTAGGCAAAATTTTCTTTAATCGGTGCTACAGGCCAAATCCCAACTTCTTGATTCTTTGTCGATAGTTTTTTTGCTTTTAAAATTTTCTTACCTGTAAAACAACTTTTTTCAAGATTTTGCACGACTTCATTTTGCGGTAAACGATAATAGGTCGGTGCAAGTACAATCGCTTTTTTTTCTACAGGTTTTGAATTACCACGAATACGATCCAATAAACTCGCACTTAATCCTTTTTGACGTTCAATCGTTTCATAACGTCCATGCACAGCGCCAACTTCTGGCGTCATATAGAATCGTTTTTTACCTTCCAAGTTAAATTCTTGGTCTTCCAAATATTCATTATTGACGTACTTTTGACCATCAATCACTGTAAAAGGACTATTTTCAGTTTCTTTTTGCGGTTCTTGAGCTTGAGATGACTCTAAATTTTGTGCAGAAGGTTCAGCAATAATAACTGTTTGTTCAGTAGGTTTAGATGGACGAATAACTGGTGCAGATGATGATTCTATGACTGATTTTTGCTGTGTTTTTACCACCACAGCAGTATCAGTTTTTGACTTTTGATTAGATTCATTTTGAATCATTTTTTGTTCAACAACGATTTGTTTTTGCTGTTGCACTTTCTGATGTTGTACGGCTTGATGCTGATTCTTTGGTACTGTTTGTACTGATAGAGGCTCAGATTTATTCAGTTTAGGTGTTGGAGCTTCTACATAAACTTTTGCTTCTTGATTCGTCTTGGTTCTGAATTCTGGCTGTGACTTAATCTCTTGTTTCGTTATCTGTTGATTCGTTGATTCTATTTTTTGGCTCTTTCCAATCGTGGAGCTTTCAACTTTTTCAGATTGATTTTCCGAGCTTTTAATTGTCTGTTTTTTTGATTGCTCTTTTTTAGGCAACTCTTTCTGAGCTATTTCTTTAGGTACTTCTACAGGTTTCTGTACAATCATTGGATGCCCATCTGGCCCAATGATTGTATAAAAATTTGCAGCATAAGGCGTGGTCATAGCTAGACTCATTCCTAAGACTAGCCATAATGGTTTTAAAGCTTTTGTATTACTCATTTTCAAACGCATTACCATCTCGTTCTATAGTTAATACCCAAAATAATGACATCTGTTTTTGTTTTCACATTTAGGCCTGCATATGGATTAAGTAATAAATTATCCACGCCTGTTTTATTGGATAAGCTACTGGTATTTGCTGGAATATTATCTTTACTACGCAAATAACCTGCTGATAGATCAATATCCGTATCTTCATCAAAACGATAAGTAAGTCCTAGACCAAACAATTGTGCATTGTTAATCGGCACCATGGTATTACGTTTATCATCTGGAATAGAACTGGCACGAGGCTCATATCCTGCTCGTAATGTTAAACGATCATTAGCCGAATATTCCATCCCAATTCCCCAACTCCACGGCGATTTAAAACCTAGTGGTAAAGCTAAAGATTGATCAGTTACGTCATTTGATAATAATTTTGCAATTTTAAGTGCTGAAATTTGACGATCAAATTCAAATTTGAATTTTTCCCATGCTTTAAAATCAGTCCATCCAACGTCAAAATTGACTTGTAAATCAGGTAAAACCTTATACTTAATACCTGCTTGGAAATGCGCAGGATATTCTAAATCCATTGCAATTAACCCAGACTCCGTTGGTGGAATATAACCTGGAAAACCAAGAATTGCTGCTAAAATTTGACCTGTCGCAGATGAGTTTAGACCTTTAATAAGTTCCCTAGGTGCATTAGCATTGTCAATGAAGTATTTACCCTTCATACGCATTTTTGCAGAACTTTGGTACACCATACCGAAACCAAATTCTTCAGTTGGTTCCCACATCATCCCTAAGTTATAACTCGGACTTAAACTTTGCTCGAGTGATACTTCCATTTTCCCGAATTTACCAAATGGATTCATTCCTTCATCTGCATTACAGATACCAAATAACAGTAAGTCTGTAATCGCATTCGAATTATTACGGAATGGTGCACAGACAGACTCATCGATCATCCGCAATACACCAATCATTTCATTGGGAAATCTTAAATCCGTCTTTAACGCCATTGCGTTGTATGACATACCAATAGAAGCACCGATCGATAATTCATCATTGACTTGATAAGCAACTGAAGGTGATAAATAGGTAATACGTTCAATCGCAATTTGTTGTCCCATAAAGTTACCGGGATTACCATCTTCAGCACCAAAACCCGCAACCATTGGTGCATAAGCAGCCGTTGCAAAAGTTAATTTTGATCCTGGTGGATTATAAGAAATACCACCTGTAGGTGCTAAAACTGGCCAACCTGGACCTAAATCGACAACTTTTTTTAGAATTGGAACATACAAACTTGCATATTCAACATCACCACTGACCGAATCTTTATAATCTGTACAAAGATTAGATGGATTATCAGGAGTGTCATTACAAATAAGAGGATCATCTGAATATCCAAATACGTTGTAACCGACTGGTGCAGAAAACTCACGCTGAACACCAAAATCTGCGATGATCCCTTGTACATCAGTTTGTAAGCCTTTCAGCTTAGTTAAGCCAGCAGGGTTAAAATGAATTGCGCTAATTCCAGGAGGATCAGCAGTAACTGCATTCCCCATGGTTAATGAACGAACATCTACAGACAGGTTTAAACCTAAATGTGCAAATGCTTGTGTTGAACACCCAGTCAAAAAGATCGCAGTAACTAATGGGCGCAAACGTATGTTTTTCATACATTACTCCCTTATTTAGCTTTCTTCTTACCAAAACCTAAAATATCAAGTGGGAATGATAAACCCAATGAAATATCAGGTGAGTCTTCGGTTAAACCTATCCCTAATGTTCCGTTTACAATCGTTTCAGGATTTACACGAACACCGAGTGCGATTGAGAACATACCACTAGACTGATCTGCTGCATCATATGAATCTGACTGACCTGCAACAGGTTTATATTTAAAGGACGTATTCATATTAAACGATTGTTGATATGACATTGTCATTGAAACATCGTAGTTGAATGAATAAGCAAAACCGAAAGAGAAACCACCAGTCATACCAGGATCGAACTCATCCAAAATACGTCCACCAGTTTGGTTTCCACCTTCCCCTTCAGCATTACCTCCACCACGTACTTGATTGAGTCCAGTTTCTTTAAAACCATAGTTCGCTGAAACTGAAGCAAACAGTACCACTGGATCAATATACTTACGTGTACTTGCACCAACACCAACAGAATAATAGCCCTTACCTGTTGATAAATCCGTGTTCGGATTGATTTCATACGGGCTATCACCCGTCTTGGTTGACAAGCTACCGAATAAAATTAAAGGTAAACGACCTGCTTTCAGCGGAAATGGTTCCCAACGAGCACCTAGGTTAATATCACCCAATCCAGCTGTTGTTGTATCTTTTAAATTATCAGACTTTGCAACAAACGGAATTGAGGCAGTAAAGGTTAAATTATCAAGTATGCCGTATTGGGCAGTAAAGGTATTGGTAATGGTGTGATTGGCATCTTCATCAACACGCAATTGATAAAGTTGACCTTCGTTCAACCCAGCATTGATTTGACTGTCACGATAATAAGAATAATCTAAATCGTAAAATGTCGAGAACTCACCTTTTTTAATCAACGAGTATTGACGCTCATTTGAAGTAAAAACCTCTTGCAGGTTTGTTTCCTGAGTCGCATCACCCTCTTTCTTTTGTAGAGCTTCCGCAGCTTGAGAACCTGGTTTTGGTACTAAAGACTTTGTTTCATCTTTATTGATGGTTACTGCTGGGCTAGATGAAGCTGCTGTAGCACTACTTGACGTATCAGCACTCTCTGAACTTGTCGTACTTGGTGTTGTGTCTACCGCCCCAGCTTGATCCAGCTGAGATGCTTCACTAGCTGTTTCCGCTACTTCTGCATTCGCATCAGTTGTTTCTTCAGCAGCGTACAAACTCCCCATGACAAATTGAATGCTAATTGCAAGTAAAGTTCTTTTCATCCATTGATTATTCATTTTATTCCTACCCAAGATTCAATTCCGTTATTTAATTTTTTAATCCATTTTCTACTTACGTTTATAATAGAGTCGCATATAGGTTGTAATTGGCTGATTATATGTTGGAGAGTTAACATCTCGGTCAATGACCTTACGCATTGTTGATGCTTTATCTGCAATTCGGTTCATATAATCGGGAGTTGAATACTGTGCATCGACCAGCGCATAACGGTTTATCGTTGCATCATCAACATGACGCATATCTGCATCTTGCAAAGCAAGCATGTTGCGTTGCTGATCTTTAGCGACATTGACAATAAATAAAGTATTATTTTCCCAAATTTGTTTGAATCGTTCTTGGTCGAAACTGATATTTCCTAAAGCTGGGTCAGCGACATAGACTCGACCATCTTTATAGGCTTTGAAAACTACAAAATGTTTAAAACCTGCATAGGAAATAGGAACAATCACAGGCTGATTTTGATTAATTAAATCAGTAAATTCACCTTTAAAACCACCACTTTCATAACCAATTGCAGCAACAAAGCGCTTCATGTCTAAAAGTGAAAAACTTCTTCTTTCAATAATACGGTTGTATTCCCCGAAACGAAGTAGGCCTTCCATGGTTTGCTGTTCAGTGAGATTTGTTCCTACATAACCATTGAGCAAAGTGGTGAGCGCCGCAGAACCACAGCTGTAGTCATAAGCCTGACGTACAATTCCACGGAACTGATTTTCCAAGGCAGGCTTAATCATGACCACTTCACGGTGATTGCGCGTAAATGATTTATCTCTGGAATCCGCAAGCTCTGTATAGTAAACAGCATCTTTTGGCTTGGGTTTCACATCTAAGGCATGGCTGGCAAAATAATAGATTAATGCCGAACCTAAAGTAATTTCTAACATAATTCTAACTATCAAGTATCGGCGGTGTTTTGCCTAAAGTGTTAATTTTATTTTTAGAGTGAACACTCTACGTCCCTGTGACTAGAAGATAACGCTTTTTGAAAAAAAAAACAGTACTTTTTTGAACTTTTGTCGCATTTCATAAGTTTTTTTGTAAAAAAAAGCGCGTATAAAACGCGCTTTTTTTCTATATAGATTAGTGACCAGAAATCGTGATCATAGCACCTGGAGCTAAAGTACCAGCTGCATCAATCGCGTGGTAAACTTTCATACCAGAGATTGCAACATCACCAATAGACGCACTACCTGCTCCAGTACCACTAAATGCCGTTCCGCCAGTAGCGATTGTACCACCACCTAGAACTACCTTAGTTACGTAAATATCTGTTCCAGTGGTAACATTCTTCATCGCAGTAATTGCAAGACCTTTAGGTTTAACTGCAATATCTGTATCTAATGCTAAATCTGAACTACCTTTATCATTAATTTTAATACCACCAATTGCGATATAACCACCACCGTTTGTCGATGCATCTTTCAACGCAATGTTATTAATCGCAAGACCACCTACCATCTTACCATCAAGTTTAATCATCGCACCTTGAGGTGTATTACCTAATTGGATATTTGCAGTCATTTTGCCTGTTTTTAAGCTTAAACCACTTAAAATTTCAGCAGAGCCTGTACCCGCAACATATGCACCCGAAGTACCAGAAGCATCATTTACTTCAATTTTACCCAAAGAAATATCTAAACCTGATACTGCAGCCGCAATATTTAGGAATGGTGAACCGCCGTTACCGTCTGTATCAATAGTAACATCAGCTAAATTACCGCTATTCAACATACGAGCCGTATCTAAAGCACCTGCCGAAGTATGCGGACCAGTAATTTGAATATTGTTAATTGTGATTGCACCAGCACTACCTGTACCACCCACATTAGCACCAGTTACATCAGCACCAGCAGAGTTTTGATAAAGCACTTGGTCAGTTTTCAAACCATCACCATCAAAAACATGCACTTTATCAATAGTAATTGCAGCAATACCAACACCGATAGAAATACCATCTTGACCAGTTGTCGCGCTAAGTGCAGCATCATCCATTGCTTGCATTGCCATTGCGTTTGAACTGATAGCCACTGCAGAAACTAAAGCGAGTTTAGTGAATAATTTCATAATATGTACTCTCCCAAGAGCATTTTTTTTCATTTTTAACCACTCTCCGCAGTTCCATGTTGTTTTTGTTTTTTTACAACAGAAACTTCAATCCTTGAGTAGTCCGTTTTGCCCTTTTAAATTAACTGTATGTTAATTTTTGTTCAACTGCTGTTTATCAAAAACGATAACTAACCGATAAACGGTAAACACTTTTTAAAGCTTCGTTTTCAGGTAAAATAGCCTGTATTATTGCGTATTTTATTGAGTTCAAACTCCCTATGTTTCGGAAGCCATTAGATTTTTCCTCAAAAAGCATTTCAGATACATTGCAGAAGTTTAAACTGTTGTTTGGTTGTACCTATTTAAAAAATTCAGGTGAATTATTGGTTGCGTTTTTACCTGAAAGTTATTGTATTGCAACAAAAGATCAACTTAACTTTTATCTAAGAAATACACTTCTAAATTATCAAATCAATAGAAATATTAAACATTTCAATGAATTTATTCAGTTTTCTACTTCACCATTAATGCCAACACATTCTCATGGTTTTCAAGGCGGTTATATTGGGTTTATTGATTATAATTTTGCGAGTCAACAAAACATTGATGCTCAATTCAAAAATCAACCGAATCTATTTATTGGTCTATATAAAACATTTATAAAACTTGAGCATAATCAATGGATTTTTTACAGCACTGAAGCCTGTGCAGAACAATTACTTCAATATATTCAGGATTTACTCTCCACTAAGCAAAACAACGCTCAAAATTTTCAGCTACTTTCACCTTGCCGCCCAACATGGTCTAAATCTGAATATTCTCAAGCATTTAGAAAAATTCAAAATTACATCAAAGCAGGTGATTGTTATCAAATCAATTTAACTCAAGAATTTACAACTCAAGCGAGTGGTGACTTACTCGATACTGCTGAGCAGTTTTGGCAACTCACCGATGCGCCCTACTCAGGTTATTTAAAAATTGATGATTTTGAATTATTAAGTTGTTCCCCTGAATTATTTATTGATTTTGAAGCCAATCGAAAAATCATCACCAAACCGATTAAAGGTACAATGCCTCGTTATGAAGATCCTATTCAAGACGAGCAATCTAAACAAACCTTGATTCATTCTCAAAAAGATCAAGCTGAGAATGTCATGATTGTAGATTTATTACGCAATGATTTAAGTGTTTATGCAGAAGTAGGCTCTGTTCAAACACCAAAACTTTTTAATATTGAATCATTTAATCAAGTTCACCATATGGTCAGTGAAGTAACAGCAACTTTAAAAGAAAACGTCAATCCTTTTGAAATGTTGCTTTCAGCTCTTCCGGGTGGGTCAATCACAGGTGCTCCCAAAATCCGAGCCATGCAAATTATTGAAGAATTAGAAAGTGCTCCACGAGGTGCATACTGTGGATCTATGGGATATTTTAATTTTGATGGCACAGGTTCTTGGAATATTTTGATTCGTTCTATTCAAAAATACCAAAATGAAGTGTCTTTATGGGCAGGTGGTGGGATCACCATTGCATCTGATTGTGATGCAGAGTATCAAGAATGTTTTGATAAAGTCTCTGCAATGTTGGATTTGCTCAATACTTGGTACAACCCTATTGTGCAAAAAAGCGAATCATAAGATTCGCTTTTTTAAAGTTACATTTCACACAAGAAGCATTTATTGAAAATTTTCAATCACACCAAAATATCATTTTTCAACGTATCCACTAAGCGTTGATTCTGTTCATCTGTGCCAATGGTGATACGTAAGAACTGATTGATACGTGGCTTATTGAAATAACGCACAATAATACCTTTTTCACGCAATTGTTTTGCTAATTCTCCTGCATCTTTTGATGCTAAAGAAGCAAAAATAAAATTAGCTTTTGATGGCAATATTCTAAAGCCAAGCGCCTCTAAATCCACTACCAATTTATCTCGGCTTTCGATCACTTTTTGACATTGTGCTTCAAAATATTCTTGATCTTCAAATGATGCCACAGCAGCAGCAATTGCAAAACGATCAATTGGATAAGAGTTAAAACTGTTCTTCACTGCTTCTAAAGCGGCAATTAAATGCGGTTGTGCTATAGCAAAACCAACACGTAATCCAGCTAATGAACGTGATTTAGATGTCGTTTGACACACCACTAAATTATCGTATTTTTCAACCAAACTCACCGCTGATTCTGCACCAAAATCTACATAAGCTTCATCAATAACAACCACTGAATCGGGATTTGCTTGTAAAACTTCCTCAATCGCTGTTAGTCCTAATGCAATACTGGTTGGCGCATTCGGATTGGTGATAATAATGCCACCATTCGGTTGTTTATAGTCATCTACATTAATTTCAAAATCATCATTCAACGGTAAAATTTTGGTTTGTGTACTGATTTCGAAAAATTGACTATAAACAGGATAAAAACTATAGGTAATATCTGGATAGAGAATCGGTTTATCTTGCACAAAAAATGCTTTAAAAATATGTGCTAAAACTTCATCTGAACCATTTCCAACAAAAACATGGCTAACATCAACATGCTGTTGTTTTGCAATCGATTGTTTCAATGCCGTTGCATCTGGATCAGGATAAAGACGCAAAGCATCTGCTGAATTAACTAATACAGCCTGAACTGCAGCCACCACTTTAGGTGAAGGCGGATACGGGTTTTCATTGGTATTTAATTTTAATAAATTCTGAATTTTAGGTTGTTCGCCTGGTACGTATGGCTCTAGCTCACGTACAGACGGACTCCAAAAACGCATTTGTTGTGCTGTAATTGTTGACATCTCTATTTCTCATTTATGTGCTCAACTTACGATCACGTAAGCCCTCTCCTTTTTAGGAGAGGATTTGGGAGAGGTCATCTTCCAAACGAAATTCAATATTTCCCCTCTCCTAGCCTCTCCCTTAAGGAGAGGAACATTCATTTCTAAATGAATAAGGGGTTCAACTTATTTATAACGATATCTTGCTGATCTTGCATGCGCATCTAAATTCTCTTGCTGTGCAAGAATATCTGCTGTTTTCGCAAGTGGTTTCACACCTTGTTCAGAACACATAATCAGACTTGAACGTTTTTGGAAATCGTACACACCCAATGGAGATGAAAAACGTGCTGTACCTGAAGTAGGTAATACATGGTTTGGCCCTGCACAATAGTCACCAATAGCTTCTGGTGTATAACGCCCCATGAAAATTGCACCTGCATGACGAATGCTTTCTGACATCGCTTCAGCTTCATCTAAACAAAGCTCTAAATGTTCAGGTGCAACTTGATTAATCAAATCAATAGCTTCTTGACGATCTTTCACCAATACCAATGCACCACGATTCGCTATTGAAGTTCGTGCAATTTCAGCTTTAGGTAAAGCAGCCAAATGTGATTCTATGGCTTGCTCAACCTCATTTAAAAGCTGTTCATCAGGTGTAATAAAAATAGCTTGTGCAACAGTGTCATGTTCAGCTTGGGACAATACATCCATTGCTAACCATTGCGCATTATTTTGACCTTCTGCATAGACCAGAATTTCAGAAGGCCCTG
>Ga0209023_10007299_pt1 | contig 11386 bp, 11 predicted proteins | sample LakOneMetagenome_FD_187468 | JGI IMG/M metagenome (GOLD analysis project Ga0209023, IMG submission 187468) | Freshwater and sediment microbial communities from Lake Erie, Canada (SPAdes) (version 2) | ecosystem: Environmental > Aquatic > Freshwater > Lentic | place: Lake Erie, Canada...
CTCTGGTCGCCGGCCTTCGTCGGGCCCAGGGGGTTGTCGCAGAAGCTGGTGGACCCGCCGGTCTCGTCGTTGTCGGCGGTGGACACCGACTGGGACTGGAACTTCGCGCCGTCGATCGACGGGTAGTCGGACTTGGTGAGCTGCATGGCGTCGGTCAGGGTGGCGAAGTCCGGTCCGACGGGCGCCGCGACGGCCTGCCCCGGCACCGGGCGGATCCCGGTGACCACCGCGGTGACCGACGCGACGGCGGCCAGCAGCACCACGACGACGGCCGTGACCGCCGGGACCCACCGACGGCGGCGCACCGGCGCCGCGACCGGCACCGGCCACTGCGGTGCGACCGGCGGCTGCGGGGTCCACTGCGGCGGACCGGCGAACTGAGGATTCATCACCGTCAACGGTAACCGCGCCCCTGCCCCGTCCCGCGCACCAGTTTCGGCGGGTCGTCAGGCGGCGTCGAGCTTCTCGATCTGCCTGTTCGCAATGGCCACCAGATCGGCCTGCTTCTGCCCGGCGGTGAGCCCATCGCCGACGTTCGCGGTCACCGTCAGGCGTATTCCTGCACCGGAGGGCAGGAGCAGACCAGGTTGCGGTCGCCGTGGGCACCATCGATGCGGCGCACCGGCGGCCACACCTTCGGTCGCCAGCCCGCACCCAGCGGGTAGGCCGCCTGCTCGCGGGTGTACGGGTGCGCCCAGTCGGCCACCAGCAGGCACTCGGCGGTGTGCGGGGCGTTGCGCAACGGGTTGTCGTCGGCGGGCCAGGCCCCGGAGCCGACCTGGTCGATCTCGCCGCGGATGGCGATCATCGCGTCGATGAAGGCGTCGATCTCGGCTAGGCTCTCGCTCTCGGTCGGCTCGACCATCAGCGTCCCGGCCACCGGGAAACTCATCGTCGGCGCGTGGAAACCGTAGTCCCCCAGCCGTTTTGCCACGTCGTCGACACTCACACCGGTGTCCTTCGTGATGCCGCGCAGATCCAGGATGCACTCGTGGGCGACCATGCCGTTCTCCCCGGTGTAGAGCACCGGGAAGTACTCGTCGAGGCGACGGGCCATGTAGTTCGCCGACGCGATCGCGGTCAGCGTCGCCGCCCGCAAGCCCGGCGCGCCCATCATCCGGATGTAGGCCCAGGTGATCGGCAGGATCGACGCCGACCCGTAGGGGGCGGCCGACACCGGCGGGCCGCCAGCCAGCCCGGGCGCCAGCGGATGCCCGGGCAGATACGGTGCCAGGTGCGCGCGGAGGGCGACGGGCCCGACGCCCGGCCCGCCGCCGCCGTGCGGGATGCAGAACGTCTTGTGCAGGTTGAGGTGGCTGACGTCGCCGCCGAACCGGCCCGGCCGGGCCAGCCCCACCAGCGCGTTGAGGTTCGCCCCGTCGACATAGACCTGCCCGCCGGCGTCGTGCACGGCGGCGCAGATCTCGGCGATGTCGTGCTCGTAGACGCCGTGCGTGGACGGGTAGGTGATCATGATGGCCGACAGGTTCGCGGCGTGCTCGGCGATCTTGGCGCGCAGGTCGTCCAGATCGACGTCGCCGTTCTCTCGGCAGCCCACCACCACGACGCGCATCCCGGCCAGTGCGGCCGAGGCGGCGTTGGTGCCGTGGGCGCTCGACGGGATCAGGCAGATATCGCGGTGCGCCTCGCCGCGCGCTCGGTGGTAGGCGTGGATGGCCAGCAGGCCCGCATACTCGCCCTGCGAACCGGCGTTGGGCTGCAGCGACACCGCGTCGTAGCCGGTGATCAGGGTCAGCCACTCGGTGACGTCGGCGATCAGCTTGCGCAGGCCGGGGGTGTCGGCGGCCGGCGCGAACGGGTGCTGGCGGCTGAACTCCGGCCAGGTGATCGGCTCCATCTCGGCGGCCGCGTTGAGCTTCATGGTGCACGAACCCAGCGGGATCATGGTGCGGTCCAGCGCGAGGTCCTTGTCGGCCAGGGCGCGCAGGTAGCGCATCATCGATGTCTCGGTGCGATAGGCGTGGAAGGCCGGGTGGGTCAGGAACTCCGACGTCCGGGTCTCGATACCGGAAGCCTCCCCCCCGTCCGCCGAGCCGCCGAACGCCTCCAACACCGCGTCGACGTGAGCGTCGGTGGTGGCCTCGTCGCACGACACCGACACGTGGTCCTCGTCGACGCGCCACAGGTTGATGCCCCGGGCCTTGGCGGCGGCGACCACGGCGTCGGCACGGCCAGGCACCTTCGCCAGCACGGTGTCGAAAAACTCGCGGTGCACCAGCGCGTCGCCGAGCCCGGCGGCGATCCGGGCGGCGTGCGCGTGCACCCGCCGCGCCACGGCGGTCAGCCCGTCGGGCCCGTGGTAACTCGCGTACATGGCGGCCATCACGGCCAGCAGCACCTGCGCGGTGCAGATGTTCGAGGTGGCCTTGTCCCGGCGGATGTGCTGCTCGCGGGTCTGCAGCGCCAGCCGGTAGGCCGGCGCGCCGTCGGCGTCCACCGACACCCCGACCAGCCGGCCGGGCAGCTGGCGGGCCTGGCTGGTGTGCACGGCCAGGAAGCCGGCGTGCGGGCCGCCGAAGCCCATCGGCACTCCGAAGCGCTGCGCCGAGCCGAACGCCACATCGGCGCCGATGTCCCCGGGCGGGGCCACCAAGGTGGCGGCCAGCAGGTCCACGCCGACGGCGACCAGCGCGCCGCGCTCGTGCGCCTGGCCGATCAGCGCGCTCCAGTCGGTGATCCGGCCGCTGGCCCCGGGCAGCTGGGTGATCACCCCGAAGAACTCGCCGTCGTCGGGCAGCGCCGGCAGCCCGTCGCGCAGATCGGCGGTGACGATCTGGATGCCCAGCGGTTCGGCGCGGGTGGCCAGGATCGCCCGGGTCTGGATGAACACATCGGTGTCGACGGCCAGCCAGTTCCGGTTGCCGCGCACCGCGCGGTGCATCAGCGTCATCGCCTCGGCGGCGGCGGTGCCCTCGTCCAGCATGGAGGCGTTGGCCAGGTCCAGACCGGTCAGGTCGGCGATCATGGTCTGGAAGTTCAGCAGCGCCTCCAGGCGGCCCTGGCTGATCTCCGGCTGGTACGGCGTGTAGGCGGTGTACCAGGCCGGGTTCTCCAGGATGTTGCGCAGCAGCACCGGCGGGGTGAGGGTGTCGTAGTAGCCCTGCCCGATCATCGAGACGGCGATGGTGTTGGCCCGGGCCAGTTTGCGCAGCTCGGCCAGCGCCTGGTGCTCGGTGGCCGGCCGCGCCAGCTCGTCCAGCCCCGGCGCCAGGCCGTCGGCGGACACGGCGTCGAGGATGCCGGCCGGCAGAGCCTTGGCCGCCAGTTCCTCGAGCGAGGACACCCCGATCACCTGGAGCATGGTGGCGATGTCGGCGGCGTCCGGACCGATGTGCCGGTCGACGAAGGTCGCGACTCCGGCGGCGGGGGTGGATGCGGTCACGGGGACTCCTCACAGGCGGCGGGTGCGCCGACGACGGCGCTCCTCCCCCTCTGTCGTCGACCCGAACCGGGCGCCTGAGAGATTCGGCCCGCTGCGCAGGCCTTTCCCCATGGGCGGGTGCGTCGAGCACCGCTTTCCAGAGGCATCGGATCCGGCACGGTCCGGGTGCCTGAGAGGTTGTCGGAGAGGTGTTGCTCCTTCGGCGTCCGTGACTGGCGGTCACGAAACTCTCCCGCGCCGGGGCGATGCGTTGAGAAGTTTACTGCACGGTAAGCGATGAGCCGGATCGGCAAGGTCGAGTCATCGACAGGCCATACCCACCGGCAGTACCGAACGTTTACCGACGCGGGCCTTCATCTGGATGATCCGCACGAAGGCGCTCACCCGTCAACATTGGGTACCGGTCAGCCGATCTTGCGGTCGCGGCTGCGACGGCGGGAGGCCAGCTCGTCCTCGGGTGCGGCGATCGACTCGCCGCCGTCGGCCCGCTCGCCGGGGAAGTCGGCGATGGTGCCGGTCAGCTCCCGCATGGCGCCGGAGACCGCGATGCCGAACACGCCCTGGCCGCCCTGGAGCAGGTCGACGACCTCTTCGGCGGAGGTGCACTCGTAGACGGTGGTGCCGTCGGAGAACAGGGTGATGTTGGCCAGGTCCTCGACGCCGCGCTGGCGCAGGTGGTCGACGGCGACCCGGATGTTGTGCAGCGAGATGCCGGTGTCGAGCAGTCGCTTGACGATCTTGAGGACCAGGATGTCCTTGAACGAGTACAGCCGCTGGCTGCCGGAGCCGGCCGCGCCGCGGATCGAGGGCACCACCAGCGAGGTGCGCGCCCAGTAGTCGAGCTGGCGGTAGGTGATGCCGGCGATCTGGCAGGCGCTGGGACCGCGGTAGCCGATCAGCTCGTCGGGCACCGAATCGTCGGGGAACAGCCCGGGCTGCACGGCGGCCGTGGGAGTTTCGACGCTCAGGTTCAGTTCCCCCTGCTGGCCCGGATGGCTCTGACCTGGCTGTTCGCCCACCGTGGTTCCTCTCGCCGATCGTGACCCGGCCAGCGACTTCACGCCGCCGAGCATTTGAGCCCGAGTGTTCAAATCATACGCTGCCCGCCCGCCGCATCCGAGTGCTCTCGCGAACAGACAGCGGTGGGGTCCAGCGCGTTCAGTATGGCCGCCGGTGCCCCGCTCAACCGCGTCGCACCGGGCGTGTCGGGACCTCGAACGCAGTTGAGACGGTTCCGTTACGCCGGGGTGACCGACGCAGGCGGCCGACCCGCCGGGGTGCTCAGGATGCCTTGAAATCGTCGGGCGAGACGCTGTCGAGGAACTCCTTGAACTTCTCCACCTCGTCCTCGCGGACCGGGCCGGAGCCCTCCTCGTCGGACTCGTCGGGGATGAACAGCCCGGCCTCGGCCAGCACCGCCTCCTCGACGTAGATCGGCACCCCGACGCGCAGCGCGATCGCCACCGAGTCCGACGGCCGCGCCGAGACGGTGATGTCCCGGTCGAAGACCAGATCGGCGTAGAAAGTGCCCTCCTGCAGATCGACGATCCGCACCTCTTTGAGCGAATGCCCCAGGGCCGCAATCAGATCCCGGATCAGGTCGTGGGTCAGCGGCCGCGCCGGCTCGACGCCCTGCTGTTCCAGCGCGATCGCCGCGGCCTCCGACTGGCCGATCCAGATCGGCAGATAACGATCACCGTCGGACTCGCGCAGCAGCAGTACGGGCTGGTTCTGCGGCTGCTCGACACGGATGCCCACGACCTGAACTTCGCCCATCAGTGCCCTCCGTACCGCAACGAATCCTGTCCCCACCCAGAGTAATAGCTCAGGTGGTTTCCACGCTCCGCCCCTCGCCAAACTACGGCTCGGGTGCGTCGCTCAGGTGGTTTCCACGCTCCGCCCCTCGCCAAACTACGGCTCAGCGCTGACCGAGGTCGCGCACCGCCGACTTGATCAGCGAGGTGTGCAGCGTGATGGCCAGCGCGGCCACCTCGCGGGCCAGATCGTCGGCCCGGTCCCGCGCCCCGGCCTTGTCAGAGTTGACCAGCGGCCCGGCGATCTGGGCGATCAGGTCCGACTGCCGGTCGGCGGCGGAGCGGAACGCCCGCAGATGCCTCGGCTCTACCCCGTGCCCGGCCAGCGCGTGGGCGCACTGCAGGATCACCACGGCGTGCTCGTCGAACAGCACCGACCCGGCGCTCTTGAAGATCGGGGTGATCACCCCGGCCCGCAACAGTGCGGTCAGCAGATCTTCGGCCGGTCCGCGGGCGATGCCCGACTCCTCGATCAGCGCCTCCCGGCTGAACCGCACCACCCGGGTCGGTGCCGACGGTGCGGCGCCGACGAGTTTCGGGGTGCCGTAGCTGCCCGAGGATTCCGGCAGCTCCCCGTCGGGCAGGGCGTCGAGCTGGGCCTTGATGACCTTCAACGGCAGGTACTGGTCGCGCTGGGCGGTGAGGATGAACCGCAGCCGCGCGCAGTCGTAGGCGGTGTACTGCCGGTACCCCGAAGCGGTGCGCGCGGGCGTCACCAGCCCCTCGGCCTCCAGATAGCGGAGCTTGGAGATCGAAATGTCGTCGGGGAAGTCCGGGCGCAGCTCCTCCAGAACGGCGCCGATCGACATCCCCGACGGCTCCGGGGCAGCGGCAGCCGTCGCCACTAGTCCGTCTTGGGTCCGGTCAGGAACACCAGCCGGAACTTGCCGATCTGCACCTCGTCACCGTTGGACAGCGTCGCCGAGTCCACGGGTTCCCGGTTGACGTAGGTGCCGTTGAGGCTGCCCACGTCGACGACCTGGAACTCGCCCCCGGCCAGCCGGAACTCGGCGTGCCGACGGCTGACGGTGACGTCGTCGAGAAAGATGTCGCTGTCGGGGTGGCGGCCGGCGGCGGTGGTGGGCTGGTCCAGCAGGAAACGGGAGCCGGCGTTGGGGCCGCGCTTGACGACCAGCAGCGCCGAGCCGGTGGGCAGGCCTTCGACACCGGAGACCGCGCTCTCGGCGCCCGTGCTCGCCGGGGCGTCCAACTCGTTGAGAAATTCCTGCCGGAAGACCGAGGTCGTCTCGACCGAAACCTCGTCGCTGTCGTTGTCCGTCACACGCTGCTCCTGTCTGGATGCTGTGGCGTTATCGCCGTGTCTCGCGCCGTCAACCCTCCCACCCCGAACGTTACCGTGCGGTGGGCGCCGAGCGGGCCCACTCGCCGGAAACTCCGGTGGTGCCAAGTTGATTGGCTTGCGGCAAACCCTACTCCGTGAGGGTCGCCCGGTAGCCGTCGGCGTCGAGCAGCGTAGCGGCAACCTCGGCCAGTGTCTCGTCGGACACCTCGATCTCGATCAGCCAACCGTCCCCGTACGGGTCAGAATTGACCAGTTCGGGACTGGCCTCCAGGTCGGCGTTGACCGCGAGCACCTTCGCCGTGACCGGGGCGTAGAGGTCCGACACGGACTTGGTCGACTCCACTTCGCCGAACGCGTCGCCGGCGCGCAGCGCGGTGCCGGCCTCGGGCAGCTGCACGAACACCACGTCGCCCAGGGCGGCCTGCGCGTAGTCGGTGATGCCGACGCGCGCGGTGCCGTCGCCGGTGCGGCGCAGCCATTCGTGCTCGGCGGTGTATTGCAGATCGGCCGGGATGTCGCTCACTGTTTGTCCGCTCCCTCGTGGTTTTCGTGGTGGTGCCGGGTCACTTGACCGGCTGAGCGTATTGGCGCTGTTTCGGTTGCCGCAAGGCGGTCACGTCGACTCGGGGCGATTGTTGCACCGTCATCGCACCGCCGACCCGTTCGACACTGTCGGACGCGCCGCCGGGGATGTTCATCGCCGCGGCCAGCGTGGGGGGATCGCCGATCGCCGTGATCGAGTACGGCGGGCTGAGCGTCGCGCCGTCGATCTGCAACGCGCCGGGGTTGCCCAGCACCCAGCTGTCGACGCCGATACGCACCGTCGTTGCGCCGGAACCGATCTGCATGGTTTCCGCGCCCGCACTGCGCAGCTCGTTGATCACGTCGAGCAGGACCTCCGGGGCCACCCCCTGAGCCGGGTCGGTGACGGTGATGGTGACGCCGGGTCCGGTGGCCCCGACGGTGCCGGTCATGATCGACAGCGCCGCGAGCCGCGAGCGGGCGTTGTCGATGGCGGCCTGGTCGGAGTTCCCGGAAGCCTGCAGGGTGCTCAGCGTGCGCTGGAGCTGGGCGATCTCGGCGTTCAGTGCCGCTTCGCGCTGCTGCAGCGAATTCAACAGCACCGCGAGGTCGGCGGGCCGGGCGGTGTCCAGGGTGTCCCCGGAGCGGGTCTGGCGGACCTGGGTGGCGATGGCCACGCCGAGCAGCACGCACAGCAGCACCGCCAGCGCCCCGAACACCCGCCGGCGCGGTGCCCGGGCGGGCTCGGGCGCGTCGGCGTCCCCAGGATCGTCCCCGGGCGGCACGGTCTCGTCCCGGTCCGGTTCGACCCGGTCGGGATCCTCGTCGCTGCCCTCGACGTCGGCCACGCCCGTCACGCCCCGAACAGCCGTCGGCGCAGCGCGGCGGCGTTGCCGAAGATCCGGATGCCGAGCACCACGATGATGGCCGTGGTCAGCTGGCTGCCGACGCCCAGCTGGTCGCCGACCCACACGATCAGCGCCGCCACCAGCACGTTGAACACGAAGGACACCACGAAGACCTTGGCGTCGAAGATGTGCTCCAGATAGGCGCGCAGGCCGCCGAACACCGCGTCGAGGGCGGCGACGACGGCGATGGGCAGATAGGGCTGGACGGCGTCGGGCACGTTCGGGTGGAACACCAGCCCGATCACAATCCCGACCACCAGCGCGGCAATACCGGTCATTGCTGCCCGATCATGTCAGATCCCACCCGCCGATTCACGACGGGAGCGCCCGGATTCACGACGGGAGAGCCCGGGCGAAGGTCACCTCGCGGCCGGTGCCGGCCGGCAGGGTTAGCCCGTCACCGGTGCTGATGGTCAATCCGGCCTGGTAGGCGCTCTCCAGCTGGCGCAGTCGCAGCATCGCGGGACTGGCCTCGAAGTTGTCCCGCAGGGTGTTCGGCGGACCGATGGCATCGACCCGGTACGGGCTGGACACCGGGTGGTTGTCCACCAGGATCGCGCCGCCGGCCTGGCGCATGGTGGCGTTGGGCCCGATCCGAACCCCGCCGACGGCGATCGCCTCGGCCCCGGCCGACCACAGCGCGTTGACCACCAGCTGCAGGTCTCGGTCCAGGATGACCTGCCGGCTGCCCGGAACCCGCTGCTTGGCGGCGTCGGTGAGATCGCGGCCGACGCCGGGGTCGGTGGCTGTCACCGTCAGTCCGGAGCCGATCACCGGTGTGCTTGCAGCGGCCAGGCCGAGCCGGTCCAGGCCGTCGAGCAAGCCGCGCCCGGTGGCGTCGTCGCGCAGCCGCTGCCGCGACACGCTGTCCACCTCGGCGGCCGCGGCGTCGCGCTGGCGGGTGAGCGCGGCGTTGCCGGCCTCGCGGCTGCGCACGTTGTCGGCCAGCAGGCGCTGGGCCTCGTTCATGCCCGGCTGCATCAGCCGGGTCTGGGCGATGGCGGCGGTGAACACCGCGGCCAGCAGCAGCGCCGCCAGCGCACGCCAGGCCAGGTCGGCGACGCGACCGCGCGGCGCCCCGAACCGCTCCCGTCGTCGGGCCATCGCCGCGTAGCCGGGGTCCAGGTGCTGGGACAGCAGCGACCGCAGCAGTTGGGGCACCGGCAGGCGTTGCGTCCGGGGCGCGCTGCCACCCGCGGCCGCACCGAAGCCGCCGAGGCTCGGGTCGCGAGTGGTCATCTCAGTACACCCGCGGCAGCTGCCGGACGATCTGGACGACGGACACCAGGTACACCGCGAACGACCACAGGTACATCCAGATGCCCCAGATCAGGAAACCCCACCCGATGGCGCCGACGACGTGTCCGGCCACCGTGTCGTAGGCGCCGAGCAGAATCAGCGGGAACGCCGACATCAGCGCGAACGTGGCCGCCTTGCCGAGGTAAATCACCGGCAGGGCCGACACCCCGTGCCGCCGGATCAGCGGCAGCAGCGCGGCCAAAATCAGGTCGCGGCCCATCAGTACCGCGATCACCCACCAGGGCACCAGGTGCGCGACGGCGAACAGCACCGGCACCACGACCATGTAAATCCGGTCGACGGCCGGATCCAGCAGCTCCCCCAGCCGCGAATACTGGTTGAGCAGCCGGGCGACCTTGCCGTCCGCCCAGTCCGAGGCACCGGAGAACATCAGCACCGCCGTTGCCCACCCGTAAGACTGCTCGCCCAGCAGCAGCCACGCGAACAGCGGGATCAGCGCCAGCCGCAGCACGCTGAGCACATTGGGCACCGTCAGGACGCGATCCTGCCGCTGCTGGTCGGACACGGGGCTAACGGAACACGCCGGGCAGGCTCAGCGCCGACAAGGTGTCGTCCTGCAGCGGATTGTCGTGCACCATGTAGGTCCACGTCGAGGTCGGCCGGGCCAGTTTCGACAGGTCCAGGCCCGGGGTCTCCTCGGTGATGTTGGCGGTCTCGAAGGTCTGTTGGGCGGCCTCGATAGCGTCGGCGGTCAGCGAGGTGAACGCGTCGACGGCCAGCCGGTGGAACTCGTCGAGAGGGTTCTGCCGGCCCAGGGCCCGCAGGTGGATGCTCTCCCGGATGTCGGCCAGGTACGCCAGGTGATCGGCCCAGCCGCGGTCCAGGTGGTAGAGCATGATCAGCCGGCAGGTGCGCTCCAGTTCGTCCTCGGACATCAGCCGGCCGCTCTCGTCCTCGGCCTCGGTGGTCTCGGCGTCGGTGTCGAGGTCCTCGTCGAGCTCGTCGTCACCGGGCTCGGCGGTGCCGCGCAGTTCCGCGAACCGTTGCGGCGCCAGCTTCTCCAGCTCGTCGCGCGCCGCGGTGGTGGACAGCAGCGTGTTGCGCCGATCGACGATGATGGCCCGCTGCTGGGCGATCAGCTGGTTGTAGCGCCAGGTGTTGGCGTGCACGTCGAGCAACCGGCCCTCGGCCACCCGCTGGGCGTGGTCGATCAGGCCGCTGGCCTTTGCACTGGTGATCCGGCCGTCCTCGTCGGTGTCCATCGGCAGCTTGGCCCGGTCCAGGTGCGAGGTGACCAGTTCGTCCTCCCAGCTGGAGAAGAACACCGAGGAGCCGGGATCGCCCTGGCGCCCGGCACGCCCGCGCAGCTGGTTGTCCAGCCGCTGGGTGTGGTGGCGGCCGGTGCCGACGACGTGCAGCCCGCCGAGCTCGACGACGGCGGCCTTGCGGTCGTCGTCCTCCCCCGCTTCGGAGCCGCCGAGGCGGATGTCGGTGCCGCGGCCGGCCATCTGGGTGGAGACGGTGACGGCGTTCAGGGCGCCGGCCTCGGCGATCACCGCGGCCTCCTCGGCGTCGTTCTTGGCGTTGAGCACCGTCGCCGGGACGCCGCGGCGGACCAGCTTCTCGAACAGTTCCTCGGATTCCGCGACGTCGCGGGTGCCGACGAGCACCGGGCGACCGGTGGCGTGCACCTCGGCGATGTGCTCCAGGATCGCCTCCATCTTGGCGGCGGCGGTGATGTAGACCCGGTCCGGTTCGTCCTCGCGGATGTTGGGGGTGTTCGGCTCGATCGGCGACACCCCGAGCCGGTAGAACTGGCGCAACTGCTCACCGGCGGCCAGCGCGGTACCGGTCATGCCGCACACCCGCGGGTACCGGTTGATCAGCGCCTGGACGGTGATGGTGTCGAGCACCTCGCCGGTGTCGGTGGTCTCGATCCCCTCCTTGGCCTCGACGGCGGCCTGCAGGCCGTCGGGCCAGCGCTGCAGGGTGGCGATCCGGCCTCGGGAGGCGTTGATCAGCTGCACCTTGCCATCGCGCACGATGTAGTGCACGTCGCGCTGCAACAGCACGTGGGCGTGCAGGGCGACGTTGACCTCCGTGAGGGTGGTCACCACGTGTTCCTCGGAGTACAGGTCGATGCCGCCGAGGGTCTTCTCCACCTTCTGCGCGCCGG
>Ga0209023_10007300_pt1 | contig 11384 bp, 14 predicted proteins | sample LakOneMetagenome_FD_187468 | JGI IMG/M metagenome (GOLD analysis project Ga0209023, IMG submission 187468) | Freshwater and sediment microbial communities from Lake Erie, Canada (SPAdes) (version 2) | ecosystem: Environmental > Aquatic > Freshwater > Lentic | place: Lake Erie, Canada...
AGTATCCGTTTGACCCTTTCTGCCCAGTCCGTAATTTCGCCATGCAGCATATGCCCGACAACATCGTAAGGAGAAAACGTATCAGGGCCTTCATTATGCATGATCCAGTCATCGCTTAACCCTTGCAGTAATGAATACAGAATAACAGGTGTTCTTTCCAGTATTTCCTGTGCCTGTGCTACAGTATATTTCATTATAATTCACTTTATGATTATAAATATCCAAAAACAATTCCGGGTTTTATTTCTTTTTCTTTTTGGAAACCCTGGCTATCTTATTATATTCTAAAGCAAGATTTACCCAATAAGACAGCTTCCTTTTTGTTGCAACAACATCGGCATCAACAAAAACATAACCCTTCATTATTTTTCCCGTAAAATCCATGGGAGTACATCCTTCATTTTCCATTGCCTCATCATAAATAGCAGGATCAAGCCGCACCATGATACGCTCTTGCTCAACCCCAATACACATCTTTTCATTTACCATAAAGCAAAGGCCGCCAAACATTCTTTTTTCTTCAATGTTTGATTCTTTTTCGGCGATCAGTTCCCTGACTTTGTCTGCAAGTTTTTCATTGAATGCCATAACATAAATAGTAGATCAGGAATTTATTACCTGCTTTATATTTTCATTGCGGTTCCTGAGATCAACCCCTCCTTCCATTATTGATTTAAGGTTGGCAAGATAAAACGTCCAGCCTGTTTTACACCCAAGGTGATAATTTCTCATTCCAGCTTCATCTGTGGGAATATTTTCCTGGATGAGTTCTACAATATTTTCTCCCGCTTCGCTTTTAATGTTTACAATACAATCACCGGCTGCTCCAAATTTAAATTTGACCTGGTCTCTCCCGTTACAACTTAATATTGATCCGGTTTCCACCATATCATCGGGCCAGCCATGCCATAGCCAACGATAAGTATCTCCTGCTTCAACATTTTCATTGGCAGTTCTTATTGTGCCATCCGGTTTTTTATATTCAGATAACCGCAGGAACCAATTTTCGATTCCTTTTTTGGTTGCCCAGGATCTATACAGGTCTTTCGGGGAAGCCTTTACTGTTATTCGAACAACAAAGCGGCTCCAGTCAAAATTTGCCATAACAATTAATTTTATTGAGGGATACTATGCAACCCTATACGGTTCCCTTCTGTATCAACAAATACAGCCATGTAACCATATTCAGGAGATATCTGTGTTTTGGGGACTAAGATTGCTCCTCCGGCTCCTTCAACTTTATTTAAAACATTCTGTACATCCGGATTGCCGTTAAGATAGATCAATGGCCCTTCTGTAAGGGAAGGTTTGTGGAAACCTCCGCTATCTACAACAGCTCCACCAATTTGTGTCATCATATCATCCAGGGGGAACATCCTCATTTTAATATTCTCCATATCCATCGGTATCATCTGGATATTAAAAATTGTTTCGTAAAATTTCTGAGCCCTTGGCAGGTCTGTTGCCGGTATCTCAAACCAGCTGATCGCATTTTGCATATATCGTTTTTAAGTTGAGGTTTAAAGTTCTGAAATCTCCTTTGAAGTCAGATACCATTCATAAAAAGTATAAAACTTACATGGATTTTCAAAAAATGAATTCACATTAAAGCTGTCATCCCGACGAAGGAGGGATCTGCCAACAGTATTTTATCAATTCAACAGATCCCTCCTTCGTCGGGATGACAGTACTATTCTAAAATAAAAAAATCCTGCCAGTAAAAACTAACAGGATTTTTTTTAACCTAAACCAACATACTAGTTTTTCGGCCTTTGCGGGCGGAGTGCCGGTTCAATTTCTTCAAGCCATTTTTTCATCTGTTCCTGTGTAAATATTTCTTTTAGTTTACCATCCCTTGCATCGGAAAGTTCTTTACGTTTTGCCATAAAGGTTTCCCTGTCATTACTGGCACGCATTTCATCCACAGCCTTTTGTTGAGCTGTATAGAAATCCGACATGATAACTTCTGTTTTTGCTTTTGTATCTGCATCCAGGTTTAACGGGGCCATTTTTTCGATGGCTGCCTTTGTTCTTTCCTCTGGGGTCAGGCGCTGCATATTTCCCTGCGCCATCAAGGATGTCATGCAGAAACATATTCCTGCAACAAGTAATAAGAATTGTTTTTTCATTGTTTATATTTTATGTTATTATAATTATTGTTTGCTTTTGTCTTTTCTGCCTTCTCCTCTTTTTGAAATGATCTTATAAAACCCTGTATCAAATACCTCTTGTTGAGCAGGTGTACACATACTTCTTATTTCTTTTAAATGGCGGAGCATTTTTATTTCAAAGCCTTTCTGTTGGTCTGCCATTGCATTTGCCGCCTGTTCTATTGCAGAATCACTGTATGACTGCACAGCCAGTTCTTTAAAAATAATTTCCCGGCCTGCAGCCATTGCATCAAAACTTGATTTCATCTCAGCCTTGTGTGCTTTGCTAAGTGTATCGTACCTGTTAAGCTGGTCTTCAGCAAAACCAACTTCATTTTTAAGAAAGGCTGTTACCTGTGTTTTCCTGTCTTGTCTGCCGGATCTTGACTGTCCATTTTTATTAATCAACAGAAGTGACAGTGTAACAATATTGGCAATTAATAAAATACCAATGATGATGACCAGCATTTTATTTTTGGGTTGTGTGTTCATTATGGTTCCTGGTTTTCAACGTCATAAATAGATATTACATTTATTGCAAACTCATCTTTAACTGCGGTCGTATTCTGAACAGCGTTTGTTTGGCCCGCAGATCTTTGCATGATAATAGTCAGATTCAATATCACTATCAATAAAAGTCCGGCCAATGCCACACGGGGCGTAGTTAAGAATGCTGCTGCCCTTGTCCATATATTCTGTGAAGCTGCTTCATTTTGCATTCTTGCATAGATCCTTGTTAGCAGGAATGGTTTTGCTTCTGCCCTGCCTGCACCATCCAGGCTATTGATCGTTTCATCTACCAGTTTTTCAATATTGCTGTTTTGCATGGCATGAAATATTAATTTTTAAAATGTTGTTCATAATATTCTTTGAGTATCTTTTTTAAATTATTCTTTGCCCTTACCTGCAATGATTCTATTGCATACAAACTGATCTCCATGATATCGGATATTTGCTGGTAACTCAACCCTTCCATTTTATGAAGTGTGAAAGCCACCCGTTGTTTATCAGGCAATTTTTTTAAAGCCCTGAACAGCACAGCCGCTCTTTCCTTATTATCCAGTAATATTCCCGGATGATTAAAGTTTGCCGGTTCATCTGATTCTTTTACTGCAAAGATCTTTTTCAAAAACCCTCCATGCTTTTCCCTTTTTTTTCTTTTCTCGAGGTCAAGTGCCTTCCTGATCGTTATACTATATAACCAGGTTGACAATGCTGATTCTTCCCTGAAATCAACAACCTTTTCGTACAGCACAACAAATACATCCTGTGTTATATCTTCCGCATCTTCTTCATTTTGAACAATACTTAAAGCCGTGTTGTAGATCATATGCTGCCATCGCTCTACAACTTCCGGGTACACGGTTTTATCACCTCGTTTTAATCGCTCAATTATTTCCGGTTGCTCCAAAAAAATGTTTTAAAATTTTCATTTTAAAGTTAGCTTAAAAGCCCGGATTATTTCCCATTGGTCTGCCTTCAGAATTATTATTCATCCTGGCTGCAGTTGCTTTTGCTTTTCCGAAATTTTTCAGGTTGTAAGTAAATGTGAGCATGAAATACTGTTGTAAAACCTGGTTCCGTGCATCCTGGATATTAGATTCTGTTACCGTTCTCACAATGCTCTGGTTTTGTTTCAAGAGGTCAAACACTGATAATTTCAATTCAGCAGCTTTGCTCTTCAGGAATTTTTTTCCGATAGCAGCATTCCACAACCAATAGCTTTGGTTAAGCCCGGCAGACAAGCCTGTGTAAGACTGGTTTGAAACATCGTTCTGTATGAACCATCCTTTTTTGTTCAGCAAATTAAGTTGCAGGCCTGCAACCTGGTTCACATAATTATTGGTTGATGCAGATATCCCTGATGTTGTTTTTGCATTGTTGAAATTGGCACTGTAGGAAATATTGAAATCAACATACTCACTGATATTACTTGCCAGCACAACACCTGCATTGTAGGTAAGGTTATCTGTCATAGTTTTTACATAGTTCACCAGTCCCGGCAGTTTTGAATATCCAAAACCAGCATTCAGGTTAACAACGGTCTTAAGTTTTTTTACAGGCAAACTGTAAGTGAAAAAAGTACGCAGGTTCCTGTACCCATCAAGGTTTACCGGTTTCGTTAATTGCGATCCGCCATTCAGAACATATCCCTGTTGTATGGTTGAATCTGTTTTAGGAATGAACGTAGCATTGGAAATATAATCGCTGGCTGTCTGCAGAAAAATATTGGCAAAAAAACTGCGGCTTGTTTTTGAATTGGTATACGTATACCTTCCTGCAAGCAGGTGGGTGTATGATTGTTTCAGGTCAGGATTACCACTGCTGATGTTTAAAGGGTTTGCTTGGTTGATAGCATCCTGCAATTGGCTAACAGCAGGAAAATTGGTAGATGCCCGGTAGAATATCCTTATGTTACTGTAGTTCGAAAGTTTTTTGCGCCACATGGCATTGGGCATCACATTTGAAAAAGATTGATCAACGGATGAAACGGTTGGGAATACACGCTGGCTTTCCAGTTTTGAATGTTGAAAATTTACACCAAAAGAAAGCTGCTCATCTTTATTGGGTGAATAGCGGTAATTAAGGCCGACATTGTGTGTTGTAACGGTATTGTCAAACCTGTTTGAAAGTGTTGTATCAAACTCCGAATATTTCTGGCCGTCATATAAAAATGTTTGCTGGTCTGCTCTGTTCTTCTGAACGGAAGGGGTATAATCAATCTGTAACTGGCTTTTCTTTCCTATTGGTTCTGTGTATGCGATGTTGCCTCCAATGGTGTGGCCGTTCGTATTGTTATCGGCAAATTGATTTCTTGCAGAATCATATAAATAGATCCCATTATCATCATAATACCTGTAATTGCCGTTTAAAAAAGATTCTCCATCATTTTTTGTGAACGTTGTGTTGAAACCAAAAGAAAGCGTACGCCCTTTTTTACGAAAAGAGTGGCGGAACAATAAACTGTTCCTGATGTTGTAACCATTCCTGTTGGCACTTGAATTAACCAATGAATTATTTACAGAATCGCCCAGGTCTTTATATATCTGTGTGGAAGAAAAAGAACTGGAGTTATTCTTCTGAAAGTTTACACTGGGAATTATGAAAAGGGAATTGGATGAATCGATCTTATATTCCAACCTCAGGTTAATGCGATTGTTATAATTCTTCGTGTTCGTATTACCGTTCAGTATAGAGAATTGGTCAATATCGCCCAAAGTTTCTGTATTCAGTAAAGACTGGTTATTGTTGGTGCTGTTATTAAAGAAATAGCTTCCTGTCACATTTATTTTCTTGCCCCATTTATCACTGTAGTTGATACCGATCGCATTTGTTTTGCTGATGCCACTTGCCTGGCCTACCGTAAAATTGTCTGTACCCCCGCCACCAGGCCCACGCCCACGTCCACCACCACCCCGGTTGTTATTACCTGCGCCGCCTGTTACACCGAGCAGGTCCTGCGATCCGAAATTCTGCTGGTTGATATTGTTGAAATTTCCTACAAAAGAAAGGCGCCTGTCACCTTTGAAAAAACTAACATTACCACCTGCACTGTAACGGTCATCTGTACCATATCCAACATACGCTCTTCCGAATTGCCCGTTCTTTATCCCGCTTTTTGTAACAATATTGATCGCTTTCACAGAATTACCATCATCAAAACCTGTGAGCTGTGCCTGGTCACTCAGTTTGTCAAATACCTGTATTTTGTCAACTACTTCAGATGGTAAATTCTTTAGGGCAGCAGAAGCATCATCTCCGAAAAAATCTTTTCCATCAATAGTCACTTTTTTGACTTGTTCGCCATGGGCTGTTACAGTACCGTCTTTATCAACGGTAATGCCCGGCATTTTCTTGATCAGGTCTTCGGTTGTTGCATCCGGGTTTACCTTATACTGACTGGCACTATATTGTGATGTATCGCCCTTTTGGGTTACTGGTGGTGCTTTCGCAACAATGGTTACAACGGCCAGGTCTTTCCCTTTTTTTGAAAGTTTCAGTATCCCGAGATCTTTTTCATTATTCCTCAACGTAATAAATGAAATATATTCCTGGTAATTGATGCTGCTGACTTTTACAATAAAACTATCTGCTGCCAGGTTATCAAATTCAAATAACCCCGAACTGTCGGTCAACACTGTTTTAACAATGCTGCTGTCGGCCTGCAAAAGCAGCGAAACTGTTGCAGCCTGCACCTGTTTCCCGTCAGAACCATCAGTAACACTTCCTTTAATAATACCTGTTTGTCCAAATGATACCGATCCCAAAAAACTCATAAACACAGTCACCAGAATAATTCTTCTCATATTTTTTATTTTCTTCCCCGGGTTAGACGACAGCTTACAAAAAAACAGGCGTTGGCAGAATAAATTTTTTGATATTAGAAAACTTTGTAATTCCTGCACCGATAATTTACCTTTTTACAATATCTTGCAAGCCTAAAATTTCTATAGTATGGATTATAATAAAATAGTATCGGTAACAGGAATGAGTGGTTTATTTGAATTGATCTCTTCAAAAACAGACAGCGGCATTGTTCGTTCACTGGAAGACAACAGCACAAAATTTGTAAGTACGCGTATACATAGTTTCTCTCACCTGGAAAGTATTGAGGTTTACACCGTGAAAGACAATGTAAATCTTGTTGAGATATTTACTGCCATGAAGGGCAGCAAAGAAGCATTGCCGGATGCGAAAGCAGATGCAAAAGCGATCAGGGCTTATTTTGAAAAAGTTTATCCTGAGATGGATTTTGAAAGGGTGTATGGCAGTGATATGAAGAAAATGGTAAAATGGTTTGAGATATTAACCAAAAACAACATTGAGATAAAACAATCTGATGCTGTTGAAGAAGAAACAGCAACAGATGCCACTGCAGCTAAAAAAACAACCACAGCAAACAAAACAGCTGCGCCAAAAACAACAGCTGTAAAAAGTGCACCACCAAAAAAGATCAACTCACCAAGAAAGATGGCATAATAATAAATATGGTAATTGAACATTAAATTCACTGCCATTGATTTGATGAAGCCGGGCTTATCATTTTTCTTAATTCAGCATTCATAATTCATAATCCAGCATTATTGATGTACACAGCAGATATAAAAAAAATTGAGCGTTCATTTTTACCAGCAGACTTTACCGTTACCAATTGGGAATCGCTGGAACCTTATTTTAAAAACCTGCTGGAACGTGACATCTCTACAAAAGAGAACCTGGAGAAATGGTTAAAGGATCAAAGTGAACTTGAAGCTGTTGTTAATGAAGATGCATGCTGGCGGCAGATCAAAATGACCTGTGATACAGAAAATAAAGCGCTTGAAGAAGCCTTTAATTATTTCTGTATGGAGATACAACCTAAGATACAGCCCTATTCAGATGCCCTGAACAAAAAATTGATTGCTTCCAAACTGCTCGAAGAACTTGACCAGGAAAAATATTACACCTATCTGCGGAGCATAAGGAAAAGTATTGAACTATTCAGGGAGGAAAACATACAGATACAGGCAGAAATGGCTGTATTGCAACAGCAGTTTGGCCAGGTTACCGGGGCTATGACGATCAATGTAAATGGAGAAGAATACACACTGCAACAGGCCGGAAAATTTTTAGAAAGCCACGACAGGAAACTGCGTGAAGAAGTTTACCTGAAGATACAACAGCGACGCATAGCCGATAAAGACAAATTAGATGAGTTGTATGATAAATTAATATCACTCAGGAATAAAGAAGCACAAAATGCCGGTTTTGAAAATTACCGTGATTACCGCTTTAAAGAGCTAGGCCGCTTTGATTATACAAAAGAGGATTGCTATAAATTTCATGATGCAGTAAAGCTGCACGTACTGCCTTTGGTTAATAAAATATACCAGCATAAAAAAGAAAAGCTTGCTGTAGAGAGTTTACGGCCCTGGGACCTGGAAGCGGAGCCGGAAGGTTCTACCCCACTTCATCCTTTTAAGACCAGTGATGAACTCCTGCAAAAATCCGTTGACTGTTTCAATAAACTGTCCCCTTTCTTTGGCGAGTGTTTACAAAAGATGAGATCAATGAATCATCTTGATCTGGAAAGCCGTAAAGGAAAAGCTCCGGGAGGATACAACTGCCCGCTTGCAGAAAGTGGTGCCCCGTTCATTTTCATGAATGCAGCCGGGCAAATGCATGACGTTACAACCATGCTTCATGAAGGCGGCCACGCAGTACATTCTTTCCTGGCCCATCACCTGGAATTAAATGGTTTTAAAGAATACCCGATGGAGATCGCAGAAGTTGCCAGCATGTCGATGGAGCTTTTTAGTATGGATCATTGGGAAACCTTTTTTGATAATGCCGAAGACCTGAAAAAAGCAAAAACACACCAACTTGAAAGAGTGATCACTATATTTCCCTGGATAGCCATCATTGATAAATTCCAGCATTGGGTGTATGAACATCCTTCACATACACATGAAGAAAGAACAATTGCCTGGACAAATATCCTGGATGAATTCCGTGACAACGTAATAGATTATACCGGGCTGGAAACTTACCGCAGCAATGCATGGCAACGCCAGCTTCACTTATATGAAGTTCCTTTTTATTATATTGAATATGGAATTGCGCAACTCGGCGCTATCGGCATGTGGATGCAATACAAGCAAAACAAACAGGATGCATTAGACAATTATTGCAGTGCATTGAGTTTAGGCGGAACAAAAACTTTACCTGAATTATTTAAGACTGCCGGTTTGGAATTCAACTTCTCTCCCGAAAAAATTAAAGTGCTGATGGATTTTGTGAGTAAAGAAATGGAGGCGATGGAAAATAGTTGATGAAGTTAACTTAGTTAAAATGTTACAGGCTCTGTTTCTCTTATCAACTTTATTAACCTTATCAACTTCTTCTTACTTACACTCATCACAAATTCCCGTAACCACCATGGCCGATTGTGCAGGCTTAAAACCTTTGGGTAATTTCACTTCCGGTACTGTAACGTCGTCTAAACAAATCGTCTTATTGCAGTTGTTGCAAATAAAATGTACATGATTATCGTGGTGGTGCCCGGCTTCACAATTGTGTTTGCACAAAGCGTACAATATTGAGTTATCTGTGGTTGGTATCTGGTGAATGATTCCTTTCTCAACAAATGTTTGTAATGTACGGTAAACGGTAACCCTGTCAAATGCAGCATCAGTCTGCTTTTCGATATCGGCATGCGCAAGTGCGCCTTCTGATTCCAAAAAAAGGTCCAGTATTTTTTTCCGGCCATCCGTTACGCTGAGGCCATTCTTTTTTAATATGTCAAGATTTTCGTCCATATTCAAATTTACTAATTCGGGCTGTTACTGAACCCATTCAAAAAACGGGTGTGATCAACTTTTTCTTTAAGCAGGTCTGCAATATCGCCGATAAGTTTTCGTACTTCATCATCTTTCAACCCATCATAAATAGCCCTCAATCTTCCATACCTGTCAACAAGTGCAAAAAACTGTGTGTGAACAAACTGGTCTTCGATGCGTTGGGTGCTATCAGGTTTTCCATTGTCGATCATATAACCCTGCCTGGCCATTTTATATAGCTGCGTCTTATCTCCTGTTACAAAATTCCAGTTCGGATTATCTACGCTGGCATCACTTTCTACATGTAAAATTTTATAAGATCCATCTTCATTCTCAACAAGCTTCCCATTGATCATTTTCCGTTCATACGCTTTCAGTAATGGAACGCTATCTGTTTCAGGCATGCAGGTATGAGAAACAATCAGGAAGTCCTTTTCATTTTTATACTTATCAAATACACGGCGCATGTTGGCATTCATTTTTGGGCAAATCCCTTTGCAGGTTGTAAAAAAATATTCTGCCACATACACTTTATCAGCAGTTGTTTTTTGAGTGATCATTTTTCCATCCTGGTTCACAAAACTGAATGCCGGTATAGAAGAATTTATTACAGCCAGTTTTGAATCAGTAAAATTATGTTCGCCGGAAACAAAATAATAAAACACGGCAAGCAATACCGCAAAAAAAGCAACGTAAACCCAGATCATTTTTTTCTTCATACCAGTAGAATATAGGCAAATTTACTAACGAAAGCCGAAGCCCTGAAAACTTATGTGAGAACACAAAGTTAAAACTTGCAACAATATTGCAAATTCTGTATCTTTGCTTTTCATATGAATGTAAAATTGAATTGGGACGGGCTTGGTATTGCAACTTCAATTGCATGTGCCATACATTGTGCAGTATTGCCTTTGCTGCTTTCATCCCTGCCGTTATTTGGTATCAATATCATTCACAATCCAATGTTTGAATGGGGCATGATACTGCTGGCATTTGTTGTTGGGTCGTATGCTTTATTTCATGGATATTTTAAACATCACAGAACGATATTGCCGGTATTACTTTTTACAGCCGGTTGCTGCTTCCTTGTTGCAAAGCAGTTGTTTCATGATTATGAATTTATTTTACTCTTTCCAGCTGTGATACTCATCATTTCTGCCCATTACATGAATTACAGGCTTTGCCACCGCAGCAAGTGCAGTTCGCCACATCACCAGCACTAAGCCTTCAGAGAATTTCATATCTTGTTATTCAAAATACTTTTCACATGAGTAAGAGATTCCTATTGCTTGCAATGACATTTTTTGTAATGAGTTTATCAATGGCCCAATCTGCCGATGAAAAAGCCATCCGTGATGCTATGAATGAGCAGTTAAATGCCTGGAATACCGGTGATATAAACCGGTTCATGGACACTTACTGGCAAAACGATTCCCTGATGTTCATTGGAAAAACCGGCGTTACTTATGGATGGGAAAATACCAGGAAAAGTTACCTGAAAGGATATCCTGATACAACTGCAATGGGCAAACTTGATTTTAAGATACTGGAGGTAAAAAGGCTTTCTGTTCTGTATTTTTTTGTTGTCGGAAAATGGCATCTCAAGCGGAGTATCGGAGATGTTGAAGGCCATTTTTCCTTAATGTTCAAAAAGGTAAAAGGCAAATGGGTAATTGTTGCAGACCACAGCAGTTGATATTTTTTATTTCATAAATATCTTTTCCATTTACGTTTCAGGTGGCGGAGGAGGAAAAAAAGGGTTGTAAGGAAAATGATATAGAAAATAATATTCTTCCAGTCAGGCCTGATTTCAAAAAAACCGAAACCAAGGTATATACCAAAAAATACGCTTGCCATCATCCACATTAATACTATGGCGATTGTATTTACAATTAAGACCAAAAAAAAACCTTGT
>Ga0209023_10007301_pt1 | contig 11382 bp, 9 predicted proteins | sample LakOneMetagenome_FD_187468 | JGI IMG/M metagenome (GOLD analysis project Ga0209023, IMG submission 187468) | Freshwater and sediment microbial communities from Lake Erie, Canada (SPAdes) (version 2) | ecosystem: Environmental > Aquatic > Freshwater > Lentic | place: Lake Erie, Canada | collected...
CGGCCGGGCCAGCGGCACCGGTACCCGTGGCACCGCTGGAACCGCTGGCACCGCTGGCACCGCCGGCACCGCCGGCACCGCCGGCACCGCCGGCACCGCCGGCACGGCGACCGATAGCGGCTGTGCCGGCGACATGGGCGCCCCCTACGGACTCATCGAAGGATCCGGGGCCGCTGTCTCGCTCGAGACCATCGAACGGCTCATCTGCGACACCGGGCTCGTGGGCGAACTGTTCACTTCCGACGGGGCGCTACTCGATGTGGGCCGCGACCAAAGGTTGTTCACGGCGAAGCAGCGCACCGGGCTCCAGACCGAATGGGGCGGGTGCGCAGACCCGACGTGTGATCGGCCGCCGAGCATGTGCGAGGCGCACCACATCATCAGGTGGAGAGATGGCGGCCGCACCGATGTCGCCGACGGGGTCCTGCTGTGTCGCCGGCATCACATGCTGCTTCATGACCACGGCGGGCAGATTGTGCGGGAAGGCACCGATTACTTCATGACTCGCGGGGAGAAGACCCCAGGCCGGGCAACGAACGAGCGGTTCCGGCTCGAGAGCAAGAACGCGCTGTATCGGAAGCTCGTGGGTGCCGATCGGGGCCGACCGAGTTATCGGGGATAGCTCCGCCCGCCCGACCTCATCACACTCACGACCCCACCAGCCTGCCAGCCTGCCAGCCTGCCAGCCTGCCAGCCTGCCACCGAAACCGAAACCGAAACCGAAACCGGAACCGGAACAGTCATCTTCCGTTAGGCGACCCGGCACCTAATTGGTTCTGCCCCGGATACCCGGTCGAGTGCATCCCTACCGACGTTCCCAGCCGACGTTGCCAGCAGACGTTCCCTAACGACGTTCCCTACCGACGTTCCCTACCGACGTTCCCAGCCGACGTTCCCAGCCGACGTTCCCACGCGACGTGCCCAGCCGACGTTCCCACGCGACGTGCCCTACCGACGTTCCGAGCCGACGTTTTCGCGCTGCCTAATTGGTGGTGCTGAGTGCGAGTACGTCCACCTTGGCGGTCTACTTGGCGGTGCTGAGCACCAGGGCGTCGGCGATCGTCTCGTGGATCGCGTCGAAGTCGGGGGCCTGCGGGTCTACGGCGGGAGGCACGAGTTCGACAGTGTCGATTGCCTGGCCCTTGCTCTTCATGGCGAGGTCGATGAAGTAGGCGAGCGTCGACTGCGGAATGTCGGTCTTCACGACCTGGGCGCCCGCCTCGGCGATGCCCTGGAACTTCGTCAACACATTCACCGGCGAGAACTGGGTCAGAATGGCGGCCTGCAGAACACGCTGGCGCTGCATCCGGTCGTAGTCGCTCGTGGTGTGGCGGCTGCGGGCGTACCAGAGGGCGGTCGCGCCGTCCATGCGTTGCTGGCCGGCCTCGATCCAGCCCTCGACCTGGTTCAGGTTCTCGTCGCCGCCGATCGGCAGGCGCTCGGCGACGTTGATGTCGACGCCGCCCAGGGAGTCGATCAGGTCGGCGAAGCCCTGCATGTCGATCAGCACGTAGTACTGGATGCTGATGCCGAGGGCGCCCTCGACCGCATCCTTGGTGGCCTCGGTGCCGGCGTTGGAGCCCTTCGCCACGGCGTCGGGGTACAGGTCCTGGCTGAACGTCATTACCCGCGGGTACAGGAAGCTGATCTGGCAGTCGCTGCCGCAGTCGTAGCTGCCATCGGGGGCATACTCCGAGCCGGAGAGCGGCGACGTGCTCGCGAGCGGCGTGTTCTCCAGGTCGCGCGGCACGCCAATCATCGTGACCTTGCCGGTGTCCGCCTCGATGCTGACCACCGAGAGGCTGTCGGGCCGCAGTCCGTCGCGGTCAGGACCTGCGTCACCGCCCATCAGAAGGATGTTGTAGCGCCCGTTCACGGGAGGCTCCGCAGCCGCCTGCACGTTGAAGATGCTCGCCACGAGCCCGCGCTGCACATTCACGAGGTAGGCCCCGTAGGCGGCCGAGCCGGCGGTGCCCAGCAGCAGCGCCACAGTGAAGAACGAGACGATTGCCCGCATCGGCGGACGGATGCGCACCATTCTGATGAGCCGGAGAGTGTCGAGCGTCAGTACCAGCCAGAGAACGGCGTAGACGGTGAGGAAGACCTGGACCGCGGTGAGGGTCCACTCAAGCGTCACGATCGAGAAGATGACCTGCGGCCAGATGAAGTAGATGAGGGCCGTGAGGGCGGCGAGAGCCCACAGCAGCAGGGTGAAGAAGAGCCCGAACCGGCCGAGTCGTCGGCTGCCTGCCAGCGCCTGGGGGGAGCCCGGGATGAGGAAGTTCAAGATCACCAAGAACCAGGCCCGGCTCGTCATAACCCGGGGGGAGGAGACATCCGGGTAGCGAATGGGGCGACCTGATGGTTCTGAGGGAAGCGTCATAGGCGCGACTGGAGATCCTGATTCTTCTGCTCGACAAGCTGCTCGAGCTCAGTGCGATAGGCGGAAAGTTTGTACTCAAGCGTGACATCGGAAGTCGAGAGAATGCTGACGGCGATCAGTCCGGCGTTCTTGGCGCCGCCGATAGACACCGTGGCAACCGGGATTCCCGCCGGCATCTGCACGATTGAAAGCAAAGAGTCGAGGCCGTCGAGGCGGCTGAGCGGCACGGGCACACCGATGACCGGCAGGGTGGTGACGGATGCGAGCATGCCCGGCAGATGGGCGGCTCCCCCTGCTCCCGCGATGACGACCTTCAGCCCGCGCGAGCGTGCAGACTTGCCGTAGGCGATCATCTTCTCGGGCGTGCGGTGCGCCGAGAGCACCTGCACCTCGTGCGCGATTCCGAAGTCTTTGAGCACCTGAACGGCATCGCTCATGACGTTGAAGTCTGAGTCGGAACCCATGACGACGCCGACCAGGGGTGCGGCTGCGGGCACTGAAGAGTTATCTGGCACCCTGCAATGGTATTGGTCAGTCGGTGAAGAAAGCCGCCGCGGCACGCGCCATGAAGGCAACGTCGTCAAGATCGTCGCCGCCGGCGGTCACATGCCCGACCTTGCGACCGGGCCTCGGCGCCTTGCCGTAGTTGTGGAACTTCACCGTGGGAGCCTCGGCGAAGGCCAGCGGGTAGCGGTCGGCGAGGGTGCCCTCGCTGGGGCCGCCGAGGATGTTCACCATCATGCTCCACGCATCGCGGCTGCCGGTGGCGCCCAGCGGCAGGTCGAGAACGGCACGGAGGTGCTGCTCGAACTGGCTGGTCGTCGACCCGTCGATCGTCCAGTGCCCGCTGTTGTGCGGACGCATGGCGAGTTCGTTCACCAGGAGGCGTTGGTCGGTGGTCTCGAAGAGCTCGACGGCGAGCACGCCCGTGACGCCCACGCCCTCGGCGATGATGGTGGCGATGTCGGCAGCGACGTCTGCAATTCGTCCCGCGCTGCCCGGCGCCGGCGCGATGACCTCGGCACAGACGCCGTCGAGCTGAACCGTCTCGACGACAGGCCAGAGGGCGATCTCGCCGGAGGGCCGGCGCGCGACCACCTGAGCCAGCTCGCGTCGGAAGTCGACCCTCTCCTCGGCAAGCAGCGCGCCGCCCCGACCGTCCTCGGCCATGATCCGGAACCAGTCGGCGACCTGCACGCCTGCGGTCACGACCCGCACACCCTTGCCGTCGTAGCCGCCCCGGGGAGTCTTGACCACCGCGGTGCCGCCGTTGGCCCTGATGAAGTCGTCGAGTTCGGCCTCGTTATTCACAGCCGCCCACTCGGGGATCGGCACGCCGAGCTCGGCGAGTCGCTGGCGCATGACGATCTTGTCCTGGGCGAAACGGAGCGCGTCGGGCGAGGGATGCACGGCGTGGCCGGCCTCGACGAGGGCCCGAAGAATCGGCTGGGGGACATGCTCGTGGTCAAAAGTTACGACGTCGACCTCTGCCGCGAACGCCAAGACGGTGTCCCGGTCGAGGTAGTCGCCGACCGCATAGGCTGCGAGTTCGGCCGAGGAGCCGACATTCTCGGCGAGCACTCTCAGCTCGATCCCCAGGTTCACCGCCGCAGGAATCATCATCCTGGCCAGTTGTCCGCCGCCGATTACACCCACACGAATAGTCACGAATCAAGCCTAACGTCGGGGGATGCGGTTGTCTCTCCACGGGTTGCCCATGGGGTCGGCCCGGCTGGCGACGGCTCGGCAGGCTCACGCGGGCGCTGCTCGCTCAGATCGAGAATGGCCTGCAGCACGAGGTCGGCCGAGGGCACATCCCTGAGCACCACGGCAACGCCCTCACGATTGACCAGCCGCACGTCGCCCGACCGAAACAGCAGCTGCAGCCCGCGGCGCTCGAGGCTGACGTCTATCCCCCGGTTGAGCAGGAAGTCGCGCCGGGTGTTCACGAACAGCCCTCGACGAAGGATGATCCGCCTCGTCGTCACGACGTAGCGGTGCGCGAGCCAGGAGATAAGCGGCACGACGGAAAGGGCAAGCACGAGAAGGGCCGCGAGGGCCGCGACCGCCTGGTTCATCCACGGCTCCGGCAGCCTGCCCGCAATGTAGCCGGTGGCGGCGCAGACGATGACGGCGACGAGGCCGGGACCTGCGAGTCGTCGGCCGTGCGAGCGGAGGCGGGCGACCACCTGCTCCGGCTCGGTCTCGTAAATCTCGGTCATCCGTTCATCAGTCACATCCGAATCATAAAGGCGGCTAGACCTTCAAATGAGTGACGTCCCCCGCCGACACGAGAACCAAACCCCCGTCGCCCTCCTGCTGAATCTCTAGGCGGCCCGCCGCGTCGATCCGACGAGCGGTGCCGATGATCTCGCTGTCCCCCGGCAGCTCGGCACGCACCGGGCGGCCGATGGTGGTGCAGAGTTCGCTGACATCGGCGTGCAGGCCGCTGCCCACGGCGTCGCCGTCGTGCTCGACGAACGAGCTGTACAGGCGGCGGAAATTCGCCAGGTAGGCCGCGAGAACCCGGTCGAGCAGCTCGTCGGCCGGCAGCTCATCGAAGATGCCCTCGATGGTGAGCGATGTCGCCGTGGGAACGGGGAGTTGCAAGGGGCTCAGGCTGAGGTTCACACCGGCGCCCAGCACCACGGATGAATCCGGCAGCAGCTCGCCCAGGATGCCGCACACCTTCCGGCCGTCGACGAGCACGTCGTTGGGCCATTTCAGGCCAACCTGGCTCGCATCCACGGCGGACGAATCAGCGGCAGCGACGACGAGCGAGCGGATGGCCGAGGTCATCGCGGCTCCGGCAATCAGCGGCAGCCAGCCCAGCGCATCCGGAGACAGGGCCTGGCCCGAAGAGGTTCTGGGCCGCAGCAACACGGAGACCGCGAGGCACTTACCGGCCGGGGCTACCCACTCGCGGCCGAGTCGGCCGCGGCCCTTCGTCTGGGTGTCGGTGACGACGGCGGCGAGATCGGGCCAGCCCGCAGCATCCGCGCCGGTGGCACGCTCGCGGAGGGCATCGTTTGTGCTTTCGACGCTGGGCAGCCACTCGAGACGTGGGGTCAGCGCTTCGCTCAGGGGGAGATTCATAGCCCACACCCTACGCGCGCTGGGGATAGTGCTGGGCGATAGAGTGAATGGCGTGAGCGAAGACACCACCCCACAGGCGCCCGATATGTACACGACGGCCGGCAAGCTGATCGACCTCAAGAACCGCTATCACGAAGCCGTGACCGCGAGTGGCGAGGCGGCGATTGCCAAGCAGCATGCGAAGGGCAAGAAGACCGCCCGTGAGCGCATCACCGAGCTGCTGGATCACGGATCCTTCGTCGAGCTGGACGAGTTCGTGCGCCACCGCACCGTGGCATTCGGCATGGAGAAGTCCCGGCCCTATGGCGACGCGGTCGTCACCGGCACCGGCACCATCCACGGCCGCCAGGTCGCTGTCTACTCGCAGGACTTCACCATCTTCGGCGGCTCGCTCGGCGAGGTCGCCGGGGAAAAGATCATCAAGGTCATGGACCTGGCGCTGAAGACCGGCGTGCCCATCATCGGCATGCTCGACTCCGGCGGAGCGCGCATCCAGGAGGGCGTCGTGGCCCTCGGCAAGTACGGCGAGATCTTCCGCCGCAACACGCAGTCTTCGGGTGTCATCCCGCAGATCTCCATCATCATGGGCCCGGCCGCCGGCGGCGCGGTCTACTCACCCGCGCTGACCGACTTCGTCATCATGGTCGACAAGACCAGCCAGATGTTCGTCACCGGCCCCGACGTCATCAAGACAGTCACCGGCGAAGACGTCGGCATGGAGGAGCTGGGCGGCGCCCTCACCCACAACTCGGTCTCTGGTGTCTCGCACTACCTCGCCAGCGACGAAGAGGACGCCCTCGACTTCGCGCGCAGCCTGATCAGCTACCTGCCCGACAACAACCTCAGCGACCCGCCGGTGTACGACAGCGAGGTCGAGCTCGAGATCACCGATGCCGACCGCAAGCTGAACACGATCATCCCCGACTCGGCGAACCAGCCGTACGACATGCACACGATCATCGAGCACATCGTCGACAACGGCGAGTTCCTCGAGACCCAGCCGCTGTACGCACCGAACATCCTCGTCGGCTTCGCCCGCGTCGAGGGCCGCTCTATCGGCATCGTCGCCAACCAGCCGAACGCCATGGCCGGCACCCTGAACATCGAGGCAGGAGAAAAGGCCAGTCGCTTCGTCAGGTTCTGCGACGCGTTCTCCATCCCGATCCTGACCCTGGTCGATGTGCCCGGCTACCTGCCCGGCACAGACCAGGAGTGGACCGGCGTCATCCGCCGCGGCGCCAAGCTGCTCTACGCCTACGCCGAGGCGACCGTGCCGCTGGTCACCGTCATCACCCGCAAGGCCTACGGCGGAGCGTATATCGTGATGGGCTCGAAGCAGATCGGCGCCGACATGAACCTCGCGTGGCCGACCGCGGAGATCGCCGTCATGGGCGGCCAGGGCGCCGTGAACATCCTCTACCGCAACGAGATCAAGAAGGCCGAAGCGGATGGCGAGGATGTCGCCGCGGTTCGTACCAAGCTCGCCAACGAGTACACCTACAACGTCGCCAGCCCGTTCCTCGCGGCCGAGCGCGGCGAGCTCGACGGGGTCATCGAACCGGCCGCCACACGCGTCGCCGTCATCAAGGCACTGCGGGCATTGCGCACCAAGCGCGCCACCCTGCCGCCCAAGAAGCACGGCAACATTCCACTGTGATCGATTCAGCAGGAACACCCCCCGAAGGGGAGGCGATTGTGGAACTCTCCATCCTCACGCCGAACCTGTCGGCGGCTGAAATCGCCGCGGTCACCGCGGTGCTTCGAGCCGCGGCCGCCGAGGAGTCGCTTCGGCAGAATTCCGAGGATGAAAACGCTCCAGTGGGCTGGAATTCCGGGACAATGAGACAATTGCGCGGCGAGATCAGACCTGGTCCCGGGCAGTGGGGACGCGCGCTCTAGCCGACCCTGATCAGGGAGACTTTTGTCTGATTTTGCCGCCAAAACGACATCTGTCTTTTTGTCCTCATTTGTGCCTACTTGCGGCGGCTCTCATTCGGGGGCATGCTTGGCTCAACCCGTTGCGAGATTCACGGGCGAAGTTCAGGTTGCGCGTTACTGAGGGTATTTACGTTGTGGCTGCGGTTGATTCCGCGGGGAGTCGTGTGCGAGAGGTCGGGGGATCTCTCGCCACACATCTAGGTGATCCTCCACAGTATCCGGGTCTGCGTGCCTGTCGGCCGCCCAGCCCAGAGCGGTCGCCAATCCGTCTCCGGCGGCTCTCAACCCGACGACAGTGACGGCGGTGGGTGAGTGCGATGCACCGGTGCGGATGACCAAACGGTCTGCCGCAGACTTTCGCACCTCGCCGGCCAGCTGCCCAAGCACGAGGGCCAGTTCGGGCTCGGGCAGGCTGTCGAGCCCGCCGTCATCGAGCAGGGCGACGGCGATGCCCCGGCGCCTGGCCGCCATGATCTCCGCGCGCATCTCCCTGCTCAGCAGCCTGCGGCCGCGAATCTCATCGCGGATAGCGGCCTCCAGCAGCAGGCACTCTCGGCGCTGAATGTCGGTGAGTTCTCCGCCCCTGGCGGCGATCTCGCGAAGCATCGGAGCCGCGATCAGCTTCATCTGGAGCAGTCGGCCCTGGCGCTCGAACAGGATCGCCTCCTGGCCTGCCCGCCACTGCTCGGCCGACCGGCCCGCAGCCTCGAACTGCCGCGCGTGGCGCACCCCTGCCGCGAGGGCCACGGAGAGCGCGTGGGCCACGCCGACCCAGACGGCGCCGCCGATAACGCCCACCGTGGTGAGCGCGAGCGGCCCGGCCCAGACGCTGACGATGCCGACAAGAGCCCCGATTCCGAGCCAGGCGCAGGCCGGTCGGCGGCGCACGGCGGTGATCACCATCAACGTGGCAAAAGCCGCGACAGACCAGGTCGAGTAGCCGTTGGCCTCGCTGGCGTCCAACTGAGAGAAGACGAGCACGGTCATTGCGATGCCGACAAGGATGTTCGCAAGCGACAGCCAGATCGGCATTTGGCCGTGCCTACTCGGCCACAGGCTGACGGTCGTTGCCGCAAGGTAGAGCGCAATAGCCACCAGGGCCGGCCACGGTGAATCGGGGATCCACAGCGAGTGGAGGCCGAGAACGACGTGATAGAGCGAGAACAGGGCGGCAAGAACCAGGATGAGGGTGCGGGCCGGGGTGATCATGCGGAGGTGTCCGGCCACGAGATAACAACCGAGGTGCCCGAGCCCGGAAGCGAGTTCACCGCGACGCGGCCGCCCACGGCGGCCATCCGCTCTCGCATGGAAACGCGGAGACCGAGTCGTTCGGCCGCCACCGCCGCCGTGTCGAAGCCCCGGCCGGAGTCCGCCACGAGAACGGTGAAGCCCTGATCTTCCCAGGGGTGGATGCACACCGTGCGAACGGGCTCGATGGCATGGGCCCCGGCGCCGACACTCGCTCCCTGGAGTGCTCCAGCGTGCTGCATGCTGTTGACCATTGCCTGCGTCGCCGCCGCCAGAACGGCCTCGGCAACGTTTCCCGGTACCCGCCGATCGAGACCCAGGCCATGGGCGAACAGGAATTCCGGCGGCAGGACGGCAGCCGTGACGCGCAGCCGCTCGCCGAGTTCGGCGAGCGTGATGCTTTGAAGGTCTGGGCCCAGCGGCCCAGCCGACTGAAGGGTCTGGAGGGCGTCCTCGGCCATACCGACACTGAGGTGTCTCTCCATCGCGGTCTCGCTCTTGCCAGCGACGAGGAGCGTGGCCAGCACGTGGTCGTGAAGGATCGCATCGACGCGAGACCGTTGGATCTCGCGGGCCTCGCTGCGAACAGCGATCGCATACCCCTTGGCCGCGGCGAGTCGGGCGGCATCGACCCGCGCTGCCGCGTTGCGCAGCGTAGTGATCAGGATCAGCGCGATTGAGCCCAGGATCAGCACGTAGATCGCGTCGAGAACCGCGATGTCCCACTGTGCGCCGCCGCCCTCGGGCTGCACCCTCAGCAGGGCGAACAGGATGGGCGCCAGCACGATATACGCTGCCGCCACCACGACCGGGAACGCAATGACCGCGAGGGCCATCCCCAGGGTGATCACGTACCAGAGCCACGGGGACAGAGCGCCCATGGCCCCGAGATCTCGCACCGTGACCGGCCACAGGACGAGTGCGAGAAGAAAGGTCACGGCCTGGATGCCGGCCGTCAGCCGCACCGCCCGCGTCAGGATGGCCGCCACCGCGGCCGCCAGGATGCTCCCGTAGATCGCAACCGGGATGCCGATGAACCCGAGAGGGCTCAGGTAGCGCACCGAATCGAATACGGCGGGCAGGCACTGCAGAACGTAGAGCAGCGCGAAGACGGCAGCGACCCGGGAGATGACCCGCTCGATGCGCAACCGGCTGACCGCGCTACGGCCCTGTTCTGTGAGGGCGGGCGCCAAGGCCGCCGCAACCGCCGGAACGCTCTCCCCCGGCGCAACGGCTTCTACGACCGGCCTAGGCGGCACCGGTGGGCCCCAGCGCGAGGATGCCGTCTTCGACAGCCCGCTTGAGCAGGTCGATCTTCGTCGGGGCGGCCCGACCGACTTCGACGTACTTCGCCCTGACCCGGTCAAGGTACTCACGGGCGGTCGTCACCGCGATGTTCATCTCAAGCGCCACCAGCTTCAAAGGCAGGCCCGCCGCGTACAGGTGCAGCACCTCGCGTTCCCGCACCGTCAGCTTGACCTGGGAGAACTCGGCGTCGGCGTCGAGAGCACTGGCCCAGTCGAGATTGTTCAGCACTCCCCCGGCCGCGACGGTTGCCACGGCGGCCATCACCGTGATCATCGGCGCAGACTTCGGGATCACCCCGGCTGCCCCCGCGGCAAAGGCCTCCCGAACCAACGAGGTTCGATCGGCCACGCTGTGGGCGAGGACGGCTGCGCCGGTCTCGAGCGCACCGGCGACGTTTCGAGCCACCGAAGAGCCGTCGCCCAGGCTCAGGTCGAGCACGATCACGTCAACGGGCCGGCCGTCTATCTGCCGAACGAGCTCGGCCACCGTCGCGGCGACCGCGACCACCTCGAAGCCACGTTCAAGGCAGGCGGCCCTGAGGCCCAGAAGCACCGACTCGTGGTCATCGACCATCGCAACTCGAACAAATCCCGGCAGGCTGAGCGGTACCAAGGCATTCCCCTAATCAGTAATACACCTGATCGTAGATTAGACCCCGGACGTCGCCCTTCCCGCCCGAATTCAGCCGTAAACGGGACTCAGTCCTTGGAGAGCACCGCCACTGTCTCGACGTGGTGCGTGTGCGGGAACAGATCGAACGCCCGAAGCGAGCGCACGTGGTAGCCCCCGGCGGCGAACTGCGCGGCATCCCGGGCGAAGGCGACGGGGTCGCAGGCGACATAGATGACCTGGGCGACGTCGAGCGCGAGCAGCGAGGAGACGACCTGCTTGCCTGCTCCCGAGCGCGGCGGGTCGAGGATAACGGTGGCCCGGGCAAGGCGCTCGCGCTCGGCGGCCGTGGCATCCTTCTGCAGCTGGCTGAGGTAGCGGTCGACGCGGGCGGTAATGGCGCTGGAGCCGATCCACTCGGAGAGGTTCTCGGCAGCGTAGTCCGTGGCCAGGATGTCGCTCTCGACGCTGTTCACGCGGAAGCTCGAGCCGACACGGTCGCCGAGGGCAGCAGCCAAGAGGCCCACGCCGCCGTAGAGGTCGAGGTTCTCGGCCGAGGCATCGAGCAGCTCGGCGATGGCCGCATCCTGCACGGCCGCCGTCAACGTTGCCGCAGCACCTCGGTGCACCTGCCAGAAACCCTGCTCATCCAGCAGGAACTCCCGCTTGCCGACGACCTCGGTGATGGTGCGCCCGCGACGACCGCGACGGGGACCCGTCGAGGTCTCGCCGCTCTCGCTGGAGGTCAGGAATCGGGCGGCACTGACAGAGGGATCGATCAGGTCGATGAAGCCGTTGGC
>Ga0209023_10007303_pt1 | contig 11378 bp, 9 predicted proteins | sample LakOneMetagenome_FD_187468 | JGI IMG/M metagenome (GOLD analysis project Ga0209023, IMG submission 187468) | Freshwater and sediment microbial communities from Lake Erie, Canada (SPAdes) (version 2) | ecosystem: Environmental > Aquatic > Freshwater > Lentic | place: Lake Erie, Canada | collected...
ACTATCTGTGAGTTTATCAGGCGTCATTAATGCTTGATTTACATAGAGTTTAATTAGACGCTCACGAGAACCAATTGATTTTTGGTAATAGGTTGAATTGAGCAATAATGATGCGCCGTAAGTGACTGTCCATATATAAGATAAATAATCACGAATAGACATGATGCTATTTAGTGATTTTAAATGCGCACCAAACAAATCTTTCAGTTCTAAAATACGTTCTTCACGAATTTGGTAAAGTTCTTCAAATAAATCGTTTAATTTTCTTTCGTTATTGGTCAAACGTTCTTCAATCACATGCAATAAAATGGTTCGGTTTGAATTGAGCATGTTGTAAAGCATATATTGCGATACATAAGTTTGAATATCTTTTTGGTAGGCTTTTGAAATATCGAGTAATCTTTTCTCATTTTGAATAATGAGTTCTAAATAAAGCTGATTTTTACTTTTAAAATGTTTGTAAATCGTACCTTTGGCAATATCCAGTTCTTCAGCAAGTTCACTGAGTGTAATATCTTGAGTATTATCGAGTAGAAGTGTTTCAGCCATGGCTAAAATTTTCTCTTTACGGAGTAGAAAATTTTGTTGGCGTACTGAGCTCATGTAATCCGTTCCCAAAACATCAATAAAGAACCAGCGTTGAGTATATCAGTTATTCAGGCATTCAAAAATAGCTTGATAAAATAAGATGATATTAAGTCAATGATGATCATACTTCTGCTTGTTTTTTGCTAGATTTGGATTTAAAGATGATCTTTTTGATCATTCAAAAGTTAGAAATGTGTAACTCGTTTGTATGATTGATCATTTGAATCTGCTTTAGATTTAGCATATTCATTACAAAAATAAAGCGCAATAAAAAGAGCGCATTAAATTTTAATGCACTCTCATTATTTCATCGACATCGACATCGACATCGACATGTCAGGGAATGGCTATACGATTAAACTGTTTAATCCGCACGACGCCAAACAGTGCCTTGACGAGTATCTTCCAACACTACACCTTGGTCGAGTAAAGATTGGCGAATAGCATCTGCATTTGCAAAATCTTTATTCTTTTTAGCGTCTACACGTTGCTGAATAAGGTCTTCAATTTCAGCTTCAGATAAGCCAAGTTGTTCTTGACCAATATCTGACTTCAAGAATTCATCTACATCGTACTGAACCAATGCCAAAATATTGGTTAGATGGCGTAATGTAGAATAGAAAATCGTCGCTTGCGCTTCATTTTCTTCTTTTACAGCACGATTCAATTCTTTAATGATTTCAAATAATACTGCAATTGCTTCTGCTGTATTGAAATCATCAGACATTGCAGCATTAAAGCGCTCAACAAAACTTGTATCTAAAGTTGTGACCATTTTAGTGCCATAGACTTGTTGATACGCTTTAAAGGCATGGTAGAAGCGTGACAGTGTAGTTTTTGCTTCTTTCAAAGCAAAATCCGAGAAATTCACAGGACTACGATAATGTGAAGATACAATAAAGTAGCGAATCACTTCAGGGTGGAATTTCTCCATCACATCACGAATGGTAAAGAAGTTGCCTAATGATTTAGACATTTTTTCACCATCGACATTAATGAATCCAACATGCATCCAATAATTTACATATTGTTCATCAGTTGAAGCTTCAGACTGTGCAATTTCATTTTCATGGTGTGGGAACATTAAATCTGAACCACCACCATGAATATCAAAATGATTGCCTAGGCAGCAAGTTGACATTGCAGAACATTCAATATGCCAACCCGGACGACCATTGCCCCAAGGTGAAGCCCATGAAGGCTCATTTTCTTTTGCATGTTTCCACAGGACAAAGTCAAATGGATGTTTTTTCTCAACTTCTACATCAACACGTTCAGACGCACCCGCTTGCATATCTTCAAGTTTACGACCTGAAAGACGACCGTATTTTGCAAATTTTTCAACTTCAAAATACACATCGCCATTTTCAGATGGATAAGCCGTGCCTTTATTGACAAGATTACCAATCATATTTTGCATTTGATCGATGTAATCTGTTGCACGTGGCGCTTCATCAGGTTCTAAACAACCTAGACGAGTGGCATCATCATTCATGGCAATAATAAAGCGTTCTGTTAATGTAGAAATGCTTTCACCATTTTCATTGGCACGTGCAATAATTTTATCGTCGATATCTGTGATATTGCGTACGTATTTAACGTTCCAACCTTGGCTACGCAGAAAACGAATAATATAGTCAAATGCAACCATCACTCGAGCATGACCGATATGACAGTAATCATAAACTGTCATACCGCACACATACATGTCGATATGTCCTTCTTTACGGGGAACAAATTCAACTTTTTTACGTTGCTCAGAGTTGTAAAGAACAAATGGTTGCATAGGTCGTCTAAATGCTTATATAAAAAGGTAGTTAATCTTAACCCAAGCTCCATATTTCATAAAGATTTATGCGTTATTTTTCTAACAAAGTGAAAATTATATATTTAGGAAAGCAGTCTATTGTATTGCTATGCTAAAATATGAAAAATATTCCAGTCGATATTCAAACTCTTTTAGAGTTAAGGTCAGTTCATTTTGAATCTTGAAAATATGCAGAAACGAGTTGATTTTCAAAAGGTAGCACTTGAAACCTTACGCATTGAAGAGCAAGCCCTAGAGATTTTAGCGACACAAATTGATGATCGCTTTTCACGTGCTTGTGAAATTATTTTGCAATGTAAAGGTCGCTTAGTGATCACTGGTATGGGGAAATCAGGGCATATAGGTCGTAAAATGGCTGCTACATTTGCCTCTACAGGAACACCTTCATTCTTTATGCATCCTGGTGAAGCAGGGCATGGCGATTTGGGTATGCTGGTTGAAGGTGATGTATTGATCGCAATTTCAAACTCTGGAAAGAGTGATGAAATTATGATGTTAATGCCGCTCATCAAACATTTGAAGGTGCCTTTGATTACCATTAGTGGTGACGATAAAGGCCCAATGCCACAAAATGCTGATGTTGCATTAACCTTAGGAAATATAAAAGAAGCATGTCCTTTAGGTTTAGCACCAACTTCAAGTACAACAGCGACTTTGGCATTAGGTGATGCGTTGGCTGTTGCATTGTTGGATGCGCGTGGTTTTACCGCTGATGATTTTGCGATGTCGCATCCTGCGGGTGCATTGGGTAAGCGTTTGTTATTGCATGTAAAACATTTGATGCATACAGGCAATGATTTACCGAAGGTTTTACCCAATACGCCAATGAATAAAGTGTTGTATGAAATTTCGAATAAGCGTTTAGGTTTAACCACCATTGTCGATGAAAATGACACTTTATTGGGTATTTTCACGGATGGTGATTTACGCCGTTTAATTGATAAACAACAAGGTTTTGATGTGAATTTACCTGTTTCAGAGGTAATGATTCAGAACCCATCGACAGTTTCTAAAGAAATTCGTGCTGTAGAAGCTTTAGAGAAGATGAACGAAAAGAAAATTAGTCAATTTATTGTCGTAGATGAAAGCAATAAAGTGATAGGTGTAATAAGTATGCATGACCTGATTCAGGCAGGAGTAAATTAATCGATGGCTTCTTATGTTTTGTTAGAACAAGCGCGTCATATTGAAGCATTGGTTTTGGATGTAGATGGTATTCTCAGCGATGGTTTTGTCACACTTACGAATTCAGGTGATGAAATTAAATCTTTTGATATTCGTGATGGACTTGGAATGAAACTGGTTCAACATGCGGGGATCAAAGTGATTATTATCACTGGGCGAAAAAGTAATATTGTTGAAAAACGTATGTCTGATTTAGGTGTGGATTTAGTTTTTCAAGGTCGTGAAGATAAAGGTGTGGCTTTGAAAGAAGCCTGTGCCCAGTTCAATTTACAGCCTGAAGATTGTTTATATATGGGCGATGATTGGCCTGATCTTTCTGCATTTGCAATTGCAGGTATGAAAGTGACTGTGCCAAATGGACATGTGGAAGTTCGTCGTCGTGCTGATTTAGTGACGCAAGCGATGGGTGGCCGTGGTGCAGTACGAGAAGTATGCGATATGTTGCTAATGTCTAAAGGCGTTTACCAAGAACTACTTGAAAAATATACAGCTATACCGCATTAATAGCATAAATTCAGATTAATCGAATGTTGAACACGACTTATGGATACTAAGGTTTTATATGTTACTGCGGTTGTCATAGCGGCAATCAGTGGTGGCTATTATTATTACAGTGGAAAAGGCAAAAAGCTGGATGCAAATTCTGCACAAAGCATGACCTATTCTGCTGAAGGTATCCAATTGGTTCAAACCGATGAAAAGGGTAATTTGCATGTACGTGCTCAAGTAGATCATTTGGAACAAGATTTACAAAGAAACACGTCCAAACTTAAAAATCTCAATGCTTCTATGTTTCACCAAAACCAAGTTGATTCAACTTTTTTTGCGAAAGAAGCTCGTGGATTTAATGATAATGAAAAAGTTATTTTAACTGGACAAGTTGAAGCAACTAAAGTGAGTGACCAAGGGAAAATGGTGTTTCTGACGGATGAATTGACGGGTTACCCGAAGGTACGCAAGTTTGAAACAACTCATCAAGTGACTGTTAATGCACCTAATGCTGAATTTATAAGCCAAGGCTTAAAAGCTGATTTAAATGAAGGTCAATATGAATTCGCTCATATTCGAGGAAAGTATGCACCAAAATAAGCCATTTTCACTAACTCAATCTTTCCTAATAAAAGCAATCGGTACAGTGAGCTTGATGTGTTTATCTGCGTCTGTTTTTGCGTTGCCAAGTGATCGTAGCCAATCTATTTCATTGGTCGCAGATAAAGCGACCTATAGTGAACGTACTGGTGTTACGACTTACTCAGGCAATGTCATTATTGAGCAAGGTACCATGAAACTTCAAGCTGGTTCATTGGTGGCACAACTTAATAAAAGTAAGCAAATTAGTACCATCACTGCCACAGGTTCTCCTGCAAAATTTCAGCAACAATTGGAAAGCAACCGAGGCATTGCCCGAGGTGAAGCGCAAAAAATCGTGTATAACGCTGAAACAGGTATTATTAACCTGATTGGAAATGCTTATCTTTACCAAGATGGTGCAAGCATACGTAGTAGTACACTTAAATACAGTATGAATAAAGGTGATATCGAAGCTTCTGGTACATCATCAGATGCGACTGGTAGCTCAAAAGGTCGAGTACAAATTATCATTCCACCTAGTGCGACTAAAACATTCCCTGGAGCGCGTGATTAATGCAAGTGCAGGATCAAACTCAAACATTAACCATCAAACACCTCGCAAAAGTGTATAACAAGCGTTGGGTTGTAAAAGACGTTTCTTTTAAAATGCAAAGTGGTCAAATTGTCGGTTTGCTTGGCCCGAATGGTGCAGGGAAGACGACAAGTTTCTATATGGTGGTTGGTTTGGTTCGAATGGATAAAGGTGTTATCCATTTAGACAATGAAGATATTTCAGATCTTGCGATGCATCAACGGGCGAGGAAAGGGATTGGTTATTTACCACAAGAAGCTTCTATTTTTAGAAAACTAAGTATTGCCGATAATATTATGGCGATTCTTGAAACACGCAAAGATTTGAATAAGCAACAACGTCAGCAGCGTTTAAAAGAGCTATTAGAAGATTTTAAAATCACGCATATTAAAGACTCTCTTGGTATGAGTGTGTCAGGCGGTGAGCGTCGCCGTGCTGAAATTGCACGTGCATTGGCTGCTGACCCTAAATTTATGTTATTGGATGAACCATTTGCAGGTGTTGATCCAATTTCGGTGGGTGATATTAAAGATATTATTCGCCAATTAAAAGATCGTGGTATTGGTGTTTTAATTACAGATCACAACGTACGAGAAACTTTGGCAATTTGTGAGCATGCATATATTGTGAGTGAAGGTGCAGTTATTGCTGAAGGTACACCTGAAGAAGTACTGGCAGATGAAACAGTTCGTGAAGTTTATTTAGGTGATGATTTTACAGTTTAAATAAGAAGTTTAATTAATAAAATTACTTATTGTTTATTTTGTTTATTATTAAAGGTGAAGTTAATGGCTTCACCTTTTTTATTCACTCGATTGATATTTTAAGCCTTCTATTTAGAAAATATTTAAATATTGATAAGCCATTTTTTATACAGTCGTTATTTATTATTAGCAATGCACTTTTATCTTTAGCATAACTTATTTATTTACAATTTTTTACACTTTCATAAAAAGCATGAATATTTACGCATCATTAAGCTTTAATAATACCCATAAAAAAACAATGGGAATAAAAATACACTTGTATATAATTTATTTTAAAATATTGAGACTAAGTTAAAAAATATAGTTAAGTTAATATGCAAAAATAAAAATTAGCGATAATTAGAATGTTTTAATAGATGGAAAATAGATTTAGTAATCCAAACTAAATAAAGATCATTTTAATGATAAATATAAATGGATTTTAATTAATATAAAAATCAAGATTGGATAACTGCATCACTAAATAATAAAAAACAATATTATTTTTATTAAAATATTTAATTGTAGATTGTTGATATCACTAATTCTTATATTTTTCCCAGTAATATTATGCACTTGTTTGGCTGATTGGATTTACTTATCTTTTTTAATGGGGAGTAACAACTAAAGATAGGAAACAACATGACAACGAACACAATGTATGAGAAAGGAACGATTCAAGTCATGACTTTAGATAAGGAGAATATAAGTCGTCATATTTATAAAGCCAATTTAGACCAAGCTAATATTGCTAAAATAGTCAGAGTGGGTAATCACTTAGAAATTGAATTAAATACAGGTGAAAAAGTCGTTATAGAAGACTTTTTTATAGGTGAAAATCCCAAAGAGTTGGTTTTAGAAACAGCAGGTGGGCAATATTTCTCAGTAAATTTACAGGAGTTTGATGCGGCTGGGGTTGTAACCAAGGTCGATTATGTCGGTATTGATGATTTTCAGGAATATTCATCCGATGGTGAATCTGCTATCGCACCTGCGTGGGCATGGGTTGCGACTGCATTAAGTATTATCGGTATTGCAGCAAGTGCAGGGAGTAGTAGTGGGCATCATCCAAAGAATGAGAATAATAGTGATAAGACTGGACCAATAATAACGCATGAGATTTTAGATAATAGCCACATTAAAATTGGCTCAGATGAAGCAAGTCAAATTATTATTACGGATGCAACTGGAAAAATCATCGGTTCAGGTCAAATAAATCAAGCGGGTAGTATTGATATTACCTTAACAAGACCTTTACAAGATAATGAAATAATTACGATTACAGCAACAGATCAGTCAGGAAATAAAACCATTGAGTTTGTCAAAGTCGGTGATGTGACTGATCCGCAAGTTGAAGTTGATATTGTTGATAACAATACAATTCAGGTCAGTTCTAATGAGGTTGGAAGTAAAGTTGAAATTCATGATGAATCAGGCAAGACCATTGGTGAAGGCATTGTCGATTCAACGGGTCAAGTGACGATAGATATAGATGAAGTATTAAATGATGGTGACACCATTATTATTAACGTTACTGACAGTGCAGGAAATAGCACAACAGAAGTGATCGTGGTTGGTGATGTCACGCCACCTATTGTTTCAGCTGAAATTACAGATGCCGATAGCGTAGAAATAAAGTCAAATGAAGCGGGAACCATAGAAATTACCGATATAAACGGCAATATTATCGGTCGTGGAATTGCCACAGGTAATGATACGGTTGATGAGATTCAACTTGATCGTCCATTGATGGATGGTGAAAAAATAGTTGTTACCGTGACAGATGGTTCGGAAAATCCTAAACAAATTGAAGTGACAGCAGGTGATGTGACTGCGCCAAATTTTGTAAGTGCAATAATTGATACAACTGGTACAACTCTAACCCTTCACTATAATGAAAATTTAGACAGTACAAACCTGCCTGAAATTGAAAATTTTACAGTAACGGTTGGGGATGTTGTCGTCAACGTCGTCGGTATCCGTGTGGATGGTCAGGATGTAATTTTGACCTTAGATTCAGCTGTAGCAGCAGGGCAAAATGTTCAGGTTTCCTATACTGATCCAAGTGCAAGCAGTGATAATAATAGAGCTCAAAAAGTTGCTGATAATAACGATACTAATGCAATCCAAGATATAGCAGGAAATGATGCAACAAATTTAACATCAGTAGTGGTGAATAATAATTCTACAGTGCCAATAACACCCACAGCGGATAGCACAGCGCCACAACTCCAAAGCGTAGAGGTGAACACCGCAGGACAATTGGTATTCCACTACAACGAAGCTTTGGATGGAATAAATTTACCGAGTGCAACTGATTTTAATATCAGTATTAACGGACAAACCGTCACTCCAACAAGTGTCACGGTTACAGGCAATGATGTATTACTGAGTTTTATCCCCGCGATTGGAACTGGACAAAGTGTAAGTTATGGCTATACCGATCCATCCCCAAATAATGATCCATCAGCAATTCAAGATACAGCAGGGAATGATGCAAACAGCATTACGCAAACCACTTTACCAGCAGGTGATAACCACTCGAATGTTGATATTACGCCACCTCCAGCACCGATTATTTTAGGGGCGGAAGATAATATAGGAACTTTTGGTAATATTTATTCAGGTGGTTTGACGGATGATTTAACTCCAACCATATATGGTGTTGCAGAAGAAAACAGTATTGTCACCGTTTTTGTGAATAGCCTTGAAGTAGGTACTGCCATTGCAGATGGTTCAGGTCGTTGGAGTTATGAACCAACATTAACTAATCCAACATTTAGAAGTGTTCAAGGCTCAAATTTCCAAATTACTGCAACAGCTACAGATGCTTCAAATAATGTTAGTCCTGTAAGTAACATTTTTGATATAGGAACATACCAAGCCAATTCTACTCAAAATCCGATTACAGCACTGAAAGACGGTAGCTTATTGGGTTTAGTAGGGTTAGATGCACTTGGTTTAATTCGATTAGATAATCAGCCAATTGCTGCCTATGATGTGAATAATGACCTAAAAAAAGTTGTTATTAAAAATCAACCGTTCATCACATTAGATTCAACGATCAAATATTCACAATCTGTAGCAGATTTACTTGGTTTACAGATTAATTATAAGGAAGAAGATATTTTATCGCTATTAGGGATTAAAATAGGATCAGTAGCCACTTTAGAAATCACTGCTAAAGATGGCGGTATTGTCTCTAACAATGAAATAACAGAATTCCTCGCTTCTGTTTATGTACCAAGTTTATTAAACGTCAGTGTGTTACCTACATTAAGTATTGAAGCATGGGATAGCCGTTATATCAGTGATGCTAATAAAGATAGCAGTAATCAAATTATTGGCTATGGTAAAACAAGCGCCACGACTGTTGCAGATGTTCAACTGTTAAGTGGCACAAAAATAGGGATTTATGATCAACTTTCTGAGTTCGATCAACATCTAAATACGTCGAATGTGCGGCTTTATGGTACAAGCGGAAATGATACCCTCCAAGGTGGTTCATTAAACGATATTTTACGGGGCGGAGACGGTGTTGATACCTTAAAAGGCAATGCTGGCAATGATTGGTTAGAAGGTGGCAAAGGCAACGACTTTTTAACGGGTGGGATTGGTTCAGATACAGCGATTTATCATTTACTGGTTGCAAATGATGCAACAGGTGGAAATGGAACAGATACTTGGACTGATTTTCATAAAGGTAATGTGACGACTGACAGCGAAGCAGATAAAATAGATATTGCCGAATTACTTGGAAATGCTGCAAATATTGGAAATATTCAGCAATATTTATCAGTGAGCTATGATGTTGTCAAAGACCAAACCGTGATTCAAGTGGATCGTGATGGTACAGGGGCGACTTATACAAAAAGTGATCTTTTGATTTTAGAACATGTGAATACTACACTTGAAGAGTTAATTCAAAATCAACAAATTATTTTCTAATCATTCTCTTTAACAGAAAGCTCTAAGTTAGTTTAGGGCTTTTTTTATTGCCACTTCGAGCACAATTCCAAGTTATAATTCCTAGGTATTTTATTTGAATGTTCTATTTTAATTATGGCTTTTACACTTGCGATAGAAACGACCTATGAAGAAGAGATTAAAAAAAGTCGATTTCAAGCGATTGCAGCGCCTGTAGAAAATGAGCAGCAGGTTAAAGAATTCTTAGAAAAAAATTTGGATATAGCAACAACACACCAATGTTGGGCGTGGAAAATTGGACATAATGTTCGATTTAATGATGATGGAGAACCATCGGGAACAGCAGGAAGACCCATTTTAGCCACCATAGAAGGCAATGATTTAACCAATACAATTGTTTTAGTAAACCGATGGTATGGTGGTATTAAACTCGGTACAGGTGGTTTAGTTCGGGCATATGGGGGCTGTGCAGGTCAATGCTTATTATTAGCAGAAAAGATTGAACAAATTGAAAAGAAAGCAGTTTATTTTCAATGTCAGTTTAATGAATGGGCGATTTTTCAATATGAACTCAATTCTCAACACATTGAATATACAGAGCAATACACAGCAGAAGGTGTTGTGGTTGAAGCAATGTTACAAATACATCAAATTGATCCACTTAAATTGAAAATTCAAGATGTTACTCGTGGACGAGAGCAACTCAAAGTATTGGAAGAACAGCATGCTTGAACAAGATCCATTGCTTAAATACAGAGAACAGCATAAGCATCGCTTGAATTATATGCCGTGGTTATATTATTCACTCAGACCCAAAAATAAACTTTGGGCTGAACAATGGCAAAAAGAATATCAAGATTATTTGATGGCAATGGAAACGGTTGAAATCGGCAAAAACTGCTTTATATCACCATTGGCACATATTTTTGCCGAGCCAGGGCGCAAGATCGTGATCGGTGATAATACATTTATTGCCGCAGATTGTACTTTGCATGGGCCTTTGCAGATAGGCAATGAGGTCGCAATTAACCATCATTGTATTCTGGATGGTGGTCGGGTCGGGATCACACTCGCGGATCAAGTACGTATAGCCGCTTATTGTCATCTTTATGCTTTTGATCATGGAATGGATCTAAATCAGCCTATTTATCAACAAGCTGTAACATCTAAAGGTATCGAAATTGGACAAGATGTTTGGTTAGGCGCACATGTGGGAATTAAGGACGGTGTGAAAATTGCTGCACATGCTGTTGTGGGGATGAATAGCATGGTGACCAAAAATGTTGCTGAACGAGAGATTGTCGTAGGTAATCCTGCAAGATTTGTTCGATATCGTGAGTAACTGCACAATATGTACAATTACAGCATTAAATTACGGAATTTATTACATAATACTGTCCAAATAACTTAAAACTTATGCTAATTTAAAATAAAGAGACCC
>Ga0209023_10007304_pt1 | contig 11377 bp, 6 predicted proteins | sample LakOneMetagenome_FD_187468 | JGI IMG/M metagenome (GOLD analysis project Ga0209023, IMG submission 187468) | Freshwater and sediment microbial communities from Lake Erie, Canada (SPAdes) (version 2) | ecosystem: Environmental > Aquatic > Freshwater > Lentic | place: Lake Erie, Canada | collected...
GGCAGGCTGGCCAGGTCGCCCTTCTTTTCCTTCTTGGGCTTCTTGAGCTTGCCGCCTTCCACCGTGACGAAGCTCGGGCAGAAGCCGTTCACGCAGGAGTAGTCCTTGTTGCAGGTGCTCTGGTTGATGCGGCGCTTGCGGCCAAATTCCGTCTCCACCGGCTCCACGCTCAGGCAGTTCGACTTGGTCGAGCAGTCGCCGCAGCCCTCGCACACCAGGTCATTGATGACCACGGTCTTGTCGGGCGTGGCCAGGGTGCCGCGCTTCCTGCGGCGGCGCTTTTCGGTGGCGCAGGTCTGGTCGTAGATGATGACCGTGCAGCCCTTGATCTCGCGGAACTGGCGCTGCAGCGTGTCGAGCTCGTCGCGGTGGTGCACCGTGACGCCCTCGGCCAGCGCCACGCCGTCGTACTTCTGCGGCTCGTCGGTCACGATGATGAGCTTGACCACGCCCTCGGACTTCAGGCTGTTCATGATCTGCAGCACCGAGTGGCCCTCGGGCCGCTCGCCCACCTGCTGGCCGCCGGTCATGGCCACGGCGTCGTTGTAGAGCACCTTGTAGGTGATGCTGGTGCCGGCCGCAATGCTCTGGCGGATGGCCAGCAGCCCGCTGTGAAAGTACGTGCCGTCGCCCAGGTTGGCGAACACGTGCTGGTCGGTGGTGAACGGTGCCTGGCCCACCCAGGTCACGCCCTCGCCGCCCATCTGCGTGAAGGTGGAGGTGTTGCGGTCGGGCATCCAGTTGGCCATGTAGTGGCAGCCAATGCCAGCCACGGCGCGAGAGCCTTCGGGCACGCGGGTGCTGGTGTTGTGCGGGCAGCCGCTGCAGAACCACGGGGCGCGTTCGCCGGTGTCCACCTTCAGCTCGGTCATCGCGCGCTCGCTGGCTTCGATGACGGCGATGCGCGAGTCCATGCGCGCGATGATGTCGCTCGACACGCCCAGCTTCTTCAGGCGCTTGGCAATCGCCTTGGCGATGATGGCGGGCGTCAGGTCGGCCTTGGCACGCAGCAGCCAGTTCTGGCTGGGGTTGGGCATGGACCATTCGCCGCCGGTGGCATCACCCTCGGGCTCGTCGAACTTGCCCAGCACGTGGGGCCGCACGTCCGAGCGCCAGTTGTACAGCTCTTCTTTCAGCTGGTATTCGATGACCTGGCGCTTTTCCTCCACCACCAGGATCTCCTGCAGGCCCTGGGCAAAGTCGCGCGTGATGGTGGCTTCGAGCGGCCAGACCACGTTGACCTTGTGCACGCGGATGCCCAGTTGGCGGCAGGTGTCATCATGAAGGCCCAGGTCCACCAGGGCCTGGCGCGTGTCGTTGTAGGCCTTGCCGCTGGCGATGATGCCGAAGCGGTCGTTCTTGCCTTCGATCACGTTGTAGTTGAGCTTGTTGGCGCGCACATAGGCCAGGGCTGCGTACCACTTGTAGTCCATGAGGCGCGCCTCTTGCTCCAGCGGGGCGTCGGGCCAGCGGATGTGCAGGCCGCCGGGCGGCATCACGAAGTCCTCAGGCATCACGATCTTCACGCGGTCCGGGTCGATGTTGATGCTGCTGGAGGACTCGACCACCTCCTGGATGGTCTTCATGCCCGACCACACGCCCGAAAAACGGCTCATGGCAAAGGCGTGCAGGCCCATGTCCAGGATTTCCTGCACGCTGCTCGGGAAGAACACCGGCGTGCCGCAGGCCTTGAAGATGTGGTCGCTCTGGTGCGCGGCCGTGCTGCTCTTGCTGATGTGGTCGTCGCCCGCAATCGCGATCACGCCGCCGTGCTTGGCGGTGCCGGCCATGTTGGCGTGCTTGAACACGTCCGAGCAGCGGTCCACGCCCGGGCCCTTGCCGTACCAGATGCCGAAGACGCCGTCGAACTTCTTGCTTTGCGGGTACAGGTCTAGCTGCTGCGTGCCCCAGACGGCCGTGGCGCCAAGCTCCTCGTTCACGCCAGGCTGGAAGACGATGTTGTTGGCCGCCAGGTGCTTCTTGGCCGCCCACAAAGATTGGTCATACGTGCCCAGCGGCGAGCCGCGGTAGCCGCTGATGAAGCCGGCCGTATTGAGCCCCGCCATCGCATCGCGCTGGCGCTGCAGCATCGGAAGGCGGACCAAGGCCTGAACCCCGCTCATGAACGCCCGGCCACTGTCTAAAGAATATTTGTCATCGAGCGTGACGGTTTCCAGGGCCTTGCGGATGTGTTCGGGCAACGGGGCGTTCATGGGTAGTTCCTGTGGGGTGACGGCCTGCTGTCGCCGCCTTGTGGGCAGCGCAGAGGTGGTTTCAACGGTTTGAAGCACAGTTTATGCACTCCGATGCGATATGTCCTTTCGTTTTCATGCTAGGTTTACCCTCGATTTGGAAAGAATCTTTCTTAAAATCGCGCTGATATGAATAATTTGGATAAATTCGACATCGCCATCCTGAACGAGCTGCAGGTCGATGCCCGCCTGACCAACGCCGAGCTGGCCCAGCGCGTGGGCTTGTCGGCGGCTCCGTGCTGGCGCCGGGTGCGGGCGCTGGAGGAGCAGGGCTTCATCAAGGGCTACCGTGCTGAGATCGACCGGCACAAGATCGGCCTGGGGGTGCTGGCCTTTGTGCGGCTCGATGCCGACCGCAGCACGGGCAACCTGACGCGTGAGATGGAGGCCGCGATCGCGCGCATCCCCGAGGTGGTGGCCTGCCACTACATCAGCGGCACCGGCACGTTCGAGCTGCAGGTGGTGGCGCGCGATCTGGACAGCTTTTCGCAGTTCGCGCGCGAGGTGCTGCTCAACCTGCCCAATGTGAAAGACATGCACACCAGCTTTTCTCTGGGCGAGGTCAAGGCCAGCAGCGCGCTGCCGCTCACGCACCTGGCGCGTGCCAAATGACGTGGTGGTGGTTTTGCTATTGAATTAATAGCTGCTAGCGCTTTATAGACAGGCGTGAAGGGCATTTTTGACCAACAATCGCCACGGCGGTCCCTGCTGCAGCAGGGGCGCCAGGCGCGCTGACCCGTGCCATCGCACGTAACAAGCCGTTAGGGCACGCATCAACCGCAGGCTGTGTTGTATAAGCCTGCTGAACCACAGCGGCGCCATGCAGGCGCTGCGCGCACCGCATCCCCCACCACGCCTTGCAGGCTTTTCGCCCCGTGCCCACAGCCGGGGCTCCTGGCCGTGGCGCGTGGGTGCAGGCGTTTTTCGCAAGTCCATAAATACCACGGCCCCTTCCAGCGCAGGCAGTCTGCCTGTCAACGGGGGCCCAATGAGGGAGCGGTCGGCATGATCTTCTGGGGCATTTTTTGGGGCGTGGTGCTCGGCTGGGCGCTGCCGGGCTACCGGTACAGCGACGTGGGGCCGTTCGTGGGCGGCTTCCTGGGCCTGTTGGCCGGGTGGTCGCTGCGCTGGGCGGTTCGCTCCGCCATCCGCAGCGAGCTGCAGGCGCAAGCCGCGAAGCGCGTGGCCAGTCCCGCACCGCCCACCAGAGCGGCGGCATCGGCTATTGCTGAGCTGGAGCGGGTGCCGGCTGCCACGGCGAAGGTGCCGGTCCCTGCGCCTGTTCCCTTGCCCATCCCCGTTCCGGCCGCCGCCGCGCCCACCGCGGACCACGAACTGCTGGAGGTGGACGACGCGCCGCGCAGGGGCGGGCTCACGCCGCAAGGCCTGCCTGCCAATCCGCCGCCTTTCGCGCAGCCACCTTCACCTGCCGCCTCCCGTCCCCGCCCTCCTGCGCCGCCCGTCCAGCCCAACCCGGTGGAGCTGGCCGTGCTGGCCGCCAAGAACTGGTTCCTCGGCGGCAACACCATCGTGCGCGTCGGTCTGGTAATCCTGTTCATCGGCCTGTCTTTCCTCGCGCGGTACGCCGCCTCGGCGGGCCTGTTCCCGGTCGAATTCCGCCTGGCAGCGATTGCCGGCGTGGCCATTGCGCTGCTGGTGGTGGGTTTCCGCAAGCGCACCGACAAACCTGCCTTCGCGCTGGCCCTGCAGGGCGGCGGCGTGGCGGTGATGTACCTCACGGTGTTCGCCGCGTTCCGGCTCTACGGCCTGCTGCCGCCCACGCTGGCCTTCGCGTTGATGATCGCGGTCTGCGCCACCAGCTGCGCGCTGGCGCTGCTGCAGGACTCGCGCTCGCTCGCGGTGGCTGCGTTTGCCGGTGGCTTTGCGGCGCCCATCCTGCTGTCCACGGGCCAAGGCAGCCATGTCGGCCTGTTCAGCTACTACACGCTGCTCAACCTGGCCATTCTGTTCATCGCCTACAAGCGCTCGTGGCGCGTGCTGAACGTGGTGGGCTTTGTGGCGACCTTTGGCGTGGCCTCGGCCTGGGGCGTGCTCAAGTACGTGCCCGACCAGTACGCCAGCACCCAGCCCTTCCTGGCGGTCTTCATACTCATCTACCTGTTCGCCGCCATCCTGTACGCCCGCAATACGCCGACCAAGCTGGGCAACGCGGTGGACACCATGCTGGTGTTCGGCACGCCGCTGGTGGGCTTTGGCCTGCAGGCCGGGCTGGCGCAGCCCTTCGAGCTGGGCGCCGCCTTCTCGGCGCTGGCCTTCGCAGCGCTGTACCTGATCGCGGCGATGGTGCTGGTGCGCCGCGCGCAGGGCAGCTACCGCCTGCTGATCGAATGCTTCATCGCCATCGGCGTGGGCTTTGCCACGCTGGCCGTGCCGCTGGCGCTGGACGCGCAATGGACGTCGGCGGTGTGGGCGCTGGAGGGCGCTGGCGCCTTCTGGGTCGGCATGCGCCAGGCCCGCTGGATGCCGCGCGCCTTCGGCATCGTGCTGCAGGGCGTGGCGATGCTGGCCTTCATGGACGGCGTCTCCAGCGTCTCGGCCCTGCCGTTGGTCAACCCGGCCTTCCTGGGCGCCTTGCTGATCGCGCTGCCGGCACTGCTGCTGGCCTGGTGGCTGCGCAAGTCGCTGCCACACAGTGGCTCGGTCTGGGCCAAGGCTTATGCGGGTATCGAATCGCGGCTTTCCAGCCCCGCGTACCTCTACGGCTTTGCCTTCTGGTGCCTAGCCTGGCTGTTCGAGATCACGCGGCGCGTGCCCGGCCTGGAGGCCGGCCAATGGCCCGTGCCGGTGTTCTCCGACCGCGTGACCGAACTGCTGGCCATGCTGGCCATCGTGCTCAGCGCCGCGCTGTCGATGGTGCTGGGCCTGCGCACGCGCTGGGCCGTGGCCACCTGGCCGGCGCGCGGCACCATCGCCGTGCTGGCACTGGGCTTTGTGACGCAGGTGGGCGACGGCTACCGCGTGCTGGCCACGCCCGCCTGGGCCGTGTGGATCGTCGTGCTGGCGCTGCATGTGTGGATGCTGCGGCAGACCGACCGCCTGCAGGCAGCGGCCGATGGAGACGGCAAACCCGCAGCCGCGGTTGCAGCCGCAACGGGTGCCTCGGTCTTCGGCTGGTTCCATGCCGCCACCGCGTGGTTGGTGACCTTTCTGCTGGCCGACTGCCTGTGGTCGGGCATCGGCAAGGCCGAGCTGTGGCGCACCTCGTGGGCCGGCGTGGTCATGCTGGTCAGCGCCATTGCGGTGCTGATGGCGCTGGTGCTGTGGGCCGGCCGCGGCAACCGGCCTGCGGCGCGCGCAGCGCTGCCCTGGCCGCTGAACCCGCATGCCGCGGCCTACTACTGGCTGGCGGCGCTGCCGCTGGCGGTGCTGGTGTTCTGGGGCTCGCTGCTGGCCGCGGTGCATTCGTCGGGCCACACCGCGCCGCTGCCCTACATCCCGCTGCTCAACCCCACGGACCTGACCCTGGCGCTGGCGCTGGGCGGGCTGGTGTTCTGGCGGCGGGTGCTGGTATCGGCGCTGCCGCAGCCTGCCAACGCGGGCTGGGTGACCGGCCGGCATGCGCTGGTGGCGCTGGCTCTGCTGGTGTTCATCGCGATCAACACGGTGTGGCTGCGCGTGGCCCACCACTTCTTCGGCGTGCGCTGGGATGCCTCGGCGCTGTTCGACAGCTTCGTCGTGCAGACCGGCTACGCCATTCTGTGGACACTGCTGGCGCTCAGCATGATGGTGCTGGCGCACCGTCGCGTTCAGCGGCCGCTGTGGCTGGTGGGCGCGGGCCTGCTGGGCGTGGTGGTGGTCAAGCTGCTGCTGATCGATCTGTCCAACGCGGGTGGTGCCGAACGCATCATTGCCTTCATCGCCGTAGGCGTGCTGATGCTGGTGGTGGGCTACTTTGCACCGCTGCCGCCCAAGGCCGCGCCACGTGCGGCGCCGGATGCTCCGCCGGTCACGCCGGTCACGCCGGTCGCACCTGTGGCGCCCGTGGCACCTGTGCAAGAGGAATCACTGTCATGAAGTCTGTCCGTCACCACCTGGCGCGGCCCGCAGCCCCCTGGCTGGCCGCCGCCGCGCTGTTCCTGTCCGCGGGGGCGGCCCAGGCTGCGGCCGATGCCAACAGCCCGGCCGCCTACGCCATCCGCATCCCTGTCACGCTGGCGGCCGATGCGCCGCTGCAGCGCGTGTTGCTGCCCGCCGAGGTGCTGGTGCGCTTGCAGAACCCGGGCTATGCCGACGTGCGCCTGTTCAACGGCGCAGGCCAGCCGGTGCCCATGGCGCTGGCCGGCGTGGCGGCAGCCAGTGCGCCGGAGGAGTTGGTGGTGCTGCCGGCCTATCCCATCCTGGGCGGGCCCGGCACGCCAGGGCAGGCTGGGCTCGAAGGCCTGTCGCTGCGCATCGAGGAGCAACAGGGCCGGCGCGTGGTGCAGATCGACACGGCGGGAACGGCTGCCCCTGGCGGCGCGCAAACCGTGCGCGGCGCGCTGCTGGACGCGCGCAGCCTCCAGCTGCCCGTGGCCCGCATGGCGCTGGATGTGGACCTGCCCGCAGGCCAGCCGGTGACCTTCACCGTGCAGGCCAGCCGGGACCTGAAGAACTGGCGGCTGCTGGCCGAGACGGTGCTGTACCGCGCCGACGCCGCAGGTATCACTGCGCCTTCAACCACGCCTTCAACGGCGGGCCGCCTGGGCAGCGAGCAGATCGACCTGCAACGGGCCGACCTCAAGGACCACTACCTGCGCGTGACCTGGGGCGACGCCGCCGTGACGCTGCGCGGCGCCACGCTGGCCACCTCGCGCGGCGCGGGCCCGCGCGAGCGCGTCAGCGCCAGCATGGCCGTGCCGCCGCTGGGCAACAACCCGCGCGAGCTGGTGTTTGCGCTGCCGTTTGCCACACCGGTCGCCGCGCTCAAGATCACGCCGCAAGGCAGCAATGTGCTGCTTGCGGTGCGCGTGCTGGGGCGCAACGACCGCGAACAGCCCTGGTCGCACCTGGCCAGCGCCACGGTCTACCGCATGTCCACGGGCGGCAAAGAGCAGACCAACGGGCCGGTCGAGCTGGGTGGCGTCTCGGTGCGCGAGGTCAAGATCGAGGCCGACACCAAGACGCCCGGCTTTGCCGCTGCGCCCGACATCGCGCTGCAGTTCGAGCCCGCGCAGCTGGTGTTCCTGGCCAGCGGGCAGGGGCCCTTCACCCTGGCGGGAGGCTTGCCAGGCGCCAGTGCCGCGGCCAGCGCGTTTTTGCCCCTGGCCAGCCTGGTGCCGGGCTACCAGCCCGCGCAAGAAAACTCCCTGCCCGTGGCACTGGCCGATGTGGCCCGGGCCGATATCGCCGGTGGCAAGCCCGCGGGCGGCCCGCTGGTAGCGGCAGCCACCGCCAGCGACGGCATGTCCACGCGCAGCTGGGTGCTCTGGGCGGTGCTGCTGGCAGGCGTCGGCGCGTTGGGGCTCATGGCCTGGGTGCTGCTGCGGCAGACCCGACAGTCTCAGCAGGCAGGCAACGGGCCCACATCGCCGCCCGATGCGGTGTGATCTGCGCGGCGTCTGGGGCCATGCGCTCCACGGCCTGTGGAAGTCCCGGGCTGAAATCAAGGCCTGAAGCCTTGAGGACCAGGGCCCGGTGGCAGTGTCTGCAGGGCCCCGCAGCAGGTGGCTATTCGGTGCGTACGCGCCGCGGCCGCTCCAACCGTCGCACAATGCGAAGACATGCCACCTTTGCCGTCCCACGAAAGCACGCGCAGCGTTGCGCCCACCCCCGCTCCTGACCTGACCCCCGCTGCCGATGCTGCAGCGCGCGGGCCGACCGACGACGCGGCCGCCGCAGACCGCGCCGCCATCGCGCAGGGCGCCGAAGAATCCGTTGCCGCGCAGCTCGACGAAAGTGCGGCGCAGTTGAAGCAGGCCGCATCGCTCTCGCCGTTTGCCCCGCTGTCGGTGCCGGTGTTCCGCATGCTGTGGCTCACCTGGGTGGCGGCCAACACCTGCATGTGGATGAACGACGTGGCGGCCGCCTGGCTCATGACCACGCTCACCAGCTCGCCCATCCTGGTGGCGCTGGTGCAGTCGGCCTCCACGCTGCCCGTCTTTTTGCTGGGCCTGCCCAGCGGTGCGCTGGCCGACATCCTGGACCGGCGGCGCTACTTCATCGCCACGCAGTTCTGGGTGGCGGCCGTGGCGCTGGTGCTGTGCGTGTTCGTCATGGCCGGCGGCATGACGGCGCCGCTGCTGCTGATGCTCACGTTTGCCAACGGCATCGGCCTGGCCATGCGCTGGCCGGTGTTCGCGGCCATCGTGCCCGAGCTGGTCAGCCGCCCGCAGCTGCCCGCCGCGCTGGCCCTCAACGGCGTGGCCATGAACGCATCGCGCATCATCGGCCCGCTGCTGGCCGGCGCCATCATCGCCAGTGCGGGCAGCGCCTGGGTGTTCGTGCTCAATGCGGTGCTGTCGGTCATCTCGGGCCTGGTCATCATGCGCTGGAAGCGCACCCACGTGCCCAGTCCGCTGGGCCGCGAAAAGCTGCCCAGCGCCATGCGCGTGGGGCTGCAGTTCGTGCGCCAGTCGCCGCGCATGCGGGCCGTGCTGTGGCGCATCTCGATCTTCTTTTTGCACGCCACCGCGCTGCTCGCCCTGCTGCCGCTACTGGCGCGCGGCCTGGAGGGCGGCGGTGCGGGCACCTTCACGCTGCTGCTGGCCAGCATGGGTGCGGGCGCCATCACCGCCGCGATGTTCCTGCCGCGCCTGCGCCAGGCCATGGCGCGCGATGTGCTGGTGATCCGCGGCACGGCCCTGCAGGCCGCGGCCACGGGCGTGATGGCCGTGGCGCCGAATGTGTACGTGGCGGTGCCCGCGATGTTCGTGGCCGGCATGGCGTGGATCACCACGGCCAATTCGTTGAGCGTATCGGCCCAGCTCGCACTGCCCAACTGGGTGCGCGCACGCGGCATGTCGATCTACCAGATGGCCATCATGGGCGCCACCGCGCTGGGCGCCGCGGTGTGGGGCCAGGTGGCCACCATCAGCGACGTGCACGTGAGCCTGGGCATTGCCGCCGGCACGGGCGTGGTGGCCATGCTGCTGGTGCAGCGCCTGGTGGCCGACCGCAGCATGGAGGAGGACCTGAGCCCCTCCCGCGCCTTCAAGGCGCCCGTGGCCGATGCGCCGCCGGGCACGGGGCATGTGGTGGTCACGATCGAGTACTTCATCGACCCCACGCGTGCCACCGAATTCCGCGCCGTGATGCAAGAGAGCCGCCGCAGCCGCCTGCGCCAGGGCGCGCTGGCCTGGCAGCTGCTGCACGACATCAGCCAGCCCGCGCGGTATGTGGAGCGCATCGAGGACGAGTCGTGGACGGAGCACCTGCGGCGCTTCGACCGGGTGACGGCGTCCGACGTGGCGCTGCGTGACCGCAAGCTCGCGTTCCATGTGGGCGATGCGCCGCCGCGGGTGACGCGGTGGGCGGTGGAGTCGTGACGGCTCGGCGGGCCTCGCACGGCGGCTGAATCACAATACCCACCCTGAGCGGCGCGGCCCCGGCATGCGGGCCCGCCTTCCTTTTTCCAACGCTTTCGACCATGTCCGCATCCGACGAAGATTTCATGCGCCTTGCCCTGGCCGAGGGCCGCAAAGCCCTGCCAGCCTGCCTGCCCAACCCGCCCGTGGGTTGCGTGTTCGTGAAGGACGGTGCGGTGATGGCGAGCGGGTTCACTCAGCCGCCCGGCCAGCACCACGCCGAGGCCATGGCGATGGCCCAGTGGCCTGGCGATCTGGCCGGCGTGACCGCCTACGTCACGCTGGAACCGTGCTCGTTCCATGGCCGCACGCCGTCGTGCGCGAAGGCGCTGGTGGCGCGCGGCATTCAGCGGGTGGTGGTGGCCATGCTCGACCCCGACCCGCGCAACGCCGGCGCAGGCATCGAGATCCTGAAGGCGGCCGGCGTGGAGGTGTCGGTCGGCGTGCTGGAGCGCAGCGCGGTGGACGACATGGGTGGGTACCTGGCGCTCAGCGCCAATGCCGCAACCCCAAGGAGCGCCGCATGAAGCGCTTCACGCCCAGCCTGCTGCTGTGTCTGGCGGTTGCCGCTTCGGGCGCCCACGCCACCGAAACGCCCCAAGCCGCGAGCGCTGCAAGTGCCGTGGGTGCTGTGGGTACAGCAACAGGTGCTGAGGGTGCTGCGATTGCCGCTAGCGCCCCCAGCGCCATCCAGCCAGCCAGCGCCACCACCATCCCCAGCGCCCCCAGCGCCGCCGGCCTGCTAGGCTGCTGGCGCGCCACCAAGATCGTGCTGTATGTGCAGGACGGTACCCAAGCCGAGGACACCTCGGGCCGCTGCACCCTGCAGTTCAAGCAGACCCTGTTCGAGTCCACCTGCAAGACCTCCACCGGCACCTCCACCACCGCGTACCGCTATCAGGTCGTGCGGCCCCAGGTGTACGCGGCCACCATGGCCAGCAGCACCTTCAAGACCGACATGATCGGCTCCACCCGCGAGTACGAATACCGCATCGACGGCGACCAGCTGCGCACCGTGAGCGTGCCGCCCGCCAAGCCGCCCGAGCCGCCGGCCGTGGCTGCACCGCGCGTGGAGACCGAGGCGGCCAGGACGCCATGTCCTTGAGGGATGTGTTTGAAATGCTATTGAATTGATAGCTGCTAGCGCTTGCCTATCCAGCGGTAGCGGCCAAAAAGGCTCGGATTTCAGGCCGCGTCAGTCGGTGCTGCTGTGGCCGCAGCCGCAAAGCTGCGCCGCAGTATCCCGCTCAGCATGGTGTGCAGCAGCGCCTGCACCGCTTGCATCGCGTCATCCCCCGGCCCCGTGCGTCGCAGCGCTGCAGCCAACGCATCGCCGTGCGCGGCCACCGTGCCGGTGACCTCGGCACGCCAGCGCTCGGCCAGCCGGTCGGCATCGGCCGGCGGCACCCGCTCCAGGTGCGCGATGACGAGGTAGTGCGTGCAGGCCGCCTCCACCGCGTGGCGCAGCAGCGCGTCCCCATCGTCCTTCTTCTGCAGGGACCGCAGCACCCAGGCGGTGGTGCCGCCCAGCAGCGCGCCCAGGGCGGTGCCCGCGCCCAGCGTCAGGCCGCCGGTGCCGATGTCGATCAGCGCACCGGCCTT
>Ga0209023_10007305_pt1 | contig 11374 bp, 11 predicted proteins | sample LakOneMetagenome_FD_187468 | JGI IMG/M metagenome (GOLD analysis project Ga0209023, IMG submission 187468) | Freshwater and sediment microbial communities from Lake Erie, Canada (SPAdes) (version 2) | ecosystem: Environmental > Aquatic > Freshwater > Lentic | place: Lake Erie, Canada...
GATCTGGCCTCGTCGAGCGGGGCATCCTTGCGGTCGGTGTAGCGGGCGACGTCCTTCTTGCGGTAGCGGTCGTCGAGCATGGCCGCGAGATTGGTCTTCATGCCCTGCATGGCGTTGGCGCCGAGCGCCTCGATGCGGGCTTGCTCAACCGCCTCGAACACGGCGCGGGCGTTCTTGCCCTGCGGCTGGTAGCGCGAGTGGACCTTGTCGTTGTGATTGGCAAGGCGGAGCGCGAAGCTGTCGGACAGGCCGCGCACGATGGCGATGTCGGAGGCCTTCAGCTCATTCGCCACCTGCGGCAGCTTGGCGCGGTTCCCGGCCAGCGAGGGTGCCTCGTTGCCGAAGGCCACGGACAGCTCCGGATCCTCGGCAATGGTCTTCATCGCGACGGTGAGGACGCGCTTGAACTCGTTCGAAGGTGTGTCCTTCTCCTTCGCCACCTTACATCACTCAGGCGATGGCGATGTGGGCGGAGGATTCCGGCAGCTCCTCGCCGAAGCAGCGCTGGTAGAACTCGGCCACCACGCTGCGCTCGAGCTCGTCGCACTTGTTGAGGAAGGTGACGCGGAAGGCAAAGCCCACGTCGCCGAAGATCTCGGCATTCTGCGCCCAGGTGATGACGGTGCGCGGGCTCATGACGGTCGAGAGATCGCCCTGCATGAAGGCGTTGCGGGTGAGGTCGGCGACGCGCACCATGTTGGAGATGGTCTTGCGGCCCTTCTCGGTGTCGAAGTGCTTCGACTTCGCCGCGACGATACCGACTTCCTGCGCATGCGGCAGGTAGTTCAGCGCGGTGATGATCGACCAGCGGTCCATCTGCGCCTGGTTGATCTGCTGCGTGCCGTGATAGAGACCGGTGGTGTCGCCGAGGCCGATGGTGTTGGCCGTGGCGAAGAGCCGGAAGGCGGCATGCGGGCGGATGACGCGCGACTGGTCGAGCAGCGTCAGCTTGCCGGAGCTTTCGAGGATGCGCTGGATCACGAACATCACGTCCGGACGGCCGGCGTCATATTCGTCGAACACCAGGGCGACGTTGTGCTGATAGGCCCAGGGCAGGATGCCTTCGCGGAACTCGGTGACCTGCTTGCCTTCCTGCAGCACGATCGCGTCCTTGCCGATCAGGTCGATACGCGAGATGTGGCTGTCGAGGTTGATGCGGATGCAGGGCCAGTTGAGACGGGCGGCGACCTGCTCGATGTGGGTCGACTTGCCGGTGCCGTGATAGCCGGTCACCATGACGCGGCGGTTGAAGGCGAAGCCGGCCAGGATGGCGAGCGTCGTCTCGCGGTTGAAGAGATAGTCCGGATCGAGGTCCGGAACATGTTCCGAGGCCTTGGAATAGGCGGGAACTTCCATGTTCGTGTCGAAGCCGAAGAGCTGCTTCACCGACGCCTTGGTGTCGGGCATGCCGTTCGACTCTGCAGGGGCCTTCGCAATCATGTCAGGAGATCTTCATGTTCCGGGTTACGCGGGCGGGGTTTTAGACGGTCAGGCCCTGCCGGGCAAGGCTTTGCGCCGCTTAGCAGAACCCACTGGAACGCAGGTGGTCATAGGCCTGGATCACCGCCTTCAGCGTATCCTCGTTGGCCCGGCTGCCATTGTTGGCATCCGGATGCAGCCGCTTCACCAGGGTCTTGTACTGGGCCTTCACCTGATCCGGCGTCGAGGTATCGTCCAGCCCCAGCGTTTGCAGGGCTTTCAGCTCGGTGGAGCGCAGTGCCCGGCCGGTGGGGTGGCGGCCCGGCTGCTTGCCCGCCCGGGCATTGAGGCCGAAGGGGTCGTCGCGCAGCTGGGCGCCGCGGCGGCGCACGCTGGCCACATTGGGCGTGGCATTCTGGCCCAGTTTCCAGGTCGGACGCTCGCCGAGGCGGGCGCTCTTCTGGAACTCCTGCATCTCGTCGTCCTTCATGCCGGAGAAATAGTTGTAGGACTTGTTGTACTCCTGCACATGTTCGGTGCAGTAGTTGTAGAACTTGCCCTCGTGACCGCGGCCCATGGGCGCCTTGTGGCGGCCCGGGCGCGGGCAATCCGGCCAGTCGCACTGGGGAACGGTCTCGGCTGCCTTCTTCTTGTCGGTCGAAGGCTTCACGCGGATCTTGTCGAAGTATTTTGAATCGAGCTTCATCGCTTCCGATTATGGTGATAGAGCCCCCTGCAAGCAAGCATTGCCTGCCGAAAGAGACAGAATGACACCTGAGCCCCATCTCGGCCCCGTCGGCCAAAGAATCACCAAGAAGCTGAGCGAGAGTTTCGCGCCGGCGGCGCTCCAGGTCATCGACGAGTCCCACCGCCACGCCGGGCATTCCGGCTCGCGGCCCGACGGCGAGAGCCATTTCCGGGTGGTCATCACGGCGGAAGCCTTCAGGGGCAAGTCACGCGTCGAGCAGCACCGCATGGTGAACGCCGTCCTGGCCGAGGAGCTGAAGGAGCGCGTGCACGCGCTGGCGATTCAGTCTTCGGCACCGTAGTTCCTCTCTTCTCCGCAACACACACCCACCCATGCCGTCACCCCGGCGAAGGCCGGGGTCCAGCTTTGGGCGCTGGAGACCGTGGAAAGCTGGATCCCGGCCTGCGCCGGGATGACGGCCGTGAGGGCGAGGAACTAGAGTTGGGTCTCCGCCGCCTCACCCTCCCGCTTCACCGGGCTCATGCGCAGCGCGGTGATCTGGTGACGGCGCTTCTTCAGGATCTCGAAGCGGAAACCGTGGAAGACGAAGGCCTGGCCCACTTCGGGAATGGTGCGCGCCTCGTGGATGACGAGGCCGGCGATGGTGTTGGCCTCCTCGTCAGGGAGCGTCCAGTCGAAGGCGCGGTTGAGATCGCGGATCGCCACCGAGCCGTCCACCAGATAAGAGCCGTCGGGCTTGGGCCTGACGCCGGTGGCCACCGCGTCATGCTCGTCCTTGATGTCGCCGACGATCTCCTCGATGATGTCCTCGAGCGTCACCAGGCCCTGCACCTCGCCATATTCGTCGACCACGATGGCGAAGTGACTCTTGCGCTTCAGGAAGGCGTTGAGCTGGTCGGGGATGGCGCGGGTATCCGGCACGAACCACGGCGGCAGCAGGATATCCTCGATGTCGACCTTGGCGGCATCGCCACCGTGTTTCTGCAGCGCCGCGAACAGGTTCTTGGCATGCAGCACGCCGATGATGTTGTCGGGCGTGTCCTTCCACACCGGGATGCGCGTGTGGCCGCTCTTCAGCACGGTGTTGACGATGTCCTTCGGGTTCTCCTCGATGTCGAGCATCGTCATCTTGGTACGATGGACCATGATGTCGGAGACCTCGAGGTCCTGCATCGCGAGGATTCCCGACAGCATGTCGCGGTCGTTCTTCACCACCGTGCCGTCCTTGGCGTGAAGGTCGATGGCCTCGCGCAGTTCTTCGTGCATGGTGTGGATCTCGTCCACGCCGCCATTGCCGGTGAGCGCAAGGAGGACGCGGGCAAGCGCCTCCAGCGCCGCGGCGGGCGGTCCCAGCACCGCGACGAGCGCCGACCCGGGACCCGACAGCACAACCGCCGCGCGGTCGGCGCGCCGCGCCGCATAGGCGTCGGGCAGCACGAGGCCCAGCAGGGCGAAGAGGGCGATCAGCCCCAGCGCCGCGAGGCTCGCCTGCAGCAGCGGCAATTCGTGGAACAGCAGGAAGGCAGCAAGGCCGCCGACGAGGAGCGCCGTCAGCAGCTTGGTCAGTGCCAGGGCCCCCATGGTGCGGTCTTCGTCGGCCAGCAGCGCGAGCGCCCGCGCCGCGCCCCGGATGCCGCGTTTCTGCAACTCGCCCAGCCTGGTGCGCGAGGCATTCCACAGGGCGGCGCGCAGGGCGGCTGCGAAAGCCGACAGGACGAGCAGGGCGAGGATCGCGGCGCTGGTCAATCCAGGGTCGGGGCTCATCGCTGGCGGAGGTCCTCCGTGAGGAAGTTCAGGACGTCATGCTCGTTGACGTCCCTGGCGATGAAGGTCTCGCCGATGTCGCGGGCGAGGATGAAGGTGAGCTTGCCGCCCTGCGCCTTCTTGTCCTGGCGCATGATCTCGAGCAGCGTGGCGGGCGGTGGCAGCGCGCCCGGAATCTGCGAGGCATGGATCGGCAGCCCCACGCTCTTCAGGTGCTTGGCGACGCGGTCCGCCGTGCCGGGCTCGCAGAGCTTCAGGCGCTCGGAGAAGCGGAAGGCCTGCACCATGCCGATCGACACGCCCTCGCCATGCAGCAGGCGCTGCGAATAGCCGGTGGCGGATTCGAGCGCGTGGCCGAAGGTGTGGCCGAGGTTCAAGAGCGCCCGCACGCCCGTCTCGTGTTCATCCTCGGCGACGATCTGGGCCTTGGCCTCGCAGGACTTGCGGATGGCATGGATGCGCGCCTGGGAATCGCCGCGCATGATGGCGGGGGCGGAGCCTTCCAGCCACTCGAAGAAGCCGGCGTCGCCAAGGAGGCCGTATTTCGCAACCTCGGCATAGCCTGCGGCGAGTTCGCGCTTGGGCAACGTATCGAGCAGCGAGATGTCGGTGATGACGGCGAGCGGCTGGTGGAAGGCGCCGATCAGGTTCTTGCCATGGGCCGAATTGATGCCGGTCTTGCCGCCGACGGAGGAGTCCACCTGCGACAGCAGCGTCGTGGGGATCTGGATGAAGTCCACGCCGCGCCGGAGGATCGCTGCTGCAAAACCCGCGAGGTCGCCGATGACGCCGCCGCCGAAGGCGATGATGCGGTCGCGACGCTCGATGCCGGCGGCCAGCAGCTTGTCGCAGAGTTCGGCGAGGTGCTGGTAGCTCTTGGTCTTCTCGCCCGGCGGCATGACGATGGCGGTGGAGCGGATGCCCTTCGCGGCCAGTGCTCGCTCCAATGTGGCAAGATGCGCGGCGGCGACGTTCTCATCGGTCACGATGGCGGTCAGCGGGCGCTTCAGGAAGGGTGCGACCACTTCGCCGGCGCGGGCCAGCAGGCCCTCGCCGATGTGGATGTCATAGCTGCGGTCGCCCAGTGACACGGGCACGGTCTCGCGCCGTTCGGCGGCATTGATGTCAGTCATCTGTCGTCTTCTTCTTGTCCCATCCGCCCCACTGCGCCAGGGCACGAACCACGTCATTCACCATCTGCCCATGCTGCACGTCGCGGCTTTCGACGGTCACGTCAGCCAGGGCATAGACCGGGTAGCGCTTGTCGATCAGGCCACGCATCACCGCCTCCGGGTCCTCTGCCTGAAGCAGGGGCCGGTCCTGGCGCTTCATCACCCGCTTCATCAGGATCGGCAGCGAGGCCTTGAGCCACACGGCGATGCCCTTCTCCTGGATGCGCTGGCGCGTCTCGTCGTTCATGTAGGCGCCGCCGCCGGTGGCCAGCACCTGGGCGCCGTTGCCGATGAGGCGCTGGATGACGCGGCGTTCGCCCTCGCGGAAGTACGGCTCGCCATGGTCGGCGAAGATTTCCTTGATGGTCTTGCCCGCCGCCGCCTCGATCTCATGGTCGGCGTCGACGAAGGGAACGCCCAGCTTATCGGCCAGCCTGCGCCCGACGCTCGTCTTGCCGGCGCCCATCAGCCCGACGAGCACGATGGGGCGTTGCCCCAGCCGCTGCCGGACCAATTCGGCCTCCTTTGCAATCGAACGGCGTGCCATCCGGTCTCCTCAACTTCATGCGCGTTTCTATCGTGCAAGGTGTTCCGCCGCAAAGCCTTTCCGAAGCAGGGGCGAACCGCTACACTGCCCGTCTGTGGTGGTGATCGATGCCCGATACGGTGAAGTTCGTTCTGGTTTTGGCGTTTCTCGGCGGGGCGGTCTATGGCAGCGCCTGGGCGCTGTCGCACTTCCCGCCGGAACAGACGGAAATCGTCAAGCCGCTGCCGAGCGAGAAGCTGCGTGCCAAGTAGCGTCTCGCAGCGCCTGATCGACCGCTTCCTCGAGATGATGGCAGCCGAGCGCGGCGCTTCGCTGAACACGCTCGCCGCCTATCGCCGCGACCTCGAAGCCTATGCCGAAACCGTCGGCGAGCTGAAGGGCGCAGGCCCGGACGACATCCGCCGGCACCTTGCAGCCCTCGAGGCCCTGGGGCTCGCCCGCTCCTCCGCGGCGCGCAAGCTCTCCGCCATCCGCCAGTTCCACCGCTTCCTGCATGGCGATGGCCTGGCGAAGGACAATCCGGCCACCGCCATCGACAGTCCGCGCGCCGCAAGGCCGCTGCCCAGGATGATCTCGCAGGACGACGTCAATGCGCTGGCCGAGGCAGCCCGGGCGCGGGTCGCGGCGGCGAAGGGCGGGCAGCTGACCAAGGCCCTGCGGCTGCAGTGCCTGATCGAACTGCTCTACGCCACGGGATTGCGGGTGTCCGAACTCGTCGGCCTCACCGCCCAGGCCGCCAGTGCGGAGAAGGATTTCATCCTGGTCAAGGGCAAGGGCGGGCGGGAACGCCTCGTGCCGGTGTCGCAGACCGCCCGTGCCACACTGAACGATTATCTCGCGGCCCTGCGAAAATCGGGCCGGGCGGGGTCCAGATGGCTGTTCCCGTCATCCGGCGCCGCCGGGCACCTGACCCGGCAGCATTTCGCGCTGGAACTGAAGATGCTCGGCCGGGAGGCCGGCCTCGATACCGCAAAGCTCTCGCCCCATGTCCTGCGCCACGGCTTCGCAAGCCACCTGCTGGAAGGCGGCGCCGACCTGCGCGCCGTGCAGCAAATGCTTGGACATGCTGACATTTCCACAACCCAGATCTATACCCACATTCAGGCCGAGCGCCTACGTGAGGTGGTGGAAACCCACCATCCCCTTGCCAAGAAAAGTTGACTTCCGGACGCCGCGCGGCCAGTTTCCGCGCCAACCCTGACCCGTTTCGAGGCCCGATGCCCACCTACCTTGATTTCGAAGCCCCGCTCGCCGAACTGGAGGGCAAGATCGCGGAACTCCGCGCCCTTGCCACCGGCGACAAGACCGTCTCGATCTCCGAGGAGGTGAAAGGGCTGGAGAAGAAGGCGGCGAAGCAGCTGACCGACCTCTATGCCAATCTCGAACCCTGGCAGAAGGCCCAGGTGGCCCGCCACCCCGAGCGCCCGCATGCGGTGGACTACATCGGCCAGCTCATCACCGAATTCACCCCGATGGCGGGCGACCGCAAGTTCGCCGAGGATTTCGCCGTGGTCGGCGGCCTCGGCCGTTTCCGTGGCCAGCCGGTCATGGTGCTGGGCCAGGAAAAGGGCAACGACACCGCCTCGCGCCTCAAGCGCAACTTCGGCATGGCGCGGCCCGAGGGCTACCGCAAGGCGGTGCGTCTCATGGAAACGGCAGAGCGCTTCGGCCTGCCGGTGATCTCCTTCGTCGACACTGCCGGCGCCTATCCGGGCATCGATGCCGAGGAGCGCGGCCAGGCGGAAGCCATCGCGCGGTCCACCGACTGCTGCCTGTCGCTCGGTGTTCCCACCGTTTCGGTGGTGATCGGCGAGGGCGGCTCGGGCGGCGCCATCGCCATTGCCACGGCAAATGTCGTGATGATGCTCGAACATTCCATCTACAGCGTGATCTCGCCGGAAGGTGCGGCCTCGATCCTGTGGCGCGACGCGGCCCGCGCCAAGGATGCAGCGGCGGCGATGAAGATCACCGCGCAGGACCTGAAGAAGCTCGGCGTCATCGACGAGATCATCCCCGAGCCCAAGGGTGGCGCCCACCGCGCCGCCGGCGATGCGATCAATGCCACCGGTGAAGCGATCGAACGCGCCCTCAAGAGCCTCAGCGGCGTTTCACCCGATGTCCTGCGCACCCAGCGGCGCGAGAAGTTCCTCGGCATCGGCCGCAATCTCTGACCGCCGCGGCTCTGCCCGCATCCTGCCGCAAATCGCCGTCACACAGGGCGGGCAACGAACAGGGACGGACATGAACCGCCGCGAACTTCTTCTCACCGGCCTGGCCGGCACCTCGCTCATGGGCCTGCCCCGCCTGGCCCACGCCGAGCCCGAGCCGACGTTGCTCACCGTGTCGAAGCGCGTGCTCGAGGTGAAGGGCAAGGCCGCAACCGTCTTCGGCATCACGGGTCCCGGTGGCAAGCCCGGCCTCTCCCTGATGTATGGCGAGCATTTCCGGGTGCGCGTCCGGAACGACACCGACACCGATACCATCGTGCACTGGCACGGCCTTACCCCCCCCTTCGGGCAGGATGGCGTGGCCATGTACGGCCAGCCCGCGATCCCGCCCGGTGGCACGAAGGACTACGACTTCGCCAATACCCGGGCCGGCACGCACTGGATGCACTCGCACCTCGGCCTGCAGGAACAGCAGCTGCTCGCCGCACCGCTGATCGTCAACGAGGTGAAACAGCCGGTGTTCGACGACCAGGAACATGTGGTGATGCTGCATGACTTCACCTTCCGCAATCCGCAGGAAATTCTTGCCGAGCTTCAGGGCGGCGGCGGCGCTCATGCCGGCCACATGATGCCGGGCATGGGCCAACCCGGCAGCGCCGATGCAGCGGCGGCGGGCAGCATGGACGCCATGATGTCCGGCATGGGCAAGCTGAACGACATCGTGTTCGACGCCTATCTCGCCAATGACCGCACGCTGGACGACCCCGAGGTCGTCCAGGTCGACAAGGGCGCCACGCTGCGGCTGCGCATCATCAATGGTGCCGCGGCCACCAACATGTGGATCGACCTCGGCGGCTTCGAGGCCGAACTCATCGCAGTCGACGGCAACGCCATCTACCCGATGAAGGGCAGCAGCTTTCCGCTCGCCATGGCGCAGCGCGCCGATCTCCGTCTCAGGATCCCGGCCGAGGGCGGCGCCTTCCCGGTGCTGTTCCGGCCCGAAGGCCTGACCGAGCGCACCGGCATCGTCATCGCCACCAGGGGTGCTGTCATCCCGAAGCTCGCGCCCGAGGGCGAGGAGACGCCGGCCCTCGACCTCACCCAGGAGCGGCTCTATCGCGCCGTCGCCAAGCTGCCGCAGGAACCGGTCAATCGCACCGAGGTGCTGATGCTCACCGGCGGCGAGACGAATTACGTCTGGGGTCTCAATGGCGAGGCGAACCCGATGCAGCCGCTCTTCACCATGCGCCAGGGCGAACGCATCGCCGTGATGATGCACAACATGACGGGCATGGCGCATCCGATGCACCTGCACGGCCATTACTTCAAGGTCATGGCGCTCGGCAACACGGTGATCGACGGTGCGCTGCGCGACGTGGTGCTGGTGCCGCCGATGGAATCGGTCACCATCGTCTTCGACGCCGACAATCCGGGCTCATGGCCCTTCCATTGCCATCATGCCTATCATATGAACTCCGGCATGATGGGCTCGGTAGGCTACACCAGCGCGGCATAGATCCAGCGCAGCGACACCTCATCGACGGTTCCATTGCCGAAGGCCCGACAGGCAGGCTAGGCTGTGGCCGAGGCCTCGGCCCACCATCCACACATTCGAGAGGACTTCGCCAATGCCGGTGTTTCACGCTGCCAGCTCCGACATCCATTACGAGCAGACAGGCTCCGGCCCGGACGTCGTGTGGGTGGGAGGAGGCGGCACGATGGGCAAGGACTGGCATCGCTTCCAGACCCCGCATTTCGACCGCTCGTTCCGCAGCACCGTGTTCGACAACCGGGGAATCGGACAGACCGCCTGCCGGGCACCGCTGCCGTGGCCAATCGAAGCCTTCGCCAGCGACCTCGCGGAACTGGTGCGCGGAGTGTGCGGCGGGCCGGTGCGCCTCGTCGGCACGTCGCTGGGCTCCGCCATCATCCAGCAGCTGGCGATCGACAATCCCGAGCTGGTGCGCTGCGCTGTCGTCATGGGAACAGGCGCCTGGAGCACCGGCTGGGGCTGGGACTACCAGCAGGCGGAGATCGAATTCCGCACCAATGGCGGGCGGCTCGACGGCCTGATGGGCGTCACCCATTATGCCAGCATGCTCTATCCGGCGCGCGCCCTGGGCGACCGGGTGCTGTGGCCGCGGCTGAAGGCCCTGATGCTCGAATGGATGGACAGCGACGAGAACGAGAAGTCACTGGTCTCGCAGTGGGATGCCTCGCTGCGGTTCGACCAGCGCGCCGGCCTGCCGGGCGTGAAGGTGCCGGTGCATGTCATCGCCTTCGAGGAAGACGTGCAGGCGCCGCCGCAGGATGGCGAGGAACTGGCAGGGCTCATCCCGGGTGCTGAATTCCACCTGCTCAAGGGCATGGGCCATGGCTCGTGGTATGGCCACGCCCATGACGAGATCAATGCCCACATCGCAGGCATTCTTCAGCACTACCCTTGAGCCCTGGCTTGCGGATCACGGTGGCCCGTTTGCCACCGCGGCCTTCATGAAGCTGCCGGTGATCTAGGCGAACGCCCCGTGGCAGTGCTTGTAGCGCTTTCCGGAGCCGCAGGGACAGGGATCATTGCGCGAAACCTTGCCCCACGTCTTGGGGTTGTTGGGATCGATCCGCGGCTTGCTCTGGGCAAGCGTCAGGCCCTGCGAGAGCTCGTCCTCGCCGGTGACGGGGTCGATGTGATGGGCCTGCATCGTCGGCAGCTGGTCCTCGTCGGGGAGCTCGATCATCTCCGAGGGGTCGCGCATCTGGATCTCGACGCGCATCACCTGCGCGGTGACGTTCTCGCGCAGCGTGTCCACCATGCTTTCGAACAGGTTGTAGCCTTCGGTCTTGTATTCGTTGAGCGGGTCGCGCTGGCCATAGCCGCGCAGGTGGATGACCTGGCGCAGCTGCTCCACCGTGATGATGTGGTCGCGCCACAGCTGGTCCAGCGTGCGCAGCAGGAAGGTCTTCTCGACCTGCCCCATGATCTCCTGGCCGTAGCGGGTGCGCTTCTCGGCATAATGGTTGTCTGCCGCCTTGGACACGCGCTCCATGATCTCTTCCTCGGCGATGCCCTCTTCCTTGGTCCAGTCGACGACGGGGAAGTCGATGCCGACGACCTCGAGCAGGCGCTCGTGCAGTCCTGCCGCGTCCCACTGCTCGGCATAGGTGTTGGGCGGGATGTGCTTGTGGACAAGGTCCTCGATGGTGTTGTGGCGCATGTCGTCGATGGTCTCGGACACTTCCTCGCCCTTCATGATGCCGATGCGCTGGTCGAAGATCACCTTGCGCTGGTCGTTCATCACGTTGTCGAACTTGAGGAGGTTCTTGCGGATGTCGAAGTTCCGCGCCTCGACCTTCTGCTGCGCCTTTTCCAGCGCCTTGTTGATCCACGGGTGGACGATGGCCTCGCCCTCCTTGAGACCCGACATGGTCAGCATGGAATTGAGACGCTCGGAGCCGAAGATGCGCATCAGGTCATCCTCGAGCGAGAGATAGAACAGCGAGCGGCCGGGGTCGCCCTGGCGGCCGGAGCGGCCGCGCAGCTGGTTGTCGATGCGGCGGCTCTCGTGGCGCTCGGTGCCGATGACGAACAATCCGCCGGCCT
>Ga0209023_10007306_pt1 | contig 11373 bp, 9 predicted proteins | sample LakOneMetagenome_FD_187468 | JGI IMG/M metagenome (GOLD analysis project Ga0209023, IMG submission 187468) | Freshwater and sediment microbial communities from Lake Erie, Canada (SPAdes) (version 2) | ecosystem: Environmental > Aquatic > Freshwater > Lentic | place: Lake Erie, Canada | collected...
CCAGCACGTCCATCAGATCAGTCGATCGCGGCGGCGGCGTCAGCCCCAGCCGGCGCGCCGTTAACGAGGCATGCGCCACCATCACCGGCCCGGTGCTGAAGAACCCCTCGGCCGCCCCGCGCCCGATCTTCCTGGCCCCCGCCTCGTCGCACACCGCACCTGCGCCCGGCGGCGTGGCGAGCGCCGGCGGCAAGTTCGCCCACGGCTGGGCGCCAGTCAGGCGGGTTTCGGAAAGGACGGATTCGTCGGACACGTCCGATAGATAGCGAGCCTGGGGCTGAAACGGAACGGGAACATGCTATATCCCGTCCGTGACGACCGCCGCCGCTCCCGCAACGCTTCCGCCCCTGTTCGCCGACTGGTTCGCGTCGCGCGGCTGGTCGCCCCGGCGGCATCAGCTGGAGATGGTCGCGGCGGGGGAGGCCGGCCACCACGCCCTGCTGGTCGCGCCCACCGGCGGGGGCAAGACGCTGGCGGGCTTTCTGCCCAGCCTGATCGACCTGGCCGAGCGCGGACCGAAGCCAACGACCGGGCCGGGGTCGGGGGTGCATACGCTTTATCTGTCGCCGCTGAAGGCGCTGACGACGGACGTCGAGCGCAATCTGATGACCCCGATCCGCGAGATCGGGCTGAACATCCACGTCGAGACGCGCACCGGCGACACCAAACAGTCCAAACGCCAGCGACAGCGCGACTTCCCGCCCGACATCCTGCTGACCACGCCCGAGCAGCTGGCCCTGTTCTGCGCCTGGGAAGGTGCCCGGTCCTATTTCGCAGATCTGAAATGCGTCGTTCTGGACGAGGTTCATGCGATCTGGAGCGGCAAGCGCGGAGACCTGTTGTCACTCGGGCTGGGCCGGTTGCAGAGCTTCGCTCCCGATATGCGCCGGGTGGGGCTGAGCGCGACCATCGAAGATCCCGATCTGATCCGGGGATGGCTCAGTCCCTCGCCCCGAGTGAAGGACGTGACGCTCGTCCGCGGCGACCCCGGCGCGCCCGCCGTCATCGAAGTCCTGATCTCCGAGGGCAAGGTGCCGTGGGCGGGCCATACGGGCCAGCACGCCATCCCGGAGGTCTATGCCGCCATCCAGCGTTCGACCCTGGCGCTGATCTTCGTCAACACCCGTTGGCAGTCGGAGTTCGTGTTCCAGCAGCTGTGGGCCATCAACGACGAGAACCTGCCCATCGGCCTGCACCACGGCTCGCTGGCCGCCGAGCAGCGGCGCAAGATCGAGGCGGCCATGGCGCGCGGCGACCTCAGGGCCGTGGTCTGCACCTCGACGCTGGATCTGGGCATCGACTGGGGCGACGTGGATTTGGTCATCCAGATGGCGGCGCCCAAGGGCTCCAGCCGCCTGGTCCAGCGCATCGGCCGCGCCAATCACCGGCTGGACGAACCGTCGCGCGCGCTTCTGGTGCCCGCCAGCCGGTTCGAGATGCTGGAGTGCCAGGCGGCGCGCGAGGCTGTCGCCGACAATGCCTTCGACTGGGAGCCGGTCCATATCGGCACGCTCGACACCCTGGCCCAGCACGTAATGGGCGTCGCCTGTTCCGGCCCGTTCGACTTGCAGGTCCTGTATGACGAGATCACCGGCTGCGGCCCCTATCGCGCCCTGACGTGGGAGCAGTTCGAGGAGGTGGTCGATTTCGTCGCCACCGGCGGCTATGCGCTGCGCACCTACGACCGGTTCGCCCGGATCGTGCGCACGCCGGATGGCCGCTGGAAGGTCCGCAACCAGCACATCGCCCAGCGGCACCGCATGAACGTCGGCGCCATCGTCTCGGCAGGAACGCTGAACGTTCGCGTCGCCAGCCGTCGCGGCGGCGCCTCGCGCCAGCTGATCGGCGGCCGCAAGGTGGGCGAGGCCGAGGAGTGGTATTTCGAACAGCTGACACCCGGCGACACCTTCCAGTTCGCCGGCCAGACCTGGGCGTTTCAGGGCATCACCGGGACCGACGCCCTGGTCACCCACGCCAATGACAGCGACCCCAAGATTCCGTCATGGGGCGGATCGAAGTTCCCGCTGTCGACCTCGCTGGCCGATCGGGTGCGCACCATGATCCACGACCGCGACCACTGGCGCGTCCTGCCGCCCGACGTGCAGGAGTGGCTGGAGTTGCAGGAAACCCGCTCGGTCATTCCCGACGCCGAATCCATGCTGGTCGAAACCTTCCCGCGCGGCAGCCGGCATTTCCTTGTGGCCTATCCGTTCGAGGGCAATCTGGCCCACACCACCCTGTGCATGCTGCTGACCCGGCGGCTGGACCGGATGGGCGTCGGGCCGCTGGGCTTTGTCGTCACCGACTATTCGCTGGCGATCTGGTCGATCAAGCCGATGGACACGATCGATCTGGACGCCCTGTTCCAGCCGGACATGCTGGGCGATGATCTGGAAGCCTGGCTGGAGGAAAGCTTCATGATGAAGCGGTCCTTCCGCAATTGCGCCCTGATCTCGGGCTTGATCGAACGCCGCCAGCCCGGCGCCGAAAAGACCGGCCGGCAGGTGACCTTCTCCACCGACCTGATCTACGACGTGCTGCGCCGCCACCAACCCGACCATCTGCTGCTGAAGACCGCCCGCGCCGACGCCGCATCCGGCCTGCTGGACGTGGCGCGCCTGGGCCAGATGCTGGCGCGTATCGAGGGACGCATCCGCCACCAACCCCTGAACCGCGCCTCGCCCTTCTGCGTGCCCGTTCTGGTCCAGATCGGACGCGAGCGGGTCAGCGGAGACGCCGCCGAAATGATCTTGGACGAAAGCGCCGACCTGCTGATCGCCGAGGTCATGGACGACGCCGAGCCAGAAGCCGCCGCATGAACGCCGCCCTGCGCCAAACCTTGTCCCCGGCCCGAAAGATCTGCGGTTCGCTGAGCGTACGGATCGCGGGCGAGGCCTGCGTATTGCGCTGTTCCGGAGCGATGTGGGTGCCGGCCCACGGCGCCCTGATCGTCGCGGACCTGCATCTGGAAAAGGGGTCAGCCTTCGCCGTGCGCGGCCAGCTTCTGCCGCCCTATGACAGCCGCGCCACGCTGGACAGGCTGGAAGCCGAGATTGTCGAACTGAACCCGTCCATGGTCGTGCTGCTGGGCGACAGCTTCCATGACACCAAGGCCATTCCCCGCATGGCGGCCGACGACCGGGCGCGGCTGGACCGTCTGGCGGCGGGGCGCGGCTGGCTGTGGCTGGAGGGCAATCACGACCGCGAGGCGCTCGCTCGCGATGCGGACACGGCGTCCCGCTTGCCCGGCCGGATCGTCGGCGATATGGCCTTGGGCGCGTTGCGCCTGACCCACGAGCCGGAGGCTCTGACCGCCGACGACGACCGGCATGGCGAGGTCGCAGGCCACCTTCACCCCGCCGCCAAGGTCGCCGCCTATGGGCGCGGCGTGCGCCGTCCTTGCTTCGTCACCGACGGATCGCGCATCGTCCTGCCCGCCTTCGGCGCCTTCACCGGCGGGCTGAACGTTCTCGATCCCGCCATCGCCGACCTTTTCGCCACCCCGCCGCTGGCCGCCGCCCTGGGACGAGACCGTGTCCACGCCCTGGATTGGGCGATCCTGCGATAGTCTGTTCGTAAAGCGTTCAGCACGTCGCTTCACCGCATCTTGGCGGAAGGCGATGCAGGATGACGGCGGATCAAGGTCACGGACACCCGCCTCATGCTCACGCCCCGCCGCATCGTCATGGCCGCCCGCCTCGGCTTCGCCCTGGCGGCTTTGGGCATGGCCGTCTTGATGCTGGGACCGTTCCAGGGTCTGGAACAGGTCTTCGGCCTGAACGACAAGGCCGCCCACGTCATCGCCTTCTATGGCTTGGCCAGCGGCCTGTTCCTGATCGCGCCGAACCAGCGCCGCGACGACCTGGCGCTGTATGTCATCGCCGCCGCTTTCGGGGCCGAACTGCTTCAGGCCCTGACCGGCCGCAGCGTCTCCGTCATCGATTTCCTGGCGGGCGCGGCCGGCGTCGCCGCCGCCTGGGCGCCCGGCCGGATCGAACAGTTGCGCCAAGCCTTCCGCCGCTATCCGGACATGACTCTGGCCGAGATCGACCGTCTGGATCGCCGACTGCGCCGTCGCCGCGTCGAAACCAGCCGCCCGAGCGTCGCCGTCCTGCGCCCTTAAGGTTCGAGCTCTATGTCCCAATAAAGGTAGTCCAGCCAGCTCTGGTGCAGATAGTGCGGCGGGAAGCGTCGGCCGGCGTCCTGAAGCTGCCAGGCGTTGGGGCGATAGGGTTCGCGGCGGATCGGCATCATGGCCTGGCGCGGCGTTCGCCCGCCCTTGGCCAGATTGCAGGGGCTGCAGGCCGCGACGATATTGTCCCAGGTCGTGCGTCCGCCCTGTGAGCGCGGGATGACGTGGTCAAAGGTCAATTCAGCCGACTGACCGCAGTACTGACAGGCGAAGCCGTCTCGCAGGAAGACGTTGAAGCGGGTGAAGGCGGGGCTGCGGTCCTGATCCACATAGCTGCGCAGCGCAATCACGCTGGGAAGCTGCATCTCCATCGACGGGGAGCGGACGACCTTGTCATACAGGGACACCACGTCCACGCGGTCCTGATAGACCGCCTTTACCGCCTCCTCCCACGGCCACAGCGACAGCGGATAGTACGACAGCGGCCGGAAGTCGGCGTTCAACACTAACGCGGGAAAACCGGAGGGCGGTCGATGGAGAACCTGCATCAGGCCCTCCCGCGCGGACGGGGGGATTTTGAGGCGACAGAGGTGAGGACACGTCTCCTTCCCTAGTCTTGTGAGATCAGCCTACCCCTGATTCCCGCTCATCGCCATGACCAGTGTGCAGCGTTTTCGTGACGTCCTGCCTCAGACCCGGCGCGCGTGGGTCGGAAACCCCGGCAGGGTCCAGCCCCAGCGCAAGGCGGCCGCGCGCAGTAGGAAGCCCGACAGCGCCGCAACGATGGCGGCGGGCCAGACGCCGACGCCCGGCGCCCTCAAGACCATATAGACCGTCGCCGCCAGGATCGCGGCCGTGACGTTGATCTCTCGCCGCAGCAGGATCGACGGCTGACCCGCCAGGGTGTCGCGCACCACCCCGCCGAAACAGGCCGTCAACGTGCCCATGACGATGCAGATCAGGGCCGGCGCCCCGGCCGCCTCGGCCTTGGCCGCCCCCATCACGCCATAGGCCGCAAGACCCACCGCATCCAGCCACAGCAGGGCGCGGAAACGCCAGTCGCGCTGCCCCACCAGCCACAGGGCCGTCGAGGCGAAAAGGCAGACCGCCAGATAGCGCCAGTCCTGCACCCAGAAGACCGGCAGGCCGAGCAACAGGTCACGCAGCGTCCCGCCGCCCACGCCGGTGATGGCGCCGAAGAAGGCGAAGGTGACGACGTCGTGCTTCTCGCGCGCGGCGGCCAGGGCGCCGGTGGCGGCGAAAACCGCCACGCCGGCGAAATCCAGCGCGGTCAACACGGTCTGCGGATTGCGCAGCGGTTCGGTCAGAGCGGGATCGAGCGGGGTCATGCCGGCGCATCCAGCGCGATCTCGCCGCGCTTCACGCCCGTGTACCAGGCCCACAGCATATGGGTGGCGACCGCACGATAGGGCCGCCAGATCTCGGCGCGGGCATAGGCCCCCTTCTGATCGGGCCGCACCTCTGCGCCGTCCGCCCAACGGATCGCCTCCTGCAAGGCCACGTCGCCGCCGGGGAAGACATCCAGCCGCCCCTCGCACATCATCAGATAGGCCTCGGCCGTCCACAGGCCCACGCCCTTCAGCGCCGTCAGGGACGCGATCGCCGCCTCGTCATCCAGGTTGGCCAAATGCTCCAGATCGATCTCGCCCGCGATCTGCGCCCGCGCGATCCCCTGACCATAGGTCGCCTTCTGTCGCGACAGGCCCATGCCGCGCAGCTGCTCCAGATCGTGCGCCAGCAACAGCTCGGGCGTGATGTCGCCCATGCCTTCACGCAGCCGCGCCCAGACCGAAGCGGCCGAGGCCACCGACACCTGCTGCTCCACGATCATGCGGAACAAGCCTTCGAACCCGCCCACTCTCAACCGCCATTCCAGCGGCGGCGTCTGGGCGTCCACGCGCACGAGCGCCGGATCGGCGGCGACCAGCGCGCGATGCGCGGCGGCGATATCATCAGGCGTGGGTGCGAGCGGCATACGCCATGCTTACGGCCCGTCGCGCTTGTCGGAAAGAGCGGGGGCGCCGTTGAGGGCCGCAAACCGCTAAGGAGCGTCGTGATGTTCACGACCCGCTTCGCTCCATCGCCTACCGGCCGCCTGCACAGGGGCCACGCCTTTTCCGCCCTGACCGCCTGGACGGCGGCGAAGGCGGCGGGCGGGCGGTTCGTGCTGCGTATCGAGGATATCGATCCGACGCGATGCCGGCCGGAGTATGAGGCCGACATTCTACAGGACCTGGCCTGGCTGGGTCTGGACTGGGAAACGCCGGTCCGGCGCCAGTCCGATCATCTGGGTGACTACGCCTCCGCGATCGAGAATCTGCGGGCGCGCGGCCTGCTTTACCGGTGTTTCCGCACGCGCAAGGACATCCTGAACGCCATCGGCGACGCGCCGCACGGGGCGATGGAGGCGGCGAGGCCCGGTCCGCATTCAGCGGACGAGGAGGCGCACCTTCTGGCCTCGGGTGCTGCTTTCGCTTGGCGGCTGTCGCTGGACAGGGCGCGGGAAACTCTGGGCGAGCCGGCCTGGAACGGCCTGAGTTTCATCGAGCAAGGCGAGGGTCCGAACGGCGAAACCGGCGTCGTCACCGTCGATCCCCAGGGGGCGGGCGATGTCGTCCTGGCGCGCAAGGATACGGGCGTCGCCTATCATCTGGCCGTGACGCATGACGACGCCTTGCAGGGGATCACCCATGTGATCCGGGGCCGGGACCTGTTCGAAGCTACGCACGTGCAGCGGCTGATCCAGACCCTGATGGGCTGGCCGGCGCCGACCTATCGCCATCACCTGCTGCTGGCGGGGCCGGACGGGCGGCGTTACGCCAAGCGCGATCGCTCGATCACCCTGGCCGAGCTGAGGGCCGGCGGATTGACGGCCGAGGGCCTGCGCGCCGAGCTGGGCTTCAGCTCCGCCGGCTGAAGATGCGCGAGGCGCCATAGCCGGTCAGGGCGGCCAGCACGACGCACAGCACGCCGTACAGCCATGGCCGACGGTGGGCGAACTCATAGATGTCGCGCTCCAGCCCGACCTTTTCGACCGTCAGCGTCAGGTTCGACACCGACTGCGGCTCGCCGTCCTGAAACAGCCAGACCTCGGCGTAGTATTTTCCGGTGGGCGCGACGGTCGGCAGTTTGACCTCGGCGCGGAACAGGCCCCGGTCCACGAACTCGACCCCTTCGGAATCGGTGTCGTAGAGGGCGGCGGCTTCCTTCAGCCGGATCACCGCGCGGCGCCAGTCCAGATAGTCGTCGCCCAGACGACTGACCACCACATCGCGCACGCCGTAGCGGGTGACGGTGCGGCTTTCCTCGGGCGCGTCGATGCGCAGGTGATCGACGCCGACGCCCAGCCGGCGCAGCTGGCCGAAGTCCGCGATGTCGCTGAGCGGGCGCGTCGAGGCGGTCATGTAGAAGCCGGGCGCACCCTCGAACAGCACCGGCCGGCTGTTCAGCCAGACACCGGACGTGCGGGTCTTCTTGACCAGGCGGATCGGCGCGTCCGGCCCCCGCACCACCACCACGACGTCCGCCGGCTCTGGCGTCGGATTGAACACCGCGCCGTAGAGGACGATGGACGCGCCCCGGAAACTGCTGTCGACCCGGACCTGGGCGTCGGTCAGGGCGGCGGCGACACGCAGGTCGCCGGTCGTCGCTTCGGACCGATCGAGCGGCGGGGCCGCGACAGCGGGCGGAGGGGGAGGAAGCGCCTGCATCAGTCGGCGATCCCCGGCGCGATCATGAAGATGTCATTGGGCCGCACGAACAGATCCAGCCCCATCTGTATCCCGACCAGCAGAACGATCAGGCCTAGCGCCGCCCGCAGTTCCTCGGCGCGGAACCGCCCGGCGAAGCGCGCGCCGATCTGGGCGCCCACCACGCCGCCCAGCAGCAGGATGGTGGACAGGACGATGTCGACCGTCTGGTTGCGCCCGGCCTGAAGAATGGTGGTGATGGCGGTGGTGATGATGATCTGGAACAGGCTGGTGCCCACCACCGCGCCCGCCCGTATGCGCAGGATATAGAGCATGGCCGGCACCAGGATGAAGCCGCCGCCCACCCCCATGATGGCCGACAGGACGCCTGCGAAGACGCCCAGGCCGAACGGCGGCAAGGCGCTGATATAGAGGCCCGACTTGGGGAACTTCATCTTCAGCGGCAGACCATACAGCCACATCGGCCGCCGACGCTGCTTGTGCGGCGCAGGCAGCCCCCGGCGGCGGCGCAGGATCTCGGTCAGGCTCTCGTTCAGCATCAGAATGCCGATCGCGCCCAGGAAGACGAGATAGGACAGGGCCACGACCAGATCGGCCTGGCCCAGCAGGCGCAGGTAGCGAAACAGCTCGACCCCCGCCAGGGCGCCGGCCGCGCCGCCTGCCGCCATCACCGACCCCATCTTGAAATCGACCGAACCCGCCCCGGCATAGCGGATGACGCCCGACGTCGAGGAGGCAACCACGTGGCTGGCCTGGCTGGCGACGGCGACGGTCGGTGGGATGCCCAGGAACACCAGGATCGGCGCCATCAGGAAGCCGCCGCCGATGCCGAACAGGCCGGACACGAATCCGACCACCGCCCCCAGGATCACCAGGGTCGGCCAGTTCACCGAAACCTCGGCGATCGGCAGATAGATGTCCAAAGGACGCGCCTTCGGCTGGAGCGGACACAAGAATCGCCGTCAGGCGGGCGAGGTCGGGGACGACCGGGCGACCGATAGCCGCCCGGCGCCTAGGAATCTAGCCTGTCGCCTGGGTTTGGGCCTGAGACTGACCCTGCGACTGGGCCACGAAGGCGTCGGCGGCGGTGCGGGCCGCGCGCTGGGCCGTGGCGCTGGCCGTCGGACGCAGGCGCGTCACGGCGGCCTGGGCCTCCGCATCCCCGCCGCGCGCGGCGATCATGTACCATTTCAGCGCTTCGGTCGGATTCTTGGCCACGCCGTCGGCGCCGGTCTCATAGATGCGCGCGACATTGTACTGGCTGTCCGGCAGACCGCGCTCGGCCGCGTTCAGCAGCCAGGTCAGGGCCTCGGCCTGATTGGTCGCGCCACCGTCGCCTTCATAGAGCTGCATCCCATACAGATGCATCCCGCGCGGATCGCCGCCCTCGGCCGCGCGACGGCCCCACTGACGGCTTTGGGCCGGATCGGCGGGCACGCCATTGGCGCCGTCCAGATACAGCTGACCCAGATAGGTCTGGGCGGGGGCGTAACCCAGGTTAGCGGCGCGCTTCATGCCGTCCAAGCCAGAGTTGTCGCCGGCCTCCAGCTTGCCGATCGCCGCCTCATAGTCCGCCGCGCCGGGGCCGCCGATGTCGAAGGTCGCTTTCGGACCGGTCGGCGTCACCGCCGACGCGGCCAGCGGCATGGCGCCGTTTGTCGTCGAGCCGCCGCCGAAGCTGGGCATCTCGAAGTCCGGGGCGTCGCCGTCGGTCAGGGACAGATAGCCATATACGCCGCCGGTCAGGGCGACCGCCGTAACCGAAGCCAGAAACGCCTTCTTGACCGTCGATCCGTCCTTGGACGCCTGTCGGTCCAGCCGTTCCTGCAGCTTGGACTTGCCGCCGCGCTTCAGGCCGAAGCCTGACCGGGGCGCAGGTTCCGGTTCAGCCGGCGCGGTGATTGCAGCCCGGGCGGCGTCGATGGTGCTGCGGGTCGAGGCGGCGCGGCCGGCGGCGGCGGCGGCTTCCATGCTGGAGCGCAGCCGGCGCGGATCCACGAACTCGGTCTCGCCGCCGAAATCGTCGTCGTCCGCGTCCAGGGCGGCCGCGTCACGCTTTTCGGCCGGTGCGGTCGAGAAGCCCGGCGACGTCGCCTCCAGCGCATCCTCGACATCGGCGCCGCCGAAACCGCTGAAGGGCTGGATGATGGGTTCGACGCCGTCGGGATCGACCTGGCGCATCGGCATGTCGTCGGCCAGCGCCTCGACGGGCTCGGCCTCGGTCTGGACGACGGGCGCCGACGGGAAGGGCGCAGCGGTCGCGACTTCGGGCGTCACCGGATCGCTGGACCAGGCGTCATGGTCGGTGAAGGTCTCATCGGGGAAGGCGGCGGCGCGCCAGTCGCCTTCGATGGATGCGGACTGGATCGGCGCCTGTATGGTCGCCGAGGCGGCGCGTTCCAGCACCTGTCGCGCCGGGGTCCACGCGGGCTCATTGTCCAGCGGCTTGTCGCGGATCGGCGTCGGCGCGCGGGCGTCGATGCTTTCGCGGGCCTCGGCCAGCAGACGGGCGGTGCGCTCCTCGCTCAGACGCATCCGCTCGGCCAGTTCGCCCGAGGCGCGATCGTAGCGCTGCTCGATCTTGTCCGAGCTTTCCGACAGGCGTCGGCCGATGTCTTCGAGCGCCTGCTGCGAGCGGCGCTCGGACTGGGCGATGCGATCGCTGAGTTGGTCCGAGATGCGGGTGATCTCACCGCCCAGCTTCTCCAGCGCGATGGCGTGGCGATCGTCGCTGGCGGTCAGGCGTTGGTCGACGCGGTCGACGTGGCGGGCGAACTCCTGATCCAGACGCCCTGCGCGGCGGGCGACCTCGGTTTCAATGGTCTGGCTGACGACGTCGGCGGCGGCGCGGGCGACGGCTTCGGTGCGACCGTCGTTGTCCGTCTCGACCTTCTTGACCCGCGCATTCAGGTTGCGGGCGATGCGCAGGACCTCGCGGCCCATGGCTTCAAGACCGATGGCGCCCTTCTCTTCGGACGCCTTCAACTGATCGCCGACGGCCTGGACGGCGCGTTCGATGCGGTCGATGCGCGCGCCGGTTTCGGCGGCGTCCAGACGCTGCATCATTTCGGCGCGATTGTTGTCGATCTGACGCGACAGGCTTTCGGCCAGCTTCTCGAAACGGGCCAGGTCGCGCGCGCTTTCCGGCTCGACGCGGCTTTCGGCCGTCCGCATCCGCTGGTCCAGTGCGGCGAACGAGCGTTCCAGCGTCTTCAGGGCTTCGGTCGTGCGGTTCTGGGCCTCGTCCAGACGCGCGCTGACCTGGGCCAGCATTTCCGTGCCGACGCCGGGGCCGGCGGCCTTCTCGACCGCCTCCATCCGCTCGCGCAGATCGCTGACCCCCAGACGCTGGCGTTCCTCGATGTCGTACAGGCGCCCGGTCAGCGCGCCCAGGGAGGTCTCGATCTTGCCGAAGGCTTCCTGGGTCGACGGGCCGGTGTCGCGTTCGAAGGCGCGCAGGCGGCGATGCCCTTCGCGCAGTTCCTCGGCGATGTCGTCGATGCGGCGGGG
>Ga0209023_10007307_pt1 | contig 11373 bp, 5 predicted proteins | sample LakOneMetagenome_FD_187468 | JGI IMG/M metagenome (GOLD analysis project Ga0209023, IMG submission 187468) | Freshwater and sediment microbial communities from Lake Erie, Canada (SPAdes) (version 2) | ecosystem: Environmental > Aquatic > Freshwater > Lentic | place: Lake Erie, Canada | collected...
CATTTCGCTGCAGCCGAACGCCGGCTCGCAGGGCGAATACGCGGGCCTGCTGGTGATCCAGAAGTACCACCAGTCGCGCGGCGAAGGCCACCGCAACGTCTGCCTGATCCCATCGTCGGCGCACGGCACCAACCCGGCATCGGCCAGCATGGTCGGCATGAAGGTGGTGGTCACCGCCTGCGACGAGAACGGCAACGTCGACCTGGCCGACCTGAAGGCCAAGGCCGAGCAGTACAGCAAGGACCTGGCCTGCGTCATGGTCACCTACCCGTCGACCCACGGCGTGTTCGAGGAAGGCATCAAGGAACTGTGCGAGATCGTGCACGCGCACGGCGGCCAGGTGTACGTGGACGGCGCCAACATGAACGCGATGGTCGGCGTGGCCGCGCCGGGCGCGTTCGGCGGCGACGTCAGCCACCTGAACCTGCATAAAACCTTCTGCATCCCGCACGGCGGCGGCGGCCCGGGCGTCGGCCCGATTGGCGTCGGCGCCCACCTCGCTCCGTTCCTGCCGAACCAGCTGTCGACCGGCTACGTCCGCAACGAAGCCGGCATCGGTGCGGTGAGCGCCGCGGCCTACGGCTCGGCCTCGATCCTGCCGATCTCGTGGATGTACATCGCGATGATGGGCGCTGAAGGCCTGACCGCCGCGACCGAAGTGGCGATCCTGAACGCCAACTACATCGCGCGCCGCCTGGCCCCGCACTACCCGGTGCTGTACACCGGCCACGACGGCCTGGTCGCGCACGAGTGCATCATCGACCTGCGCCCGCTGCAGGACAAGACGGGGATTTCGAACGAAGACGTGGCCAAGCGCCTGATGGACTTCGGCTTCCACGCCCCGACCATGAGCTTCCCGGTGCCGGGCACGCTGATGATCGAGCCGACCGAGTCGGAATCGAAGGCGGAACTCGACCGCTTCATCGAGGCGATGATCACCATCCACGCCGAGATCGTGAAGGTCGAGCGCGGCGAGTACGACAAGATGGACAACCCGCTGAAAGGCGCCCCGCACACCGCCGAAGTGGTGACCGCCGACGACTGGCAACACACCTACACGCGCGAAGTGGCGGCCTTCCCGGTGGCCTCGCTGCGCAAGAAGAAGTACTGGCCGCCGGTCGGCCGTGCGGACAACGTGTACGGCGACCGCAATCTGTTCTGCGGCTGCGCACCGATCAGCGATTACGAGTGATGTGATTCCAGGTTGGTAACCGAAGCCCCGCCGCGTGCGGGGCTTTTTATTTTCCAGGGTCGAACGGCAACCGTAGGAAGGGCCGGGCCGCGCCAGCCTCAATCGTACGGTGGGCACTCCGTGCCCACGCGGTGACGTGCGTGTCCTTTTGCCTGCAGCGGCAACGGTTCGCTCCGCGGCTTAACCATCGATGCGAACGCCAGCGAGACGCTCTTGCCGCGGCCGCCGAACCGCAGCGGTTTCGATAGAACCGGTGCCAACAATGATCACCATTTCCGCGTGGGCACGGGGTGCCCACCGTACGGGATACGTCTGCGCCCCCATCCGGAGCGCCGCCTTGATAACGTCGGGTGGGCCGGGCCGCGCAAGGCACTCCGTTCCCACGCGCTTACGTGCCAATCCCTTTGCCCGCGGCGGTGACTGTTCGCTCCGCGCCCCAAGCATCCCCACGAACGCGAGCGAGTCCATCAATCCCGCCGCGAGGCCAGGTGCAGGTGCGGCCGCGGATGTCGCCTTCTCTCTGCCGCGACTTCGAGCGCCCCGTCCTGCGTCACCAGCCGCGACCAGGTCTTCACCGCACCTGGCTTGGCATCGGGCGCCGGCGCGGCCGCAGGAGCAGGCTCGCCCACCGCCACCTCGTCCAGCCTGAACGCCGCCACCGCCCGCGACAGGGTCAGGGCCTGCATCTGCAAGCTGCGCGCCGCATCGGCCGCTTCTTCCACCAGCGTCGAATTGCGCTGCGTGACCTGGTCCATCTGCACGATGGCCTGGTTCACTTCGTCCAGGCCGCTGGCCTGCTCCAGGCTGGCCGAACTGATCTGGCTGACGATGTCGCCGACCTGCTGCACCGACATCGCCAGCGTCGCCATGCTGCTGCCGGCCTGCGCGGCGCAGGCGGTGCCGCCCTCGATCTCGGCCACCGAGTGCGCCACCAGCTCGCGGATCTCGCGCGCCGCGCTGCCGACGCGCAGCGCCAGCGAACGCACCTCGCCCGCCACCAGCGCGAACTCGCGCCCGCCCTCGCCCACGCGCGCGGCCTCCAGCGCCGCGTTCAGCGCCAGCGTCCCGGTCTCCACCGCGATCGCATCGATCGTGCCGACGATTTCGTCAACCCGGCGCGCACTGCCCTTCACGGTTTCCATGGTCGTCACCAGGCGGTCGACCACGCTTTCCCCTTGCAGGGCCACGCTCGACGCCGACTCGGCCAGCCGGTTCGCGGCCTGGGCGCTGTCGGCGGTCTGGTGCACGGTGGCGGCCAGCTCCTGCATCGACGAGGCCGTGTGCTCGAGCGAATGCGCGCGGAACACGGCGCGCGTGGTGAGGTTCAGGTCGCGCAGGGCGATCTCGCGCGAGGCGCTGCCGATCGAGCGCGCCGATTCGAGGATGGTGCGCAGCGTCCCGTTCAAGTTGCGGATGCTGGCGTCGAGCGCGCGCGAGGTGTCCGCGATCTCGTCGTTCCCATATACCCGGTCTTTCACGGTCAGGTCGCCGCTGGCCAGGTCGACCGCCGCCGCGCCGATGCCGCGGATTTCCAGCAGCAGCGCGCGCCGCACCGCCATCGTGATGCGCAAGGACATCAGCACCGCCAGCAGGATCACGCAGGGCGTGGCCAGGGCCATGGCGCGGAAGTCGCTGGCCGCGCTCTCCGAGGCCTGCTGCGACAGCGCCTGTTCGTGCTCCGACAACTCGCTCAGGCGCTGGGCCACCACGGCAAAGGCGCTGTCGGCCTTGCTCATGGCGTTGGCGCCGATCGACTGGTCGTCGCGCACGATTTCGAGCACGTCGCTCACCGCCGCCGTGTAGACGCGGTAGGCGTCCTGCGCCCCGTCGACGTAGCGGCGTTCGGCGCCGCCCAGCTGGGTCATCTGGGCCAGGCGCGCCAGGCCGGCGCTGGTCTGGGCGTGCTGGCGGTCGATGCCCTGCATCAGCGGCGCGATCCGGCTTTTCGGAAAGCTGCCGGCGATCCAGGTCTGCAACTGGTAGACCTGGGCGTGGCCGCGCTGGGCCCCCGCCACCAGCTCGCTGGCGGCGCGCATGTGGGCCGCGCGCTGGTTGACGATGACTTCCAGCGAGGCGTTCTGGCGCACCATCGCGTAATAGCCGCCCGTGGACAGCAGCACCAGCAAGACCAGCACGACGGCCGGCGCCAGCAGCAGCTTGGGACCGATCTTCAGGCGGGCTAGCATGGGAAGGCGGCGCAGGTGAGGGAGGAAGGCACGGCCGGCCAGGCCGCGGCGGAAGAGAACGGAAGAATCGTCATAAGGCCCTCGATGTCGTCAACACGCAAAATTTCTTCAGCGCATTTGACCAATCTAAGTCATCCGTCCGCGCGCGCTGTTGCGCAAAATCAAGACCTTCCCGGCCATGCGCCCCGGGTGTGGCGCCATGGACAATTGCGGAAGCGCAGTTAAACTAGCGCCATGAAGAAGATTGCCGTCCACCTGGCCCGGCACCGGCGCCTGCTGGCGCTCGGCGCGCTGTCGCTGCTGCTGCACCTGCTGGCCCTGGCCTGGATCGGCGGACGGCGCGACCTCGATGCGCGCCAGGCGCCGGGCGTGGCGCTGGCGCTGCGCCTCGACCGCTCGGCGGCGACAACCCCATCCGCGCCGCCGCAGGCCGCTGCCGAACCGGCGCCAGCCACCACGCCCGCGCCCGCTGCCCGGGACAGCGTCGTGGCTGCGGACACGGGCGCCAGCCTGCCTCCGCTGCAATCCCTCGTGCCGGCGGCCCCCGAAGCCGGCCAGGCCGCGCAGCCGGCCGCCCTGCCCGGCCGCGCAGCCAGCCCGGCTCCGCCCGCGCTGGGCGACCCGCGCGGCGCCGCCGTCCGGCAAATGCCGGGCCGCTACCAGGTACGCATGCCGCCGCCGGCGCGCCTGACTTATGCCGTGACGCGCACCCGTCCCGGCCGCGCGCCGCAAGCCGGCGACGAGGCCCAGCTGGTGTGGGAAGCCGGCGCCGGCCGCTACCAGCTGCGCGTCGAGGGCGTGCTCGGCCTGCTCGAAAGCGAAGGCGGCGGCGACGACGCCGGCATTGCCCCGGTCCAGGCCAGCGAGCACCAGGACGACGGCAGCGACCGCATCACGCGCTTCGACCGCGCCGCCGGCCGCATCGCATCGAACGGCGCCGACGACCCGCTCTACCTGGGCAGCCAGGACCGCGCCTCGCTGCTGATGCAGCTGGCCGGCATGGGCATGGCCGCACCCGAGCAGATGCAGGGCGTGATCGAGGTGATGGTCGGCGGGCCGGACGGCGCGCAGGCGACGCGCTTCGAGGTGATGGGACCCGAACGCCTGGCCACCGGCGCCGGCAGCCTGGCCACGGTGCGCCTGGCCGAAGTGACGGAACCGGGCCGGCGCAGGCTCGAACTCTGGCTCGCGCCCGAGCGCAACTGGATGCCGGTGCAGCTGCGCGTGACCGAACCCGATGGCAGCGTCGCGAACCAGGTCGTGACCAGCATCGACACCACCCCCGTCGCCGGCGCCGCGGTCATGTAAGGCTCAGAAGGTCATTTCCAGTGTCGCGCGCAAGGTCGGGCTCTCCGGATAGGTCCAGCCGCGCCGCTCGATGCCGCGCACCGGGTCGATATACGCGGGCTCGAAGAAGTTGTCCTCGCCGAGCAGGTTCGAGCCCGCCAGGCGCAGCTGCAGCGTCGGGTTGAAACGCCAGGCCGCATAGGCTTCCAGGTCGGTGCGCGCATGCGTGTAGAAGCTGCGCTCCGCCGACGGATCGACGCGTCCGCCGCGCCGGTGCGCCAGGCTGGCGCCGCTCGTCAACGCGCCGCGCTTGTAGTCGAGACCCAGGTTGGCGGTGAGCGGCGTCTGCTGCTCCATGCGGTTATAGGGTCCGGGCACCGAGTCCACGCGCGACCAGTTGCGGCTGACACTGGCGCGCAACTCAAGCGCCGGCGCGTCCTCCATCACGGCCGACAAAGGGAACTTCGCTTCCAGCTGCAGCGAACGCAGCGCGGCGCGGTCCTCGTTGGCCGGAGTGAAGATCCAGCGCAGGCCGTCGAAGTAGATGCGGTTGCTGGTGTAGTTGTCGATGCGGCGCAGCGAGGCGCTGGCCGAGAGCATCGCGCCTTCCGCCCAGTGGCGCTCCCAACCCGCGTCGATGCCCCAGGCCAGCTCCGGCTTCAGGTGCGGGTTGCCCCGGTAGTCGGCCTCGGTGGCGCTGTTGTTTTCCCATGCATAGCGGCGCGGCACCAGGCTGTACAGGTCCGGCGCCTTGTAGGTGCGGCTCAGCGCAAGACGCAGCTGGTCGCCCTTTTCACCGGGCAGCTTCCACAGCGTCTGCAGCACCGGGCTGAAGACGCTCGAACGCACCCGGGCGGGTTCGAAGGTGTTGCCGCTGACGCGCGTGCGCACGCCTTCCCAGCGCGCGCCGAGATACAGCGAGAGTTGCGGGTTGACGGTCCACTCGTCCTGGGCGTAGACGGCGGCGCGCGCGACACGTGCGTCGAAGGTCTCGCGCGGCGGCTGGCCGGGCGGCAGCACGCGGACCGCATCCTGCTCGGCGCGCAGGTCCTCGCTGGCGTTGAACCGCGCATCCCAGCCGAACGCCAGCACGTGGCCGCCATCGAAGGCGCGCGTGACTTTGCCGGTGCTGCTGGCGCCGCGCGCGTCGGTCTCGGTGCGCACGCTGCCCTCGGTCTCGGGACGCCCGAGGCCATCGACGCCGCTGCGCTCTACCCTCGTATCCTGCCAGCTGCGCTCGACGCCGAGCTTGGTCTCCAGCTTCGCGCCCGACGCCAGTGTGCCGCTCCAGCGCAGGTTCGACGACAGCATGCGGTCGTCGAAGGCGCCGAGGGTACGCAGGTCGGGCGTCGGCGGCGGCGCGCCGGCGCTGGTGGTCGTCAGCGCATGAGCGTGGTTGCGAAAGCTGCTGCCGTTGGCCAGGGTCTCCCACTCCACCGAATCGCCGTCGTCCAGCGTCCAGCTGAAGCGCGGGCCCAGGTTCAGGCGGTTCATGCGGCCACGCTCGGCGATCACGGTGCTGCGGCGCATGTCGACGATGCCGTCCGGCCGGGTATTGGTCTGGTAGCTGCGCGATGCGCGCGCGAGGGCGTCGTGGTTGCCGCCCGCCGACAGCGACCACGAGGCACGCTCGCCACGCTCGGCCAGGTCGGTGCTGAAGGTCGGCCCGCGGAACTCGTTCGAATGCATGTAGCCGAGCTTGGCCTCGCGTTCGCTGCGGCGCAGCTTCTTGCGGGTCACGATGTTGATGGTGCCGGCCACCGACTCGGTCGAGAACTCGGCGCTGGCCGCGCGCAGCACCTCGATGCGCTCGATCGTCTCGGGCGACAGGCTGTCCAGCGTGAAGCCCGCCGGCGTGCGCTCGCCGTCCAGCAGGATCTGGGTATAGCCGCCGGCCAGCCCGCGCATGCGCACTTCCTGCTTGCCGTTCGCGCCGACCGTCACCGTCACGCCGGGTATGCGCCTGAGCACGTCGTGCACACCCGTGTCGCCGTAGCGTTCGATCTCCTCGCGCCGCACCACGATGCGGCTGGCCGTGTCGTCGCGGCGCGGGTCGTAGCTGGCGGCCGTGCCCTTCACCTCCACCTTCTGCACCGCTTCCTCGGGAACGGTTTGCTGGGCCAGTGCCGGTGCAGACAGCCCGGCGGCAGCGATCAACAGGTAACGGGGGTGCGGCAGGCGCATGCGCGATTCTCCAGTCGTTATTCATCTTGTTGGAATAACTATATGCCGGAAAGTAGCAACATGTAAAAACATATCGGAACTATTTATTGCTATTCGCTAGCAATGCTTTCGGCAACCAGATGGCAATCACGTAAAAGAAAAGGCGCTGTCACCGTTAGCTATGGATGAGCAGTGAACTGTTGAGTTCATTCATGGTCCAACCCGTCTCGCCATCGATACGGGTCGACCATGAAAGCACCGCGCTTCACGAAGTGGTTTGCAGCCTTGCCCGCACTGAATCAGCCTCAGCGGCTGCGCGTCCTCGATGCCTTGCGTCCGGCTGCCGGGCTGGACCAAGTGCTGGCGCTGATCGCACAATGCCGGTCGGCCGGGCGTTGCTGCCCGCATTGCCAGTGCGAACGCTGGCACCGGCACGGCCACGCCAACGATCTGCAGCGCTACCGCTGCTTCTCGTGCCGGCGCACCTTCAACGACTTGACCGGGACCCCGCTGGCGCGCCTGCGCCTGCGCGGGAAATGGCTCGCTTATCTCGATGCGTTGCTTGCGTCGCGTCCGGTGCGCGCGGCGGCCGGCGACGTCAACGTGCACCGTAACACCGCCTTCCGCTGGCGCCATCGCTTCCTGGATCGGGTGAAAGAGGACCGGCCAGGATGCCTGAACGGTATCGCCGAGGCCGACGAAATGTTCATCCTGGAATCGCAAAAAGGGTCGCGCAAGCTCGACCGGCCGGCACGCAAGCGAGGCGGCGTCGCGAGCAGGCGCGGCATCTCACGCGAGCTCGACTGCATCCTCGTGGCGCGCGACCGCAACAAGCAGACCATCGATGCCATCACCGGCCGCGGCCCCGTCAGCAAAATCCAGCTGGAGCGCCACTTGCTGCCGTTTTTGGACCGGGACGTGCTGCTCGTGACAGACGCGAACGCGGCCTACCGTGCATTCGCCCGCGCCCACGGCATCGCGCACCAGGCCGTGAATGTCAGCGCCGGCAAGCGTGTCCGCCAGAGCCCCAACGGCGCCATCCACGTACAGAACGTGAACGCCTATCATCAGCGTCTACGCAAGTGGCTAGCGCCCTTCCATGGTGTCGCGTCACGCTGGCTGCCGAACTACCTGGGCTGGCGCCGGATGCTCGATGGCGGAAAGATCACTTCTGCCGATCAATTGTTTCAGCTCGCAATCGGGCTCATCCATAGCGAACGGTGACAGCGCCAAAGAAAAAAGCGGATGCACGACCTGACGTGCATCCGCTTCCTGTCTCCCGTCGAACGGGGTAGGTCTTATGCCAGCTTGGCCGCGTGCTCGCGCGTGGCGTGGAAGGTCAGCTTCGGCCAGCGTTCCTGGGTCAGGCGCAGGTTGACGCTCGACGTGGCCAGGAAGGCCAGGTTGCCGGCCGCGTCATACGCGACCTGGTGGCCGAGCTGGTTCTCGAAGTCGGCCAGCGCCTTCTTGTCGTCCGACGACACCCAGCGCGCGCTGCTGATGCTCGACGATTCGAACACCGCATCCACGCCGTACTCGTTCAGCAGGCGGCTTGCCACCACCTCGAACTGCAGCACGCCGACCGCGCCCAGGATCAGGTCCGAGCCCAGCACCGGCTTGAAGACCTGCACCGCGCCCTCTTCGCCCAGCTGCTGCAAGCCCTTGTGCAGCTGTTTTACTTTCAAGGGATTGCGGATGCGCACGGTGCGGAACAAGTCAGGTGCGAAGTACGGGATGCCGGTAAACGTCAGCAGCTCGCCTTCCGAGAAGCTGTCGCCGATCTGCATGTTGCCGTGGTTCGGCAAGCCGATGATGTCGCCCGCATAGGCTTCCTCGACCTGCTCGCGCGAGGAGGCCATGAAGGTCACCACCGACGACAGCTTCACCTCGCGGCCCAGCCGCAGGTGCTTGACCTTCATGCCCTTCTCGAAGCGGCCGGAGCACACGCGCAGGAAGGCGATGCGGTCGCGGTGGGCCGGGTCCATGTTGGCCTGGATCTTGAAGACGAAGCCCGAGAACTTCGGCTCGACCGGCGCCACGGCGCGCACGGTGGCGTCGCGTTCGCGCGGGCCCGGCGCCCAGTCGACCAGGGCCGACAGGATCTCGCGCACGCCGAAGTTGTTGATCGCCGAACCGAAGAACACCGGGGTCTGCACGCCGGCCAGGAAGCGCTCCAGGTCGAAGGGGTGCGAGGCGCCGTGCACCAGCTCCACTTCCATCTTCAGCTGTTCGATCTCGAGCGGGAACATCTCGGCCAGCTTCGGATTGTCGATGCCCTTGATGATCTCGAAGGCGCCGTCGGCCTTTTCTTCGCCGGCCTTGAACAGCATGATCGTGTCGTTCAGCAGGTGGTAGACGCCGCGGAAGTTCTTGCCCATGCCGATAGGCCAGGTCACCGGCGCGCACTCGATCTTCAGCACCGATTCGAGCTCGTCGAGCAGCTCCAGCGGATCGCGCGTTTCGCGGTCCAGCTTGTTCATGAAGGTGACGATCGGCGTATTGCGCATACGGCAGACGTCGAGCAGCTTGATCGTCTGCGCTTCCACGCCTTTGGCGGCGTCGATCACCATCAGGGCCGAGTCGACCGCCGTCAGCACGCGGTAGGTGTCTTCCGAGAAGTCCTGGTGGCCCGGGGTGTCGAGCAGGTTGATCACGTGGTCGCGGAACTCGAACTGCATCACCGAGGACGCGACCGAAATGCCGCGCTGCTTCTCGATGTCCATCCAGTCCGAGGTGGCGTGGCGGCCGCTCTTGCGGCCCTTGACGGTACCGGCCAGCTGGATCGCACCCGAGAACAGCAGCAGCTTCTCGGTCAGCGTGGTTTTACCCGCGTCGGGGTGGGAAATGATGCCGAAGGTGCGGCGGCGCCCTACTTCGCGCGAGATGAAGGCAGGCGTCGGCGCGGCGCCCGCAGGTGCGGCGGCGTCGGTCGCGAGGATGTCAGTTTCGTTGGACATAGTCGAGCCCCATAGGCCCATGAAGAAAACCCTCGATTTTACCGATTCCGAGGGTGTTCGTGTGAATTGAATGGGTAGCAGTACGGCTGCATCCATTCCAGCGGCGGTTGGACGCGTGGAGTCATCCAGGCTGGGGGCCTGAATGACAAAAGCCGCCACCCTACGTTTTACTCGCGGACGCGGCGCCAGCCGGCGCGCGAGGCGCCTTCCGATTCCGCCGGAGCCACGCCCGAGGTGATCGTGTTGCCGTCGGCGGTGGTGGTGATCATCTTCAGCGCACCCGACGGCAGGCGCACGATGATGAAGCCGACCGCGGCCGACGCGTTCGACAGCGTGTGGCCGGCGACGGTCACGTAATAGGTGCCGTTGTTGCCGCCGGTGCCGCCCGTTCCCCCCGTTCCGCCGGTTCCACCCGTGCCGTCCCAGGTGCCCGTGCCGCCCGATCCGTCGCCCGCCCCGCCCACCGGCGCGCCGGTGCTGGCGTTGAGCGTTTCGCCCAGCGGCGCGCCGGTGCAGACGTTCAGCTGGTAGACGTTGCTGGTGCCGCCCACCTTGCAGCTCGACGAGGAGCTCGGCAGGTTGGTCACGATGTTCAGGCCGCCCGAGACGATCTTCGGGTCCAGGTTCACGCGCTCGCCCGAATTCAGGGCGAAGTCGACATACCAGCCGTTCTGGGTCGCCAGGTCGACCGCCGTGCCGCTGATCGAATACGCGGTGCTGGTGCCGTTGATCTTCGCCAGGGTCTTCTTCGCCATCTTGGTGGTGCCGCGCCAGTCGGCCGCCGGGATCGACGTGCCGGCGTCCTTCAGCACGTAGGCGCTCTGCACCGCGGTGTTGGCGATGTCGACCTCGTCGAGCAGGCGCCCGGTGCCGAAGGCGACCACGCGCGTGATGCCGCTCTGGCCGTCCGCCGCCGTGCCGTCGACCAGGCAGGTGGTCACGTCCGGACGTGTCGTCACCGGCTGGTTGCCGCCGGAACTGCCCAGCAGCAGCACCGTCGGGTCGCCCTGGGCGGTGAAGTCGTAGCGCCACATCGAACCGTCGTTGTCGCCGCCGTAGACGAAGGTGATCCGCGGATCGGTGTTCGGGTTGTTGCTGATCGCCGTGATGCGGGCAAAGCCCGACGGGTTGGCCACGTAGTCGCGCGACGCGGCCGTGACCGGGGTGGCTTTCTTGGACAGTACGCGGCCGGTGGCGATGTCGACCACGTACAGGTAGCCGCGGCCGTCGCCAGTGGCGATGCCGTCGGTGCCCGGGATGTTGTTGTAGCCCGAGGTCAGGAACACGGCCCAGTACTCGACGCCGCGTGCATCCTTGAAGGTGCCGAACTGCGGATTGCCGAAGGACAGGCCGATGTCCTGGTCGTAGTTGACGCCGCTGCACACGGCCGTGTCGGCGCACAGTTCCCACAGGGCCTTGGGCGCGTCGGGGTCGGTGACGTCGAGCGCGTAGTAGCCGCGCCCGCCCGCGTTCAGGCCGGCCACCAGCACGCTGCGCCATTCGCCGTTGATCTTCACGTCGGCCACCTCGGGCGAACCGTCGGTGGTGAACTGGTGGTTGGTGCCGTAGGTCGTGCTGGCCTGCAGGT
>Ga0209023_10007308_pt1 | contig 11371 bp, 9 predicted proteins | sample LakOneMetagenome_FD_187468 | JGI IMG/M metagenome (GOLD analysis project Ga0209023, IMG submission 187468) | Freshwater and sediment microbial communities from Lake Erie, Canada (SPAdes) (version 2) | ecosystem: Environmental > Aquatic > Freshwater > Lentic | place: Lake Erie, Canada | collected...
CTACCACCGCCGCCGACGCCAAGCCCGCCTCGGCCGGTTGACCCCCATCGAATACGAGATGATCATGACCCCTCAGACGGCAACCGCCGCCTGACTACCCACTGTCCCCTCTACGCGCGGCAGTCCCAAGGTCTCGTTCCGCACCTTCTACACGCGTCGGTTCCGCCGGATCCTCCCAGCGCTGGCGCTGCTCACCTCGTTCGTGGCGCTGGCCTCGATCTTCCTGTTGAGCCCGTTGGGCCCGCAGCGCTCCACCGCCCGCACCGGCATCGCCGCCTCGCTCTTCGGCGCCAACATCGAGCTGGCTCGGGTGCCTGGCGGCGGGTATTTCGACCTGGACATCCAGGCCAACGCCATGTTGCACACCTGGTCGCTTTCGGTGGAGGAGCAGTTCTACCTGGTCTTCCCGGCGTTCCTCGCCCTGAGCTGGTACCTGGCCTCGCGGCTCGCACCTCGTCGTCCGACGCGGAGCGTGACTGCCGTCTTCGTCCTGCTGGGGAGCGGCGTCTCGTTCGCGCTCTCGATGCTGCTGACCTACCACCCGAGCTACCGGCTGGGCACCAACTTCGCCTTCTACTCGGCGGCCTCACGGGCCTGGGAGTTCGGGGCAGGGGTGCTCCTGGCGTTCACCCTCCCGCTGTTGACGCGGGTCGCGCCGCGGGTGGGCATGGCGCTGGGCGTCGTCGGGCTCGTCCTGGTTGGGATCGGCGCGTTCACCCTCAGCGACGTCAGCCAGTTCCCCGGTGCGGCCGCGCTGCTGCCGGTGGTCGGCGCCGCGCTGTTGATCGTCGGTGGCACGGCATCGGCCGGCGGCCTCACCCGCGTGTTCGTCAGTCGTCCGCTCGTGTGGCTGGGCGATGTGTCCTACGGCTGGTACCTCTGGCACTGGCCGTTGATCGTCTTCACCGCAGCCATGTGGCCAGGGCGCCCGTGGGCCCTGGTCGTCGCCGCGGCGTTCGCCCTGGTGCCGACGTCGCTGTCGTATCGGTTCCTGGAGAACCCGCTGAGGTTCAACGACCGGATCGTGGGACGGCGGGTGGTGGCTCTGGTCGCGGTGTGCATAGCGGTCCCGATCGCATGCTGCCTCGTCCTGCTTGCCGTCGGTCGGGCCGAGCTGCGCTCGTCGGCGATCCATCGCTTCGATCAGGCCATGGCCTTCCACGCAGACCGCCAGCGAGGGTGCGACGTCCCAGAGTCCCTGGCAGAGGGGCGCGATCCGGCATGCACGTGGAAGGTTCCCGCCGCCAAGGGCCACGTCTACCTGGTGGGCGACTCCAACGCCGGGCAGTTCACCGAGCCCGTCGCCGCGGCCGCGAACCGCCGAGGGTTCGACTTCACCGTGGCCACCTCCGCTGGCTGCCCGTTCGTCGACCAGATCCGTCGCCCGCCCACGGGCGTGGCGCCGTTGTTCAGCGGCGAGCGATGCAACCGTGCCGTGATGGACACCGTCGACGAGCTGGTCAAGCAACACCCGAAGCTGGTGGTGATCGCGTCATCCGCCTCGGAGTACGTCAACAGATCGGACGACTTCGAGGACCCCCGCACCGGCGTGGTGGCCTCCACGCCGGCGGCCAAGGCCGCGGCGTGGCAACGGGGACTGTCGCCCATCCTGCGCAAGCTCGGCGATCACGGGATCCCGACGTTGGTGGTCCACACCATCCCTCAGCTCGCCACTCGCCTGGGCGACGACTGGAGGGCGCAGACCTGCTCGGTGGTGCGCATCGAGACGAACTCGTGCGGCGGGTCCGAACGACGGGCGTCCATCGCCAAGGAGCAGGCCCCCACCAAGGACGCCGAGCGACGGGCGGTGGCTGGCGCGCCGTTGTCGTCGTCGGTGGACCTGGCCGATCAGATCTGCAGCGCCACCACCTGCGCCACCCGACGTGACGGCCGGTGGGTCTACCGAGACTCCACCCACCTGTCCATACCCGAGTCCCGTCGGCTCACCGGTCGCTTCGAGCAGCTCATCGAGCAGCGCGCTCGCTGAGGCCGCAGCCGCCCCGTCCAGGCGGTCCACCTTGACGCCTCGACTGTTGGTGGTCAGCCTGGGACGATGACATCGATCGATGTGATGGTGCTCGACGAGGAACCGGAGGCGGGCGACGCCGGCTCCAAGACCGCGGAGCAGAAGTACGTCGCCCACGTGGAGCGGCTCAGCCGCCAGTCGGTCGAGAAGAACTTCGACCCCTACGTCGACATCGCGTGGGACAGCCCCGAGTTCGAGATCCGGGTCGACGACCCGCGCTGGGCGGCCACGGCGGCCGAGGTCTTCGGTGAGACGCCGTGGTTCCACACGCTGTCTCCCGACGTGCAGGCCCGGCTCGGGCTGTTCCGCATCGCGTCGGCCATGAAGCTCGGCCTCGAGTTCGAGAACATCCTCAAGCGCGGACTACTGGAGTACGCGTTCAAGCTGCCCAACGGCGCCCCGGAGTTCCGGTACCTCCTCCACGAGACCATCGAGGAGGCCAACCACGCCCTCATGTTCCAGGAGTTCGTCAATCGCACCGGTCTCCCGGTCCAGGGCCTGGCCTGGTGGGAGAAGGTGGGCTCTCGCCGAGTGGTGGCCCTGGCCCGTTGGTTCCCGTCGCTGTTCTTCTTGTTCGTGCTCGGTGGCGAGGACCCCATCGACTTCACCCAGCGGCGCGTCCTGCGCGAATCCGAGCCTCACCCGCTGGTGGCGCGGATCATGCGGATCCACATCACCGAAGAGGCCCGGCACCTGTCGTTCGCCCGCCACCACCTGAAGCACGAGGTCCCCAAGCTGTCCCGGGCGAAGAGGGTCCGGCTGTCGTTGATCGCCCCCATCTTGTTGGGGCAGATGGCTCGTCAGATGCTGTTGCCGCCGCGCCAGATCGTGCGCGAGTTCGAGATCCCCAAGGACGCACTGCGCCAGCTGGCCTGCTCGCCAGAGGCCCTCGACGGCGTGGCCGAGTCGTTGCACAAGGTGCGTCAGCTCTGCATCGACCTCGGTCTGGTGAACCGGTTCACCGTGCGGCTCTGGAAGGCCAACAACATCTGGGCCGAGCCCACCGCGTGAATCAGCTCGGGCGGTTGCTGGAGCGCGATTCCTCGTAGGCGACCACGCCGCGTTGGGCCGCCACTCGCACCACGCCGATCAGCACGCCGGAGGCCACGGCCCAGGCGGTGGCCTCGGCCCAGCTGGACTCGCCCTTGGCTGGATTGCCCGGCACCGAGCCTCGCGCTCTGACCCACGCCCGGGTCATCACCCTCATGGCGATGCCCGCAGCGGCGACCGAAGCCACGTTTCCGGCCATGTTCCACACCGGGTCGTTCTCTGGTTCCACGGGAGCTCCTTGAGGTCGATCCGACTCGGCCGGGGCCGGTCAGGTCGGCGGGTCAGCTGGTGATGTTGTGGACCACGGCGGTGATGTCGTGGACCAGCAGCACGCTCAGCAGGCACATGATTCCGAACACGATGCTGCAGAAGTACCAGCGCCACTTGTGGTCGATGGCGAAGAAGCGGCGGATGGTGAACACGTCGGCCACCATGGCCACGCTGCCGATGACCACGCCGATGATGGGCGCACCCCCGTGCAGGAAGCTGAGCATGGGGAGCAGGAACGGGAACACCACGTAGGTGAGGGTGCACCGGGTGGCCGAGATGAGCATCGACTTCTGGAACGCGGCGTAGGCGGTGGCCTGCGACTCGCCGGGCGCCCGCTCCTTGATGCGAAGCACCTTGCGGACCACGAGGTCGGCCTTGGAACGACGGACGCCGTTCGGCCCGTGCATGACCGGGCATCCGCCGGCGATGTCGGGTGCCAGCGCCGGGGTGGTGGACGCCGCGCCGTGGGGGACGGGGCAGTGAGCCGCGGCGGGCTCGGGCGCCACGATCGGCTCGGCGGCCGCGGCCATGGCGGCGTGCGGGAACGGGCAGCGAGCAGCCGAGGGGTCGTCGACGCCGGCAGCGGTGTCGAGCTCGGCGACCGGGGTCGGGTCCATCCCCACAGGCTACGGACCTCAGACGTCGAGCGGAAACCGCGCGTTCTGCTTGCAGCCGTACCCCGGTTTGGGGGGTCTGCTGCAAGGAGAACCGGCGCGGTGAGGGGTCCACGGGTTCTGCTTGCAGCGGTACCCCGGGTTGGGGGGTCTGCTGCAAGGAAAGCCCGTGGCGGGCTTCGCTGGCTGGGCGTGCTGTGGCGCGGGTCCTACGCTGCGCGCCGTGCTACCTCGACCCCTTCGTGCCCGCGTCCACCGCGTCGTCAACGCTGCGGTGCAATCGGGCTGGGCCCGCTTGCGCGTGGCGGGAGCGATCGCTCCGGGCACGGCGGCGGCCGAGGCGTTCGGGTCCTTCGGCGAGGGAAGCGTGGTCGGGTTCCCCACCGGCACCCTCTACGGCGAGGCTCAGATCCACATCGGCAAGGGCACCATGGTGTCCACCTGGTGCACGTTGGCCGCCGGCTACATGCCGGGGCAGGACACCGTTCCGCCCCGGGCGCTGGTCATCGGAGACCGGTGCGTGATCGGGATGCGCTCGGGGATCGTGGCCCACGAGTCCATCGAGATCGGCGACGACGTCTGGTTCGGCCAGGACATCTACGTCACCGACGCCAACCACGGGTACTCGGATCCCGACACGCCCATCGGCAAGCAGCTCGGCCGTCACGACCCGGTGAAGATCGGTGCGGGGACCTGGATCGGCCACGGTTCGGTGGTGCTGGCCGGCACCACCATCGGTCGCAACGTCGTGGTGGCGGCGGGCTCGGTCGTCCGAGGCGACATCCCGGACCATGCGGTGATCGGCGGTGTGCCGGCCAAGGTGATCCGCCGCTTCGTGCCCGGCGTCGGGTGGGAGCGCGCCGACGGCGGTCCGGGCATCACCGAGATCTCGCCCACCATCGATCCGGAGCTGTTGGCCGACGCGCTCGAGGAGCTCGGCCGAGAGGGTCAGGTCAGCTGATCCGCTCCGCAACCAGGTCCACGATGGTGCGCCCGGCGTCGATGCCACGTTGTTCGTAGGCCGTCACGGGCCGGGGCGGGCGCTCCTCGAGCGCGGGACCCAGCCGACGGTCGGTGCGCAGGCAGGCCCGCATCTGATCGGCGTAGTCGGCCCAGTCGGTGGCCAGGTGCAGGGTCCCACCCCTCGGGAGGAGGTCGGTGGCGGCGCGCACGAACGCTGGATCCACCATTCGACGGCCGACGTGTCGTCGCTTGGGCCACGGGTCGGGGAACAGCACTCGGATGTGGCGGTAGCTCCCGGGCTCGGCCTGATCGATCACGGCCAGGGCGTCGGCTTCGACGACTCGGACCGATGCCGGCCCGTCCCGGTCGAGGTCCCGGACCAGTCGCACGATGCCGGGCCGGTGGAGCTCCACCGCCACCACGTCCTGGTCGGGATGGGCCTGGGCGTAGTGCCGTGTGGCCTCGCCCGTGCCCGCTCCGATGTCGAGCAGGCGCGGTGCGCGCCGTCCGAACGCGTCGTCGAGGAGCGCCGTGGTGAGACCGTCGGCCCCGTCGAGCATCCAGCGGGGAGCCAGCTCGGCCAGCGCGGTGGCCTTGCCCGGCGACATCCGTCCCCGGCGCTGGGTGGTGCGTGCTCCGGCGCGCACACCGAACGATTCCTGACGATGCGTGGCCACGACGGTCATCTTCGTCGCTCCCCGTGCCCTTGTGCCGCAACGGCATAGGCCATATGGACTGGTTGTGCTGGTCGATTGCGAACCGATCCGGTACGATCCTTGCGTTGGGCCAGCTCACTATGAGGTGGCAGGAGACTGGGGAGAACCATGGCCACACTCATCGGGCGCCGTTCGGCACTGATGTCGTGCTGAGGCGGCAGAAGGGTCGCGAGGCGGCCCTAGTGGCGGTTTCGAAGGGCGAGGGATCCGCGGCGATCGATGATCCAGACGGCGTGTCCGGTGGAGCAGCCGATGGCGACGTCGATGCGTTCGCCACCGACTCGGGCGATGCTGCACTGCCCATCGAGGAGCTGATCCCCAACGGAAAGCTGGGCGAGATCCTGGTACGGCTTGGGTTCGTGGACCAGGTACACGTGGACGAGGCTCTGGTCGCCCAGAGCGAGGCCACTGAGCACGTCCGGCTCGGGGAGATCCTCGTCGCCGCCGAGCGGATGACCGAGGAGCAGCGCACCGAAGGGCTCGGCGAACAGTTCAACCTGAAGGTTGCTGCCGTGAGCCGAAGTTCGGTGGACCCGATGGCGGTTGCTCTGCTTCCTGAACCCCAGGCCAGAGATCTCGGCGCAGTCCCGCTCAGCATCTCGAACGGAACGGTGGCGGTGGCCATCGCCGACCCTGCCCGAGCGGGGTTGATGGCCGACCTGCAACGAATCGTGCGTCAGCCGGTGTCGCTGGTGCTCGGGACCGAGGCCGAGGTCGGTGCCGCGTTGGACCGCGCGTATCAGGCCGCCTCCATGGTGAGCGATGCCGTGCGCGTCTTCGAAGCCCGCACCGCGGGTCGTGGCGGTCCGGCCGGGAGCACCGATGAGGTCGACCCCAATGCCCCGGTGGTGCAGGTGGTGTCTCAGATCCTGGCTCAGGCCGTGCGCGACCGGGCATCAGATGTCCACATCGAACCCATGGGCGAGCGGGTGCGGGTTCGCAACCGGGTGGATGGAGCGCTCCACGAGGTGCTGTCGCTGCCCCAGTCCATGGCTCAGGCGCTGGTCAGCCGGATCAAGATCATGGCCGACATGAACATCGTGGAACGTCGTCGCCCGCAGGACGGCCAGATCGAGACCGTGATCGACGGGATCGTCCTCGATGTGCGCGTGAGCACCACGTCCACCGTCAACGGTGAGAAGACCGTGCTGCGAATCCTGGACAAGAGCCGTGCTCTGTACGACGTCGGCACCTTGGGAATGCCGCCCGAGATCGCTCAGCAGTACCGCGACATCATCAAGTCGCCGTACGGCATGGTGGTGTGCGCCGGCCCCACGGGATCGGGCAAGACCACCACCCTCTACGCCTCGCTCATGGCCATCAACAGCGATGAGATCAACGTGATGACCGTGGAGGATCCGGTGGAGTACACCTTCCCCACCATCAATCAGATCGGCATCCACGAGCAGGCTGGGGTCACCTTCGCGGCCGGGCTCCGGTCCATCCTCCGGCAAGATCCCGATGCCATCCTCGTGGGCGAGATCCGGGATGTGGAGACGGCGCGCATCGCCATCCAGGCGGCACTCACGGGCCACTTCGTGTTGTCCACCATCCACGCGACGGACTCCACGAGCGCGCTGCATCGGTTCCTCGACATGGGCATCGAGTCCTTCCTGCTCGCCTCTTCCATGCTGGCGGTGGTGGGTCAACGTCTCATTCGCCGAAACTGCACCGAATGCCTCGCGCCCTATGAGCCTCCGGTGGAGGATCTGTCGTTCTATGAACGTGCCGGTGGCAAGCCGGTGGAAACGTTCATGAAGGGTCACGGGTGCTCGGTGTGCTCCGGTACGGGGTACACGGGCCGCATCGGCGTCTACGAGCTCCTGTCGGTGACCGACGAGATGCGCGAGCTCGTGGTGCGCAACGCTCCTGTGGACGACATCCGCCGTCTGGCGATCGACCAGGGCATGGTGCCGATGCGAGATCAGGCACTGCGGCTGGTTGCAGAAGAGGTCACCACAATTGCCGAAGTGATGCGAACGATCTACATTCTTTAAGCCTTCTTTCCTCTGTGTGAGGGAAGCTACTCGGGGGAGATCCAGTGGCAACGTACAAGTACACCGCCGTCACCGCCGACGGTCAGCAGGTGAAGGCAGCCATCGAGGGCGTCAGCATCACCTCGGCAGAGAACGATCTGCTGCGCCAGGACCTGCGCGTGGTGAAGATCAAGGAGAAGCGCGGCTTCTCGAAGATCGAGCTCTCGCCCGAGCGCGTTCCGCGCCAAGAGGTCATGCACTTCTCTCGGCAGATCGCTGCGTTCGTGCGGTCAGGCATCCCGATCATCGATGCCGTGCACGTGGTCGAGGGCGGCACAGCCAACAAGCGGTTCTGCTCCATCCTCGGCGAGGTCGCCGAGCAGCTCGAGGGCGGTGTCCCGTTCTCGGAGGCGCTTGCTCCGCACGAGTCCGTGTTTCCTCCCTACTACCTCGGCATCCTTCGGTCGGCCGAGCTCACCGGCCAGCTGGACACCGTGCTGGATCAGCTCGCGATCTACATCGAACGCGACATCGAGGCCCGTCAGCGCGTGAAGTCGGCCCTCACCTACCCCGCTGTCGTCGGCGTGATGAGCATCCTCACCATGGTCATCATGGTCGCCTACGTGCTGCCGAAGTTCGTGGACTTCTTCGACGAGCTCGGTTCCCAGTTGCCGCTGCCCACGCGCATGTTGCTCGGGTTCTCCGCGCTGTTCCAGAGCTACTGGTGGGTCTTGGTGAGCTTCATCATCCTGGCTGTGGTCGGGAACATGATGATCAATCGCAACGACAACGCGAAGGTGGTCAGGAGCCGCGCCTTGATGAAGTTGCCCGTCGTCGGGGTCATCATCCAGTACTCCGCCGTCGAGCGCTTCTGCCGCATCATCGGCGCCATGATGCGGGCCGGCGTTCCGCTCCCGGAGACCATGGCGGCAGCCATCGAGTCCACCAACAACGCCCTGTTCGAGCAGCACCTGCGGGTGGCACGCGACGAGATGCTCGAAGGCGATGGCGTGGCGGGTCCGCTCGAGCGGACCGAGCTGTTCCCGAGCGCAGCCATCCAGATGATCCGAGTGGGCGAGGAGACCGGCACCTTGGATCAACAGATCGATTCCGCGGCCAACTTCTACGCCGTGGAGACGGCCTACAAGCTGAAGCGGCTGACCGACATGTTCGAGCCGGCGGTGGTCATCTTCATGGGCCTCATCGTCGGGTTCGTTGCTGTCGCGCTGATCTCTGCGATGTACGGCGTCCTGCAAGGTGTCCGGGGCCAGGAGTGATGATGCTCGCGCACCGCCGAGGCCGGGTTCCGCACCCGGTGCGCGGGTCTCGAGGAGAGACCCTGGTCGAGCTGGTTGCCACCATCGCGCTGATGGGGTTCGGCATGGTGGCCATCATCGGCTCGCTCCTCGTGTCGTCGTCCACCGCTCGGTCGAGCAAGGAGCGCACGCAGGCCAGCGTGATCTTGAACAACTGGGCCGAGCGGATCACCGCGCCGAAGCAGCCAGACGGCAGCACGAACTGGGGCGACTGTGAGGCGGTCTTCTTCGCTCCCAGCCTGTCGCAGTACCCGGGCTTCACGATCAGCTGGAAGTCCGAGTTCATGGAGGGCACGAACCCGGCGAGGACGAGTCCGGCTCCCAACTACGCCAGTCCAGTGTGGCTGGACGTCGATGGCTGCACCATCCAGGGCGGGGCCAACGTCCAGAAGGTCACGCTCTACGTCAGCACCAAGCCTGGTCGAGACCAGATCACCGACAGCCTGGTCGTCTACAAGCGAAATCCAACGTGCCCAGGAATGCCCTACACCAACCCGGGAACAGGACCATGTTGATCTCCCACATCTCAGGCCGTCGACGCCGTAGCGCGCTTGGCCCGCGTTCCTCATCGGCCGGTTTCACCCTCATCGAGCTCATCGTCGTGGTTGCGGTGTTGGCCGTTCTGCTGGTGCCCATTGCCAGCGCCTGGCGGGTCGCGTACCAGGTGATCGATCAGACCGGTGAGACACTGAACGCGAACTACAACCGCGACCTGGCCAGCTCCCGGTGGACTGCGGATGTGTCGTCGGCCGATGCCGCCGGCGTGTCCTACACCACGGCGCGGGCTTGCAAGTCCACCGATGCCAGCGCAACGCTCTTCGTGACCTACAACTCCACCACCGTGAACAGCAGCGCGGTGACCTCGGTGCGGCGCGTGAGCTATTGGATCTCTGGTCTGGGCAGGGACATGCGTTTCATCCGTGACGAGTGCCAAGGGGTGATCGGCAACATTTCGCTCACCGGAGGCCGGGAAACCGTGGTGGCCGACAAGGTCGGCGACGTCGGCTCCACCCCGGCCTACACGGTGTTCGGGCCCGACGGCGCTGGCACCAAGCCCTGCAATAAATGGCAATGCGTGGTCATCATGAATGGACGCTCATACATCGAGCTCCAAGCTCAGCGCCGACTCTACGGAGCTGGCATCCCTCTCGAGGTCGGTCGGCTCTACAGCTCCCCGTACACGCGGTCCGGCGGTGATGCCCGCTATCGGTACACGCATTGGGTGGGCGCTGCTCAAGGTAGCCCCGAGGCATTGTTCAACCAGAAGCTGTCACTTGCGCCAGGTCTTCCGCCGAAGACCACCACCGGAGGCGTCACAGATTTCAACGTGCAGTTCTGGGTTCGGCAGGCCACCACGGGCAAGACCCTGGCTGCCGATGGCACCTTCGGCTCTACCGCCGGTTGGGTCGACGGCCACTACGATGCTCCAACCGAGACGTGGTATCTAGACCTGAAGGTGGGCACGGAGAGCAGTAGCGCACTTTCTCTTGGCAGCATTGATGCGGGTGGCGAGTATCGGGTGTGGACCAAGCTCACCCAGCAAGGCGAGGACACGATCTACGGAGGTACTCCCGGTAGTACCGCGGCGGGCGAAGGCTTCCCGCTCTGGTTCGATTGGATCCCAGGCCAGGCAGTCTTCGTATCAACGACGGGCAGCGACGCCCGGTATACGTCTGGCCCGCTTATTGGAAAGCTGATCAACGGGAGCGTGAACGCTACAGGTGTTCCCGTTCCAGTGAGATCCATCGCAGCCGGCTTCGAGAAGGCCAAGGATCTCAATGCCACGGCACCTCCAGAGGTACTTGTCCAGAACGGTTCCTATGACGGCCAGATTTCTCTGAATAGTACGAATGCCGCCGATTACACCACGTTGCAGGGCGGGCTCATGTCTCAGTGGCTTCGATCCGGCCCCGATTACACCGCATTTAGGCATTCCTTCACTTACGGTGAACGTGGCGGGGACAGCAAGAAGCCACTTACCGCATTGGTGGTAGCAGGAATCAAGGGGCTGCACATTCGCCAAATGGACATTGCATCCAACCCTAGAACCACTTCAGCAAGTTGCCCAACCTGCCCAGCTTCTGCATCTGACCCGGACCCGGCCTATCCTGTGGCGTTCAGTACGTACGGGATCCGGCTTTTGGGTGGCCCAGGGGTCACGGCCACGGATCTACAGCTCGACATCCAGAATAGCGACGTAGCGGCGCAGGCTCCTTACAGCGTCTCCGGCACGCCAGCCAATCCAGACTCGACACCTTGGACTGTGGCATGCTCAGGCAAGCAGGGTAATGCCGACAACAGAAATATGAACGCGCAACGCGGCCCGACCACGGCTTCGGGACCACAGCCGGCAGTGCCGGAAGGCAATTGCAGCCCCTTGAACCGGACCGGTGGCAGCGGTGGCGGCGGTGGCTCAAGCGGTGGAAATGGAGGGAGCAAC
>Ga0209023_10007309_pt1 | contig 11369 bp, 14 predicted proteins | sample LakOneMetagenome_FD_187468 | JGI IMG/M metagenome (GOLD analysis project Ga0209023, IMG submission 187468) | Freshwater and sediment microbial communities from Lake Erie, Canada (SPAdes) (version 2) | ecosystem: Environmental > Aquatic > Freshwater > Lentic | place: Lake Erie, Canada...
CTTCGCGGAGCTCTGCTACCAGCGCGGGTGAATGGACTCGCGCAGCAGGCGATCGTAGATGTCGCGCACGCCCGCCGTGAACTCGGCACCGAGGTCAGCCGATTCACCGGCCGCCGCGTTTCCGAGCGCCTGGGAGACCGAACGGGCACCGGGGATGACGGCGCTCACGCCGTCGACCTGCGCCACCCAGGCCAGTGCGGCCTGTGCGGCGGTCATGCCGGCCGGAACGAGCCGGGAGAACTCGGTCGCCGCCTGCAGTCCTACCGCGAAGTCGACGCCCGAGAACGTCTCGCCCACGTCGAAATGGCTGCCGTCACGGTTGAAGTTGCGGTGGTCGGATTCCGCGAACACCGTTTGCGCGGTGTACTTGCCGGTGAGTAGTCCGCTCGCTAGTGGCACGCGCACGATGATGCCTACCCCGGCCTCGCGGGCTGCGGGGATCACCTCGTCGAGGGGCTTCAGCCGGAAAGCGTTGAAGATGATCTGCACCGTGGCGACGCCGGGGCGGGCGATTGCGGCGAGGGCCTGCGCGCACGTTTCCACACTCACACCGTAGTTCGCGATCACACCGTCGGCCACGAGGGTGTCGAGGGCGTCATAGACCTCGTCGGAGTCGATGACCGCGCTCGGCGGGCAGTGCAGCTGCACCAGGTCGAGCGTCTCGGTACCGAGGTTGCGGCGAGACCGGTCGGTCCACTGGCGAAAATTGGCGAGAACGTAGTTCTCCGGAACCTGCTCGAGACGGCGCCCCATCTTGGTGGCCACGGTGATCCCGTCGCGGGCCGGGGAGCCCGCCAGGAACTGCCCGATCAGGCGCTCACTCTTGCCGTCGCCGTACACGTCAGCGGTGTCGAAGAAGGTGACACCGGCGTCAGCGGATGCCGCGAGCACGTCGAGCGCGTCGCCATCCGTTACTGAGCCCCAATCCCCGCCGAGCTGCCAGGTGCCCAGACCCATCACGGAGACTGCGCGGCCGGTTCGTCCCAGGGTTCGTGTATGCATGAAACGAGTCTATTCGCGCGTGCCTCGGCTGGTACGCGTCGGAGTCACACGTGCACTCGTCCCCGATCCTGTTGCCCCTCACCGCCGTGGGTGCGGCCGCGTTCGTGATCTATTCGATCGTGCTCGTCACTCGGCACGGCCACAGTCGGACCGAACGCGGCACCCTGCTGAGCATGTGCGCCATGCCCGTGTCGATGGGGGTCATGCCGATCGTCTGAGCGACGCTAACCGTGCAAGAACCGCCGACGAACCGTGAATCCGCCGCACGCGTTCGACTTTGCCCGGTGGAGCGGGTTGGATAGGCCACACACCAGAAGAACGCGGGAGAAACCATGGCACGCAACGAAGCGAATATTTCCGTGCCAGACCTCACCGGGAAGCTCGCGATCGTCACGGGAGCGAACAGCGGCCTCGGCTTCGGTCTGACCGGCAGACTCGCCCGCGCAGGCGCGGACGTGATCATGGCCGTGCGCAACCGGGAAAAGGGCGAGGCAGCCCGTGCGCGCATCCTGGCCCTGACACCGAACGCAAACCTCAGCATCCGCTACATCGATCTGGCCTCACTGGCCAGCGTTGCCAAACTCGGCGCGGAGCTTCAGACCGACGGCCGGCCGATCGACATGCTGATCAACAACGCCGGCATCATGATGACGCCGCGCCGCGATGTGACCGAGGACGGCTTCGAGCTGCAGTTCGGCAGCAACCACCTGGGCCACTTCGCGCTGACCGCACACCTGATGCCATTGTTGATCGCCGCCGGTGATGCGCGGGTGGTGAGCCTGAGCAGCCTGATCGCACGCGTAGGTCGCATCAATTTCGACGACCTGCAGGGCCGGAAGTACAGTCCGTCCCGGGCCTACGGACTCTCAAAGCTGTCCACACTGATGTTCGCCCGGGAGCTCAACCGGCGCAGCGTGGCAGCCGGATGGGGAATCCGCAGCGTGGCGGCGCACCCCGGCGCCACGATCACCAATCTCCAGGTCACCGGGCCTACGCACGGTGGCGCATCGGCCAAGGTCCTGCTCGCCGTGAGCGAGGCCACCCACGGTATCGGCTGGCTCTGGCAGCAGATTCCGCAGGGCATCCTGCCGGCGTTATACGCCGCCACCAATCCGGCCGCGGCCGGCGGCGGCTATTACGGCCCCGACGGGTTCGGCGAGCTCACCGGCGGGCCGACACCCGCGCGGATGCCTGCCCGGGCTCTCGACGACGCCGTGGCCGAGCGGCTGTGGCGAGTGTCCGAGGAACTCACCCGCGCGGCGTTCCCCTCCCCCGTCCCGGCCTGATTCGGCCTGAAACGAACCCTCGCTGCGGCAAGGGCTCGGGGATGTGCTCAGTACTCGACGGATGCGTGCGATTCGACCGATGCTGCGGCATCCGATTCGATCACTCGCACCAGTTCTCGGGCCAGGCCGCGGCGAATGATGTGGTCGTTGGCTTCCACGCGGTGCATGGTGACATGCCGCATCCGCTCGATGACGCTCATGCTGCCGGGTGCGATGAACTGATCGAGAGCACCGTAAATCACATCGATGGGCACGTGCAGGCTGGCGATGTCGCTCACCACGGTCTGGGTTTCGATGCAGTTCTCCAAAGATTTCACGAAGGGCGTCCAGTTTTTCGTCGTGATCTCGAAGACGCCCTTGGGCAACAGCCGGGAGAGGAACGCCGCATTGTTGAGCGTGAAAACCTTGTTGGTGCGCAGAAAGTCGTACGCGCGCAGGTACGCGGCCACTCGGGCCCGCAACCTCGGGTCGCCGATGTCTTGCGGCGAGAGATAGACCGGCGGGCCCACCAGCACGACGCGGGACACCTCGCCCTGACGGGTGAGCCGATGCCAGCCACTCTGCAGGGTGCCGCGCCGGTTGAGTGCGGCATAGCGCGTGCCGATCAGGCTGCCGAGGGAATGGCCCACGAGCAGGAACGGTTGCCGTAGGCGAAGCGAACGGATGGTGGCGGCGAGCGCGGCCACATGGTCTTCGAGCCGGTACTCGCAGCCTTCGGGGGCTGGCGAGGCACCGAATCCGAGGATATCGATGGCGATCACCCGATGCCTGGGCGACAGCAGCGGGATCACTTCCTGGAAGGTCGCCGACGACGACGCGATCCCGTGTACGAGGATCACGACCGGGCCGGTCCCCTCGTCTGCGGCGATGTGCAGAAGGGGCGCGCGGGGCGACCGAACCTGCGAGATCTGCTCCGTCGCCCTCGTCATACCTCAAGTATGGCCGTGCCGCCGCAGGCGCGGCCCCCGATTGAGTCTGAATCGTGATGCCCACTCCCCGAAAAGCCGACGACAACTCCGCAGGCACGGGCAATACTGAGAAACATGAATCGCTTCTCGGGCCGCGCACCCGCGGCTCTGACCGCGGCCGTTCTCTTGGCTGCGCTGCTCGCGGGATGCACCATGGGCAGCGGCGGCGCCAGCAGCCAGGGTGTTCCCTCTGTCATGACGGAACCGGGTGTCGGCGACGCGTCGGTCGATTTCTCAGCCGATGGCAGCACGACCGAGGTAAACACCACCAATCGCGACGTGGTCACCACGGGTTCGGTCTCGGTCACGGTGGGCGAACCGATCGCCGCCGCGCAGGAAGCCGCGGCGATCACCGAGCGAGCCGGCGGGCGGGTGGACAGCCGCAGCGAAACCCCGGCCACCGACAATCAGGCGGCGAGCGCTTCGCTCGCCCTGCGCATCCCGTCCGACCAGCTTGATGCCACCCTCGCGGAGCTCAAGGCACTCGGCACCGTGAACTTCGTGTCCCTCAATGCAACGGATGTGACGCAGCAGAGCCTCGACCTCGACGCACGCGTGACGGCGCTGCAGACCTCGGTCGACCGCTTGCTCTCCCTCCTGGGCACGGCGACGAGCACCACGGACCTGATCGCGATCGAAGGAGCACTGTCGACCCGGCAGGCCGATCTCGAGGCGCTGCGAAGCCAACGCGATCACCTTGCCGACCAGATCGATTTCTCCACCATCACTCTGGACCTGAACGAAACCGGCACGGTGGCTCCGGGTTCCCCGGATGACTTCTGGGCCGGCGTGGTCACGGGGTGGAATGCCCTTCTGGCCACCCTCGGCGGCGTCGTGATTGCCCTCGGTGTGGCGTTGCCTTGGATCGGCACGATCGCCGTGATCGCCCTCATCGTGCTCGTCATCGTTCGATTGTTCAAACGGAGGCGCACGGCTGCGTAAACTTGGTAAGTGATCGAGTTTCTTGCTGCTATTGTCCTGCCCTCATGAACGACCTGACCGGGGCGATTCCCCTCGATCACGCGGCCTATACCCGCGCGGTTCTCGACCTCACCATGCGACTGGCTGAAGTCATCTTCACGGCCGGCGCCGGCGCCGAAGATGCCACGGCTGCGATGGAAGCCCTAACGCGCGCCTACGGTCTCAAGGGCACCGACGCGAACATCACGCACACCATCATCACCCTCACGCAGGAGGACCAGGCCACCCACGAGTCGATCACGCGCAGCCGCAACGTGAAGTACCGCACCCTGGACTACACCAAGCTCACCCTCACCTCGGAGCTGATCGCCGATCTGATCGAGCACCCGGTGGACATCGCGGAAGCCCGCAAGCGCCTGGCCATCATCGTGAGTTCCAAGCCCCAGGTGACCGTGCGATACCGGCGTCTCGGCTGGAGCCTGGTCGGCGGCGGTGCGGCCATCTTGATCGGCGGCGGGCCGGTCGTCATGATTGCCGCGTTCCTCGCCACCTATCTCATCGATCTGATCACCACGACACTCGACCACCGCCAAGTGCCGCTGTTCTACCAAACCGTGGTCGGCGGAGCCCTCGGCCCGATAGCCGCGGCCATCGTGCACCTCATCGATCCATCCGTGAACCAATCCATCGTGGTCGTGGCCACCATCATGATGTTGCTCGCGGGCGTGACCACGTTCGGCGCCGTGCACGACACCCTCTCGGGCTTCTACCTCACCGGAACCGCGCGCATGGTCGAGGCTGTGCTGATCACCGGCGGGCTCGTCACCGGTGTCGCCGGAGCGTCGCTGCTCGTCGCCCGGTTCGGGCTCGACCTCACGGTGCAGTCGACCTGGGCACCCACCCTGGCTGACCTGCCCGTTCTGCTCGTGGCATCCGTGGTGATCGTGGTCGGCTTCGGACTCGCGGTGCAGGTACCGTGGCGTGCCTTCTGGGTGGTGTGCCTGCTCGGCGCCCTCGCGGAGTTCCTCTACCTGGTCGGGGTGCTGGCCGGCGTCGGGCTGGTGTGGGCCTCGGGCATGAGCGCCGTCGGCGTGGGCCTCGCGGCAGCCGTCGCCTCCCGGATCGTGCGCACTCCGCCGCTGGTGATTATGGTGACCGCCCTGGTTCCGCTGGTTCCAGGGCTGATCCTGTTCCGGGGCCTGCTGCAGCTCTCCAATGGCGACATCAACGGACTGCTCAATCTGCTCACCGCCGCCGCGGTGGCGCTCGCCCTCGCCGCCGGCGCCATCCTCGCCCAGTACGTGGTGCAGTACGTGTGGGGACCGGCCCGGCGGCTGCAGCGTCGCTTCGTCGGCCCGCTGATGGCGCTGCCCGTGCGCCTCGGCCGCACCGGCACGAAGCGCATTTAACCCACTGTCTGCCAACACCCGATTTGAAAGCTCCAAGCGCTCTCAGGCTCGCGGGTGAGGCGTGACGTAACCTTGGGGGGAAGAATAGGCCCCGTGCACACACGGAGAGACGGAAAGATGGAGGTGACATGAGCGTGCAGCACGAAAAACGAATGGTTTCGACCAGGTTCCTGTCGCCGTTCGTCGCCGTGCTGGCGCTGGTTGCCGTGCTCTACGGTGTCTTTGCGCTGCATTCGGAATCGACCGGTCATGACATGCATCTTGCCGGGTCGGCGATGTCCCAGTCAGCGCTGTCCCAGTCGGCGCTGTCCCAGTCAGCGATGTCCGCATCGGCAATGTCCGCATCAGTCGACGTCTCCACGGCCGTGGTCGCCAGCCTGGTCGCGCCCGTGGTCGCCACCCTGTCTGCGAGCACGCACGGCAACATTCTCGACTGCGCCCTGATGGCGATGGCGTGTGTGTTGCTGCTTGTGCTCATCGGCCTCGTCTTCTTCAGCCGGCTAACCGATTCTCGTCGGCGACGGCTCGAACCGCCCACGGCCCTGCTCGGGGTCGCCGCTGCTCTGACCGCACCCGCACCTCGCCCCAGTCTCATCTTTTTGTCCATCAGTCGCGTTTAGACCGAGCCAGCACGTCGCCGCCCTGCGGCCTCTCGGACTGACCTATGACGATGAATGGATGAATAATGCTTAAAACACGTACTCTCTTCGCGGCTACCCTCGCCGTCGCAGCAACTTTTGCCCTCAGCTCGTGCGCTGCCGGCACCTCCACCGGCACTTCCCCGAGCTCCTCGGCGGGCACGGAATCAGCGGTCTTCAACGACGCTGACGTGATGTTTGCGCAGATGATGATTCCGCATCACGAACAGGCCGTGCAGATGAGCGATGACCTGCTCGCGAAGGACGGCATCGACCAGCGCGTCACCGACCTCGCCGAGCAGATCAAGGCGGCACAGGAACCGGAGATCGTTCAGTTGAACGGCTGGTTGACTGACTGGGACGCCACGGACATGGGCATGTCCGGCACGGACGGCATGGATGGCATGGATGGCATGGGGGGTTCCGACGGCATGATGTCGGATGACGACATGATGGCCTTTGAGAACGCTCAAGGCACCGACGCCGATCGACTGTTCCTTGAGCAGATGACGGTGCACCACGAGGGTGCACTCACGATGGCGCAGCTCGAAATCGACACGGGCGAAAATGCCGATGCTCAGGCTTTGGCCGCGAACATCGTCACCACGCAGACGGCCGAAATCACCGTCATGGCGGAGCTTCTCGTCACGCTGTAGCGGGTGCCCTGCCGGGGTGCCTTCACCGACCATCGGTCGGTGAAGGCGCCCTCTCCGCGTGCCCCATTTCATTTTCCACAACCCCCACAAGGATTTTCTTAATGCACTACTTCTCTTCCGCTTTGCCGAGCTGTGCCCGTTCGGTGGCCAGGCATGGATGACACCGGTCACATCGCGACCTCGCCATCCGAACCCGGTTCTGTGCCCGTGATGTCTCGACGAGAGATCCGGGCCATCGAGAACCGACTGCTGTCAAGCCGGACCGTCCCCGCCCAGCCGGGACCGTCTCAACCTCTGCCGAAACGCTCGTCACGTCGGCGCAAATCGACCTCCGGTGCTGCCATGGCGTTGATCGCTCTTTTTGCGGTGAGCGCGTCTCTGCCCGCCCTGGCCGTCACCCCGGAGTCGCCCCGCGCCTCGGCCGGCACAGCGAACACCGCTGCAACGGACTCTGCCGGCGCTCAGAGCGTGGACGTTTCCGCTTCGACGCCCGTGCCTGTTGTCCGCGAGGGATTCACCGTGAGCGACATTCCCCAACCTGCCTCATACACCGAGATAGCCGGCGACGGAACGTGGGCCAGTCTCGACCCGAGCCAGCTCACCGAGCAGGGCTGGGCGCTCCCCGTGTTGGGTCGTATCACAAGCACCTTCGGCCCCCGACCCATCAACCCTGTTCCCGGTGTCAGCGATAGCCACAACGGGACCGACATTGCCGCTCCCTGCGGTCAGCCGGTGTTTGCCGCGATGGGCGGAACCGTCGTCGAGTCCGGGTATCAGGGCACATATGGCAACTGGATTCTCATCGATCACGGCGGAGACGTCCAGACCGGGTACGCCCACAACAGCAGTCTCCTCGTGGAAGCCGGCCAAACGGTTGCCCCCGGCGAGGTCATTGCCCTGGTGGGCACCACCGGAGCCTCCTCCGGCTGCCATCTGCATTTTGAAACCCGAGTGGACGGCACCCCTACCAATGCGGTGACCTTCATGAGTTCCCGCGGGGTGACCCTTGGCTAGGTTCACGCGCTCTCCCCGCGCGTTGCGAGCGCTCTCAGTGCCGGTTCTCGGATTGTTCGCCCTGACCGGGTGCACTGCGGCCGAACAGGCCGTCCCGTCCCCCGGTGACGCATCCACAATGAGTTCGATCCAGCACATCCACGGCCTCGGCGCCGACCCCCTGACAGGCGACACCTATGTCGCAACGCACCAGGGAATGTGGCTCATTCCGACCAAGACCCTGCCGCCCTCCTACCTCGAAGGCGCGCCTCGCAGTACGACGGATGAGCCGGTACAGATCGCCGGCGGAGGGCAGGACGTGATGGGCTTCACCGTAGCCGCCCCCGGCCTCCTTCTGGCCTCCGGGCACCCCGCCCCGTCGGAGCAGAACGATTGGAACCTGCCTAACCTTGGACTCATCTCCAGCACCGACGGCGCCGAATCCTGGGCACCGGTCGCGCTGCAGGGCGAAACGGATTTCCATGATCTGGCCGCTGTCGCCTTGGCGGACAGCCTGCGCGTCTATGGCTATGACGCAGGCCTCGGGTCAGTTTCGATCAGCGATGACTCCGGCGCCACGTGGTCTGCCGGAGCTGAACTGCCGCTGCGCGACCTGACCGTGGACCCGTCCCGACCCGATCGCGTCTTCGCCACGACGGCCGAAGGCCTCACGATGAGCGACGATGCCGGACGCACCTTTGACATCGTGGCCGGCGCTCCCACACTCCTTCTGGTCGAGGCGCTCGACACCGCCGCAGGAGGAGGCCTCGTGGGAGTCGACCCTGAGGGCGCCGTGTGGCGCCAGAACTCGTCCTCCGGGACGTGGACCCAAACCGGTGCCACGACGGGAATTCCGGATGCATTCACCGTCGTCGGAGGGCCGGTCCCCTGGATACTTGCCGCGGACGCCCGCAGCATCGCGGCCAGCGATGACTTCGGAGTGACATGGACAGAGCTGGTTACACTTCCCGCCGAATAAACGCCGCGCAGGAATACCATGAACAGAGACGAGCCGAATGACTGAACGGAGACGATGATGATGTCGGGGACAGCAAGTATTGGGTGGTCCTGGTGGTTCGGTCTGCTGGTCATCGCGGGCATCGTGCTGATCATCTTTGTCATCGTGCGAATGCTCTCGAACCGCTCCGACTCCGCATCAGCGTCCGTGTCCGCGAAGCCGATATCGCCCGAGCCGAGTGCGGCGCGGCTGATCCTGGATGAGCGATTCGCGCGCGGCGACCTCACCGCTGAGCAGTACCGCGACCAGGTGCGAATACTGGGCGAGAGTCGATAGTGCGACCGATCACGCGGCGCAACGCGCTCATCCTGGGCGGGGTGGGAGCTGTCGGGATCGGCATCGGAGGAACGGGCCTCTGGCTGGCCCGGGATACCTCCTCTCCCATTCCGTCGCAAACCGATGTCGGACTCGAGTTGACGGAACCTCCGGAGCTGCGCAGCAGCAACGGGGCTCTCTCGGTCGCTCTGGAAGCTGCCGCCGGGCCGGTGACAATAGCGGGGAGCACGGTGACCGCGCTGAGCTACAACGGCGGACTGCCGGGGCCCACTCTGCGTATTCACGCCGGCGACACCCTCAGCGTGAACCTGCGCAATGACCTGACCGACCCGAGCAACCTGCACACGCACGGCCTTCACGTCTCCCCCAAGGACAACAGTGACAATGCGTTCGTGACGGTTCCGGCCGGTGGCTCCTTCGACTATCGGTACGAGCTGCCGGCGAACCACCCGCCGGGCGTGTACTGGTATCACCCGCACCACCACGGCTCCGTGACCGACCAGGTGTTCGGCGGACTCTACGGGGCCATCATCGTCGAAGATCCCGTCCCCATCCCTACCGCCCGGGAACGTGTCCTCGTGATTTCGGACATCACCGTCAGCTCGGCAGGAACGATTCCCGCAGCAACACGGATGGAGCGGATGTCCGGTCGGGAGGGAGAGCTTGTTCTCGTCAATGGGCAGCTCCGCCCTGCCCTGTCATCCCGCCCGGGTGAGCGCGAACGGTGGCGCGTCGTCAATGCCTGCGTCTCCCGCTACCTGCGGCTGCGCCTCGACGGCCAGCAGTTGACTCTTCTCGGAATCGACTCGGGGCGTTTCGCGTCGCCTCGCTCCGTGGACGAGATCGTGTTGGCTCCCGGAAACCGAGCCGACCTGCTCGTGACGGCGATAGCGGGCACTTCCGAGCTCGAGTCCCTCCCCTACAACCGCGGAACGTCCGGCGGAATGATGGGAGGAATGCGGGGAGGAGGCAGCGCGAAGGCTGCGACCATCCCCTTGGCCACAGTCACGGTGACCGGTGACGCGGTCGCCGACGCGGCGGCCGTACCCCAACAAGCCCTTCCGCGTGACCTGCGCGGAGTCACCGTGACGGCGAAACGTGAACTCGTCTTCTCCATGGGAATGGGCGGCATGGGCGGCGGAATGATGTCGCCCACGATCAATGGCCGCACGTTCGATCCGAACCGGGTGGACGAAACCGTTGAGTTCGGGAGTGTTGAAGAGTGGCTCCTCACGAATACCAGCACGCTTGATCATCCGGTGCACCTGCACGTGTGGCCTATGCAGATCGTTGAGCGGGGCGGCCAAGCCCTGCCGGACGTGCTCTGGCAGGATGTGGTGAACGTGCCGGCACAGAGCACAACCCGGGTGAGGATCGCGTTCGATGACTTCCGCGGACGAACGGTGTACCACTGCCACATCCTCGACCATGAGGACGCCGGCATGATGGGCGTCGTCGAGGCACCCTAACCGGGGCTAGTTGGCGATATTCGGTTCGGCGTCGCCGTCGGCATCCTGGTCGACCTCCGCGACGAACCGGTACGGCACGGGCTCCTCGGTTTCGTGGCCGCGGCGGTAGCTGCGCGTGATCACGTCCCCGTCGTCGACGGTCTCGAGCACGACGGTGTCCTGATGCTTGCCGTCCACATACTCGAGGTCGACTTCGATTCCGGAAGCCATGGGGTTCGGGCCGAACAGAACGGCCTTGTAGGTGGCGATACCGGGCATAGTCGTCGACCTCTCTGTGCTGCGCCCCGTCGGGATGACGCGAGCGACGCTTGTGCAACGCCAGCATACGACGCCGATGAGCGCCTGCACAGGGCCATGGCGGTATCCCCTGCCTTTCCGAGCCGATTCAGGGCCTTTCATCAGTGCTTTCTTCTGCGCGGGGTGGTGCTTGTGGCATGGTTACCGCGTATTCTTCAAGGGACGGGGCCCTAAGGCTCACTGCGAAGGAGTGCACATGGCTGACAAATCACCCAAGAAGGACGCGACCAAGAAGGTTGCCGACAAGTCGCTCAAGGAGAAGAGGGCCGACAAGAAGGCCAAGTCTGAGGAAAGCGCCTCCAGGGCGCGCAAGAGCTAGGCTCCTCTCCCTGACATAGCATCGAAGGTGTCGCCACGGTCGTGGCGGCACCTTTTTGTCATTCGCCCCCCGCATCACCCGTGCATCACCCCTGCATCACCCCTGCATCACCCCTGC
>Ga0209023_10007310_pt1 | contig 11368 bp, 6 predicted proteins | sample LakOneMetagenome_FD_187468 | JGI IMG/M metagenome (GOLD analysis project Ga0209023, IMG submission 187468) | Freshwater and sediment microbial communities from Lake Erie, Canada (SPAdes) (version 2) | ecosystem: Environmental > Aquatic > Freshwater > Lentic | place: Lake Erie, Canada | collected...
CGGTGCCGGACGAAGGTGTCCAGCTCCTGGAAGGAGCCCGGGTCCAGCAGCTTCTCGATCCGCTCGCGCGCGGTGTACTTGCCCTTGGCGTGCTGCTTCTCCTCGGCCTCGGGCGAGGAGTGCATGGCCTGCTGGCGCAGCTCCTGGAGCTGGGCGAGCTTCTCCTCGTACGTTTCGGGGGACTTCTCACGGTGGGTCATGGGGCGCAGAAGTGTATGGCGACTGGCGTTTGACCGGCAGTCAGATGCGCCGCGCCGCGCCCGCCGCCCCGACCGAGCCCCGCCGCGGGTGGTGTCCCATTTCGCCCCGCTAGCCCCCGCTAGCAATTTCCTAGCACCGGCTAGCACGCGGGAAATGCACGTGCCCCGCACCCCGCGCGGTTCCCAGCTTCTTCCCAGGTTGGCGCGTTACGTTGCATCGCATCCGCTTCGTTCCTCTGGGAGAGACCATGCGCAAGACCGCCGCCGCACTCACATCCATCCTGCTCTGCGCCGCCCTCCTGGCCGCGTGCGGCGACTCGGGCTCGGGCTCCAGCTCGACCAAGACCGCCACCGTGCCGGACGGCAAGCTCGGGGGCACCGCGTACCAGTCGTGCACGCCGCCCAGGATCAACGGGACGACGTTCCAGTCCTTCAGCGCGGTGGGCATCGACTGCGCCAAGGCGACCGAGGGCCTGAACTCGGTCTACCGGACCAACAAGTGGGCGGGCTGGACCTGCAGGCAGCGCGTCTCGGGACGCAGTGTCTCCACGACCTGCACCAACGATTCCAACAGCGGTCAGTCGTTCAGCTCGACGTGGAGCGTCAGCTGAGCAAGGGCAAGGATGCCCTCGCGCCCACGTCCGTTCTGACGCGCTAGCCGCGCGAGAACGGGCGGTGGTGCGCGGCGCCGAGGTCGTCCAGGACCTTGACGAGCACGGCCTGGGCGGCGGCGCCGTCCATGACCGGCTCCGGCTCGGGCACCACGACGACCGGCTCCGGCTCGGGCTCGGGTTCCGGCTCGGGCTCGGCCACCAAGACGGGCTCCGGCTCCGGTTCCACCACGGGCTCGGGCTCCACGACGGGCTCCGGCTCCGCGATGACGGCCTCAGGCTCCTGCGCCGGCGGCGCCTTGCGCCCGAAGAGCCGCTTCCAGAAGCCGACCTTCACCGGCTCCTCGGCCGCACCCTGGGGCTCCGCCTCGATGACCGATTCGGCCTCGGGCTCCACCTCGGGTGCTGCCTCGACCACCGGCTCGTCCTCTTCGACGACTGCCTCTTCGACGACGACGACCTCTTCCACCGCGGCGACGATGATCTCGTCGAGTTCCGCGGCCAGCGTCACCTTCGTCCCCCAGCCTGAAGGCTTGAGCGTCACCGTTCCGCGGATGCGATCGCCCTCCCAGGCGACGGTGGTCTCAGGCTCCAGCTGGGTGATCCGAATCTCGCCGAACTCGCCCAGACGACGGGCGAGGGACTCGATATCGCTGATCTCCGCCCACAACTCCGGGGGCGACTTCACGAGGGTGCGCTGTGCGCTCAGGTCATCCATCGGCCTTCGGTTTCGACGCCCGGCCCACCCGTTCCTGCCCGATCCGGCGGGTTATGGCGCCTGCACGGGTCCGCCCGACCGGCCCGCTCAGAGCAGCGGGCCGAGGACCATCGACAGGATCGCCAGCAGCACCAGCCCGGCGAGCACCAGCTCTCCCGCGCGCGTCTGACCCAGCACCACCTCGTCCTCGGGGTTCTCGACCAGGAGCTTGTACTTCGGCCCCAGGAACCCGTCGTTGACGCCGAGGATCACGATGATCACGACGAACGGCAGGCTCACCCACCACTCGCTGAACACGTCGAGCTTGCTGGCGAGGTAGATGCCGCTGACGAGGACCAGCAGGCCGCCCCAGCGCACCGCGATGCGGGAGACCGCGAGCTGCAGCGCGGCGATGGAGCTGCCGGAGCCGGCCCCGGCGCGGCGGGCGGCCGGAACCACCAGCGGTGCGACGAGCACCAGGCCGAACCCGGCGACCACGCCGATGATGTGGAGCGCGAGCGCGATGTCGAAGAGGTGCAGGGAGGCAAACATGGTTTGTCAGCCTAGTCGGCCGGTCGGCGATTGGGAGTCCTCACAACCTCCCGGAGCGATTCGCACACCGTGCGGGTTCGACGTTGCCTCGCCGATCGCCGCTGCTGTAGCTTCCTCGCGCGGCCAGCAGGGAGAAACAGGGCCGGTCAGGGGGAGAAGGCACATGCGAGGGGTTGTTGTGGCTGGGATGAAGATCGGCGTCGTCGCGGCGATGCTGCTGGCGCTCGGCGCCGTGGTGGGGATGAGCGCAGGCGCCAAGAGCGCCCCGCGCGCCTTCGTCCCCGACAGCTCCGCGGTGCTCGCCCCGCAGGACTGGCCCAACGATCCCGCCCTGGCGAACTGCGAGGACAAGGACCCCAACACCAACTGCGGCGGCAGCGAGCAGTGGGACCTCTACGGGCGCCTCGCCGGCGACACCTGCAAGGCCCCCGGCTCCAACGTGGCCGACCAGCCGCACCCCGACGGCGGCCTGCCGTGCTGGGCCGTCAACGCCAAGGACCCCCAGCACGCCGCCGGCATCAACGCGACCGGCGCGTGGGCCCAGGGCAACTGGGGCCGCGACGACGTGCTCATCGGCTACATCGAGGGCGGCGTCAACTACAGCGCCGACAGCATCAAGGACGGCCTCAACAACATCTACCTCAACCCCGGCGAGTCGCCCTTCCCCCAGGGCGAGGACGGGCAGGACCGTGGCCGGCTGGACTTCGATGGCAACGGCCGCTTCGACATCCGCGACTACGCGCAGGACCCGCGCGTCAACCCGCAGTGCCCGTCCGGCACCGCGCCCTTCACCGCCTTCGACGAGGGCACCACCCGCGGCTGCGCGGCCGACGGGCAGCACGACTACCTCAACACGGTGAAGATCGCCAACACCAAGAAGGCCTACCTCTCGCCCGAGGACCTCATCGCCGTGTTCGGCCACTGCAAGGTGACGGCCGGCAAGCTCGGCGACTGCCCGTCCAAGGGCAAGTTCGACAACGACGCCAACGGCTACCCGAACGACATCAGCGGCTGGAACGTCGCGCGCAACACCAACGACCCGCAGACGGAGGACGCCGACTACGGCCACGCCTCGAGCCTGATCGCCGAGACGGTCGCCCAGCGCAACGACGGCTACAACAAGATCGGCACCTGCCCGGACTGCCGCATCGTCCCGATCAAGCAGGGCGCCGAGTGCCTGGGCCTCAGCAACAAGTGGGCCGAGGCGCTCCTCTACGGGGCCAACCTGGGCGTGAAGGTCATCAGCTCGGTCGTCGTCTCCTACCAGTACTCCAGCTACGGCCGCGACGCCGTGGAGTACGCCAACAGGAAGGGCATCCTGCTGTCCTTCGACTCCAACGACTTCGACTCGACCGACCACACGGACGGGATGCTCTATCCGCACGCCATCCCGGGCAACAGTGTCGTCACCAACGACAACAAGCAGAAGACGGCGACCACCAAGTGGTTCCGGGCCCGCTCCAACGTCACGAGCTACGGCCCCCACCACGTCTTCTCCGGGATGCAGACCACCACGTCCGGGGCCACGCCGTTCATGGCCGGCCTGCTGGCGATGGTGCAGTCCGCCGCGCTGAACGCCAAGGACGCCGGCACCATCCCGCGCGCCTACACCCCCAACGAGGTGCGCCAGGCGCTGATGAACACGGCCAGCGCCGTGGTGCCGCAGACGCAGGCACCCGACGTCGCCAAGCAGTGGCCGGGCAACCCCGACAGCGCCACCGACGACACCCACACCAACTGGTCGACCCAGTACGGCTACGGCCGCATCGACCTGGGCGCCGCCACCGCGCTGGTCAAGAGCGGCATCGTCCCGCCGACCACCGAGTTCGAGGCGCCGGAGTGGTACGCCTACGTGGACCCGGCCGTGCAGAAGACCCTCCCGGTCACCGGCTACATCCAGCCGGCCGCCTGGAAGTCCCAGGGCGTGACGTGGACGGTCGAGTGGGCCACGGGCGCCGACCCCAAGGACAGCGACTTCCACACCATCTCCACGGGCAAGGGCGCCAAGACCGGCCTGCTGGGGACGCTGAACCTCAAGGACATCCCCAAGGACTACGCGGCCAAGGCCCCGTCCAACACCAACACCCCCAACGGCCCGCAGAACTACGCCGTGACCCTGCGCATCCGCGCCCTGGACGGCAACGGCCTCAAGGCCGAGGACCGCCGCACGTTCACCGCCCGCACCGACCCGACGCTCGTCAACCGCACCCCCACCAAGCTCGGCGGCGAGCCGGCCGGCGGCACCACCTACGCCGACGTGGAGGGCCGCCACGAGCAGGACCTCGTGGTCGGCACCGCCGACGGCGAGCTGCGCGTCACGCGCCCCGACAGCACCTCCGTCCCCGGCTTCCCCAAGAAGACGTGGAAGCTCAGCAAGGTCGACCCGGACAACCCGGAGAACTTCCCCGCGGAGTCCTACAAGGACCCCAAGCTGCGCGACGTGCGCGACCCGATCTCCGGCACCGCGGTCGGCGATCTCAACCGCGACGGCAGCCTCGACATCGTCGCCACCACCAACAACGCCTACGTGTACGCGTGGGACAACACCGGCAAGGCGCTGCCCGGCTTCCCGGTGCGCACCCCCAAGGAGTACGCCTCCCTGGCGGTGCCCACGCCCCGCACCGCCACCAACGGCAGCCGCTTCCCGGCCCGCGGCAACTGGTCCCCGCCGGTCCTGAGCGACCTCGACGGCGACGGCAAGCTCGAGATCCTCATGAGCGCGTTCGACGGCCACGTGTACGCGTGGAAGTCCACGGGCCGCCCGGTCCCCGGCTGGCCGGTGGAGATCAAGCCGACCGAGGAGGCGCTGGCCAAGGCCGGGGCCGACCCGGCCAAGCTCATCCGCGACCCCAAGCTCATGTACTCCGTCGGCGTCGGCGACGTGCTCGGCACCGGCCACCCGCAGGTGTTCGTCGGCGGCTTCGACTGCGCCGAGGACAAGGACGCCACCTTCGCCTACGGCATCCACCCCGACGGCAACAACCACCCCGGCGGCCCCTACCTGGCGGGCTGGCCGGTCAACCTGAAGTCGCTGGTGGGCTGCTACTCCGACTCCATCGACTTCGTCGAGGAGGGCGTCAGCCCGCCGGTGATCATGCCGGTGGAGGGCAAGAACCGGGTGGTCGCCTCCTCGGTCGGCAACAGCCCCCAGGTGATCGCCGGCGATGGCTCGATCGTGCGCGGCCTGTCGCTGGCCTGCGCCAGCGACGCCTGCAAGGCCAACCCGCCCTACTTCCCCGGCGACGGCCTCACCGCCACCATCACGGGCCAGGGCGGCGCGGGCGACCTGCTCGGCACCGGCGCCCCGAACTTCGTGCAGAGCGTGGTCGGCGCCATCTCCACCCAGGGCGCGGTCGGCGGCTCGACCGCCGGCGAGGCGGCGCTGGGCCAGTCCTACGAGAAGGCGTGGGACGTCGCCACCGGCAACGTGATCCCCGGCTTCCCGGCCCGCCAGGACGGCTTCAGCTTCTTCGACGCCCCGCTCGTGGCCGGCCTGCAGACCACCCCCGCCACCTCCCAGCGCGCCGCGGTGGAGGCCAACGACTCCTCCTGGATCCACGCCTACCAGCCCGACGGCACGGAGGCCCCCGGCTTCCCCAAGTACGTCGGGCAGTGGCCGTCCTTCAGCGGCGTGATCAGCGACCCGAAGTTCGACGGGAAGCTTCGCGTGGCCTACGGCACCCGCGAGGGCTACCTCTTCCAGTGGAACACCCAGGGTGCGCCGGAGACCAACGACCAGTGGTGGCACTTCCATCACGACGAGCGCAACACCAACCAGTGGGGCCTGGACACCCGGCGCCCGGCGCTGGTGGCGGGCCTGAAGGTCAAGCGCTCCGGCTCCAAGGTGACGATCCGCTTCCGCGCCCCCGGCAACGACGGCGTCGTCGGCCGCGCCGGCCACTTCGAGGCGTGGCGCTCGACCAGCCCCAAGGGCACCAACGCCCGCAGCATCAAGGTCCCCAAGCCCGCCGCCGCCGGCACGACCCAGAAGATCGTGCTCTCCGGCAGCGTGCTGAAGAGGACGCAGTACCTGAGCATCCGCGCCGTGGATCTCGCCGGCAACATCGGCCCGACCCGCAGCCTGACCGTCAAGGCGCCCAAGCAGCGCTCGTCCAGTGGGCGGTGATCCCGGAGGGCGTCTCCTACGCCGTGAACGGCTTCACGATCATCATGAAGATCGCCACCAGGACCAGGAAGCTGGCGATGGCGCCGCCGATCGCCACGGGGCGGGCGGTGGCGTAGTACTCCTCCGAGAGGTTGGGGCCGTCGCGCTTGGCCAGCTCCGCCAGCTTGCGCTCGCGCGGGGAGAAGAAGGCGCCGCCCATGCCGAGCAGCACGACGAGGATCACCAGGGGCACAGTCACCCAGGGCTGCTTCCAGTAGTCGCGGTCGGACGCGAGGTACACGCCGGCGAGCAGCGCGATGGTCGCGGCCGGCGTGATGAGGAACTTGCCGACGCGGTCCTGGATGCCGTGGATCACGGCCATCGACTCCGGGTGTGTGCGCACGACCCAGGGGATGAACACGGGGTAGGCGAAGGTCACGCCGAACGCCATCACGATGGCGGCAACGTGGACTGCGACGATGACGTCGTAGAACAGGATGGTGGCCATGGCGACGACCCTAACGCCGCCGCCATGTGTTTCGGAAGAATTTCAGAGCGCCGGGGCGCCTGTTCCTAGAACGTCGGCGCGTACTTCCCGAACACGTCCTGCATGGCCCCGCAGACCTCGCCCATGCTGGAGCGGTCCTTCAGGGCCTGGCGGATGAAGGGCACGAGGTTGTCGGTGCCGCGGGCGGCGCCGCGCAGCTCCTCCAGCCGCGTCTCCACGAGCTCCTGGTCGCGGTTGGCCTTGAAGGCGGCCAGGCGGTCGAGCTGCTCGCGCTCGGACTCGGGGTCCACGCGCAGGAGGTCGGGCACCTGCAGCTCCTCCTCGACGTATTCGTTCACGCCAACCACCACGTCCTGCTTGAGGCGGTAGCGCTCCTGGTAGCCCCAGGCCGACTCGTCGATCTCGCCGGTGATGAACTCGATCGCGTTGACCGAGCCGCCGAGGTCATCGACCTTGGTGATCAGCTCGTAGGCGCGCGACTCGATCTCGTCGGTGAGCGACTCCACGTAGTAGGAGCCGGCGAACGGGTCGACCGTCTCGGTGGCGCCGGACTCGGCGGCGAGGATCTGCTGGGTGCGCAGGGCGATCTTGGCCGCCTCCTCGGTGGGGAGGGCCAGCGCCTCGTCGAAGCCGTTGGTGTGCAGCGACTGGGTGCCGCCGCACACGGCGGCGAAGCCCTGCAGCGCCACGCGCACCACGTTGTTGAGCGGCTGCTGGGCGGTCAGCGTCACGCCGCCCGTCTGCGTGTGGAAGCGCAGCATCTGCGACTTGGGGTTCGTGGAGCCGAACCGGTCGCGCATGATGTGCGCCCACATCCGCCGGGCCGCGCGGAACTTGGCGACCTCCTGGAAGACGTTGTTGTGGCCGTTGAAGAAGAAGGCCAGGCGCGGGGCGAAGTCGTCGACCTGCAGGCCGGCGTCGACGGCCGCCTGCACGTAGGCGATGCCGCTGGAGAGGGTGAAGGCCACCTCCTGCACGGCCGAGCAGCCCTTCTCGCGGAAGTGGTAGCCGGAGATGGACACCGTGTTCCAGCGCGGGATGTTCTGGTGGCAGTAGGCGAAAAGGTCGGTCGTCAGCCGCATCGTGGGCTGGGGCGGGTAGATGTAGTTCCCGCGCGCGATGTACTCCTTGAGCACGTCGTTCTGCGTGGTGCCGCGCAGCTTCTCCGAGGGAACGCCCTGCTCCTCGCCGACGAGCTCGTAGAGCATCAGCAGCACGGTGGCCGGCGCGTTGATGGTCATCGACGTGGAGACCTGGTCCAGCGGGATCTGATCGAACGCCGTGCGCATGTCGTCGATGGTGTCGATGGCCACGCCGGTGCGGCCGACCTCGCCCAGGCAGCGCGGGTTGTCGGAGTCCAGGCCCAGCTGGGTGGGAAGGTCGAACGCCATCGACAGGCCCGTGGAGCCCTTGCTCAGGAGGTAGCGGTAGCGCTCGTTGGACTCCTTGGCGCTCGCGTAGCCCGCGTACTGGCGCATCGTCCACTGCTGCTTGCGGTACATCTCGGCGTGCGGCCCGCGCGTGTAGGGGAACTCGCCGGGGTTGCCGAGGTCGAGGTTCTCCGGGAGATCGGCCTCGGTGTAGAGCGGCTTGATCTCGATGCCCGAGTCGGTGAACTTGCGGGGATCGTCCGGGCCCACGATGGGGGCGACGGTGAGACGTTCAGGGGGCGTGGACATGGGCGGGAAGGCTATCTGCGCCGTTCCCTTCAGGTCCGCCGACCCCGATCAGTGCGTCCTGAGCACCCGTCCGCGGGGGAGATCCGCAAGAAATCTGGCGCGTTGGCACGCCCATCGTCAGTGGTCGGGCGGTGTGCCGGGATCCGCGCTTCCGGAGGACCGGCCCGAAGCGGTTCCAGACGCCCCGCAGGACGCAGGCATCACGGCCCATGGAATGAGAAAAATGCGGCTCAGCAGGGAAATCCCGAACCCCAGGAGCGCCCGCCGTGGACGCTCGGTATCACGCATCCCTCCAACGTGCGGAATTCTGGCGCAATGACACCCGTGGTTTCCCGCTGATGATGCGGGACCGGGTTCATAACACCTGCTCGCATTTCTGGACGAATGTTGGACTTGGTATGAGAGCGGAATGAGCGTAGGCTGGCGCACAACTGGCATTCCTCCGGCCGCGGAGCGTTGCCATTTGGCTTCCCAACAGTCTCGAGAATCAGTGTCCGATCCGCAGCCGTTCCGCTCCCGACGCACCCTCCGCAATGTCGTGCTTGCGGCGACGAGCGCGCTGGTGCTCATGGGTGTCAGCGCCACCGGTGCGTCCGCGGTGACGATCACGGAGAACCCGATCCACGGGACCGGGTCGGCGAACCGGTCGTTCGACATCGCGGCCGGGCCCGGCAACACGACCGTCTGGTGCAGCTTCGACACCCCGCCCGGGCTGGTCGTCGACTACACGACGCTCGGTGCGCAGTACCCCCATTGCGGCGGCACCGGCGGCTCGCCGAGTCCCTTCACCAAGACCTTGTCCTTGCTGCCCGACGGCCCGCACACTCTGTACGCCGCCAGCGGCAAGAACGCCGGGTCGGACCCGCTGTTCCTGGCCAAGGACACGACGTCCACGACGTTCTTCGTCGACAGCCAGGCCCCGTCCGTGAGCCTCGATTCGCACACGCCCGCGGGGACCGACACGAACTCCACGTCGGCGAGCTTCACTTTCAGCGGCAGCGACCCGGCGCCCTCGTCGGGCGGCCCTACGTTCAAGTGCGACCTTGACGGTGGCGGGTACGCCCCCTGCACGTCGCCCCAGAACTACGCCGGCTTGAGCGCAGGTCCCCACACGTTCGCCGTGAAGTCCATCGATACCGAGGGCGACACGTCGTTCCCGGTGTCCTTCTCCTGGTCAATCGACCTGATCGCGCCGAACACGACGATCACCAGCAACCCGCCCAGCCCGAGCAACTCCAGCTCCGCGGCGCTCTCGTTCACGGGCAGCGACGCAGGGTCGGGTGTGGCCAGCTACGAGTGCAAGCTCGACAGCGGCGCGTTCAGTGCCTGCACCTCGCCGCAGAACTACGCCGGCCTCTCCGAGGGCTCGCACACGGTCCAGGTCCGCGCGATCGACAACGCCGGCAACATCGACGCCAGCCCGGACAACTACACCTGGGTCGTCGACACGGTCAACCCGACCACGACGATCACGTCACATCCCAGCGACCCGACGGCGAGCAACGTGGCGGACTTCGGGTTCACGGGCAGCGACAGCGGCTCGGGCCTCAACCATTTCGAGTGCCGCCGCGACAGCGCCTTGTCTTGGACCACGTGCACCTCGGTGGACGCAGGGACCGCGTTGGAGGGCGATCGCTGGTTCGAGGTGCGGGCGGTGGACAACGCCGGCAACATCGATGGCTCCCCGGCCCACTTCGACTGGCTGTACGACAACACGAAACCGACGGTGACGGTGATCTCGCCGGCCGCGCGGACGCAGGATCCCTACAACGCTCCCCCGGGCGATCCGCGGCAGATCGTGAACCCCTACTACCCGCTGCACGGCGGCCCGCCGAACTACCACTGCGACGACCCGCTGGCGGGCTCGCCGGCCGGGGCCTCCGGGATCGACACGTGCACCGACAACTTCGATAACGAGACGCTCGGCGCGCATGAGTTCGATGCGGTCGCCACCGACAAGGTCGGGCACGTCACGCATTCGAAGAACGTGACGCCGCGCGCCTACCGGATCGTGCCGCCCAAGTACGACGACTTCGTCAAGGCGGACGGGCCGACGGCGTACTTCCGCCTGGACGACCCGCTCGGCGCGTCGGTCGACGGGATGGCCGACAGCTCCGGCAACGGGTTCACCGGCACGCATCAGAACGGTGTGGTGCTGAAGCGCCGCCCCGCGCTGAAGTGCGAGGACTGGAAGAACCCGAACCATCACCCCGACTCCTGGTGCGATCCCTACAACTACAAGAACCAGGGGTACAGCGCCTTCTACGACGGCACGGCCGATCACTCGTACGTCAACAACGTGCCGCAGGCCGGCAGCTGGGACGAGAACGGCCACCACATCACCGAGAGCTTCAGCGCCGAAGCGTGGGGCTTCCCGATCGGTGACGGCAGCGGCCATCCGCAGGGCACGCAGGGCCTGATGTCGCACGGCCAGGAGTTCGAGGTGTACTTCGACTCGGCCGGTCGCTGGCACGCCCGCATGGTCAACGGCACCGAGCTGGTCAGCTCCGCGATGCCGTCGGATCGCTGGTACCACGTCGGTGTGACGTGGGACGGCAACACGGTGCGCCTGTACGTCAACGGCAACCTCGTCGACAGCCGCAGCGGCGTGACCAACGCCTGGAGCGGCCACGGCAACAAGGACACCCTCTTCGTCGGCCGCACGAACATCAGCGCGTCGACCTGGTGGCACGGCTACATCGACGAGGTCGCCTACTACAACAACAAGGTCCTCTCCCAGCACGACATGCACGATCGCTGGAAGATCGGCGCCAGCGACGAGCCCGGCGGCGCCGGCCCCGGCGTGCTGGACATGACGCGCCCGACCATCGACATCGATGAGCCGTCCAACGGGGCGACGTACAACTCCAACGCCAAGACGCTGCCCAACCCGCCGCACGCCGACTGGTCCTGCGATGACCCGGACGGCGCCGGCACGGTCAACGTGTGCACCGCCACGGTCGACGGTGTGCCGATCAGCCAGGGCGACCCGCTGCCGCTGACGCCGGGCACCCAC
>Ga0209023_10007311_pt1 | contig 11366 bp, 10 predicted proteins | sample LakOneMetagenome_FD_187468 | JGI IMG/M metagenome (GOLD analysis project Ga0209023, IMG submission 187468) | Freshwater and sediment microbial communities from Lake Erie, Canada (SPAdes) (version 2) | ecosystem: Environmental > Aquatic > Freshwater > Lentic | place: Lake Erie, Canada...
CGACAGCATGGGGCACAGGCCGAAGGCCATGTTCGCACTATGCACGGTCTCATAGGCCGCCAGCTCCAGCGCCTTGGGCAGGGCCTGGCCGCCGGCCTCGACCGAGGCCGTCAGACCGGTCCAGCCGCCCGCCGCGAACTGCTGATAGGCGTCGGCGAACCCCGGGGCCGCCGTCACCGATCCGTTCGCATACTTCGCGCCCGCCAGATCGCCCGGGCGGTTCAGCGGCGCCAGCACCCCTTCGGAGAAGGCGCCGCCGGCCTCGAGCACGGCTTTCATCAGGTCGAGGTCGAAGTCCGGGAAGGCCCCGGTGGCCTCGAGCTGTTCGACACCGGCGACGGCGGTCAGGCTGAAGGCGAGGTCGCGGACGGGGGCGCGATAGGGCATGGCGGGACTTCCGGAAGACAAGGGCTTTGGGGTCTTTTGCCGCCATGCCGCGACGGCACGCAAGCGGCTTGGCGAAACAGGGTGGCTTGGCGCAACGCCCCGGCTGAGCCAGTGTGCCCGCCATTCGCCGATAGAGGACTCGATGGCCGAACCCAGAAACCGATACTCTACGGTGTCGCTAACCCTCCACTGGCTGATCGCCGCCCTGGTGCTGGGGCAGATCCTGCTGATCACGGCGGCGGAGACCGAAGGGCCGAACCGCGCGCTCTGGATGATGCTGCACAAGTCCGGGGGCATGGCGATCCTGGTCCTGACCCTGTTGCGCATCGGCTGGCGAATCGCCAACCCGGCCATCCCCCTGCCGTCGGCCATGCCCCGGTGGGAGACGATCTTCGCCCGGACCACCCATGTGCTGTTCTACGTCGTCCTGCTGGCCCTGCCGCTGACCGGCTGGATGGCGGGATCGGCGGTGGGGCGCGAGTTCCGGTTCTACGGCCTGTTCGACGTCCCGCTGCTGCCGATCGGCGGGGGGCGGGATATGGCCAGGGCGCTGATGGGCGTTCACACCAGCCTGCCCAAACTGCTCTACGTCCTGCTGGCCCTGCATGTGCTGGGGGCGCTCAAGCATCAGTTCCTCAACCGCGACAACGTCCTGCACCGGATGATCCCGATCATTCCGCGGCGTCCCTGACCATGCTGAGGCGGCGGGTCCTGCTGTCGCTGGCCGCCCTCGGCCTGCCCGGGCGCGCGGCGGCGCAGGTTCGGCGCTGGACCCTCGATCCGTCGCGGTCGGCCATCACGATGCGGCTTCGCGCGGCGGGCCTGACACAGACGGGCCGGTTCGAGGACTGGTCCGGCGACATCCGCTTCGATCCGGAGGCCCCGCAGGCCGCGCAGGTCATGATCGACGTCCGGGTCGGATCGTTGCGGATGCAGGAGGCCGCCCTGACCGCACGGGCGACAGGCCCGGCCTTCCTCGACGCCGCGCGCTGGCCGAGCATCCGCTTTCGCCTCACCGGGCTGGAACGGACCGCGCCGGGGCGGTTCGCCGCGCGGGCGGATGTGACCGTCAAGGGACGTACGCGCGAGGTCGTGTTCCCGGCGGACTTGCGCGTCACCGGCGAGGCGGCGCAGATGACCGGCGGCTTCATCCTGGATCGAGCCGCCTACGACATCGGGATGCAGAGACCGTGGAACGCGTTGATCAGCAGGCAGGTGAGGGTGGAGGTCGCGCTGGTCGTGCGAGCCGTCTGACGGACTCCGTGGAGAGCGCCGCCGCGGCCCTGAAGGCGGGCCGGCTGGTCCTGCTACCGACCGAGACCGTCTATGGGCTGGCCGCCGACGCGTCCGACGCCCGGGCCGTCGCCGCCATCTTCGAGGCCAAGGGCCGGCCGCGATTCAATCCCCTGATCGCCCATGTGCCCGACGCCGTGGCGGCCGAAAGCATCGCCGTCTTCGGGTCGGCGGCGCGCACACTGGCCGAGGCCTTCTGGCCGGGCCCCCTGACGATCGTCGCGCCCGTGCGCGATCGCGGCGCGGTCTGCGATCTCGCCCGGGCGGGGCTGGACAGCGTCGCCGTACGGGCGCCGGGCCATGCGAAGGCCCGCGCCATCCTGTCGGCGTTCGGCGGCGCGGTCGTCGCGCCCTCGGCCAACCGCTCGGGACGGCCCAGCCCGACCACCTTCGCCGATGCGGTCGAGGAGACCGGCGCCTTCGCCGCCGCCGCCGTCGACGGCGGCCCCTGCGCCGTGGGGGTGGAGAGCACCGTCGTCTCGGTGCTGGACGGCCGCGTCGCCCTGCTGCGCCCCGGCGCCGTGACCCGCGACGAGATCGAGGCCTTGGTCGGGCCCTTGTGCGAAAGCGGGGAGGGCCATCGCTCTCCCGGACGCCTGACGCTCCACTACGCCCCCGACGCCCCCGTGCGGATCGAGGCGACCTCAGCCGAAGAGGGGGAGATCCTGCTCGGCTTCGGCCCCGGCGTCGGCGAGGCCCGCTGGAGCCTGAGCCCCTCCGGTGACCCGCGCGAAGCGGCGGCGAACCTGTTCCGCCTGCTGCGCGAGGCCGACCGCGAACATCCGGCCGGCATCGCCGTCGCGCCGATCCCCCTGACGGGCCTCGGCGAGGCGATCAACGACCGCCTGCGCCGCGCGGCGGGGTATGTGGGGTAGGTCTTGGGGTTAGGTCTTGGGGGTAGGGCGCATCGTCGCATCCCGGACGCGGGAGGAAACGCTATCGTCGCCCGACCTTCCTGTCAGGAGCCGCCCATGAAGCCCGCCGTCATCGCCATCGCCGCTCTCACCCTCGTGGCCGCCCTCGGCGCCTGTACGGAGAGCAAGCGGGCGAGTCGCGCGGCGACCTTCGGCGACAAGCCCGCCGACATAACCTGCTGGACCTACGGGACCCAGAACTTCAGCGGTCGTTCGACGGGCAAGGTCGAATATGACGAAGGCGGGCGCATCTCGTTCGTGGACGCGTCCAGCCAACGCTACACGACGGTCGAGGGCGATTGCCGCGTCGTCTACGCCAAATAGGACATCAGGGCCGCGTCTTGATCTCCCAGTCGAGGCTCCAGCGGCCGGAGCCCATGGGCCTCAGTTCGGTGACCGAGGCCGAGACCTGGCGGTCGAAGCCGTCCAGAACGACCGTACGGCCGCTGACCGAGGCGATGACGGCGTTGGTCTGCCAGAAGGGGCCGCCATCGTTGCGCATCGACAGGCGCAGATGCACGGTGTCGTTGGCCTGAGGCGTTCCAGCGGTCGGGGAGGCAGGCATCGGCGGTTCCTTGGGGAGGCGCGGCGATGTGCGCCGCGTCGCCGTCCGCGGTCAACTACATCCGCACGCCGGGCAGGGCGGCGGCCTGTGTGATCCAGTCCCTGAACTGCGCCTCGTCGAGGATGTCGGTCTCCCGTCCGAGCCCGACTCGGGGCTCGCGGACGTCGAGGTAGCGGACCTCGGCCTTTTTCGAGACGCCCGGCGGAACCGGATCCAGCGACTGACCCCGGAAGAAGGCGACCTTCACATAGTTCGCATAGCCGTGCAGGCTCACGAACCATTCGCCCGGGACCACGCCGTAGAAGGGCGAGTTCCACTTGACCGCCCGGGCCACGCCGGGAACCGCCTCGACGATCAGGGCGTCCAGTCGTCGGGCGATCGGCTGTTTCCAGCCCGGCATCGCGTCGATCCAGGCCTGCACGGGTTCGTCGCCATAGCCCCTGGCGATCTGCGGATTGCCGCCGGAGAGGAGTCTGGGTTGATCGGCCATGTCAGGCGAACCGCGCCTGCAGGTCGACGCTGGAGCGCACGCCGACCTCGGCGAAGCACGTTGACAGCCACTCTCCGGCCGCCTCGCGCCCGCGGGTCTTGAGGCTGTTGAGATAGGTCCATTCGGTGTTGAACTTGGAGCCCAGGGTCTGGTCGCCCAGCCAGCCGTCGGCCTCGATGGCGTGCATCAGGATGTGGCGATAGCGGCCGCGGGCGTCGTCCCGGAGCAGCCCGTCCTCGAGCAGTTCCTGCACGAAGGCCACGGCGCGCAGTTCGGCGGCCAGCGGGGCGTTGAAGACGACCTCGTTGAGCCGGTCCATGATCTCGCCGGCGGCGCGGGGCGCTTCCTCGCGTTCGAACGGGTTCAGGGTCATCAGCAGGACGTCGTCGGGCGTGTCGGCGTAGAACAGCGGCCACAGCGGCGGATTGGCCAGATAGCCGCCATCCCAGTAGGGCTCGCCCTCGATCTCCACCGCCTGGAACAGGTGCGGCAGGCACGACGAGGCCAGCAGAACCTGATCGGTGATCTCGGCCGTGGTGAAGATGCGCGCCCGGGCGTGGCGCACCGCCGTGGCGGCGACGAACAGCTTGATGTCGGAGGCTCGCACCGCCTCGAAGTCGATCGCGGCGTCCAGAACCCGCTTCAGCGGGTTCAGGTTGAAGGGATTGAACTGATAGGGGCTCATCGACCCCGCCAGGGTCTCCATCGAGCGCCAGGCCGGGGTCTCGGTCAGCCAGTTGGGCGTCATGGCCGAGGACCAGATGGCGCTGTCGCCGAAGACGTTGCGACCGCCGGACTGGTTGGTCTCACGCCACAGCTTGTCCAGCGCCTTGCGGGCCCCTTCTGCGCCGCCTGTGGCGAGGCCGGAGACAAGGGCCGCGCCGTTCATCGCCCCGGCCGAGGCCGCCGTCACCGCCCGGATGTCGAGGCGATCGTCCTCCAGCAGCCGGTCCAGGACGCCCCACTGGAAGGCGCCGTGAGCGCCGCCGCCCTGAAGCGCCAGGGCGATGGGTTTCTTGCGGTTTGACGATTCGGCGGACGCGACCGGCGATACGGTCGCCGCGGGAGCCTTGCGTTTGAACAGCGCCATCAGCCCTCGCAGTTGTGGTTATCGCGCGGTCCAGCCGCCGTCGATGGAGAAGCTGGCGCCGGTGGCCGAGGCCCCGAGATCCGAAACCAGATAGAGGAAGATGCCGGTCAGCTCGTCTGTCGTCACGAATCGCTTGGTCGGCTGGGCCTCAAGGATGATGTCGCGCAGGGCGACCTCCTTCGAGACGTTGTTCAGGCGCGCCTGATCGGCGATCTGGGCCTGGACCAGCGGGGTCTCGACGAAGCCGGGGCAGATGGCGTTGCAGGTGATGTTGTCCTGCGCCAGCTCCAGCGCCACCGTCTTGGTGAACCCGATCACACCGTGCTTGGCGGCGACATAGGCCGACTTGAACGGGCTGGCGACCAGTCCGTGGGCGGAGGCGATGTTGACGATCCGGCCGCGCCCCTGCGCCTTCATGATCGGGATCGCCGCCCGCGTCGCATAGAAGGTCGACGACAGGTTGATGGCGATGATCTTCTCCCACTGGTCGGAGGGGAATTTCTCGACGGCCTCGACATGCTGGATGCCGGCGTTGTTGACCAGGATATCGACCCGGCCCAGCTGATGCTTGCCGAAGGCGACCATGTCGGCCACCTCGTCGCCGCGCAGCATGTTGGCGGCGTGATAGCGGACGCGGACGCCGCAGCTGGCTTCCAGCTCGGCGCGGGTGCGTTCGATCTCGGCAGGGTCGCCCAGACCGTTCAGCACCACGTCGCCGCCCCGCGCCGCCACAGCCCGGGCCAGCGCCAGGCCGATGCCGGAGGTCGATCCGGAGATGACCGCCACCTGACCCTTGAGGTCATTTGGGTCGCGGTAGACAGGGGCCTGCGTATCCATCGCGGTGGGCTTGGTCCGGTTGAACATGGCGGCGTTTCCGAAGGCTCAGTTTCTGTTTGAAGGACAGCCTAGTCGCTCGCGGCGGCGAATGCGACAGGGGGGATCAGGAATTTCCCGATCGGGTGAATATCCAGTCGGTGTCGGTCGAGAGCGCCTTGTCGAACCGGTAGCCGTCGCGGTCGAACGCCTTGAGGTCGGTCGGGTTCTCGATCCGCTCGTCGATCGCGAACCGGGCCATGGTCCCGCGCGCCTTCTTGGCGAAGAAGGAGATGATGCGGCTTTCGCCGTCCTTGTTCTCGCGGAAGTTCGGGGTGACGACGGGGATTTTCAGCGCCTTGGCGTCGACCGCGCCGAAATACTCCTGGCTGGCCAGATTGACGAGAACGGGGTGGGCCTGACCCTCGGCGTCGAGGTTCAGCTGTTTCGAGATCCGGTCGTCCCAGAAGTCGTACAGGCTGTTCCCGCGCCGGGTCTTCAGCCGCACGCCCATCTCGAGCCGATAGGGCTGGATCCGGTCGAGCGGGCGCAGCAGGCCATAGAGGCCCGACAGAATGCGCAGGTGGGACTGGGCCCAGTCCAGCGCCTTCGGATCGAGGCTGCGGGCGTCCAGTCCCTGATAGACGTCGCCGGCGAAGGCCATCACGGCCTGGATGCCGGCGTCGGTCGCCTCGGGGTCGAAGGCCTTGAACCGCTGCTGGTTCAGTTTGGCGAGGTCTTCCGAGATGCTCATCAGCTTGCGCAGGTCGGCCTTCGTCTGGCGCTTGGCGGTGCGCGACAGGCTGGCGATGTCCTCGACGAAGCGCGGCGCGGTCGCCGGCAGGGCCGGGTCGGTCTCGGTGAAATCCAGCCGCTTGGCCGGGGACAGCACGATCAGCACGGGTCGCTCCAGTCTACAGAGCGCGCATCTAGGCCGCTTCGGTGACGAATTGAACCGCCCAACCGTCGCACGGGACGAACTGTCCTCAGCGTTCGATCATCTCGCGCACCTTCTCGCCCAGGGCCGCCATGGCGAAGGGCTTGGTCATGACTTCCATACCGGCGTCGAGGTGGCCGTTTCCGACGGCCGCGTTCTCCGCATAGCCGGTGACGAACAGCACCCTGAGGTCGGGCCGGACCTCGCGCGCGGCGTCGGCGACCTGACGGCCGTTCATGCCGCCGGGCAGGCCGACGTCGGTGATCAGCAGGTCGATGCGGACGTCGGTGCGCAGGATTTCCAGGCCCGAAGGCCCGTCGGGCGCTTCCAGAACACGATAGCCGGCCTCGGTCAGGACCTCGGCGACCAGCATCCGCACCGTTTCCTCGTCGTCGATGACCATGACGGTCTCGCCGTGACCGCCGTGGAGCAGGGCGGGACGTCCGTTCTCGTCCGCGATCTCCAGCGCGCCGGTGTAGCGAGGCAGATAGAGACACATGGTCGTGCCCTTGCCGAGCTCGGAATAGATCCGCACCTGGCCGCCGGACTGACGCACGAAGCCGTGGATCATCGAAAGACCGAGACCCGTGCCCTGGCCCAGCGGCTTGGTGGTGAAGAAGGGGTCGAAGACCTGGGCCTGGACCTCGGGCGTCATGCCTGTGCCGGTGTCCGTGACGCACAGGGAGACATATTGGCCGGGCAGCAGATCGCGTTCCTTGCTGGCCCGGTCGTCCAGCCATTTGTTGGCGGTCTCGATGGTCAGGCGGCCGCCGTCCGGAGCCATGGCGTCGCGGGCGTTGATGCACAGGTTAAGCAGGGCGTTCTCGAGTTGTGACGGATCGACGCGCGTGGTCCACAGGCCGCCGGCCCCGACGACTTCCAGCTCCACGTCCGGCCCGACGCTGCGCCGGATCAGGTCTTCCATGCCGCCGATCAGCCGGTTGACGTCGGTCGGTTTGGGATCGAGCGTCTGGCGGCGCGAGAAGGCCAGCAACCGCTGGGTCAGGGAGGCGGCGCGCTGGGCCGACCCCTGGGCCGCGTCGATATAGCGTTCCATCCCGTTCAACCGGCCCTCGCCGAGACGCTTGCCAAGCAGTTCGAGACTGCCGGAAATCCCCGCCAGCAGGTTGTTGAAGTCGTGGGCGATGCCGCCGGTCAGCTGGCCGACCGCCTCCATCTTCTGCGACTGGCGCAGGGCTTCCTGGGCCTGGGCCAACTGCTGTTCGCGCGCCTTGTCCTCGGTCAGGTCGCGGCCGACGGCGATAAAGTGAACGCCGTCCGGCTCGGGGGCCACGGTCCAGCCGATGGGCGTCCAGACGCCGTCTTTCGAGAGGATGAGGTTCTCGAACCGGGTCGGCTGACCGGTCTCCCCCATTTCCGTCAGGGCAGCCGTGGTGGCGGGCAGATTGTCGGGATTGATGATCTCGGCATAGGGGTTGGTCAGCAGCTCTTGCTCGCTCCAGCCCAGAATCCGCGTCCATGCGGGGTTGACCGCGAGCAGACCCCCGCCGTAGTCGGCCCGGGCCAGCATATCCTCTGACAACAGCCACAGGCGGTCGCGTTCGGCCTTGCTGCCCTCGAGCAACATCCCCAGTTGGGCGTTCAGCTTCGACAGTTCCTCGCCCTGACGCCGGATGTCGTCGATGTCGCTGTTGGCCCCGACCCATCCCGTCAGCCGTCCCGAGGCGTCGTGGACGGGCTCGGCCCCGACGCCGAACCAGCGCCAGGCGCCGTCGGCGCGGCGAATGCGAAACTCGGTGCGGTAGACGTCGCCGCGCTCAAGCGCGCGAGCCCAGACTGCAGCGGCGCCGGGCAGGTCGTCGGGATGAACGATCTTGCCCCACCCGGCCGGGCCGTTCAGGTCGCCCTCGGCCAGGCCCGTGTAGGCATAGACCTGACTGTTGAACCAGTAGAGCTCGCCGTCGGGACGGCTGGCCCAGACCTGATTGGGCACGGCTTCGGCGAACGCGCGGAACTGCGCTTCGCTGGCCTCCAGCTCTGCCGCGGCGCGGGCGCGTTCGATGGCGATCCTCACCCGGGCGGCGACTTCCCGGAGCAACTCCACGTCGCCGTCGGACCAGACCCGGGGCGCGACGTGGTTGACGAAGGCGATGGCGACGACCCGGCCCTGTTCGGTCAGCGGCATGTTGATGAAGGACGACACGCCGATCCCGGCCAGAGCCGCAGCCGTGTCGAGGGTGCGCGCGTCCTTGGTCGTGTCCGTGACGACGACCGTCTCCCCGCGCGCCAGATCGTCGATGTAGGAGCCGAAGTCACGGAATTTCAGCGTTCCGGCGATGCTGGTCATCCCGGGCGCATTAAAATCGCGCGCGATCGTGACCGTCTCGGTGGACAGGTCCATGACGCCATAGCCGGCGCGGGTGACGTTCAGGGCGCGGGCCAGGATCGCCGAAGAGGCCTTGGCGATCTCCTCGGGATCGATCAGATCGCGCAGAGTGTCCGTCAGGTCCAGCAGCGCCGCCTGGCGCGCCTCGATCTGCCGGCGCTCGGTGATGTTGGTGAACAGGATGGCGACGCGATGCAGCGCCGGGTCGCCGATGCGAAGCGCCTCGACATCGTACCAGCGGCCCAGGACGTCGGCGGGGTTCTCGAACCGCACGGACTTTCCGGTCAGGGCGACGTTGCCGTAGAGGTCGAACCAGTGCTGTTCCAGCCCGGGCGCGATCTCGGACACCCATTTGCCGTTGGCGTCGTGCAGGCCGGTCATTTCGGCGAAGGCCGGGTTGCCCTCGACGATCATGTAGTCGACGGGCCGCATCGCCGCGTCGAACTTCATCTGGATGATGCAGAAGCCGGTGTTGGTCGCGCGGAACAGGGTGTCGTAGCGGGTCTCGGTCTCGGCCAGGGCCGCGTCCGTGGCCCGGCGGTCGGTGATGTCGAAGGTCACGCCCGGGAACCGCAGGGCCTTGCCGTCGGGATCGGCGATGATCCGGCCCTCGGCGCACACCCAGCGGACCTCGCCGTCGGGCTGGACCAGCCGGTATTCGGACCGGAACGGCGCGCGCGTCTGAAGGGTGCGCTGGATGTCTTCGGCGACCCGGTCCGCATCGTCGGGGTGAATGCCCCTGAAGAACGCGTCCCGGGGCGCGCCGTCCCGGGCCAGTTCCGGATCGACGCCATAGAGTTCGGCGAAGCGTTCGTCGGCGACGACGCGGTCGGCGGCGATGTCCCAGTCCCAGGTGCCGACGCCGCGGCCGGCGGACAGGGCCAGCTCCAGCCGCTCCTTGGTTTTGGCGCGCAGCCGGTCGGCCCGCACCTTGGATGTCGTCTCGACCACAGTGGCGATGACCCCGGCCGGCTCGCCGTCCTCGCCGGGCACGGGCCAGTAGTCGAGGTCCATCCAGACCTGCTCCGGCCGGCCGGAGCGGTGGAGCGTCAACTCCTGATCCTTGTAGGCGAGGGTCCCGCCGGCGAGGCCGACCTTCATGACGTTGTCGTTGAAGTCGGCGACCTCGGGCCAGCCTTCGCGGACGTTGGAGCCCAGAAGCTGCGGGTGGCGTCCGCCGGCGAAAACGGAATAGGCGTCGTTGTAGATCATGACGCCCGGCTCACCCCAGAGCATGACGATGGGGACGGGGGAGGCGATCAGCAGGCCGGTCGCGGTCTTCAGGCTCTGGGGCCAGGTCCTGATCGGACCGAGGGGCGTCGCGGCCCAGTCGAAGGCGCGGATACGCGTCGCCATCTCGCCGGATCCCTTGAGGAAATCGGCGCCGGTGGCGGCGTTGGAAGACGGGCTGGACAGTGGAGTGGCCCCCGGGCACTTCGACATTCGGGAAACCCGAACGGCTTGAACGCGCAATGCCCGAAAAAGCTTCGCCGGAAAATCCCTAGAAGAGCACGGCCGGATTCATGATGCGTTTCGGGTCTATGGCGCGGCGGATCGCGGCCATGGTTTCGATCTCCAGCGGCGATTTGTAGCGGCGGACCTCGTCGGTCTTCAGCCGGCCCAGACCGTGTTCGGCCGAGATCGAGCCGTCGTAGCGGGCGACCACGTCGTGGACGACCTGGGAGCCTTCCTTCCAGCGGCCGATGAAGGCGGGGATGTCCTCGCCGACGGCCGGCAGGATGTCGTAGTGCAGGTTGCCGTCGCCGACATGGCCGAAGACCGAGACGCGGGCGCCGGGATGGAACCGTTCCACCGCCGCCGTGGCCTCGTCAATGAAGTCGGCGATGCGGCTGATGGGCACCGAGACGTCGTGTTTCCAGCCGCCGCCCTCGGGCTTGAGCGCCGCCGAATGCTCCTCGCGCAGACGCCAGAAGGCGGCGCGCTGGCTGTCGTTCTGGGCGATGGCGGCGTCGGTGATCAGCCCTTCCTCGAAAGCGACCTCCAGCAGGGCGTCCAGTTGGGCCTCGGCGCCGCCGGGCGTGCCCGAAGCGATCTCGATCAGCACAGACCATTCGGGGATCGGGTCCAGCGGCCAGCGGGTGTCGGGGATGTTCTTGATGACAAGGTCGGCGCCGAGCCGCTTCATCAGCTCGAAGGCCTCGACCCCGCCGCCGGTCTCGGCCCGGGCGCGGGCCAGCAGTTCGACCGAGGCCGCCGCCGTCTCCAGCGCGACCATGGCCACGGCCCGCGAGCGCAGGATCGGATAGAGTTTCAGCGTCGCGGCCGTGACCACGCCGAGGGTCCCCTCGGCCCCGATCAGCAGTTGCTTCAGGTCGTAGCCGGTGTTGTCTTTCCTGAGGCGCTTCAGGCCGTTGAAGATCTCTCCATTGGGCATGACGGCCTCGATGCCCAGCACCTGGTCCCGCATCATGCCGTAGCGCAGCACCTGGGTGCCGCCGGCGTTGGTCGAGATGACGCCGCCGATGGTCGCCGTGCCCTCCGCCGCGAGGCTGAGCGGGAAGAAGCGGTC
>Ga0209023_10007313_pt1 | contig 11363 bp, 6 predicted proteins | sample LakOneMetagenome_FD_187468 | JGI IMG/M metagenome (GOLD analysis project Ga0209023, IMG submission 187468) | Freshwater and sediment microbial communities from Lake Erie, Canada (SPAdes) (version 2) | ecosystem: Environmental > Aquatic > Freshwater > Lentic | place: Lake Erie, Canada | collected...
CCGGCGCGCGCCCGGTGGAAGCTAGCCGGCCAGCCCTGGCCGGGACGACGGCAGGATCGCCCGCACCCGCGACAGCAGCTCTTCCTGGCGGTAGGGTTTGGTGAGGATGTCGAGGGGCTGGGCGCGCGAGGCCGGCGGCAGTTCATCCATGTAGCCGGTGGTGATCAGGATCGGCGTGTCGGGCCGGCGCGCCCTGACCTGGTCGGCCAGCTGCAAGCCGTTCATCCCGCCCGGCATCATGACGTCGGTAAACACCAGGTCGATGTCGCGTTCCCCCTCCAGCAGCACCAGCGCCTCCTCGCCGCTCGGTGCCGAGACCACGGCATAGCCGGCCGAATCGAGCATGCTCTCGGCCAGTTCGCGCACGTCCTCGTTGTCCTCGACCACCAGGATGCACGGCTTGCCGGGATGCTCGTCCGGCGACGGCGCGGGCAGGGCGCTGTCGGCGCCGGCCTCGGCGTCGGTTGCGGCGCCGGCATCGACCGGGAACAGCATGCGCACGACCGTGCCCTTGCCCGGCGTACTGTCGAGTTCGAGGCGTCCGCGCGACTGCTGCACGAAGCCATGCACCATCGCCAGCCCGAGGCCGGTGCCCGGCCCCTTGGTGGTGAAGAAGGGCTCGGTCGCGCGCCGCATCACGTCCGGCGTCATGCCCACGCCCTCGTCGGCGATCGACACGCGCACCTGGGCGGGGGCGGGCGGCGCGCCCTTGGCGGCTTCCTCGGCGGCGAGCAGCTCGGTGCGGATGCGCACCTCTCCGCCGGCCGGCATGGCGTCGCGCGCATTGATGACGACGTTGAGCAGGGCCATCTCGAGGTGGGTAGGGTCGAGCTTGCAGGAAGGCAGGCCCGGGCGCAGGTCGAGCTGCAGCCGCACATGGTCGCCCAGGGTGCGCACCATCAGGTCGGAAAACTCGACCAGCAGGGCGTTCAGGTTGACGCGGCGCGGGTCGAGCCGCTGCTTGCGCGCGAAGGTCAGCAGCTGCTGGGTCAGTTTGCCGGCCTTCATGGCCGCGCTCTGGGCGCGCGCGATCGGCTCGGCCGCGCGCGTGCCCGGCCCGATGGCCAGCAAGGCCAGCTCGAGGTTGCCGCTGATGACCTGCAACAGGTTGTTGAAATCGTGGGCCATGCCGGCGGTGAGCTGGCCGATGGCTTCCATTTTCTGCGCCTGCACCGACGACTGCTCGATCGCGCGGCGCTGGGTGATGTCCATTTGCGAGGCGAAGAAATACAGCAGCTCGCCGTCCTGGTCGAAGATCGGACCGATGTACAGGCCGTTCCAGAACGCGCTGCCGTCGGCCTTGTAGTTCAGGATATCGAGGGCGCAGGCGCGCCGTTCGGCCAGCGCATCGCGAATTTCGCGGACCGTGTCCGGATCGGTATCGGGGCCCTGCAGCATGCGGCAGTTGCGGCCGATGACGTCCTGCTCCTCGTACATGGTCAGGTCGAGGAAGGCGCGGTTGGCGAAGACGATCGGATTGTCCGGCTGGCGCGGATCGGTGACGACCATCGGCATGCGCGTCATTTCGACGGCGGCAAAGAAGATGTTGCCGCGGTCCTCGAGACCCGGGTTCTCGATATAGCCCGCCTGCCAGTGCTTCATGCCGGGGTTGCCGAGCGGATTGAAGGAGCTGCCTTCCACCTCGCCGTCGGCGGGCACGCCCACGCTCTGGCCATCGCCTTGGCGGTCAAGTTGCTTGTCGGCGCTTTCTGCGGGGTTGGAACCGGTTGCCATAGATTTCCCTTGGGTGGAGTCGATGCGGCATCGCTGCTGACGTCATCCTAATGCAGCTGCCGCCCGTCGCACTGTGCGACGGCTCACCAAAGCGCGCCGATCGGGACCGCGCGCAGCGGCGGGAGCGCGGCCGTGGCGTCCAGGGAGGTCCGAACCGCGGCAGTGCGACACCGGTTTTGCGCAGCACGCCAACTGCTGAAACGGTAAATTTACATGCGATAATGTTTGTCTTTTCCAACTACACCATGGAATGCGCCCCGCAGCGGAGACCGCCGCCGGCGCGGCAGGAGTCGGCGCAGCGCCCGGTCCGCAGCATGGTGCAGCCTTGTCATTTACAAGTGAGGGTGCTTTGCAAGTTGAACGCCAGGTAGCGGTTGCTGCCCAACATTTACCCTACCGCGCCGATATCGACGGGCTGCGTGCGATTGCGGTATCGATCGTCGTGCTCTTTCACGCGTTCCCCAGTTTCATTGCCGGCGGTTTTGTTGGCGTCGACATCTTCTTCGTCATCTCCGGCTACCTGATCTCGAAGATCCTGATCGGCGGTCTCGACAAGGGTGTATTTAGCTACGGCAATTTCTACGCCCGGCGGATCAAGCGCATTTTCCCGGCGCTGATCCTGGTGATGGCCGCGTCGCTGGCCTTTGGCTGGTTTGCCCTGTTCCCCGACGAATTCAAGCTGCTGGGGAAACACGTCCTTGGCGGCGCCGGCTTCGTCTCGAACATCATGCTGTGGTTCGAAGTCAGTTATTTCGATCCGGCGGCGGAAACCAAGCCCTTGCTGCATTTGTGGTCGCTGGGCATCGAGGAGCAGTTCTATATTTTCTGGCCGGTGCTGCTGGCCCTGGTCTACCGCTTCAAGTCGAGCCTGCTGCGCTTGACGCTCGTGCTGCTGGCCGTGTCGCTGCTGGTCAACGTCGCCGGCGTGCACCGCTTGCCGACCGCGACTTTCTATTCGATCGCCAGCCGCGCCTGGGAGCTGCTCTTCGGTGCGCTGCTCGCGTATCTGTCGCTGAACAAGATCTCGATGGCCTTCGGCGAGTGGCGCCGCGGTCCCCACGGCGCCGCCGGCAGCACGAGCGCGCCGCTGTTCGATTCGGCCAGCCCGGGCGGACGCAATTTCCTGTCCTTTCTCGGCCTCATCTTCATCGTGACCGCCTGCGCGCTGGTACGCAGCGGCAAGAGTTTCCCCGGCTGGTGGGCCCTGTTGCCGACCCTCGGCGCGGGCTTCCTGATCGCCGCCGGTCCCGCCGCATGGGTCAACCGGGTGATCCTGTCGAACCGCGTCCTCGTGTGGATCGGCCTCATCAGTTATCCCCTGTACCTGTGGCACTGGCCGCTGCTGTCGTTCGCCCAGATCGTCGAATCGGGCGTGCCGGCCTTCAATATCCGCGCCGGCGCCGTGGCTGCGGCGCTGGTCATGGCCTGGCTGACCTATAAACTGGTCGAGATGCCGCTGCGCCACCGTGGCTCGCGCGCCGTGGTCGCGACGCTCTCGCTGCTGATGGTGTCGCTCGCCGCGGCCGGCGGCTGGGTCTACAGCAAGGATGGTTTGCCGCTGCGGCCCGCAATCGTGGAGAACGCCAGCCTGCAAAAAGCCCTGATCATGGTCGAGGACAAGGACAATGTGGCGGCCTGCAAGAAGCGCTATGGCTTCGAGACCCAGTACCAATACTGTATGCAGGCGCAGGCGGACAAGCCGCCGACGGTGGCGCTGGTCGGCGACAGCCATGCATTTCATGTGGCGGCCGGGCTGACGAAATATTACAGCGCTCGCGGCGAGAACCTGCTAATGATGGGTACGAGGATTCCCTACTTCGGCTTGGAAGGAAACGCGAACGATCCTTATCAGCAAGCGACGCCGCAGATGTTGGAACTGGCCTTGACCACGGACAGCATCAGGACCGTCATTATTTCCACCATGCTCAAGCATTACGGTGGCACGGAAGAGAACAAGCTGCTCGACAAGCAGTTGCGTGCCACCTTGCGCAAATACGTCGATGCGGGCAAGCGTGTCATCTATTTCTATGACGTCCCGACACTCGACTTCGAACCGCGCGCCTGCATCAAGCGCGCGGGCATCGCCAGTTCGACGACCAAGCGCGACTGTTCGATGGCCAGGGCCGATTACGAGAAGGCCGTGCAAACGCACAACGAGATCGTTGGCGCGATATTGAAGGAATTCCCGATGGTGGAAAGCTTCGCGCCTGCGAAGTACCTGTGCAACAACACGCGCTGCATGGGGATGGTGGGCGACAAGCTGATGTACCGCGACACGAATCACCTGACCTACGACGGCGACCTGTATATCGGCGCGAAATTCGCGGAAGAGCAAGCGGCGAAACAGCTGGCGCAGAAGTAAGCGGCGGACGCGGGGCGCGGGACCGGCGCGCCGCTCACGCCCCTGCAGCTGGCGCCGGTACTGGCGCCGGCGCTGCAAGGTCTGGACCTCGACCGTTCAGGAAGGTTTCGGAGGGAACGCGAACAGCGCCTTGTTACGGGCGCTGGCAGTACGTTATTACTGCGGCGTTATTACTGCGACCTCATTACTGCGACCTCATTACTGCGCCGCCGTCGCCGGATGTTCCTTGTCGCGGATGCGCAGTTCGTGAAATGCCAGCCCGAGCGGACGCTCGTCCGCGCCGGCACCGGCCTGCTTGGGCGAGGTCGGTTTCGGAATCGTCAGCCGGATCAGCCGCTCGGTGCCGTCGGTGTCGAAGTCCAGTTTCAGGCTGTCGAGCTTGGCGGGAGCGGCGAAACGGCGTTCCTCTTTGCCGATCGTGACGATCACGTCCTCTCCGACATTCGGACCGAAGGCATACAGTTTCAGTTCCAGGCTCAGCTTTTTCGGCAATGTATTGCCCAGCTCGAGTTCGACCACCTTCGCATCGGACCAGCGGCCGAAGGCCTCCGATCCCGACAGGCCGCTGTCGCGCAGAACGCCTTCGTCGGCCAGGGTCTGCGAAAAGTCGACGATCTGAACGCCCGGCGGACTCGGGCGGCGCGGCTTGACAAGCGTGAAGCCCTTGCCTTCGATGATCTTCGCGGTGTAGTCGGCAGCCGGCTTGAAGTTGCCGATCACCAGCAGCCAGTTCTTCTTGTCCGGATAGGTGGCGAGGTCGAATTTTTCGGTGTCTTCCACCTGGTGTACCTGGACCCCCGCGCTGGGAATGAACATCTTGGCCTTGTAGAGCCCCGGAATGCTCGCGCCGACGACCGTGAGGTGGCTCATGGGGACCGGGTCGAGGTAGTCGCGCACGAATTCGGCGCCGTTCGAATACGGGTCGGCGAAGGTCGCCCAGTACAGCTGGCGGCTCAGCGCGGCGGCGCTGCCGATGGCGAAGATCGGCATCAGCACGCACAGATAGACGAGGGCGCCGCGGCGCGCGTCGTGCGCCCAGGCGATGACCGTCGCCAGCGCAATCGCGCAAAACAGCGGGAACGCCAGAGGAAACATCGATAAGCCATGCAGCGACGGCGCATCCGAGATCAGCGGCGTGTAATCGGCCGTCAGGCGCCACGCGGTGTAGAGCAGGGCCGCGCCCATGACCAGCGCAAGCGGAAGCATGAGCGACCGTTTCAGCCTGGCCGCCGCGTCCACCTGGGCGGCAATGAAGATCGTCAGCAGGGGCAGGGCGAAATCGTAATAGCGCATGTGCAGGCGCTGGTCGGTATCGAAGCCGGTACCGCTGACGGTGACGGTAAACATCACCGTGACGCCCACCAGCGAAGCGATCATCAATACCATGTAGACGGCGAGCGCACGCAGTGGCGGGCTGGCCTCGCGCCACGAGCGCCCGAGCCCGAAGGCCAGCAGGGCGCACAGCGGGACGGCGAACAGGACGCCAAGGCCCATCAGGTGGCCGCGCAATACGCGCAGGGCGGTGCCCAGTACCTGCAGCAGCGACTGGCCGGCGATCGGCGAGTTCCCGGCCTGGGCGCTATACAGCGGACCAAACAGGCTGAGCCCGTTGCTGCCCGCCAGCCAGTAGCCCAGCCCGAAGCGGACCGCCGCCGCGGCTGCGATGACCAGTGCGAGGGCGCGCGCCGCGCCGTACAGCCAGCCGCCCACCTCGGTCCTGCGCGCGTAGGCGCTCCAGACGAGAAACAGGCACAGGGCGGGCATGACGAACAAGCCATGCATCTTGATCAGGACCAGTACGCCAAGGAGTGCGCCGGACGTCAGCCCCCGCGCGGCGCTTGGCCTGTCGTGGAAGCGCAAAACCGACCAGGTGAGCAGCCAGAAACCCAGAAAGTAACTGGCTTCCGGCATGAAATACAGCGTGTACAGGTTGGCCGGTCCCGCCACCGAGAGCAGGGCGCTGATGCAGGCCAGCGACGGGCGCATCATGCGCCGTGCGACCAGGTAGATGAACGGCGCCGACGCCAGGAACAGCACCGAATTGAACAGCCGCGCGCACTCGAGGAAGCCCTCCCCGCAACTGTTCGTGTAGCTGAACAGTGCAAGATACAGGTACGAGGGAACCGTCGCGTCGCTGAGCGCGGTCAGCCTCGAGAACGTGCTGTAGGTGGTCTCGTCGGAGAAGATCGTCGGATACAGTCCCATGTTCCGGAAACTGATATAGAAGAAGAGCAGCGCCAGGCCGGCGGCAAGCGCTGCCGGGGCTGGGAGCGTGAATGGACGGTTATTGTTGTTCATGCTTCTCGAGGGTCATGGGGAAAACCGTTGGCATCGTGTGCGCAAGCCGGAAGGATTGCTACTTGAATACCCAGTGTTTGCTCATCCAGTAGCCATTCAAGGCCACGAGCGGCAGCGCCAGGATCTTGCCGATTACCGGGGCCGACACGTGCTGCATGGTCCGCATCGCCAGCGTGACCGCGGCAATCGTCAAGAGATAATTGAGCAGCACCACGGCAAGGAATCGGATAAAAGCGGTGGGCGTGAACGGGCTGTCGAAGGTGACGCGCGTATGAAAGGCGTAGTTGACCGCCAGGCCCGCAAGGAAGCCCGCGGTAGTGGCGGTCAGCGGCGGCGCACCCATGCGCACCAGCCACCACAGCAGGCCGACATCGATCAGCGCGCAAACGACGCCCCCTGCGACATACACGAGGAACTGGCGCGGGTCGATCTTTTGCGCGCTCATTTGCGTAACAGCACGGTGTGCATGGCGCGCCGCGGTACCGAGCTGATGTCATAGGCGAGGAAGGCGAGGATCAGCTGGATGCCCATCAGCACCGGCATGGCCGACAGCATGACCGTGCCGGCCGGGGTTTCGACGCCGCTCTGTGCCGAGTGGTACCAGTGCACGCCGCCATACACCGCGCCCCAGACCAGCATGAGCAGGCCCAGCGGCAATTCGATCGAGGCCAGCGACATGTCGCGCAGGTAATACTTGTAGAACAGGCGCTTGCCGAAATTGCGCACATGCTTGGCGAGGAATTCGGTGGCGATCTTCGAAATCTTCAGGTTGCTCACCTCGTCGCCGTAGCGCGCATCCATCGGCACGTCGACCACGCGTGCGCTGAAGGTGTTCAGGCGGAACAGCATGTCGGTCTCGAAGAAATAACGCTCGCTGATCTTTTTGAACGGCAAATGGCGCGCCGTCGCCGCATGCAGCGCCGTATAGCCATTGGTCGGGTCGAACAGGTCCCAGTAACCCGACGAGAGCTTGCACATCAGCGACAGGACGGCGTTGCCGAACAGCCGCAGCGGCGGCATGCTGCCGATCTGCTCGAGGTCGAAAAAGCGGTTGCCCTTGGTATAGTCGGCCTCGCCCGCCAGGATGGGTGCGACGAAGGAGGGGATCAGCGCCGGGTCCATCTGGCCGTCGCCGTCGATCTTGACCATGACGGTCATGCCGTCGGCGATGGCGGCCTGGTAGCCGCTCATGACGGCACCACCGACACCGCGGTTTTCCGGGTGGAAGATGACGTGCACGCGCGGGTCGCCGCATTCGCGCTGGACCAGCTCGCCCGAGCCGTCGGGACACTTGTCGTCCACGACGTAGATGCGGTCGACTTCCGGACCGATGCTGCCGAGCACTCCCATGATGTGGCGGGTCACGCGGAAGCTCGGAATGATGACTGCAATGCTGCCGTTTGAATTCATAAATGCTCTTCGATGTAATCGTGTTCCTGGCGGCCTCTTCTAAAAAAGCGGGCCGCCCGGTCGTTCCTCTGCGGCCGTGCGCACGACGACGAAACTTGCCAGTCTAACACAGCGGTTTTATCGTTCGCGGACGCGCCGGTTCAGGCCGCCGCCCTTGTGCGCAGGTCTTCGCCCGTCGCTTTCGCCGCTTCCAGAGCGTGTCCGGCCACCTCGCCATCGAGGATGCGCAGCAGCTGCTCGGCGTTCTGGCGCCAGGTCCGCCAGCGCATTGCGCTCGAGGCTGGCACCGCGCCTTCTGCGCGCAAGGCCATCCAGTGGCGCACCGCCTCGGCCAGCGCCGCCGGCGCCATGCCGTCGAAATAGACCGCATGCTCTTCGGCCACTTCACGGAACACCGGCAGCCCGCGCGCGAGCACCGGCAGGCCATAGCGCGCCGCCTCGATCAGCGGCAGCCCGAAACCTTCGCCTTCGCTCGGCTGCAGCAGGCAGGTGCTGTTGCGATAGATGGTCTCGAGCAAGCCATCGTCCACGCCCTGCAGCCAGAGCAGGCGTCCGCCCGCTTCGGGATGGGCCGTCAAGCGTTTCACGATCTCGGGAATCGTGCGGCGCTCGTCCTCGGCGAGGCCCTTCCAGCCCTCGTTGCCGACGATGACGAGGTTGACCTGTTCGCCCTCGGCCCACAGCTGCTCGAATGCGGCCAGCGCCTGCAGGTGGCCCTTGCGCGGCTCGATCGTTCCCACCATCAGGAAACTCGGCCGTGCCGCCAGCGTCGCCGCCATCTGGACGGCGGCCGCGGTGTCGCCCCCGCCTCCCGCCACGTGGTCGATATCGGCGCCGTGGTGCAGCACCGCCAGTTTCAGCGGACGGGCGGGCGGCGGCTCCTGGCGGGCGAGCCAGACCTCGGCTTCCTCGGCCACCGCGGCCGAAATGCACAGCAGCCGGTCGGCCTGGTCGGCGACGCAGCGCAGCCAGTTGGCGTGGATGCGTTCCGATTTGCGCGGGAAGAACTCCGGGCGCAGCACCGGCAGCAAATCGTGGATCAGGAAGTTGACCGACACGCCGCCGGCGCGCAGCGCCTCGTACACGCCCGCGCGCGCCGCTTCGCAGATCGCGACCGGCGCGTAATCGGCGCTGTAGAACACGTCGCCGGGCTGGATGTCGATCGGCACGTCCTGCAGGCCGGGGGCATTCACGCCCAGCAGGCGGGCGCCGTAGCGGCGCGCGTAGCGGTAATGCCAGCGGCCGCCTTCCGCGCTCAGGCAGACCGGTTCGACCCGCCAGCCGTGCTGGCGCAGGCGCAGCAGTTCCAGCAGCTGGGTGCGCACCACCCGCTCGATGCCGGTTTTCAGGTCGTGCTGGGCAATGGTCGAGACGTCGACCAGCAACTGGCGCGGCGCCAGCGGATCGGGAGCGTGCGCGAGGCCGGCGGCGAGCGCGCGCAGGGCGCCGTCGTCGGCACGCAAGGCGGGAATCGCCGCCAGCTGGCGCAGCAGCGCCGGGCGGCTGTTCTGCTCTTCCAGCAGCGCCAGGTCGAGGGCGTCGCGATAGCGCGCCGCGCAGTGGTCCGGGCGGTGCTGGCTGCGCAGCACGTCGCGCGCACGGGCGCCCAGCTCCAGGCGGCGCGCGCTGTCGTGGCGCAGCGTCTCGAGCGCGTCGACCAGCTCGGGCAGCGTGAGCGCGTCGGGCAGCATCCACACGGCGTCCGCCGGCAGCGCCGCCATCGAGCCGTTCGCATTGGCGATCACGGGAATGCCGTAGTTCATGACGTCGAGTACCGCGGCCGAGGTTTCGCCGCGCGAGGTGCTGCGCAGCTGCACGCCCAGGTCGGCGGCCTGCAGGTACTGGTGGTAGGCGTTATCGTCGGTCCAGCCGGCGATCCGGATGCTGCGGCCAGCGCCGGCGTCCTCGATCGTATCGACCAGGCGCGCGCCGAACTCGCCCGCATGGTTGGCGCCCACCAGGATCAACATGCAGTCGGCGTCGCCATGCAGGTTGGAGGCGAGCCAGGCTTCGACCAGAACGTCGCTCAGCTTGGTCGGCCCGATGTAGCCGAAGGTGCAGACCAGGAAGGTGTTGTCGCCGATGCCCAGCGCCGCGCGTGCCGCCTGGCGGTCCTGCACAGCCGGGGCCGCGCGCGGCAACGGGACCACGGTCCAGTTCCGGCCAGCGTCCGGGCCGTACCACTCGCCGGCCAGCTGGCGCGCGTGCTCGGAATGGACGATCACGCGGGTCGCCCCTTCCAGGACGGCGCGGTTGCAGGGGAAGTCGTTCATCGCCGCCGCATGGTTGTCCGGCAGCTGGCTCGCCTGCAGGGCGCCGAAGCCGTGCGAGTGGAACAGCGCATCGCTCCAAGCGTTGGGAATGCCGCCCGTCATCTGCTCGTAGGCCAGCACGCTGCTGAGGAAGAAGTCGTGCAGGACGACCACGCCCGGGTGCTCGCGCAGCAGTCCGAACATGCTGCTATGGAAGGGGCTGTTGCCGAACTGGTAGAGGATCTGGTCGAATTCGTGCGCATGCCCAGCCAGCCAGGCGGCATCGTGGCGCGGCAGTTCGGCCAGCGCCGGGCTCAGGTTCACTTCTTCCTGCTGGAGCACGAGCGTGATCTCGAAGTCGTCCAGCATCGCCGGCAGCAACTGGGCGGCATAGTCGGCAATGCCGGTGCGTTCCGGCGGCAGCGGCGTGACGAAGGCCAGCTTGCGCCGGCCACTGGCGGGCCGCGCCGTGGGCGCAGTTTCCCCCAGTGCTTCCAGGGCGGCCAGGACCGCGGCGGCGGCCGCGTCGGGCGCGTTGTCCGCGAGTGCCAGCACATTGGCGCCCTCGAGCCGGGCGGCCGCGGTGGCGGCGTATTCCGGCAAGGCCAGTACCATGTCGGCCTGGCCCAGGAGTGCGGTGCGGCTGTCAACGAAGTCCTCGCTGGCGCCGGCCCGCGCTGCCGGGATGTCGCCCAGCAGGACCGCGACCCGTGGCCGCGCGCCGAAGCGGCCGATCGACCAGACGCTGTCGTCTGCATAGCCGTCGAAGGCCGCGCCGACGATGACGGCATCGGGCTGGAGTTGCGCGATCGTGTACTCGCGTACCAGCTCGCTCGCCTGGCGGCGCGCGCCGTTCGTCTCCTGCTGCCAGCCAGAACCTGCCAGCGCGTCGAAGCTGTGGATGTGCCGGGGCGCGATCAGGCCGTCGAAATGGCCGCGCAGCTCTGCCAGCCGCGGCAGGGAGCCGTTGAGCAGGATCCGGATGCCGTGATTGCCGGGCATACGTACCAGCGCCAGCGCCAGGTCCAGCGCGGTGCGTCCCTGGCCGTGTTCAGTCCCATGCAGCTGGACGGTCTGCAAGTCGATGACGATACGCATCACTTAATCCTTGTTGTTCGATGCCGCGAGCAGGGCACGGTAGATGGCCAGGCTGCGTGGCGACATTTCCGACGCCAGCGGGTCGGCGTCGGCGAGGGGGGCCGGATCGACGGGCGCCGGCGCATACATCAGCCGCATCAGGCGGGTATGCAGCTGCGGGAAACGCGTCACCATGCTGCGCGCCATGCGCTTGAGCGCCGGGCGCCGCA
>Ga0209023_10007314_pt1 | contig 11363 bp, 9 predicted proteins | sample LakOneMetagenome_FD_187468 | JGI IMG/M metagenome (GOLD analysis project Ga0209023, IMG submission 187468) | Freshwater and sediment microbial communities from Lake Erie, Canada (SPAdes) (version 2) | ecosystem: Environmental > Aquatic > Freshwater > Lentic | place: Lake Erie, Canada | collected...
TGGGCCAGGAATCGCATGCGCTCAGCCTAGTTGAGCGTCAGACCCGTCCACCGCGCGGCGAACGCCAGCATGTCCGCCGACTCCTCGACCGACTTCGACAGCTTCCGCGCCCCGTGGCCGACGTCGCCCTCCGCACGGATCACGATCGGCCGGGTGCCGGCGGTCGCGTGCTGCAGCGCCGCGCAGAGCTTGCGGCCGTGCATCGGATCGGTGCGGGTGTCGTTGTCGAAGACCATGAACATGGTCGCCGGGTAGTCGATGCCCTCGCGGGCGTTGTGGTACGGCGAGTAGCCGAGCAGCCAGTCGAGCTCCTCGGGGACCTCGGGGTCGCCGTACTCGACCGTCCACGACAGCCCGAGCTCGGACTCGACGTAGCGGACCATGTCGAGGAGCGGGGCGATGCAGATCGCGGCGCCGTAGAGGTCGGGCCGCTGCGTGACCGCCGCGCCGACCAGGAGGCCGCCGTTGCTGCCGCCGTTGATGGCCAGCTGGTCGCGCGTGGTCCAGCCCTCGCGCTCGAGCCACTCGGCCGCGGCGTGGAAGTCGTCGAAGACGTTCTGCTTGCTGCCGAGCATGCCGGCGCGGTGCCACTCCTCGCCCTCCTCGCCGCCGCCGCGCAGGCAGGCGACGGCGAAGACGCCGCCGGCCTCGACCCAGGCGAGGGCGACGGAGTTGAAGCCGGGCGTCATCGAGATCCCGAAACCGCCGTAGCCGTAGAGGATCGTCGGCCGCGGGCGGTCGGGCTCGGCGCTCTGCGACAGCACGAACATCCGGACGACGGTGCCGTCCTGCGAGGGGTACTCGACGAGCTGCGAGTGGATCTGCGGGACATCGACCTCGCCCGGCGGCTTGGCGTACAGCGCCACCTCGCCCGTGCGCGCGTCGTAGGAGTAGACGTGCACCTGCGTCGTGAAGTCGGTGTAGACGAACCACATGACCGAGCCGCCGTCGGGGCGCTCCGCGAGCCCGCCGAGCGTGCCCACGCCGGGCAGCGGCAGGACGCCGGTGCGCGCGCCGGTCGCGGCGTCGTGCAGCGTGATCTCGCCGACGCCGTGCAGGGTCCACGACACCGCCATCACGGGGACGTCGAGGTCGGGGCCGTCGAGGAACGCGAAGTCCTCGAGCACCGCCTCGTCGTCCTCGGGAACGAGCTCGACCCAGCTCTCGTAGGCGAGGTCGCTCGGGTCGACGACGAGCACCCGGCCGCGCGGTGCGTCGCGGTCGGTGTGCACGAGCACCCGTCCGTCGCGGGCGAAGTACAGGCCGGTGTTGGCGTCGACGTCGACCTGGACCTCGCGGAACGCGGGCGTCTCGAGCGGAGACGCCGTCAGGTCGGCGAGCCACAGGTCGTTGCGCGGCTCGGTGCCCTCCTGGCTCGAGAGCTGCAGCCAGCGGCCGTCCATGCTCACCTGCACGCCGAAGTACGACGTGATCGGCCGGCCGGCGCCGAAGATCTCGACGTCGGTCTCCGGGTCGGCGCCGAGGCGGTGCAGGTAGACGCGGCGGTGGTACTGCACCTCGTCGGCGGGCAGGAGCGACGGGTCGAGGCGACGGACGTAGTAGTAGGCCTCCGCGCCGGGCAGCCACGCGACGGGGGAGTAGCGGGCGCGGTCGATGGGGCCGTCGACGATCTCGCCGGTCGCGATGTCCATCACGCGCAGCACCGACTCCTCGGTGCCGCCCTCGGAGAGCTGGTAGGCCAGCAGGTGGCCCTCCTTGCTGGGCTGCCAGGTGTCGAGGGTGGTGCGACCGGTCGGGTCGATCGCCATCGGGTCCAGCAGGACCCGCTCGGTGCCGTCGGGGTCGACCGTCCAGAGGACGGAGAACTGCTGGTCGGGGTCGCGCCGCATGAAGAAGCGGCGGTCGCCGCGGAAGATCGGGACGCCGATCCCGCCGGCGGCCACGAGCTCGGTCACGCGCGTGCGCCAGTGCTCGGCCGTCGTCCACGTCGCGCGCTCGTCCTCGAGCAGCGTGTGCTGGGCCTGCGACCACGCGACCGTGCGCTCGTCGGACGGGTCCTCGAGGTAGCGGTAGGGGTCGGGCACCGCGCGACCGTGGCGGTCGTCGACGAGGTCGAGGCGGGGGGCATCGGGGTAGGTCGGCACGACCGACACCCTAGGCACGGGTCGGCGCCCGGCAGCGTTCCGGCACCCCGACGGGCTAGGACTCCGACTCGGGCTTGGGCGGCAGGCTCCGCGCGTACGCCGCACTCCGGTCGGCCCACGTGGCGACCTGGACGACGTCGTCGAGGTCGTCGGCGGGGACCCGCAGCCAGCCGGGCATCGGGCGCCCGCGCATCACGGCGACCTCGGCCGAGGTCGTGTCGACGAGGTCGTCGGCGTCCGCGGGGTCGACGCGCACGAGCGCCCCGCCCTGGTGGCTGGCCGCGATCGCCATGTGGCCGCCGACCATGAAGGCGAGCCCGCCGAACATCGTGGACTCGGTCACCCCGGGCTGGTCCTCCAGGCACCCGCGGATCCGGTCGGCCAGCTGCTCGTCGTACGCCATGCCCCGAGGCTCGCACGCTCCGCAGCCGCCACGCAGCAGGTAAGGCCCGAGACCGACCGTACGGAGGACCCACCGTCGTCCGGCTCGCGGAGCACCCGGCCCGGACGGCCGTCGCGCTGGGTAGCGGACGGCGGTGCGTCCGATCCTCGGCGGGAGCCGAGACTCCCCGGCTCGCCGTGGCTAGCGTCGAGGGCGAGACGCAGGGGCCATCGCGGCCCCCAGGGGGAGGGCCCGTCCTGCGCGAGGGAGGCGCCATGAAGCGCCACGTTCTCGTCACCGCTCTCGCCGCACTGCTGGTAGCCGCGTGCGGCTCGTCCGCGGGCTCCGGCGCCACGTCCGCGTCGCCCGCGCAGACGACGCCGACGCCGTCGGTGTCGGCCATCGCGTCGTGCGACGAGCTGAAGGTCGCGGCGGCCCACGTCACGACGTTCGTCCACTACATCGCGCTGAACGTCGGCAGCGACAACGACTCCAGCGCCTACTTCACCGAGCTGCGCGACACGGTGGCCTCGCTGCAGGCGTCCCAGTCCGTGTGCCCCACCGACGCGAAGGTGCAGCTGGCCGCTCTCGCGGCCGGCGTCGAGACCCTCGCCGCGGCGTACCGGCCCGGGACGTCCGCCGACGTGATCGCCGCGGACAAGGCTGCGGTCGACGCCCTGCTCCCGCTGGGAGAGGCGGCGTTCACCGCGCTGGGCATGGATCCCTCGCCGTGGAAGGACACCGCGCGCTATCCCGTGTGAGCCCGCCGACCCCGGCTCCGACGGCATGATCGGGGGATGACGGAGCTGCACGAGCTGTCGGCGCTGGAGCAGGCGGCGCTGGTACGCCGGCGCGAGGTATCGAGCGTCGAGCTGACCGAGCACCACCTGCGCCGCGCCGACGCGCTCGACGCGACGGTGGGGGCGTACATCACCCGCACCGACGATCTCGGGCTCGAGCTCGCCCGAGCGGCCGATGCCCGCGTCGCCGCAGCCGATGACGGCGAGCCGCTGCCGGCGCTGCTCGGCACGGTCGTGCCCGTGAAGGACCTCGACGCCCTCGCGGGCGTGCGCATGACTGGCGGCTCGGTCGTCTTCGACGTCGTGCCCGAGCAGGACGACCACGTCGTCGCGCTCATGCGCGCCGCGGGCCTCGTGATCACCGGCAAGACGAACGCGCCCGAGTTCGGCCTGCCCTGCTACACCGAGCCCGACGTCGCACCGCCGGCCCGCACACCGTGGGACCTCACGCGCTCCGCCGGGGGTTCGAGCGGTGGCGCCGCTGCTGCGGTCGCCGCCGGGATCGCCGCTGCAGCACAGGGGAACGACGGCGGCGGCTCGCTGCGCATCCCGGCGAGCGTCTGCGGCCTCGTGACCGTCAAGCCCTCGCGCGGCCGCATCAGCAACGCGCCGTGGCCGGACTCGCTCGGCGAGCTCACCACTCACGGCCCGCTCGCGCGCACGGTCGAGGACGCCGCCGCGCTGCTCGACCTGATGGCCGTCCCCGCTCCCGGCGACGTGCTGCTGCCGCCGCCGCTGGCACCCGGCGACTCCTTCCTCGCCGCGGCCCGACGCGAGCCCGGCCGGCTGCGGATCGGCCGCTACGCCGTGCCCGTCATCGCGGAGACCGACGTCGACCCCGCGGTGCTCGCGGTCTACGACGACGCCTCGCGGCTGCTCGAGTCGCTGGGGCACGTCGTCGAGGACGTCGCACCGCCCTTCGGCCCCGACCAGGTGCACGCGTTCGAGGCGGTCTGGTCGATCCTCGCGCTCGGGGTGCCGCTCGACCCCGCCGACGAGGAGCGGCTCCGGCCGCTGACCCGGTGGCTGCGCGAGCGCGGTCGCGGCGTCTCCGGCGAGCAGCTCTCGGCGTCGGTGTCGCTCATGCGCTCCCTGACCCGCAGCACCGTCGCCGGCACCGCCGCCTACGACGCCGTGCTCACGCCGACCCTCGCCCAGCTCCCCGCCCTCGTCGGAGGCCTGCGCGACGACGCCGACCCCGCGGCCGACTTCGAGGCCCAGAAGCGGTTCACCCCGTTCACCTCGCCGTACAACATCTCCGGCCAGCCGGCGGTGTCGCTCCCGCTGGGCTGGCCGGAGGTCGACGGGGTGGTCCTCCCGGTGGGGGTCCAGCTCGTGGGCCGCCCGGGGGAGGAGGCCGTGCTCCTCGGCCTGGCCGGTCAGCTCGAGCGCGCGGCGCCCTGGGCGCACCGCCGCCCACCGGTCTGAAACCGTTTGCACGAAAGCCGGGGTCCCCCTGGCGATCCGGCCCCCGGGCGCGACAGGATGCCGGGTGTGAACCACGACCTCGTCGCCCTCGCGTCCGCCTACGGAGTCGCCACCGAGTTCTGGGACCAGGCCGGCGCCCACCAGGAGGTGTCCGAGGACACCGTGGTGGCCGTGCTGGCGGCCCTCGGCGTCGACGCGACCACGCCCGAGGGGGTCGCGGCGGCGCTGCACGAGCGCCGGATCCGCGACTGGCGCAGGACACTTCCGCCGGTCTTCGTCGTCCGCGAGGGCGACGGCGCGACCTGCTGGGTCCACCTCCCGCACGGCGACGGCGCCCGGATGTGGATCGAGCTCGAGGACGGCGGATCGCGCTCCGACGTCGTGCAGGTCGACCGCTGGGTCGAGCCCGTCGAGGTCGACGGGGCGCTCGTCGGCGAGGCGACCTTCGCGCTCCCGGGCGACCTGCCGACGGGCTGGCACCGTTTGCACGCCGAGGTCCAGGGAGCCGACGGCGGCACGCACGTGGCGTCGACCGTCCTCGTCGTCACGCCGCGCGCGCTCGCGCTGCCGGAGCGGCTGCGCCGACGTCGCGGCTGGGGCTTCGCGGCCCAGCTGTACTCGGTGCGCTCGCGCCGCTCGTGGGGGCTCGGCGACGTCTCCGACCTCTCCGACCTCGTGTCGTGGTCGGGCCGCGAGCTCGGCGCCGACTTCGTCCTGGTGAACCCGCTGCACGCCGCGTCGCCCGTTCCGCCGATGGCGCCGTCGCCCTACCTGCCCGTCACCCGCCGCTTCGCGAGCCCCATCTACCTGCGCGTCGAGGCGATCCCCGAGTACGCCTACCTCACCGAGGAGCACCGCCAGCAGGTCGAGGTGCTCGCCCGCACGGTGCAGCCGGCCAACACCTCGGCCGCGCTGCTCGAGCGCGACCCGGTCTGGATGGCCAAGCGCGTCGCCCTCGAGCTGGTGTCGAAGGTGGCGCGGTCGCTCGGCCGGCAGTCGGCGTACGACGACTTCGTGGCGCGCGAGGGCCAGGGCCTCGAGGACTTCGCGCTCTGGTGCGCGCTGTCGGACAAGTACGGCGAGCCCGCGGTGTGGCCCGAGGACCTCGCCGACCCGCGGGGTGCCGCGGCGGAGAAGGCCCGGACCGACCTCACCGACCACGTCGAGTTCCACCGCTGGTGCCAGTGGGTCCTCGACGAGCAGCTCGCGCAGGCGCAGGAGGCCGCGCACGACGCCGGCATGGCGATCGGCGTCATGCACGACCTCGCCGTCGGCGTGCACCCCGAGGGTGCCGACGCGTGGGCGCTGCGCGACGTGCTCGCCAAGGACGTCGCCGTCGGTGCGCCGCCGGACATGTACAACCAGATGGGCCAGGACTGGTCGCAGCCGCCGTGGCGCCCCGACGCCCTGGCCGAGGCCGCGTTCATCCCCTACCGCGACATGCTGCGCACCGTGCTGCGGCACGCGGGCGGCATCCGGGTCGACCACGTGCTCGGGCTGTTCCGGCTCTGGTGGATCCCGCGCGGCATGCCGGCCAACGCCGGCACCTACGTCCGCTACGACCACGACGCCCTCGTCGGCATCCTCGCCCTCGAGGCGCAGCGTGCTGGCGCCGTCGTGATCGGCGAGGACCTCGGCACGGTCGAGGCCTGGGTGCAGGACACGCTGCGCGACCGCGGGATCCTCGGCACCTCGATCCTCTGGTTCGAGAAGGACGACGCCGACCTGCCGCTCGCGCCCGAGCACTGGCGCGAGCTCGCGCTCGCCAGCGTCACCACCCACGACCTGCCGCCGACGGCGGGCTTCCTCGCCGGCGAGCACGTCCGGCTGCGCGACGAGCTCGGCCTGCTCACCACGTCGTACGACGAGGAGCTGGCGTCGCACGAGGCCGACCTCGCCGCCTGGCTCACGGCGCTGCGCGAGCGCGGGCTGCTGCGCGAGGACGCGGGCGAGGCCGACATCGTCGAGGCGCTGCACCGCTACCTCGCGCGCACGCCCGCCCGGCTGCTCGCCGTGTCGCTGGCCGACGCCGTCGGCGACCGCCGGGCGCAGAACCAGCCCGGCACGGACCAGGAGTACCCGAACTGGCGCGTCCCGCTGTGCGACGGCGACGGAGCCCCGGTGCTCGTCGAGGACCTGCCCGACCTCGCGTTCCTGCGTCGCCTCGTGGCGGCCGTGCGCTCCTGACGAGCGGGTCCGGTCGCCGGTGCGCACAGGTGCCGGCGGCGTACGGGCGCGGGCGGGTGGGCCGCAGACCCGGCGTACGCCGACCCCCAGCCCGTAGGATCACGGCCATGCCGACGCGCACCCGTGCCGCCCTCGTCGCGGCCCTCGCCCTGGTCACCTCCGTCGTCCTGGCCGGTCCCGCTTCGGCGACGACCACGCCGCCGGGCAGCGTGATGGACCAGCAGGTGGAGATCATGTCCCCGGGCACCGCGCTGCTGATCTTCGCGGGCATCCCGCTCGCGGTCGTCGCGCTCGTGTGGCTGCTCGTGTCGGCGCCGGGCTGGACCCGCAACGGCCGCCCCAGCGACACCGACGCGTGGACCGGCGACGCCGTCGTCGTGGGTGCCGGCGCTCCGGCCGCGGCGATCAGCGCCGGGGCTGCGGACGCCGCGGAGGCCGGCGGTGCCGCCGCCGACGAGGCGACGGGTGGCTCGAGTGCCGCCTGGTGACGGCCTGACCGACGCGCAGCGCGCGCGTCTCGCCCACGCCGTCGAGACGGCGGACGGGGCGACCGGTCTGTCGTTCCTGGTGCGGGTCGGGGTCCTCGACGGCGGTCGCGCGGCGGCCGAGGCGCTCCTCGCGGCGCGGGGGGCCGACGCCGCTAGGACGGTGCTCGTGGCGGTCGACCCGCCGGCACGCGCCCTCGAGATCGTCACCGGCTCCACGGCGTCGACCGTCCTCGACGACCGCACGTGCGCGCTCGCCTCGCTGACGATGACGACGTCGTTCGCCGCGGGCGATCTCGTCGGCGGCCTGTGCCGCGGTCTTCAGGTCCTCACCGACCACGGCCGCGCCGTGGCCCACCGCCACCTCGACACCCTCTGACCCCGTCGATGTGTGTCCACCCGCCGGTATACCGGCCCGTGGACACATATCAACGGGTCAGGAGTCGCAGGCGCGGCAGCGCAGCGAGCGCTCGATGCCGTCGCGACCCTCGCGCACGAGCCGGCGCGCACCCGAGGGGACGTCGTCGCGGGCGAGGAACCGGTCGGTGATCTCGAGCATTTCCGGCTCGATGATCTGCGAGGGGTAGAGACCCGTCACGATCGTCTGCGCCGTCTCGTTGGTGCGCGTCGCCCACACGTGCGGGATCGCGTCGAAGTAGCGGTCGAGGAACGCGCGGTGCAGCTCGCTCTGGTCGGGGTGCACGAAGCCCGCGATGGTCGCCACGAGGAGCGCGTTGGGCAGGTCGTCGGACTCGACGGCCGCCGCGAACGCCTCCTCCTTGGCCGCCATCGTCGGCACGAGGGCCTGCGCGGTGGCGGCCTGACGGCGGCCGGTCGCGGTGTCGTCGTGCTCGAGCTCGGTCTCGATCTCGGCCGGGTCGGCAGCCCCCTGCGCGATGAGGCGCTGCAGGAAGGTCCAGCGCAGGTCGGTGTCGACGACGAGGCCCTCGGGGGCGCCGCCCTCGAGCCAGGTGCGCACGACGGCGGTCTGCTCCGGGGTGCGCGCGGTCGCCGCGTAGGCACGGGCGAACGCGAGCTGGTTGTCGCTGCCCGGCTGGGCGTCGCCGACCAGGCGCAGCAGCAGAGCGGACCAGCGGTCGCGGTAGCCGTCGTGCTTGCCCGGGCCGGCGAACTGCTCGATCGCGGCCTTGGTCTGGCTCAGCAGCGTGGTGACGACGCTGATGTCGGTCTCGCTCGGGAGGCCGGACTCGACGAGCGTCAGGAAGTCGCCCATCGGCAGCTCGGCGTCGCGCAGCATGTCCCACGCCGCCGCCCAGATGAGCGCGCGGGCGAGCGCGGAGTCCAGCGACGCCAACGACTCCACGGCCGAGCGCAGCGACACCTCGTCGAGACGGATCTTGCAGAAGGTGAGGTCGTCGTCGTTGAGCAGCAGCACGGCCGGCTGCTGCACGCCGACGAGCTCGGGGATCTCGGTGCGCGCGCCGACGACGTCGACCTCGATACGACGGGTGCGCTCGAGGCCGGTGGCCGTGCGGTCGTAGAGGCCGATCGCGATGCGGTGCGGGCGCAGGATCGCCGGGACGCCCGGGGGCGACGACGGCGGCTCCTGCTCGACGGCCACGGAGGTGTAGGCGCCGTCGGGGCCGACCTCGACGTGCGGGCGCAGCAGGTTGACGCCCGAGGTCTCGAGCCAGGCGTGCGCCCAGGTCGACAGGTCGCGGCCGCTCGAGCGCTCGAGCTCGACCAGCAGGTCGGACAGCCGCGTGTTGCCCCAGGCGTGCTTGTCGAAGTAGGCCTTGAGGCCGGTGAGGAACTCCTTCTCGCCCACCCACGCGACGAGCTGGCGCAGCGACGACGCGCCCTGCGCGTAGGTGATGCCGTCGAAGTTCACCTCGACGGCCTCGAGGTCGACCATGTCGGCGGCGATGGGGTGCGTCGAGGACAGCTGCGCCTGGCGGTAGGCCCAGCCCTTGCGCTGGATGAGGAACGAGGTCCACGAGTACGTGTAGCGGGTGGCCTCGGCGGCGGCGTGGTAGGCCGCCCACTCCGCGAACGACTCGTTGAGCCACAGGTCGTCCCACCACGTCATGGTCACGAGGTCGCCGAACCACATGTGCGCGAGCTCGTGCAGCACGGTGTTGGCGCGCGCCTCGTAGGCGTAGTCGGTGACGCGCGAGCGGAAGACGTAGTCCTCGAGGATCGTGACGCAGCCCGCGTTCTCCATCGCTCCGGCGTTGAACTCCGGGACGAAGAGCTGGTCGTACTTGCTGAACGGGTACGCCGTCGAGAACTGCTTCTCGAACAGCTCGAAGCCCTGCTTGGTGACGGTGAGGACCTCGTCGGCGTCGAGGTAGGGCGCGAGGCTCGCGCGGCAGAAGACGCCGAGCGGGTAGGTGCCGTGCGGGCCGACGTACTCGTCGCGCACGACGTGCCACGGGCCCGCGACGAGGGCGGTGATGTACGTCGACATCCGCGGCGTCGCCGGGAAGTCCCAGCGCGCGAGGCCGGCGTCGACCGGGACCGGCTCGGGCGTGACCTCGTTGGACACGACCTCCCAGTCGGCCGGCGCGGTGACGCTGAGCTGGAACGCGCCCTTGAGGTCGGGCTGGTCGAAGCAGGCGTACATGCGGCGCGCGTCGGCGACCTCGAACTGCGTGTAGAGGTAGGTGCCCTTGTCGACCGGGTCGAAAAAGCGGTGCAGGCCCTCGCCGGTGCGCATGTAGACGCAGTCGGCCTCGACCACGAGCTCGTTCTCGAGCGAGAGCATCGGCAGCGGCAGCCGGGTGCCGGTGAAGGTGGAGAGGTCGAGGTCCTCGCCGTTGAGCACGGCACGCGTCACGCGCTCGGCGATGATGTCGATCCAGGTGGACTTGCCCGGAGACGCCGAGAACCGCACGGTCGACCGGCTCGCGAACGTCGTCGTCGACTCCGACGTCGCCCCCGAGAGGTCGACGTGGACGTCGTAGGACTCCACGGAGACGAGGGACGAGCGCTCGGCCGCCTCGGCACGCGTGATGTTGGTGTCCGTCACCGGTTCCCCTTCCGTTCCGGTCGACCCCCGCGAGGCTCACCGGTGAGCCGGAGGACGACCGTGTCCCCGGCGGCACACATCCTCTCACGAGGCCCGGGTCCGACCGCAGATCCGTGCGTCGCAGGGCGGTCCGACCGGCAAGGCTCCGGCGGAGCGTTCCCGGACCACTCAATCTGGGGGGTTTGGGCCCTCGGGGTCGTGACGCGGAGGCCGGTCGCTTCCTACCGTGGACCCGTGGTCGAGCCCCCCGGAGGGACCCGTTCCCTCGTCGCTCCCCGCGCGCTGGTCCCCGGCGCGCTGGCAGTCGTGCTCGGCGTCGCCGCCCACGGGCTCGTCGGGGGCGCTCCCGTCGGCCCTGCGTCCGTGCTCGTCCTCCTCGCCCTGGTCGCTCCGACGACGGCGCTGGCCCTGCGCGGCCGGCCGTCGCGACGCCGGATGGTCGCGGTCGTGGTCGCCACGCAGCTGGTCGTGCACGCGCTCCTGCTGGTGTCGGCGCTCGCCAACCGGCGCGTCGGCGGGGCGGTCGCGGCGTTCGGCAGCAGCGACGGCATGTTCGGGATGCCGGGGATGGGCGACCTCCCGGTGCTCGACACCGACGCCGCCCTCGACGCCGTCCCCGCCTCGGGCGCCGCCTGGTCGCTCGTCGTCTCGCACCTCGCGCACGACCTCACCACGGTGTCCGGCGTCGTCATGATGGCCGCCCACCTCGTGGCGGCCGTGCTGCTCGGGCTCTGGCTCGCGCGCGGCGAGCAGCTGCTCGTCAACCTGCGTTCGCTGGCCCTCGCCCCGCTCGTCGCCCGCGCCCTGCGCCGGTCGGCGGCGGTCGTGGTCCTGCTGCTGCTCGAGCTCGCCCGTCAGCGCGAGCTCCTGACGTCGTGGCGCGGCCTCCGGCACGAGGCGGTCGTGCCCCGTCTGCTCGTGGTCTCGACGGTCGACCGTCGCGGCCCTCCGGCGCTCCTCGGCGCCGTCGCGGCCTGAGCGGTC
>Ga0209023_10007315_pt1 | contig 11361 bp, 12 predicted proteins | sample LakOneMetagenome_FD_187468 | JGI IMG/M metagenome (GOLD analysis project Ga0209023, IMG submission 187468) | Freshwater and sediment microbial communities from Lake Erie, Canada (SPAdes) (version 2) | ecosystem: Environmental > Aquatic > Freshwater > Lentic | place: Lake Erie, Canada...
CTCCCTCCCCCGGCTCCCGAGCGCGGCAACGTGCGCGTGCGCTTTGCGCTAACATGCGCAATTGACCCCATTCCATTGCAAGGTGCGCCATGCTCAAGCTCAAAGACCCTTCCCTGCTGCGCGAGCAGTGTTTCATCAATGGCGAATGGCTCGCCGCTGACGACGCGAGCACCATACAGGTCGTCAACCCGGCCACGGGTGAGACGCTGGGCACGGTTCCCCACATGGGCGCCGCAGAAACCAGGCGCGCCATCGCGGCGGCGAGCGCGGCCTGGCCCGCCTGGCGCAAAAAGACGGCCAAGGAGCGCAGCGTCATTTTGCGCAAGTGGAACGATCTGATGCTGGAGAACGCGGACGATCTGGCCCTGCTCATGACGGCAGAGCAAGGCAAGCCGCTGGCGGAATCAAAAGGTGAAATCGTGTACGCCGCGTCGTTTATCGAGTGGTTCGCCGAAGAGGGCAAGCGCATTGAAGGCGACACCCTGCAGTCGCCCTGGCCGGACCGGCGCATGGTGGTGACCAAGGAGCCGATCGGGGTGTGCGCGGCGATCACGCCATGGAATTTTCCCGCGGCGATGATCACGCGCAAGGTCGGACCGGCGCTCGCCGCCGGTTGCCCGATGGTGGTCAAGCCGGCCGAGCTGACGCCGTTTTCTGCGCTGGCGCTGGCGGTCCTGGCCGAGCGCGCGGGCGTGCCCAAGGGCGTGTTCAGCGTGCTGACGGGTGACTCCAAGGCCATTGGCGGCGAGATGACGTCGAACCCGACGGTGCGCAAGCTGACCTTTACCGGCTCGACCCAGGTGGGCCGCATCTTGATGGAGCAATGCGCGCCGACGATCAAGAAGCTGTCGCTGGAACTGGGCGGCAATGCACCGTTCATCGTGTTCGACGATGCCGACCTCGATGCGGCGGTGGAAGGGGCGATCGCGTCCAAGTACCGCAACGCAGGGCAGACCTGCGTATGCGCCAACCGCATCTATGTGCAGGCTGGCGTGTACGAGGCCTTTGCCGACAAACTGGTGGCGGCCGTTGCCAAGCTCAAGGTGGGCAATGGGCAGGAAGCGGGCGTGACGCAAGGACCGCTGATCGAAGAGAAGGCGGTGCTCAAGGTGGAACAGCACATCGCCGATGCCCTGGCCAAGGGTGGGCGCCTGCTCACCGGAGGCAAGCGCCATGCGCTGGGACACAGCTTCTTCCAGCCGACCATCATCGCCGATGTCGACGCATCGATGATGGTGGCGACCGAGGAAACGTTCGGGCCGCTGGCGCCGCTGTTCCGCTTCAAGACGGAAGAAGACGTCATTGCCATGGCCAACAACACCGAATTCGGGCTGGCCGCGTATTTTTATGCACGCGATATCGGGCGGGTGTGGCGGGTGGCCGATGCACTCGAGAGCGGCATGGTGGGCGTGAATACCGGGCTCATTTCCAGCGAAGTCGCGCCATTCGGCGGGGTCAAGCAGTCGGGACTGGGGCGTGAAGGATCGCGCTACGGGATCGACGATTATTTGGTGGTGAAGTACGTGTGCATGGGCGGGATTTAAGTCGACGGGGCGCAGAGGCGCCTCGCTGATCTGAGGTGCCATGGGTCCCCGCCTGCGCGAGGACGACGGGGTGGCGCCTCGGCAGGATCAGGGCTTGACGGTGTCCGGGTACTTGTCGTACTTGCGGGCGTCGCCGCGCACTTTGTCGGCGGGGTATTTGGCGCGGTTGAGGACCATTTTTTCTTCCACTGCGGTGCCCAGGTCGATGTCGAGCTTGTCGGCCAGGCGTACCAGGTAGACGAGGACGTCGGCCATTTCGTGCGCGACCTCCCGGCGGCGCTCTTCGCCGAGCTCGGCCCGGGCGCCGGAGTGGAGCCACTGGAAATGTTCAAGCAGTTCCGCCGCTTCCACGGACAGGGCCGCGGACAGGTTCTTGGGTGTGTGGAACTGGTCCCAGTCGCGTTCGCTGACGAAGGTGCGCACGGTGTCGCGGATGGCGTGGAGGTCGTTGGTGCTCATGGGGACTTTGCCTTGGCTATTGCTCGTTGTACTGCGCCAGACGCAAGGACAAGGTGGGCGCCAGTTCTTCCGGCCCGCTGATGCTCATGCCCAGATTGCGCAAGATCCCGTCGTGCAAACCATACACCCAGCCATGGACGTGCAATTCCTGACCGCGCTCCCAGGCATCCTGCACCACCGTGGTCTGGGCCGTGTTGACCACCTGTTCCACCACATTCAATTCGCACAGGCGATCGGCGCGCGCGCGCGACGGCAGAACGTCACCCAGATATTTTTCGTGCTTTTGCGCGACGTCCTGGACGTGGCGCAGCCAGTTGTCGGCCAACCCCACGCGCTTGTTGACCATGGCCGCGTGCACGCCCGAGCAGCCGTAATGGCCGACGATGATCACATGCTTGACCTTGAGCACATCGATGGCGAACTGCAGCACCGACAGGCAATTCAAATCCGAATGCACCACCACATTGGCGATATTGCGGTGCACGAACAGTTCGCCAGGCGCCAGGCCCAGCAGTTCATTGGCGGGCACGCGGCTGTCGGAACAGCCGATCCACAGATATTCAGGGGTCTGCTGCGCGGTCAGCGATTTGAAAAAGTTTTCGTCCTGGGCAACCATGCTGGTCGCCCACTCGCTGTTGCGCTGCAAAAGCGCCTCGATGGCTTGTTCTGTTTTCGCGTCCATGGGAATCCTGTGTATTTTCTATAGCGGCCAAAAAAAAACCGCTGTCACCTCACGGCGCCAGCGGTTCCGAGACCGTCATTTTATTCGAAAAAGTCTTTGACCTTGTCCATCCAGCCTTTGCTCTGCGGGCTGTGCTTGGCGCCGCCTTCGACCGTCAGGCGCTCGAACTCCTTGAGCAAGTCTTTCTGCTTGTCGGTCAGCTTGACGGGTGTTTCGACGGCCACGTGGCAGAACAGGTCACCCGCATAGCCGGAACGCACGCCCTTGATGCCCTTGGACTTGAGGCGGAAGGTTTTGCCCGACTGGGTGCCTTCCGGGATCGTGAACGACACCTTGCCCGACAGGGTCGGCACTTCGATCTCGCCGCCCAGGGTGGCCTTGACGAAGGAGATCGGCATTTCGCAATGCAGGTCGTCGCCTTCGCGCTGGAACACGGCGTGCGGCTTGATGTGGATCTCCACATACAGGTCGCCCGACGGTCCGCCATTGGTACCCGGTTCGCCGTTGCCGGACGAGCGGATACGCATGCCATTGTCGATACCGGCAGGGATCTTCACTTCCAGCGTCTTGTTGCGCTTGATGCGCCCCTGGCCGCCGCACGGTGCGCACGGGTCGGTGATGACCTTGCCGCTGCCATGGCATTTCGGGCAGGTCTGCTGGATGCTGAAGAAGCCTTGCTGCATGCGCACCTGGCCATGACCGGCACAGGTGGTGCAGGTGGTCGGCGACGTGCCAGGCTTGGCGCCGCTGCCGTGGCAGGTGTCGCACTTGTCCCAGCTCGGCACGCGGATGGTGGTGTCGAAGCCGTGCGCGGCTTGCTCGAGGGTGATCTCGAGGTTGTAGCGCAAGTCGGCGCCGCGGTACACCTGCGGACCGGCACCGCGGCCGCGGCCGCCACCGCCACCGAAAATGTCGCCGAAGATGTCGCCGAAGCTGTCGGCGAAGCCGCCGGCACCAAAGCCGCCGCCACCGCCGCCACCCATGTTCGGATCGACGCCGGCGTGACCATAACGGTCATACGCTTCGCGCTTTTCCGGATTGGTCAGCATTTCGTAGGCTTCTTTGACTTCCTTGAACTTCTCTTCCGATTCCTTACTGTCCGGATTGCGGTCCGGATGGTATTTCATCGCAAGCTTGCGATACGACTTCTTGATCTCTTCTTCCGAAGCATTCTTGGCGACCCCGAGGATCTCGTAAAAATCACGCTTTGCCATTTGTCGGCACCTTGCTGTCTGACTGAAAACGTACTTCGCTTATGCAAAAAAACCGAGCCGCAATGGGCTCGGCCGTATTCTAGCGGGGCCAGGCACGCATGGTGCCCGGCCCGAACCAGGATTACTTGGCGTCCTTGACTTCCTTGAAGTCGGCGTCCACCACATCGTCCTGCGCTTGCTGGCCTGGATTGCCGCCTGGCTGCTGGCCGGCGTCGCCGCCGCCCGCTGCTGCCTGCTGCGCCTGCATGTCGGCGTACATCTTTTCGCCCAGCTTTTGCGAGGCGGTCGACAGCGCTGCCACCTTGGCATCGATCTCGGCCTTGTCGCCGGACTTGATCGCGCCTTCGACGTCGCCGATGGCCGCTTCGATCTTTTCCTTCTCGCCAGCTTCGAGCTTGTCGCCGTATTCGGTGAGCGACTTGCGGGTCGAGTGGACCAGCGCGTCAGCCTGGTTGCGCGATTCGGCCAGTTCTTTCACTTTCTTGTCTTCTTCGGCGTTGACTTCGGCGTCCTTGACCATTTTCTGGATCTCGGCTTCGGTCAGGCCGGAGTTGGCCTTGATCGTGATCTTGTTTTCTTTGCCGGTGGCCTTGTCCTTGGCGCCCACGTGCAGAATGCCGTTGGCGTCGATGTCGAAGGTCACTTCGATCTGCGGCGTGCCGCGCGATGCAGGCGGGATGCCTTCCAGATTGAATTCGCCCAGGCCCTTGTTGCCGGCCGCGATTTCACGCTCGCCCTGGTAGACCTTGATGGTCACCGCAGGCTGGTTGTCGTCGGCGGTCGAGAACACCTGGCTGAACTTGGTCGGGATGGTCGTGTTTTTGTGGATCATCTTGGTCATCACGCCGCCCAGGGTTTCGATACCCAGCGACAGTGGCGTCACGTCCAGCAGCAGCAAGTCCTTGCGTTCGCCCGACAGGACCGAACCCTGAATGGCGGCGCCGACAGCGACCGCTTCGTCCGGGTTGACGTCCTTGCGCGGCTCTTTGCCGAAGAATTCTTTGACCTTTTCCTGCACCTTCGGCATACGGGTCATGCCGCCGACCAGGATGATGTCGTCGATGTCGGTGACTTTAACGCCGGCATCCTTGATGGCGGTCTTGCATGGCTCGATGGTGGCGATGATCAGCTCTTCCACCAGCGACTCCAGCTTGGCGCGGGTCATCTTGAGGTTCAGGTGGACCGGCGCGCCGTTCGCCATGGCGATGTACGGCTCGTTGATTTCGGTCTGCTGCGACGACGACAGTTCGATCTTGGCGCGCTCGGCCGAAGCCTTGATGCGCTGCAGGGCGATCGGATCTTTTTTCAGATCGAGGCCGTTGATCTTTTTGAATTCGTCGATGATGTAATCGATGATGCGCTGGTCGAAGTCTTCGCCGCCCAGGAAGGTGTCGCCGTTGGTCGACAGCACTTCGAACTGCTTTTCGCCTTCGACGTCGGCGATTTCGATGATCGAGACGTCGAACGTGCCGCCGCCCAGGTCATACACGGCGATCTTGCGGTCGCCCTTGTCGGTCTTGTCCAGGCCAAATGCCAGTGCGGCAGCGGTCGGCTCGTTGATGATGCGCTTGACGTCCAGACCGGCGATCCGGCCGGCATCCTTGGTCGCCTGACGCTGCGAATCGTTGAAGTACGCAGGCACGGTGATGACCGCTTCGGTCACTTCTTCGCCGAGGTAGTCTTCGGCGGTTTTCTTCATCTTGCGCAGCACTTCGGCCGAGATTTGCGGTGGCGCCAATTTTTTGTCGCGCACGCCGATCCACGCATCGCCGTTGTCGGCTTTGGTGATCGAGTAAGGCATCAGGCCGATGTCCTTTTGCACTTCTTTTTCGTCGAACTTGCGGCCGATCAGGCGCTTGACGGCGAACAGGGTGTTCTTTGGATTGGTGACGGCCTGGCGTTTCGCCGGCGCGCCAACGAGGATCTCGCCATCTTCTTGGTAAGCAATAATGGAAGGCGTCGTACGTGCGCCTTCAGCGTTTTCGATTACCTTTGGCTGACCATTTTCCATGATCGCGACGCAGGAGTTGGTCGTTCCCAGGTCAATACCGATAATTCTGCCCATGATTTTTTCCTTTTATTTACTTAGTTTCAGATGACTCAGATATTTGGTAAAACACCGTGCTTTCAAGATGGCACGACTGTATTTATTTCGCTTGTGCCGCCGTGACGATGGCCGGACGCAGCAGACGGTCGGCGATCATATAACCTTTTTGCAACACGTTCACGACCGTGTTGGCTTCCTGTTCGGCGGGCACCACGGCCACGGCCTGGTGCTTCATCGGGTCGAGCTTGTCGCCCTGGACCGGCATGATTTCGACCAGGCGGTTCTTGTCGAAGGCGGCGGTGAGTTGCTTGAGCGTCATTTCGACGCCTTCCTTGAGCGATTCCAGCGAAGGCGTCTCGACCTTGAGGGCCATTTCCAGGCTGTCGCGCACGGGCACCATGGCTTCGGCGAAACTTTCAATGGCGAATTTATGAGCCTTGGAGACATCTTCCTGGGCGCGGCGGCGGATGTTTTCGCCTTCGGCCTTGGCGCGCATGAAGGCGTCGTGCATTTCCGCCAGCTTCGCTTCGGTGGCGCTCAGCTGCTCTTCCAGCGACGGCGACTGCGGCTCTGCCGCTTCCGGCGCGACGGCCTGGACGGGTTCTTCCGGGTGATTGGACACTTCCTGATTTTCTTGGTCTTGCATCGAAAAAACTCCTACTATCAATGACTTGGCTATTTATTTGACGTGTCTTGCTAACCACACAGCCCCAGAGATGGGGGTATAACCTACAGTTTCAAGGGGTATTTGGCGGCGAGTGTTGCGTCCATGCGAAATTGGCATGGAACGTTACAAATATTACCAATTTGAAGACACGGCCCGCCGCGCGACGGATTACACTGAAAAGCAGGTGCCGGCATTGCGAATTGTCGCGATGGGGCGCCCGGGAGTTCCCGTCATGAAGCTGCCCCTGATCGCCGCCACCATCGTCGTCTATACCGTGCTTGCGCTGGCATGGATCGTGTACGCCGGCCTCAATCCCCAGAACCCGCTATTCTAGCATCCCGCCTGGCGGCGCCGTCCTTCAGACGGCGCCCAATTGCTGCGCGCTGCGCTGCCCCGCTTCCTTGTCTTTCTTGAGCGCATCCTGCTGCGCGGCCGTCAACCGGGTTGGCCAGCCGGCCAGGTGTTGCTCAGCGATATCGGCCAGGCCGTCCACCCACGGCATCGATTCGTTCAGGCAGGCGATGTAGTTGAATTGCTTGCCGCCGGCGGCGAGGAAATCGTGGCGCGCCTCGATGGAAATTTCTTCCAGCGTTTCCAGGCAATCGCTGGTAAAGCCCGGGCAGATCAGGTCGACGCTCTTGAGGCCGTCGCGGGCCAGCTTTTCCAGGGTCGGCGCGGTATACGGCTGGAGCCACTCGGCCTTGCCGAAGCGCGACTGGAAGGTCACCAGGTATTGCCCTTCGCGCAGGCCCAGTTCGGTCGCCAGCAGGCGCGCCGTCTTGTAGCACTCGCAGTGGTAAGGGTCGCCCAGCATCAGGGTGCGCTTGGGCACGCCATGGAAGCTCATCACCAGCTTGTCGCCGCGGCCATGCTGTTCCCAGTGACGCAGCACGCTCTCGCGCAGGGCGATGATGTAGCCGGGATGGTCGTGGTAGTTGCGCACCAGGCGCAGCTCGGGGATGTTGCGCACCTGGCTGTAGTGACTGAACACGGCATCGTTGATGGAACCGGTGGTCGTGCCCGAATACTGCGGGTACGCCGGCAGGATGGCGATGCGGTCGCACTGGTCCGCCTTGAGCTGGGCCAGCACCTCGGGCAGCGAGGGCGAACCGTAGCGCATGGCCATGACGACCTGCACCTTGTGGCCGCGCTGGCCGAGAGCGCCGCGCAGCAGCATGGCTTGCTTCTGGGTGTGGACCTTGAGGGGCGAGCCTTCCCTGGTCCAGATCTGGGCGTATTTGGCGGCCGACTTGGACGAACGGAACGGCAAGATGATCAGGTGCAGGATCATCCACCAGATGGCGCGCGGGATTTCGACCACGCGCGGGTCGGACAGGAATTCCTTCAGATAGCGCCGCACCGCCGGCGTGGTGGCCTCGTCGGGCGTTCCCAGATTGACCAGGACCACGGCCGTCTTGGGCAGGCTGCCATGGGTATGCGGAGGTTCTTTATGAAAGGACATAGTCGATAGCGCCAATTGCAAGGGGGTACACAGTTTATCCCAGAATCATCCATGTCAGCGGATATGACTTCCGGCACTGACCGGCCAGCCGCGCGCTACCGTAGAATGCGCCAGTGACAACTCGGAACCCCCGCATGCCCCACTGGACCAGAATCAACCGCATTGGCGCGGCAGGCGTGCTGGCTGCCCTTTTCTTCGGCGGCATCGAAATTCTCGTCTTCCTGGCCGACGGCGTGCAGCGCGCCGACCTGCATTCGCCGGCCGGCGCAGTGGCTGACAAGCTGGCCGCGCTGCTGGCCGAGCCGGCGGCCACGGCGCACCAGCAGCGCGCCCTGGCCTATCGCCTGGTGCTCGGCCTGCACCTGGCGCTGGTGCCCCTGTTTGGCGCCTGCCTGTGGATGCGCACCTGGCGCGGCACGGGCCGCGCCTGGGGCAGGCTGCTGCTGGCGCTGCAGACCCTGGTCTGCGCCGTCACCCTGTCTTCCATGGTGTACGTGCTGGCGGCCCAGCTGGCCGTGGTGCTGCCGTGGCGCCGTGCGCTGGGGTGGCTGGTCCTGCAGATCGCGGCCACCGCCAGCGCGCTCACATTCATTACCGTCCTGTACGGCCTGGCGCGGCCCGAGGGGGCGCTGACCCTGATCGTGCTGTACGGCGCGCTGGGCATGCTGATGCAAGCGATCGTGTTCGGCAGCGCCCTGCTGGCGGTGCGCGAACGGGCCATCCGGGTGCAGCTGGCCGAAGCCAATGCCGGCCTGCGCGCGACCGGCGCGCTGCTGGCCGATACGGTACGTGCTTCCGAGCGCAGCCGCATCGCGCGCGACCTGCACGACGCGGTCGGGCACCATCTGACCGCGCTGCACCTTCACCTGGACCTGGCACTGCGCCAAAGCGGCGCCGCCGCGCCGGCGGCGCTACACACCGCGCGCGAACTGGCCAGCAATCTGCTGGCCGAAGTGCGCGTCGTGGTCAGCGCCGAGCGGCGCCAGCACATCGACCTGGCAACGGCGATCAACGCGCTGTGCCAGGACATTCCCGATCCTGCCATCACGGTCGCCTGCGACGACGGACTGGAAATCGCTTCAGCGCAGCTGGCCCACACCCTGTTCTTCTGCGTGCAGGAAGGACTGACCAACAGCTTGCGCCACGCCCGCGCCGACCGGCTCGCCATTGGCCTGCGGCGCAGCGGCGACGCGCTGCAACTGTGCATCGAGGACGACGGGCGCGGCGCGCTGGGCGCCGCCGAAGGCAATGGCCTGCGCGGCATGCGCGAACGTGTCGCCCTGGCAGGCGGCACGCTGGTGCTCGCACAGCGCCAGCGCGGCCACCAGATGACGATCACCGTTCCGCTGGCCGGGAGTGCGGCATGATCCGTGTCCTTCTGGTGGACGACCAGACGCTGGTCAGAAGCGGGATCGTCGGCCTGCTGGCGCTCACGCCCGACATCGGCGTGGTAGCCGAAGCGGCAGACGGCGAGGCGGCGCAGGCCCTGCTGGCCCATGGCGGTATCGACGTGGTGCTGCTCGACGTGCGCATGCCGCGCTGTTCCGGTATCGAACTGCTGCGGCGCAGCCTGCCCAGCATGCCGCCGGCGATCCTGCTGACCACCTTCGATGACGACGAGGCCCTGTTCGACGGCATGCGCGCGGGCGCGCGCGGGTTTCTGCTCAAGGACATTTCACTGGAAAGGCTGGCCGAGGCGATTCGCCACGTGCATGGCGGCGGCACCATGTTCCGGCCGGTGCTGACCGAGCGTACGCGCGCCTGCTACGAGCGCGAACGTGGCCCCGGCACACCGCTGATCGGGCGCCTGACCGAGCGCGAGACCGAAATTCTGGCACTGATGGCGACGGGTTTCAACAACGCCGAAATCGCCGCCGCCCTGGGACCGAGCGAAGGCACGGTCAAGAACCACGTCTCGAGCATTCTCGCCAAACTGGGCGTGCGCGACCGCCTGCGCGCCGTCCTGCGCGCGCTGGAACTGGGCTATATCTAGCGATCAGAAACGCCAATTGAGGCCGGCTTCGAGCTGGCGCAGCGTGAGCTTGCCCGCGCCGCTGTGCACGGTGCCGTAGTCCACCAGCTCGGCGCTGAGGTCGACCTGCTCGTTGATGCGATAGACGGCGCCGGCGCCAAACAGGGCGCGGGCCTTGCTGTCGCTGCCATCGGCGGCGCCGGCGCCGCTCAGCCTGATCGACTGACGCGCCACGCCCACCTTGCCGAACAGCGAGAAGCGCTCGCCCAGCGCGACACTACCCTTGCCTGCCAGGTACAGCGCACCCAGCCTGACGCTGGCCCCGGAGGCGAACGCATGTTTGCCGAAACTGGTATAGCCGCCTTCGATGGCCCAGTGTGGATCGATCTCGACGCCGCCGCGCAAGCCAAAGGCGCGCGATTCGCTGGTGTCCTGCTCGGTGACGCCGTTGGCGCGCAGGGTCAGCGCGCTGCGCTGGCCCACGCTGGCGCCCAGGTAGAATTTGTCCTCGGCGTGGGCACAGGACATGGCGCACAGGGCCGCCAGGGCCAGGAGGGAAGTGGCTGCAGTTTTCATCGATTTCCTTGGGTGGTGAAAGAGCGCCCAGTGTAGAAAATCGATGGCGGCCGCGCATGTGCCGGAAGGTAGAGACTAGGGCAGTTTGACGACCCGGCCGTGGCCGATGGTGACGCCTTCCCACAAGGTGAATTCGTCGAGCACCTTGAAGAACGGCAGCGCCAGCTCCGGGAACATGAATTCAATGTCCACGGTGGCCGTGACACCCGGTGCCAGGCCACCTGGCGGCATGTGGCAGCGGTAGGAAAAATGCTGGCCGCGGGCGGCAATGATGCCGGTGAATTCGCCGCCGCGCACCGGCTCGGCGCGCCCGCCCCGCGCCTCGCTGAGCAGGCGGATCTTGGCGGTGATGTGGTGCACTGTCGGATTGGTCATGGCATCCATTATGCGCCCTTCAGGAGGCGAGCAGTTCGCGCGCATGCTTGCGCGTGGTGGCCGTGATTTCGAGCCCGCCCAGCATGCGCGCCACTTCTTCCACGCGCGCCTTGCTGTCGAGGACATCGATGTGCGACACCGTCTTGCCGCTGGCGGTGGTGCCCTTGGCAACCTGGAAGTGCTGGTTGGCCTGGCTGGCCACCTGCGGCAGGTGGGTCACGCACAGTACCTGGCGCTCCTGGCCCAGGCGCTTGAGCAGGCGCCCCACCACTTCGGCCACCGCGCCGCCGATGCCGCTGTCGACTTCATCGAAGATCAGGGTCGGGGTGGTGGTGGCGTTGGAGGTGATGACGGAAATGGCCA
>Ga0209023_10007316_pt1 | contig 11360 bp, 11 predicted proteins | sample LakOneMetagenome_FD_187468 | JGI IMG/M metagenome (GOLD analysis project Ga0209023, IMG submission 187468) | Freshwater and sediment microbial communities from Lake Erie, Canada (SPAdes) (version 2) | ecosystem: Environmental > Aquatic > Freshwater > Lentic | place: Lake Erie, Canada...
CCAACCACCTTGTGTGAGCTTTTGCACGATGAGTGCCATACGTTCAGGCGCGACAAAACGACGTTTGTGATGACGTTTCTTTTGCCATGGATCAGGGAAAAAGAGTTGTACGCGATCAACGCTTCCGTCTGGAATACCCGCTAAGACTTCCAGCGCATCGGCATCCATAATGCGTAAGTTAGTGATGCCTGCTTGACCTGCATCAAATGCGCATTGCGCTATACCTGGAATATGAACTTCGATACCTAAAAAATTACGCTCAGGAGCTTCCTTCGCCATTTGTACCAGCGAGCTACCCATTCCAAAACCAATTTCAATGGTCAATGGTTGATTGGGATTGTCAAAAATCGTCCGAGCATCTGCAATTGGTGCTTTCACAATAAAATGTGAATAATCCGCTAAACCTTGTTGTTGTGAAGTATTTAGCGGCGAGGAGCGACGCATAAAGGTCAGAATCGGGCGGAAGCCTTTTTCTTCATTTTGGGTTTCAGGTGTTTGCGGATTGTCTTGCAGAGTTTCAGGCGCGTCAGTCATGGAAATGCATTCATCATAGGTCGAGTTTGAATTGGGGCGTATTGTAAGGGATATGAGGGCGTATTGACATTTGATCTCGCATTCAATTGTTGCAGAAGTTCAAGTAAATTCACGTTGCTTTTGCATGAAAAATGGCTCAATTGCCCTTATCCTGCGTTAATCCGCTTGCCAATATTCGTATATTGGCTGCATGGATTGCCTTGTCTAAGGTCAATTGTTCTCATTTTTCATCGCAAAGACCAAATATCAATACGCCCTTTCAGATTGCCCAATTCTCCGTTCGCGCCTACAATTCGCACAATATTTTTAACCGCGTTATTCACATGCATATTGGTCCATATCAACTCCGTAACAATCTGATTGTCGCACCGATGGCCGGTGGTGCAGATGATATTAATTAAGTTAAGCAAAACAATATGTTATTGTTTTGCTTGCGGTGCAAGGTGTAAATATGGTGCAAGTGCTTCTGATTTAATGCATCGCTTCCCAGTCTTTAGATGCTTGTTCTTGTGCGCGATCCAACCAAGATGCTAAATCAAGCAAGCGAACCAAATAGGGTGATTTATTTCCATCAGGCTTAAATGCTGTGAATGGTAGATCACACTTTGCAGCCCTCTTGTTGGCAGCTTCAATTGAAAGGTGGGGCAGGTAGTCTTGTAAAATCTCCTCCAATGTAACCACAGGTCGACGATATTTTACCAGTAGCATAAATCCTGTATCAAACGGGTCATATTTCTTCACATCAGCCATCACTAATCTCCAATACATGTACCGCTCTTAATCGCTACATGTAAATTGCATATCTCAAAGTCAAAATCCTAAAGACATGTCAATCTAGTGACTTAGTGAAACTCGTTTTAGGCGTACATTTTTAATATAGAAGCAACTTCAATACTCTGCAATAGGTGGCAAAATTCTAATGATTTTTATGTTTAACTAATCAAAAATGATGAATAAGTGTAAAAAATAATATCTTATAGTTTGAAAACATTGATTTTATTTAACTTGTAGATTCGTTTAGGCAGTCCTTACTTTGCACAAATATAACGATATATCTTTGTAGTTAATTACAAAAATATAGCGCGATCATAGTATGAACAAAAAAAATTGCACAGTTAGTAAGTTAGCTAATAGAGAAATATTATTTACACGTCATGTGTTAATTCTAGCATGGCATGGCATGTTTCATTATTGGTATGCATAGCGACACGTGTTTTATATCTAAACTTTATTAAATAATATTAATTGAAAACAATAGTATGTGTGGAAATTGTCTCTACTAGAGACATCTTACCAACACGTTTCGAGAATAAATTTTGAATGACGAGCACGCGCACTTGCACGTCTAAGTACACGTGTTGACAACTTAAGCGTAATTTCTTATCTAAAAGACATTGCTGTTGTAGAGTTAAGGCAACCATCGCCCACGCGAAACCCAAAACAGCAAGCTGCTGATGCCAATCGAAATCCAAACTATCAACCCAATACCAATCCAAAAAGGTAGAAGAAGTAGGTGCTTAATATTTAGTTTTCGCATATTCAATCTCCTTCCCAGTGGTGGTTGATTAGTTTAGATTTGAATCGGTTAACTCAACGAACAGTCGTGCCCATCTGTGATGTCGAATAATCTTTTACGATCCCACGTCCATTAAATTCAACCTGAACACTTGTTGAGTTCACTGTCACGCTTTGTAGTAAAAATCCAACGAATGGAATTAAACTTAGCGCATTACCACTTGCTTTTCCATAACTGTAACTCCAATACTCACTTCCATCATTGGTGATTTTAGATATAGGTTCACCGAGATATGCAGTTACTTCGGCCTTAGTACTCTTGCCTTTGATTAGATGACTAGATAAGTCATTAGATGTCATATGGACTAAATTTGGATTGCCTGCAGTGGTGGAACACCCAGTAAAAAAGAGCGATAGTGATAAAATTGAAGTCGCGACTAAATTATTGAAAATATTCATAGGTATCCTGTGACTTGAAAGTTATTTGAAAAATATGAGACTTTTGAATTAAATATATTTGATTTAAAAGTTGAACAAGCCCTTAACTAAAATTGAGTAGATCGTTCTAAATCAATCAGATGATCACGCCCTAAGCGCATTAAACAGAAATTCGTTGCATGCATCATTGGACCAGAACCAGCACCGCCTAAAAGTGCTTGCATAACATCACCACATAAAGCATCTTCATAGGCTTTATATTTGATTTCCTCTTTTTTGAATGCGGCCATTAACTTTGGATCATCTTTAGCTTCAGCATAGTGCTTTGCCATCACCTTCTTGAGCCAATCCTGCTGCAGCATGATTTCGCGTTCTTGGCAATCAATCGCTGTACTTAGGCTTGCATCCTGAGCTATGCAACTTTGAAACTGCTTAGAAAACTCATTGGGCGCTATATCAGCAAAAGCAACAGAATTTAACAGCGACCCTATCACCCCTGTAAAAAACAGACTTCGAAATCGCATGATCATCACTCCTTTGAATTGTAAAATTCAGCGTTAAATTCGTCGAAAATTGATATGTTATTAAAGTTACACCTAGCCCGGACGTTGCCCAACAAACTGGTGTAAAACCTCCATAGAAGGCTCAACCGATTTACAGTCGTTGCCTGTATGTCCTGTTGAAGCCACGACTGATTGGTGAATGATGTACCTAGCACTACAGCTATATAACGAATCCGTTAATGGCACATACTGCTGAGTTGACGTACTCGTGCTATTCCAGCCTTGGTTGTGCTTTTTGCCCAAGTCATTGTTATAGCTATGAGATTGTGTTGAATACCCACCTGAGCGCAAAATCCGATTCGAGGTGTACACTAAAGCATGATCCCCGTTAGGCAAAGCAAGGACTTGTGTGGGTTGCCCTAAACTCCCAATCAACTCCGATTCAGATTTTCCGACCCATGCATTTAAATCCGCTTCAAAATGTGCCGTAGTCGCACATGCTGTCATCAAAGTTGCAATGGCTAACACACTCAAAGATTTACGATGTAATCTCATGTTCAAGTCCTATGTATAGAAAATTTGATTAAAACGGTTAACCGACCACTCAAGTTTGAGCTGATATACTTAATGTGTTTCTGTGGCTTCCCAGCCAACATTAGTCAGCATGAGCTCTTGGATAAGTTCTTCTTTTCCTGCACCGTCTAACATGTCTTTAATCTTATGAGATGTTTCTTGTATTTCGGGTTTTTTGGCCCAATCCGTTAGATCATTAACCGTGTATAAATAAGTGACTCGGACGACTTGAGCATCCCCGTTTTGTACTGGTGCTGTCCATTTGACAACTTTATCAACGGCTACTTTGCCGTAACATAACGAACCCGCTTTAGTTGGAGCTTGCACAGCAACAAATTGTGGTCTAGCCTTAATATCTGTTTCTTGATAATACTTTTTGCCCTCTGAAGTTAATGTGAAACGTTTAAACTTAAATTTTGGTATCGGTGCTGTTGATCCATACGCATTTACCCAGTAAGGATTATCCTTTTCGATGTCTACACTAGAAATTAAACCAGCTGATTCAAAAGCTTGATATTTTTTCTCGTCATAATTTGGAATTTGTAATTCAAAAGATGACGCAAAAGGAATACATAAACTTGGTAAGGTTTTGTCCAGGTGCTGCTGGATCGCCAAGGTAAAGTTTTTCTCGTTTTCATCTGTTTTACTGCTGCATGCTGTAAGTGCAAGGATCGGCAAGCTCACAGCAATCATAATTAACTTCATAAATAACTCCTTGATGTTTAGTTTTAATTTTTCATAATTTGTTTTTGCTAATCACTCGACATTCGATGGGTGCTTAGCATTATTTGATTTGAATATTCATAGCTGTGGATACGTTTGATTAGTCACATGAAGCCTCTAAATACATAAAGTTTGTGCATCAGCCACGCTTACCGAAGCTATCAATGTTTCATCCACGGATATCATAAAAATATTAAGCATTGCTAATTTCCTGCCCCTAATCCCTTAAATACATCTCCACGCACGGCCAGCACTTTATTCTTCACTTTGCAAAAGTGGTGAACAGTAGCCACTGACGATGACCTCTATGAATACCAATCATAACTAATTTTATTCAAAAATGATACTTATAGAGGGTGTATTTATAGGGCGTAGTCTTATAATGGTTGTATCCATAACATTCTTTTCTTTCGGGGGAAGGATATGGATACAAAACTGACGGTACTTGAGCTTTTTGGCTTACGCATGAAGGAGTTGAGGTTAGCAAAGGGTGTTTCCCAAGAAAAACTTGCCCTTGAGAGTGGGATCGCGCGTAGTTATCTCGGTGGAGTTGAGAGGGGAGAGCGCAATATAGCGGTTTTAAATATTATAAAGATTGCTGAAGCCCTTAATGTTGAGCCATATAAACTATTTGAGCAACCAACTCCTGAGCTGATTGATAGTTTGAAAATTAAGAAATTGAAGTAAGATGGGTTTTTATAATAATCTGAAAAATATGACCTGCTGCTTCAGTTGAACAACAGGTTTTATTTGAATAATTGATATATAGCTATTTATGACATTTAACGGGCCATCACACAATCAAATTCTTTTTGACGCTGACATAGCTCCCTCATCCAAAGCCCCGCCAAATGCTCTCCAATAAGAGCAAGATCTGAAACAATGAATCCAGGCTCGACATCACTATCTGCTTGAATGGCGGAGAATAACGATTTCAATCTTCGGATCTGTTCATTACAAACATTAAGATGCTCAGAATACTCACTAAAAGTGAGTGGAGCGTCAAAAAGGTGTTCAACTTGGTGTTGAGTAGCAGGTGGTAACGAAGTTTCGATGGATTGTTTAGTTACGTCAGACATAGTGTGACTCCTTGATTATAAAAAGAAGTTCTGCCGATCACTGCTAATGTGATGGTGGCAAAACGAGAAGGGGTTAGCAGACAAGTAATCAAGGAAACTTGCAGACATAAATGTCTCCCCCTCCCGTTCTACCGTAATGGTTTCACAGAAAGGTACGCACAAAAAAAACGGCTTAGCGCCGTTTTGTGCGCCTGATTAAGCGGTCTGCTAAAACCGACTGACAATGTAGGTCAGTAAGAATAGGATACGATTGACTGACTAAGGCGTCAATTAAACTTACGTTTCATTTCGTATCGGTACGTATTATGGAAAGATTGACAACAGTAGATGGTAATATTATCACGCAAGAACAGCTAGCTAATGGCATGGAATATCGAAACAGGGATTACTTATGGGTATCATTGTACGCATCCTCAAAGCGAATCATGGAGACTGTATCTTAGTTAGCCATGAGGGACCGTCGAGTGTTTTCAACATCCTAATTGATGGGGGACCGTCGACTACCTTCAGGAATGGTCCCAGACAGCGCTATTCAGGAGCGCTATGCAATGTTCTCGATGATCTGAAAGAGAAAGGGCAGCACATCGATCTGGCAATCTTAACCCATATTGATGATGACCATATCCATGGACTTATCAAAGCTTTCGAAAAGCAAGGCTATCTCGGTCAACTGGTTAAATCAATCTGGTTCAATTCGTCCCGATTGATAACCCAACATTTTAATGCTCCTGAGATTTCGGAAAATAATATTCTATTGAAAGACGACTCTCCTAAAACAACAGTGCAGCAGGGGAAAGATCTTGAAATATTGCTCGATGAGATAGGATGTAAGCGTGCTCCACTTATCATGGCAGGGCAAGTCTATGAAATAGGACCGTTTACTTTGAATGTATTGTCACCGGATCGAAAGCAGCTTGAGCAGCTATTGCACAAGTGGCCAACTGAAGTAGAGTCAGCCGAGACTTCGTCGCATGACAATGATTACCACCTTACACTAAGCCAGATTTGGGCAGATGACGAGTTTGAGCCAGACACGTCCATTTACAATGGAAGTTCGATTGCATTTATTCTGGAAAATGACGGTAAGAAAATGCTTTTTCTTGGAGATGCGCATGATCAAGTTGTTGTAGATAATCTAAGAGCATTAGGTTACAGCGACACTAATAAGCTTAAACTGGATCTCGTGAAGATTTCTCATCATGGTAGTCAATACAATACAAGTAATGAGTTCCTTTCCCTTCTAGATTCGCCCCGTTACGTAATTTCTACTAATGGTAGAAAACATGGTCATCCTAATAAGAGAACTATTGCGAGGATCATTAAGGCAACAGATGGTAATATCTTTTTTAATTACGATCATGTGATTCCTCCACTGCTTTTGGCTGATGAAGCTGAATTTTATTCTTCTCGTCTAGAAGAGCTTGATGATGGTATCAGATTATAATATGAATGCCTCCGAAATCATGCAGTCTTACTGTGTACGAGTTAATGGTGGTAGTGGCGTACTTGTCAATGCCATGACACAGGATTATTCCTATGTGCTTACCGCTGACCACGTATTTAAGGATATCACTAATCATGAGGTCATCGATTATCAAGGTAATCATCTTCAAGTTTTAGCAGTGCTAACATACCCCAAACCCAACGATGTACAAGCTGCTCCTTACGATTGCGCAATTTTAAAAGTTGCTTATCAGGAACGAGTGGCTCAAAGATTTTTTCCTGCTTCGAGCTTATTTGACCGCGCGAGCCTTAGATTGGTTGGCTGTCCAGAAACTGAAAGAAAAAGTTCATCTCCGATAAAACAATATGGTGGGCATTTGACTAGTGTGGTAGATGAACTGGTCATTTTCACAATTGACGGTGCTCCTGGAAAACCAGAGATCGATGGGATGTCAGGTGGAGGCGTTTACCACGTCCAAGGCGAGATCCCTTTGCTTATGGGCATTGAATTCCAGATGGATGCTACTCACTCAGAACAGCAATACGGTCGAGTGCAATGCCACAGCCTTGTGAGATTTGAAGAAATCATAACGGCACATTCAAGTGCACCGATGATTCCTGCTCATTTGGAATGTTTTTCTAGAATGCGGGGGATGATATTCGCATTCAATGTGATTAATCAAAACAACGTCTATCATCTTAAAGTTGAGCTAGATAAATTTGCCGATTCGCTAATTACGAGCGGAATGCCTCCACCTTATGAAGTCATGACGCAATATGATTTACAGCTGCTTGTTGATTCCAACCGGCCTGACGAGCTCAAAACTCGAGAACTATGGGTGGCTTATTTAGAATTTTTGGTGATCTGCGCGTTGATGGATAATGTTGGAATTACAAATGCTGATTACATAAGAAGCATAGAGCGAAAGCGCCGGTTGTTATACACCAGTGATGCGGCGAATTGGATTAGTCGCTTGGACCAGTTGCTTAAAACTGCGCGCAAACTTTTAGACAAAGATGGCACTCTGATTGTTGCATCACCAGATGCAGCAGCAAAACTCCTACCTCCGAATTTTGAGCTTGAAAGAGTGATAAGTAATATTGCTGTTGTGCCAAACCAAGGGCCGTTTTCCATTGATGCGGTTGAGAGTTCTATCTATACGAGTTTCAAACTGACACATCTGGAAGGGCTTCGCAAGAGCTGTGTGATTGATAGCGAGTTTGAATATCAAGGTGTGCCATCAGGCATTGCACAATTGCAGCTGCTTAAGGAAAAGCTTAATGAAATTATTGGGTGAAGAATTCGATCTGGGGTTCCTATCTGCTCAGTATGAGAAGATTGGGTTCTACATGTTACGCTCGGACGATCCTCTTTCCTTCATCTCCTGCATAACATGTGTATGTGAAACGTCAGCAGAAGTGGTAGAAAATTGGCAAGCTATCCAAAATATTATTTCTGTTCACCATCAGCCCTCGGGTGGCTTGGCATCGTGGAATGTGTATTTAGCCTTTGTCACAAAGGAGCAAGTTCCTTTATGGGAAAAATATGAAATAGAAAATAATAAGTTTGCTGCTCGTAAGCTCATAATTGATGGAATCCCAGAAATACCTAGTCCTGACCAGTTGGCTATTGAGCTACAAAAACAGTTATTAGGTTCAGATTTAACGCTTGATCCTCGAGTCAATGATCCAAAAGAGGCTCTGCTGTCTTTAGAAAGGTATGTTCGTGGCGCACCATTAGATTCAAAAATCGAGTCTAGAGAAAAGCGTGCCCAGATGATCAATAACATAATGGAACATTTGAATAATAATGAAAATTAAAAAAGTTGAGATCGAGGCATTTCGTGCCTACAAATCAAAGTCAGACGGGACTTTTGATTTTACGAATGAAGGAGATACTCCTTCGAACTTTGTTGCGATCTATGCGCCAAATGGTTTTGGTAAAAGCTCGTTTTACGATGCGGTTGAATGGGCAGTAACCAACCATTTGGAAAGGCTTGGCGGGGAATATAATAAATCTAACTTTGAAAGTGCTGCTAGGTCTACCAAGGACCCTAGTGAAGGGCAAAAAATTCTGCGTAATAAATTCGTCAATGATAATGTGGTCACGAAGGTTGTGGTGTCTACCACTCGACCTGCGCCTTTTGAGCGAGAACTACAAAAACCAAGGTCGAACGGACGGGACTTGCGTCTTTGGGATAACCGACAACAAGAAAATGAATATTTCCGACGAGTAATTCTGGGCCAGGATGAGATTGATAGATTTCTCCGAGAAGCAAAACCGCAAGAACGTTATGCCAAATTCATGGAGAGCTTCGGTGGTGATAAGGAGAGTGCTCGTAAAGAGTTGTCCATGCTTATTAGTGATAATGATGCAGTGCTGAGTGTTCTAAAAAAGAGACGTGAATCGCTTATTGAGGAGCTGAAACAACCAATTGAACTTTCAGTATTTGAGCAATTCAATTTAATTGCTGCTGAACTCAATGCGGCGGGTGAGAACATTGTATTACCCGATGAAAATTTTTCATCTCAGAGTGAGCATCAACTTAACGCTAATCTTGTATCGCGACAGCATGACCTGAACATGTCGCTTCAAACGAATACCAAAACATCAGAAGCGCTGGCAGATAGGCTGACAAAAATACCTGAAATAGAGCTCCATATCCACTATCTTGCAGAGCAAAAGACTCAACTTACTCGGCTATTGAAAGGGGTTTCCGACGCCGACAAGTATCAGATGCTATTAGACTCGTATGAGAAATCTGTAGCAGATCAGAAACAAATTCATGAGCGTCTGACTCGTCTCAGTGAAATTGCTGAGAGCAATGAAACTTTTTTAATAACTGAGTCACACCTTCTCAAATTATCTTCGAAGCAAAATGCACTAACTGAAGATCGCTCCGAAAGATCTGCGTATCTTGCAGGTATTGAACTGCAACTAAGTGAATTGAACAACGAGCTTAAAACCGCTGACGATAGAGCTTTGCTGCTCAGAAATGTGGCTGACAATGCTGGACCAGTCTATACGGAGCTTTCAATCCACCGAGCTCGTATCGGTGTTCTAGGGCAGCAAATTTCCAATAAAGAAATTGCCTTACAGGTAGACAAGGCCCAGCTTGATGAATTGGGTCGTGAGTTGAGTGAGGTCTCTGCACTAAACATTACGTCAAATTTCTTATCAACTGGAAATGTAAGTCCCTTACTTTTCGATCAAGAAAAAATTGATCAATTGACGAGATGTAATGCCGATCTTGATTTGGTTGAGATACATAATCAGGCTATGCATGCTACTCAGAAAGCATTAACTGAACAATTGAATTTGCACGAGCGATTAGTTTCCATAGGCTTGGATTATCTTAGTATACAGCCTTCCAATATTTGCCCTTTGTGTACAACTCCTCACCCATCTGCAGACGATTTGGTAGATAAAGTGAAAAGCCAAAATCTGCTGTCTGAGTTAAGTCAGGCGAACTCTCAAAAGCTTTCACTTTCCTCAATGCGCCAGAAAGAACTTCGAGATACTATTCAAGCTATTACACAGCTGGCGGTTGAAGCTCAAGTCCAGCAGCTTAACAGTCTAAGTCAAAAACTGAATGATGTTAGTGAGAGACTTACTCATACAGGGCGAGAAAAATCTACTTTGGAAGCAGAGTACAAAACCTTAGAAGATAGAATCGTTGTATTGGAAAAATCAGTTTGGGGGCTTTCTAATGATGAGCTATTGTCTCGTGTCGAAGCAGAGCATAGCCAGCTTTCGCTGAAGTGCTTAAACCTGCGTTCACAGCAAGCGGACATTGCTGCTCAAATTGAGAAGATAACTGAGTCGATCAAATCTAAAGATTTCGAGTTGCATACATTAATTTCTGAAAAGGAGAGCATAAGTAGCGAACATGTCTATGTTACAGTGAAGACATACCTATATGATAATGCTATTAATTCTTCAGAACTCAAAAAGCATTGCGAGGTGAAGAAAAACGAGCTTGACGCGGAAATGCTCAAATTTAGACATGCTGGTGAATCCCTAACTGGCCAGTGCAATGTCTTGCAGCAGGAAATGATGACTGATGGAACATGGGTTAATTTCGCTCAGTTGAAACTGCAGAAGGAAACTTTGGAAGTAAGCCTTACACGCTCCCAAACGGCAGTGAACGCTTTTTATGAGAGCTTATCCGATATTATTATCGTTCACCCTGAAGATACTCTGGAGAAAGTTAAAGCGCTCATTACAGCCGCGGTTGAAGATTGTCGGCTTCGTGCTCAAGAGCTTGAAAAGCTGTTAAACAGCATTAAGTTGCTCTTAGAGCTTATGGCTTCGTTTAAGCCTTATATTAAACGTATTTCTCTTCAGGAAGAGTTTACCAACGTAGAGCTGCAGCTAGATCAGCGTAATCGGGTCGATGTGGCTCTGACAGCGGAAAGGGATGCAATTGTGGACAGCCTAAAAACGCTCATTAATAACTTTTTCTATGAAGATCTTATTAATTCCATTTACAGGAAAATAGACCCGCATCCTGCCTTTAAAAAAGTGGAGTTCAAAGCAGACTTTGATTCC